>Ga0265780_10001339_pt1 | contig 34917 bp, 31 predicted proteins | sample P1T30metagenome_FD_192432 | JGI IMG/M metagenome (GOLD analysis project Ga0265780, IMG submission 192432) | Plant litter microbial communities from East Loma Ridge, Irvine, California - P1 T30 | ecosystem: Environmental > Terrestrial > Plant litter > Unclassified | place: USA: California...
GCGGGCAGGGCCAGCCCCCGGTCGCGGGCGATCCGCACGAGCCGGTCGGGCGCCACCGCGGCACCGACCTCGCCCCGGCTGCCGGCGCCGTCCGGGGTGCCCGCGAGCGCCCCCTGCTCGACCATGATGTGCCCGGCGTCCCCGGCGTTCGAGCCGACGCCGCGGACCGGTTCGTGCTCCACGACGAGCCCGACGCCGAAGCCCGTGCCGTAGTACACGAACGCGAAGTTCCGCGCCGAGGACTCCCCCGCCAGGAACATCTCGCCGACGACCGCGGCGGTGACGTCCTTCTCGAGGAGCACCGGGTACCCCGTGGCGTCGGCGAGCGCGTCGCGCAGCGGCACGTCCCGCCAGCGCGGCAGGAACGGCGGGTCGAGGACGACGCCGGCGTCCACGTCGATCGGCCCGGGGCTCGCGATGCCCACCCCGAGCACCGCGTCGACGTCGACCCGCGCCTCGGTGACGAGCGTGTCGACCGCGTCGGCGATGGTCCGGACGACCTCGGCCGGGTCGTCCGCGCTCGGCGTCGACGTGGTGCTCTCGGCGACGACGGTGCCGGCGAGGTCGAGCAGCACGTAGGTGACCACGGCGGGGTCGACGTGCACGCCGACGGCGTAGCGGCTGGCGGCTTCGAGCCGGAGGATGGTGCGGGGTTTGCCGCGGCCCGCGACGACGGTCCCGGACTCGGCGATCATGCCCGCCTCGATGAGGAACCGGGTGACGTTCGACACCGTCTGCGCGCTGAGGCCGGTGCGCGACGCGAGCTCGACGCGGCTGAGGCCGTCGGGCGAGCGGCGGACGGCGTCGAGCACGACGGTCCGGTTGAACCCCCCGATCGACGGGAGGTTCGCCCCGCGCCGGTGCTCCGCCATGCCGCGACACTACCGCGGTGGACCGCCGGGCAACGGTGGGGTGACGTTATCCCCCGCCCGCTGGCCCCCGCACGGGTCGCACCGTTAGCCTGAGCGGCATGACGGACCTCCGCCTCGAAGAACTTTCCGCGTCGACCGCCGCCGCGGCCAACTCGTTGACGCTCAAGCCGGGGCAGGAGCAGTTCGTGCAGCCGACGACGTACGCGGTGGCGGAGTCGGACGTGAAGCCGAGCTCCGCGTGGACGCGGGTCGTCCTCGACGGCGACGAGGTCGTCGGCATGATCATCGGCACCTTCGACGAGGACAACTCGGAGGAGGAGCTCCGCAGCGCGATCTGGCGCGTGAACGTCGCCGCGACGGCGCAGGGTCGCGGGGTGGGCCGGTTCGCCGTGCACGGCCTCGCGGACGAGGCCAGGAGCCGCGGCCTCCACCAGCTGACCGTCGTGTACGAGCCCGGTGGCGACGGCAGCCCGGAGGCGTTCTTCCGCGCGGTCGGCTTCGAGGTGGTCCGCGAGACGCAGTACGGCGACCACTTCGCGGCCCTGACGCTCTGACGACGCGCACCGTGCCGGGCGCAGCCGACCCCGGTGCCGCCGACCCCGACGCGGTCGACCCCGACGCGGTCGACCCCGACGCGGTCGACCTTGGTGCGGTCGACCTCGGTGCCGCCGACTTCGGTGCCGCGGTCGCCGAGGTCGTCCGGCTCATCCCGGCCGGCCGGGTGATGACCTACGGCGACGTGGCGGCGGCGCTCGGCTCGCGTGCCTCCCGCGCGGTGGGCAGGGTGATGGCGTACGAGGGCGCGGACCTGCCGTGGTGGCGGGTGGTCCGGTCCGGCGGCCTGCCGCCGGTCGGACACGAGGCACGGGCGCTCGAGATGTACCGGGTCGAGGGCACGCCGGTCGTCCGGGGGCGCTCGTCCTGGAGGCTCGACATGCGTCGGGCGCGCTGGTCACCGACCACGGACGCGGACGACCCGCTCGACACCGCCGACCCCGGGTTCCCCCGGGACCCGTTCTGACCGGCTAGGCGTCGAAGCGGACGCCCTTCGGGTTCGACGGCAGCAGCGCCATGACGAACAGCACGAGCGAGCCGACCACGGGCAGCACGTGCAGGAACTGCCAGAACCCGGACAGGTCGGCGTCGTGCAGCCGTCGGGCGCCGAGCGCGAGCAACCCGATCACGGTCGCGAGACCCCATAGCACGAAGAGGTACGAGCCCACCGTGTTCTCGAGCATCGGGGTGTCCGGTGTGAACGCCTGCGGCACGAGCTGCAGCACGAGGCCGATCGCCAACGACGTGATCCACCACCACCAGTACTCGGAGCGGGACGCCCGCCCGGTGAACACGGTGTACTTCCGCCAGAACCGCCGGACGGCCTCGGTGAAGGGTGCCCCGTAGTAGGGGTCGCGCAGGGCGATGCCGCCTGGCTGCACGCTGTCGTCGCTCATGGGCACCAGCCAACCACGTCGGACCGCGGACCCGACGGGGAACCGGCGTGCGTGCCGGCTCCCACGTCGGATCCGCGGTCCGTGGGTGGCGATCAGACGAGCGAGTCGCGCCAGGCGGCGTGCAGCTGCGCGAACCGCCCGGTGCCGGCGATGAGGTCCTCCGGCGTGCCGTCCTCGACGATCCGCCCGTACTCCATCACGAGCACCCGGTGGGCGATCGCGACGGTGGACAGCCGGTGCGCGATGATCACCGCGGTGCGGTCGGCGAGCAGCGTCTCGAGTCCCTCCTGCACGAGCCGCTCGGACGGGATGTCGAGCGACGCGGTGGCCTCGTCGAGGATGAGCACCTTCGGGTCGGCGATGAAGGCCCGCGCGAACGACAGGAGCTGCCGCTGCCCGGCCGACACCCGTCCACCGCGCTTGTTCACGTCGGTGTCGTACCCGTCCGGCAGCGCCATGATGAACTCGTGCGCGCCGACCGCCCTCGCGGCCGCCTCGACCTCGTCCCGGGTCGCCCCGGGCTTGCCGAGTGCGATGTTGTCGGCGACCGAACCGGAGAACAGGTACGCCTCCTGCGTGACCATGACGATCGCGCGACGCATGTCCCGCGGGTCGAGGTCCCGGAGGTCGACGCTGTCGAGCCGCACCGCCCCCCGCGACGGGTCGTAGAAGCGGGCCATGAGCTTCGCGAGCGTCGACTTGCCGGCACCGGTCGACCCGACGAGCGCGATGGTCTGCCCCGCCGGGATGTGCAGGTCGAACTCGGGCAGGACGACCTTGCCCGCGTTGTACGCGAACTCCACGTCGTCGAAGTCCATCCGGCCGGTGGCGTCGGGCAGCCGCGTCGGCTTGACCGGGTCCGGCACGCTCGGCTGCTCCTCGAGCACGCCCGAGATCTTCTCCATCGCCGCCGACGCCGACTGGTACCCGTTGTAGAACATCGCGAGTTCCTGCGCCGGGTCGAAGAAGCGCTTCGCGTAGAGCGCGACGGCGAGCAGCGCACCGACCTCGAGCGTGCCGCCGACGATGCGGAACCCGCCGACGATGACCACGGCGGCGAGCGTCGCGTTCCCGATGAGGACCAGCACCGGGTCGAACGTCCCGAACAGGTTGAACACCTTCGAGTTCGCCTGCCGGTAGTCCTCGACGTGGCTGCCGTACTCGTCCCGGTTGCGGGACTCCTTGCGGAAGGCCTGCACGGCGCGGATGCCGGTCATGGTCTCGACGAAGTGCACGATGACGCGGGCCGAGGTGACGCGGGTCGCGCGGAACAGCGTCTGCGAGTTCGTCTGGAACCAGCGGATGAGGAACCACAGCGGCACGAGCGACACCGCGAGCACCAGCCCGGAGGTCGGGTCGAGCGCCACCAGCGCCACCGCGGTGAACACCATGTAGAGCACGCCCTGGATGAGCTGGTTGAGACCGGAGTCGAGCAGTTCGCGGATCGAGTCGAGGTCGCTGGTCTGGCGCGAGATGATCCGACCGGACGTGTACGTCTCGTGGAACTCGAGCGACAGCCGCTGCGTGTGCAGGAACACCCGCTTCCGCAGGTCGAACAGGATCGCCTGGCTGATCCTGGCCGCGAGCACGGTGTACCAGGCGGTGAGGACCGCGCCGAGCACCGCGACCACAACGTACGTGGCGACGACGCCGAACGCCGGCACCCAGTCGTTCCGGTCGAGCACCGCGGGCAGCGCGTTGTCGATGCCCCACGCGATCAGCGCCGGGCCGGCGACGGTCCCGGCGGTGGAGACGACCACGACCACCGCGAGCAGCACCAGCCGCAGCTTGAGCGGTGCCGCGAGCGACCCGAGCAGGGCGAGGGAGCGGCGCCGCAGGCGCTTGCTCTCCGCCCTGGTGAAGTCCTCGCGCTCCTCGCCGCGCACGCCGAGCGTCGTGATCGACGCGGTGACGGGTGCGGCAGACCGCACGTCGGGGGTCTCCTCGACGTCGGGATCCACGCCTCCCGGCAGGTCCGCCGTGCCGGCGGGGCGGGGGTCGGACTGGCTCATGCCAACGCCTCCTCTCGGGCGGGTGCATCGTCCTCGTCGAGCGACGAGATGACGTAGCGGTAGTGCTCGTTGGTGGCCATCAGCTCCGAGTGGGTGCCGACGGCGGTGATCCGGCCGTTCTCCATGAGTGCCACGCGGTCGGCGAGGGTCACGGTGGACGGACGGTGGGCGACGATGAGCGAGGTCGTCTCCGCGAGGACCCGGCGGAGTCCGGCCTCGACCCGCGCCTCGGTGTCGACGTCGAGCGCCGACAGCGGGTCGTCGAGCACGAGGACCGACGGCCGCGCCGCGATGGCACGGGCGAGTGCGAGACGCTGCCGCTGCCCGCCGGACAGCGACAGGCCCTCCTCCCCGACGCGGGTGTCGACGCCCTCGGGCAGCTCGTCGACGAAGGACGCCTGTGCGATGTCGAGCGCCTCGCGCATGATGCGCTCCGCCTCGTCACCGGACAGGTCGGGACGGCCGAGCAGGACGTTGTCCCGTACGGACGTCGAGAACAGCGTGGCGTCCTCGAAGGCGACCCCGACGTGCCGTCGGAGCTCGGCTCGGGTGAGCCGCCGGATGTCGACCCCGTCGATCGTGACCGAGCCGCCGGTGACGTCGTAGAGCCGCGGCACCAGGGACAGCAGCGTGGTCTTGCCGCTGCCGGTCAGGCCGACGAGCGCCATGGTCTCGCCCGGCCGGAGGTGCAGGTCGACGCCGTTCACGAGGTCCGGGAACTGCGGCGGCGAGTCCTGGTACCGGAAGTGCACGTCGTTGAACGCGAGTGCCCCGTGCGGCTCGGCGATCGTCTCCGGGTGCTCCGGGTCGCGGATCGTGTTCTCGGAGTCCATCACCTCGAAGAACCGGTCGACGGCGGTGCGGGTGTCGAACGTCATCGAGAGCAGGAAGCCGATCGACTCGATCGGGAACCGCAGCACCGTCGCCGTCGCGAAGAACGCGAACAGCTGCCCGACGGTGAGGTCGCCCTGGGACGCCAGCCAGATGCCGGCGAGCAGGCACAGCGCGAACGCGACGTCCGGCACGAGCAGCAGCCACAGCCAGATGCCCGCGATCGCCTTCGCCTTCTCGATCTCGGTGCCGCGCAGCGCCTCGGCCTGCTCGCTGAACTCGTCGAGCTTGAACCGGCCGCGGCCGAACGCCTTGAGGACGCGGATGCCGTGCACCGACTGCTCGACGCTCGTGGCGAGGTCGCCGACCTGGTCCTGGCTGCGCCGCGCGACGACCGAGTACCGGCGTTCGAAGAGCAGGCCGTTGATCCACAGCGGGATCGACGCGACGAGGAAGACCAGGCCGAGCAGCCACCCGAAGGTGAACAGCACGACGAAGCCGACGGCGATCGTGACGATGTTCACCACGAGCAGCACGACCCCGAACGCCAGCCAACGCCGGATGAGCGACAGGTCGGACACGGAGCGGGACAGCAGCTGCCCGGACTCCCAGCGGTCGTGGAACGCCACCGGGAGGTCCTGGAGCTTCGCGTACAGGGCGTTCCGCATGCTCGCCTCGATGCGGGTCGACGGCCGCATCACGAGTCGACGGCGGGACGCGATGAAGAACGCCTCGAGCGCACCGAGCACGAGCACGCCGAGCCCGGCCGGCCAGATCTGCGCGGCGTCACGTGAGGACAGCGGCCCGTCGACGAGCCACTGGAGCACGTACGGGATCGCGAGCGCGACGAGCGATGCGCCCATCGCGGCGGCCATGCCGCCGATGAGCCGCCCGCGGTGCGGCCGCACGTACGGGAGGATGCGCGCGATGGCGCGTAGGGTCGAGGGTCGGTCGGTGGACGGCGCCTGGTCTGGCGTCTTGGACATGCGTGCGTCCTCGTGCGTCGTGCCGGGGTCCTGTGGGTCCGCTCGCTGCTGTCGCAGCCTTCGGACGGGAGGCCCGGTGTGGCGTTGCGTGGTGGTCGTCGGCCGAGCGGGTGGTCGGTCCCGGCCGTCCCGGCCCTGGTCGGGCCGGTCCGGTCCGGTCGCGGTCACCCGCCGCCGCTGGTGCCGCGGCGTCGGTTCGGTCGGAGTGCTCCGGAGGACACGTCGTCCCCCGGGTTCGGAGCGTGGGCCCGCGCGGACCCGTGGCCGGTGCCGTCGGCTGCGCCGGTGGTCACCGCCCGTGGCCGGTGCCGTCGGCTGCGCCGGTGGTCACCGTCCGGTGGCTGTGGGAGCAGCCCTACGCGGACAGCGGTGCCTCGGCGACGGGCGCACCCGGGAAGGGGTGCGGCGCGACGGCCTGCCAGGCGGTGCGCGGTCGTCCGGCGCGCGCGCTGCCCATCGGTCGTGCGTCGGGAGCGGTCCCCACGAGGGACTCGACAGCCGCACGGCCAGCCATCGCCGCGGTCCGGATCGTCGTGTCCATCGTCACTCCAGTCGTCGTCTTCGTCACCGTTGTGTCCGCGGTGCCGCCTGCCGGTGTCCTCCATGGGCACCGGCACCGTCGGCGTTCCTGTCGCGGAGCCTTACAGAATATTCACAGTCGGACGGGTTGCGCAATGGATGCGACCGACTCGATGCAGCGGGCGGGTTGCTGGACTCAGTGGAAGAAGTGGCGCTCGCCCGTGAAGTACATCGTCACGCCCGCCGCCTGCGCCGCGGCGATCACCTCGTCGTCGCGGACGCTGCCGCCCGGCTGCACGACGGCGCGGACCCCGGCGTCGAGGAGCACCTGCAGACCGTCGGCGAACGGGAAGAACGCGTCCGAGGCCGCGACGCTGCCCGCCGCCCGGTCGCCGGCCCGGTTCACCGCGAGGTGGCAGGAGTCGACCCGGTTGACCTGGCCCATGCCGACGCCGACGCTCGCGCCGCGGTCGGCGAGCAGGATCCCGTTCGACTTCACGGCTCGGCTCGCCTTCCAGGCGAACGCGAGGTCGGCGAGGGTCGCGGTGTCCGCCGGCTGCCCGGCGACGAGCGCCCAGGTCGACAGGTCGAAGGTCGTGAAGCGGTCGGCGTCCTGCACGAGGAACCCGCCGGAGATCTGCTTGACCTCGCGCGGTGCGGGCGCGAAGCCGGCGGGCAGCGTGAGCAGCCGGATGTTCTTCTTCCGCGAAAGGATCTCGACGGCCTCGGGGTCGAAGCCCGGGGCGACGACGACCTCGGTGAAGATGTCCGCGACCGTCTCGGCCATCGCCACCGTCACCGGACGGTTCGCGGCGATGACGCCGCCGAACGCGGACAGCGGGTCGCACGCGTGCGCTGCGGCGTGCGCGGCGGCGATCGGGTCGACCGCGTCGGCCGGGGCGACGGCGATGCCGCACGGGTTGGCGTGCTTGATGATCGCGACCGCGGGCTCGGCGAAGTCGTACGCCGCTCGGACGGCCGCGTCGGCGTCGACGTAGTTGTTGTACGACATCTCCTTGCCGTGCAGCTGCGTCGCCTGCGCGATGCCGGTGCCGCCCGCCTGCGTGTAGAGCGCGGCGGCCTGGTGCGCGTTCTCGCCGTACCGGAGCGTGGCGGCGAGGTCGGCCTCGACGCGGAGGGTCGCGTCGAACGCGCCGGGCGTCTCGAGGTCGCCGGCGACGGTCGGCGCTGCCGCCTGCTCCACCACGTCGGTGGCGAAGTACGACGCCACGGCGGTGTCGTACGCCGCGGTGTGGGCGAACGCCTGGGCCGCGAGCCGCTTGCGCAGCGCGAGCGTGGTGCCGCCGGAGCGGACGGCCTCGACGACCTCGGCGTAGGACGACGGCGAGACGACGATGGCGACGTTCGGGTGGTTCTTCGCGGAGGCGCGGACCATGGCCGGACCGCCGATGTCGACGTTCTCGACGACGGTGGCGGTGTCGGCGCCCGAGGCCACGGTCTCGACGAACGGGTAGAGGTTCACGACCACGAGCTCGAACGGCGCGATGCCGAGTCCGGCGAGCTGCTGCTCGTGCGACTCGAGGCGGAGGTCGGCGAGGAGCCCCGCGTGCACCGCCGGGTGCAGCGTCTTGACCCGGCCGTCGAGCGACTCCGGGAACCCGGTGACGCTCGCGACGTCGGTCACCGCGGCGCCGGCGTCGCGGATCGCCTGCGCGGTCGAGCCGGTGGAGACGATCTCGACGCCCGCGTCGGCGAGGGCCCCGGCGAGCTCGAGCAGGCCGGACTTGTCGCTCACCGAGATGAGCGCCCGCCGCACGGGGACGACGTCCCGGTCGCGGTACAGGCTGGGGTCGGCTGCGTGCACGCTCATGCGCTCGTGGTGCCCTTCAGGTCGATGGTGCCGTTGGCGATGTCGAGGATGGTCTGGATGAGGAGGCGTCGCTCGACCGGCTTGATCCGGTCGTGCAGCGTCGACTCGGAGTCGTCCGGCAGCACCGGCACGCGCTCCTGCGCGAGGACCGGACCGCTGTCGACGCCGTCGTCGACCTGGATGACGCTGGCGCCGGTCTGCTCGACGTGGGCCGCGAGGGCGTCCCGGACGCCGTGCGCGCCGGGGAACTCGGGCAGGTACGCCGGGTGGGTGTTGATGATCGCCGGCCCGAACTCCGACACGACGGCCGGCGGCAGCAGCCGCATGAGCCCGGAGAGCACGAGGAGGTCGGGCGACCACGGTCGGATCTGCGCCGCGAGCTCCGCACCCCACTCCGCCCGCGTGGCGTAGCGCGCGAACGGGACCGTGAAGGTCGGGATCCCGTACTCCTCGCCGAGGCCGAGCCCCTCGGCGTCGCGGTCCGCCCCGATCGCGACCACCCGCGCGGGGTACTCGGCGTCGCGGGTCGCCTCGAGCAGGGCCCGCAGGTTCGAGCCGGCACCGGAGATCAGGACGACCAGTTCGAGCACGCGCACCAGCCTAGTGGGCGCGTCGTCGCGTCACGGTGCCGTCAGCGTTCGCCCTTCGGACGGCGCCACCAGGGCAGTTCGTCCTCCGGGATCTGGTCGGTCGCGTCCCAGGTCGGCTTCCCCGGCGCGACGGAGCCGTCGGCCCGCTGCTCGGCCCGCTGTCCGTCGTGCTGTTCGGCGTCGGCGTCGTCGCGCCCGGCCACGAACTCCTCGGTGCTCCACGGGAACGCCGGCTGCGCGTCGGTCCCGGGGGCGGTCGGCTCCGGCGTCGCGTCGGGCGCATCCCGGTCGGCCCGCCCGGCGTCACCGCCGCCGACGCGGTCGCGCAGTTCCCCGGCCCGCTCCCGGAGCCCACCGGCGCGCTCGCGGAGCCCGTCCGCGCGGTCGCGGACGCCGTCCGCCGCCCCGCGGAGCCGTGCTCGGATGCCGGCGACGCCACCGGCGGCGGTGCCACGGGACGCCGTGCCGTCGGACGGCTCGACCGCGGGCAGACGGTCCGCCGCCACGGCGTCGGTGCGGGCCCAGTCCGGCAGCGCCACGTCCGCGTCGGTGTCGCGGTCACGCTCGCGGTCGGCCGCGGGGCCGTCGTGCGCGGCCGACGCGCGCGGCGACGGGGTGGTCGGACGGGAGGCACGGTCCGGCTCGTCCCGCCCGCTCGGCTCCGTCGCGGTGTCGGTCGCCGTCGTGGCGGCGTCGTGCGCCTCCTCGACCACGAAGCGGTGGACGTCGGTGGTCCGCCCGGCTCCCGCCCGGTCGAGCGCCGCGACGAGCGATCCCTCGTCGCTGTCGGCGGCGACGGTCTCGTCCTCGGCGTCGTGCCAGCGGTCCCCGGTCCAGCCGCGGTCGGGCAGCCGCACCAGGTCGCTGCCCACCGCGAGGGCGACGATCGCGGGCACGCCGACCTCGAGGGCCGCGACGGCACCGACGACGATCGCGTGCGGTCCGACGTCGGCGAGCCGCCCGGGTCCGAACGAGCCGGCGCTCAGCCCGGCGACCAGCCCGGTGAGCACACCCGCCACCACCCCGGTGGCGAGGCCGCCGAGCGCGCGGTGCAGCGCGGAGTCCGCGGCGCCCAACGCCCGCACGAGCCGCGGACGGAGCAGCCCGCCCGCAGCGAAGCCCGCGAGCACGGGGACGAGCACCCACACGAGCCCGAAGGTGTGCCCCGACGCGGGGAGCGCCCCGAAGACCGGCAGACCGGGGATCGGCCCGAGCGACGTCGCGATGGGGGACACGTTCGACCCGGTGCCGATCGCGAACCCGGGTCCGACGAGCCAGGCCGCCGCCCACCCGACGAGGTCCGGCAGGAACGCGAGCTGCCCGACCGTCAGGGCGATGCCGCCGACGATCCCGGCGTGCGACCGCTCGTACAGCGAGATGACCTCGGCGAACGAGGCGAAGAGCAGGAGCGCGACCACGACACCGGCGACCGCGACGACCACCGCGGTCGCGGCCGTCCCGGCCCGGAGCCCGAAGGCTACGACCGTGCGCCAGACCCCGGGCACGCGCTGCCACTGGTCGACGAGCCGCTGCGTGAGCGGGTCGGGCGGCAGCCCGCGGCGCACGCGGCACACCTCCGAGACGACCAGGGCCGGCACGCCGAACCAGAGCGCCGGCAGCACCACGGCCTGCCAGGTCACCGGGTCGATCGCGGCCGACCGGGTCGACAGCGCCACGGCGAGCCCGAGCGCGGCGACGACCCCGGTGCCGACGAGCAGCCCGGTGACGCGGTGCTCGGTCTCCGCGAACCGCCTGCCGGCACGACCGCCGAGCCACGCGGTGACGATCGCGAACCCGAGGGCCGCGAGCGTGACGTGGATCGGGTCGGCGGCGCCGCTCACACCGGACGACTTCGCCAGGGCCGGACCGAGCAGGAACGAGACGTCGACACCGTGCCCGACGAGCCAGACGCTGCCGGTGGCCTTCCAGAACACGTCCCAGTCCACCTGGAGTCCGTACTCGAACCCCCACAGCAGCGTCAGCGGCACGAGGGCGACCCCGATGCCGACGCCGACCGTCACGACCGCCTCGATCGCGGCGAGCAGAGCGGTTCCCAGGCGGTTCATCGGAGCGAGGTTACGTGGCCGCCCGCGCTTCCGGAGGGAGCCGCGCGGCACCTGTGGAGAGTCGACGGGACGTTCCCGGGTGGTGACGGAACGACCGGAGGCGCGGTGCCAGCCGGCACCGCGCCTCCCGTCCGTCCTGCGGGGCGTCGACCGCCGTCAGCGGGCGGCGACCACCTCGCGCAGCAGCGCGGCCGTCTCGGACGGCGTCTTGCCGACCTTGACGCCGGCCGCCTCGAGCGCCTGCTTCTTCGCCTCGGCCGTGCCGGCGGAGCCGGACACGATCGCGCCGGCGTGGCCCATCGTCTTGCCCTCGGGAGCGGTGAAGCCCGCGACGTAGCCGACGACCGGCTTCGTGACGTTCGCCTTGATGAAGTCGGCCGCGCGCTCCTCCGCGTCACCGCCGATCTCGCCGATCATCACGATCGCCTCGGTCTCCGGGTCGGCCTCGAACGCGGCGAGCGCGTCGATGTGCGTCGTGCCGATGACCGGGTCGCCGCCGATGCCGATCGCGGTCGAGAAGCCCAGGTCACGCAGCTCGTACATCATCTGGTACGTCAGCGTGCCGGACTTCGACACGAGGCCGATCGGGCCCTTGCCGGTGATCGTCGCCGGGGTGATGCCGACGAGCGACTCCCCCGGGGTGATGATGCCGGGGCAGTTCGGGCCGATGATGCGGGTCTTCCCGCCGAGGGCCTTCGCGTGCGCCCAGAACTCCGCGGAGTCCTGCACCGGGATGCCCTCGGTGATGACGACGACGAGCGGGATCTCGGCGTCGATGGCCTCCATCACGGCGTCCTTCGCGAACGCCGGCGGCACGAAGACGATCGAGACGTCCGCACCCGTGGTGTCGATGGCCTCGCGCACCGATCCGAACACGGGGAGCTCGACGTCGCCGTGCGTGACGGTGGTGCCGGCCTTGCGGGCGTTCACGCCGCCGACGACGTTCGTGCCGGCCTTGAGCATGAGCGCGGTGTGCTTGGTGCCCTCGCCGCCGGTGATGCCCTGGACGATGACCTTCGAGTCCTTGTTGAGGAAGATCGACATTGTTCCTGCGCTCCTTACGCCGCGGCCGCGGCGAGCTCGGCGGCCTGCTCGGCCGCATCGTCCATGGTCTCCGCGACGGTGACCAGCGGGTGCGCCGCCTCCGCCAGGATCCGGCGACCCTCGTCCACGTTGTTGCCGTCGAGGCGGACGACGAGCGGCTTCGTGGCCGCGTCGCCGAGGATGCCGAGTGCGGCGACGATGCCGTTCGCGACGGCGTCGCAGGCGGTGATGCCGCCGAAGACGTTCACGAAGACGCTCTTCACCTGCGGGTCGCCGAGGATGACGTCGAGGCCGTTCGCCATGACCTCGGCCGAGGCACCGCCGCCGATGTCGAGGAAGTTCGCCGGCTTCACGCCGCCGTGGCGCTCACCGGCGTACGCGACGACGTCGAGCGTCGACATGACGAGCCCCGCGCCGTTGCCGATCACGCCGACCTCGCCGTCGAGCTTCACGTAGTTCAGGCCGTGCTGCTTCGCCTTGGCCTCGAGCGGGTCCTCGCTCGCGGTGTCCTCGAGCTGCGCGTGGCCCTCGTGGCGGAAGCCGGCGTTGTCGTCGAGCGAGACCTTGCCGTCGAGGGCGAGGATCTGGCCGTCGCCGGTGCGGACGAGCGGGTTGACCTCGACCAGGGTGGCGTCCTCGCCGGCGAAGACGTCGTAGAGCTTCACGAACACCGCGGCGACCTGGTCGACCAGTTCGTCGGGGAACCCGGCCTGGCGGGCGATGTCGGCAGCGGCCGAGTCGTTGATGCCGGTCAGCGGGTTGACCTCGACGCGTGCGAGTGCCTCGGGCTTCTCGACCGCGAGCTGCTCGATCTCCATGCCGCCCTCGACGCTGACGAGCGACAGGTAGGAGCGGTTCGCCCGGTCGAGCAGCACCGAGAAGTAGTACTCCTCGGCGATGTCGGCGCCCTGGGCGACCATCACGCGCTGCACGGTGTGGCCCTTGATGTCGAGGCCGAGGATCGCCTTCGCGTGCTCGTACGCCTCGTCGGGGGTCTTCGCGACCTTGACGCCACCGGCCTTGCCGCGACCGCCGACCTTCACCTGCGCCTTGACGACGACCACGCCGCCGATCCGCTCGGCGGCCGCCTTCGCCTCCTCGGGGGTGTCGGCGGTGATGCCCTGCAGCACAGGGACGCCGTAGGACTCGAAGAGGTCCCTGGCCTGGTACTCGAAAAGATCCACGCTGTTCTTCTTCCCGCACGTGTCGTGCGATCGGCATCGGTCATCGGGTCGCGCACTCACCATCGAGGGTCGCTCGATGTCGAGACAACGGCCGCGCCCACCATACCGCCGCCGGGTGGACGGCTCGCCGGACCCGTGGACGGCCCGCCCGGCCCGGCGCACGGGGCTCAGGCCGCGCGGTGGCCGGGGGACGCATCGCCGAGCATCTCACCAGCGAGCGACGGGCACGGTCGACGGGTGGACAAGCGACTCCGTACCCGTACTGCCGACGTCTTCGGCTGGACCCTGCACCCCGAACAGGAGCAGGTCGTCGACGCCGTGCTCGCCGGCCGCGACGCCCTGGCGCTCATGCCGACCGGCTCGGGGAAGTCCGCGATCTACCAGGTCGCCGGGCTCGCGCTCGACGGCGCGGTCGTCGTCGTCTCGCCGCTCGTGGCGCTGCAGGAGGACCAGGTCGTCGGCATCGAGGACCACTCGGACGCTCCGCGCGCGGTCACGATCAACGCCACCCGCGGCACGCGCGAGCTCGACGACGCCTGGGACGCCGTCGCGTCCGGGGAGGCGAAGTACGTGTTCCTGGCGCCCGAGCAGCTGGCGAAGGACGAGGTCGTCGAGCGTCTCCGCGAGGCCGGCGTCGCCCTCGTCACCGTCGACGAGGCGCACTGCGTGTCGAGCTGGGGCCACGACTTCCGTCCGGACTACCTCGTCCTCGGCGAGGTCATCGAGCGCCTCGGGCGTCCCCCGGTGCTCGCGATGACCGCCACCGGCTCCGCCCCGGTCCGCTCCGAGATCGTCGAGCGGCTCGGCATGCGCGACCCGCTCGTCGTCGCGACCGGCTTCGACCGGCCGAACCTGCGCTTCGAGGTGGTCCGGCACGCGGACGACGAGTCGAAGCGCGAGGCCGTCGTGCAGCAGGTCGTCGGACTCGAGGGGGCGGGGATCGTCTACGTCGCTACGCGGGCCGAGACCCTGTTGTACGCGGACGAGCTCGTCGAGAGCGGCCGCCGGGCGAAGGCGTACCACGCCGGTCTCCGGGTCCGGGACCGCGAACGGGTCCACCACGAGTTCCTCGACGGCGACCTGGACGTCGTCGTCGCCACGAGCGCGTTCGGCATGGGCATCGACAAGCCCGACGTCCGCTTCGTCGTGCACGCCGACGTGCCGGAGTCCGTCGACGCCTACTACCAGGAGGTCGGTCGGGCCGGGCGGGACGGCGACGTCGGGCTCGCTACCCTGCACTACCGCGCCGAAGACCTCGGGCTCCGCCGCTTCTTCGCCTCGGGGTCGCCGCGGCCGGCGTCCCTCCGCGCGGTCTTCGACGCCGTCCCCGCCGAGGGCGTGCTCGCACGGTCGGACCTCGCCGAGCGGTCGGGTCTCGCCGCTCGGACCGCCGGCCGCGCCGCCAACGCACTGGTCGACGCCCATGCACTCGACGACGGCGAGGACGGGCTGTCGCGTCGGCCCGACGGCCCGCGCGACGCAGAGGCCGCGGCCGGTCTCGCCAAGGCGCAGGCGAAGGAGCGTGAGGAGATCGAGGAGTCCCGGATCACGATGATGCGCCGGTTCGCCGAGACGTCCGGCTGCCGCCGGCAGTTCCTGCTCGGGTACTTCGGCGACGAGCTGGCCGAGCCGTGCGGCAACTGCGACACCTGCACGTCGGGCACCGCGTACGACGGGGACGCCCACGGCGCGGACGGCGCGCACGACGACGTCTGGCCGCCGGAGTCCCCGGTCGAGCACGCGCAGTGGGGCCGCGGCACCGTGATGAGCACGGAGGACGACCGCGTCACGGTGTTCTTCGAGTCCGCCGGCTACAAGACGCTCGGCCTGGCCGACGTCGAGGAGCGGCACCTGCTCGAGCGCGTCTGACCGACGTCCCCCACAGCACGACTGCTGCTCGGGGCGGGGAAGGCGCGGCCGCTCGACCACCCGTCGGCGACCGCGCTCCACTCCCCCGAGCACGGGAAGTGTGCCCCGCGCTCGTGACCCGCAGGTGACCCCGAGGTGAACGACACGCGAAGCCGGGCCGGTCCGCAGGCGCGGGGCGTACACAGGAAGGCCCCTACGGAAGGAGCCACCAGATGAGCGACCCCGGCATCAGCCCGGTCGACGACTTCGACTCGCAGCAGCGCCGCGAGGACGACATCGACCGCGAACACGTCGGCCCGTACGAGGTCGACGAGGCCGAGGACTCCCTCGAGACCGTCACGAACGACGCCGTCGCGGGCGAGACCGTCGACCCGCAGCCGGGCGACGGCACCGACGACGGACCCACCGGCGGCGCGCCGGCCGAGGGCTCGCCCGACCTCTGGGAGCACGACTCCGACGAGGACGGCCGGAACCTGGCCACCGAGGACGGCTCCGGCCCCCTCTGACGAGTCCCTCGTCCCCACGATCGCGGAGCACGGCCCGGTACGCTCGGGCCGTGCTCCGCGTCGTCCGTGACCGCCTCCGCCGGATGCCCGCGGTGGCCCGGCTGGTCGCCCTCGCAGCGCTCCTGCTGGTGGCCGCCGCCGCACAAACGGGCGTCGGATCCGGTGCGACCGCAGGCGGCCCCGGCACAGCCGGCCGACGGCGCGGGGTTCGGTCGTGACCGGTCGCCGGTCAGGAGGCGCGGTGCCGGACGCGCACCGCGCCTCCCGTCCGGCAGCCGGTCGCGTCCGCGACCGTGCCCTCCGCCGGCTGCTGGCCGACAGCACCCCGGTCGCGGCCGGCGGCCGCGCCATCCTGCTGCAGATCGCCGACCCCGTCGTGGCGGCCGGGGTCCGACGGCACTCCGACTTCGCCCGACGGCCGCAGCAGCGGCTCGCGCACACCCTGATGTTCGTCTACGCCGTCGTCATCGGCACCGACGCGGACGCCGCGACGGCGGCCGCGTTCGTGCACCGGGCCCACGCCCCGGTCGCGGGTGCGGACGACGTCGACCGGCAGCGGTGGGTGGCAGCCACCCTGTTCGACTCCGCGCGTGCGACCCACGCACTGCTCGCCGACCCGCTCGAGCCGGACGTCGCCGAGGCGGTCCTGGCCGCCTACGCGCCCATCGCGACCGCGCTGCGCGTGCCCGGAGGCGGCTGGTTCGACTCCGTCGCGGAATTCGACCGGTACTGGGCGGCGACCCTGCCGACCCTCGCGGTGACCGACGAGGCCCGTGGGGTCGTGCGCGACCTGCTCCACCCCCGCTTCGCCCCGCTCTGGGTCCGCACCGCGATGCCGCTCGTCCGGGTCGTGACCGTCGGCATGCTGCCCGAGGGTCTCCGGACGGCGTACGGGTTCGCGTGGGGGCCGCGCGAACGCCGACGCTTCCGGCGGGTCGTCCGCCTGGTCCGCGCCGTCCGCGCCCTCGTGCCGGGCTGGGCGCTGCGACTGCCGGGGCCGCTGCTGCTCCGGGCGATGCGGCGGTTCGCGCGGCGTGCTCAGCCGGCGAGGACGCGGACCGCGTAGTCGCCGACCATGACCACGTCGCCGGGCCGCGCCACGACCTGCGCGCCGCCGACGCTCGCCTCCTGCGCGCCCGACGCTCGCACCACGACCGTGCCGTTCGCCGAGCCGAGGTCCTCGACCACCAGGCCGCCGTCGCCCGTGGGCCGGACGGCCGCGTGCTCCCGCGAGACCGAACGGCCCGGGTCGTCGAGCAGCACCGCGCGCCGACCGGGGACTGTGGCCACCCGGCGTCCGAGCACCACGGGCCGGTCCACCGGCACCACGTCGCCGGGACCGACCTCGAGCACGAGCCGCGGCACGACACCGATCGTCGGGAGCGCGTGCTCCGTCTGCACCTCGGTGTCGGGGGTCCGGTCCGAGGCCGGTGCGGAGGGCAGCACCCACGCCCGGGACAGGTGTCCGGCCTCGCGGTCCCTGGCGACCTCCGCGCTCGTGACCACCGGCCGACGCGGTGTCTCCTCGTCCTTCCGCCGACGTGCCACGGTCCACCCCTCGTCCTGGTCCTCGTCCCCGACCGGTGCGCGCTGCACCCCGATCAAGTATGGTCGAACCGGCCGGGGGGCTCCCGGTACATCGATACCGCATCGGGAGGGTATGCACATGGCAAACGTCAACGTCACCTACGACGATCTCCGCAACCAGGCTTCGCAGCTGCGCAACGGCCAGAAGGCCATCGAGGACCAGCTCAGCCAGCTCAAGAGCCAGATCGACAACCTCGTCTCGTCGGGCTACGTCACCGACAAGTCGTCGAAGGCCTTCGACGCGACCTACTCCGAGTTCAACTCCGGCGCGACGCAGACGATCCAGGCGATCGACGGCATGGCCGGCTTCCTCGAGGGCGCGGCGAACGCGCTCGAGTCGACGGACGAGCAGCTCGCGTCGAGCATCGGCTGAGACCGATCTCGAACGGTGATGGCCGGTGCCCACGGGTGCCGGCCATCGCTCTCGGCATGACCAGACCGAACGAACCCCGGGGGACACGGTGGGCGGAACACTCAAGCTCGATCTCGGCCTGATCGGCGATCTCGCCGCAGACCTCTCCAGACTGCACGGCGACTTCCAACACGTCGGTTCCGCCGCGTCCGACTACAAGACCGGCATCGGGTCGACGGCGATCGGCGGCGCCATCGACGAGTTCGCCGACAACTGGAGCATCCGCCGAGGGCGGCTCCAGGAGTCCATCCACGCCGTCGCCGAGATGGCCGAGAGCGCGCACGACGGCTTCACGCAGACCGAGGTCGACCTCGCCAACAAGATCCTCGGGAAGGACAGCTGATGGCCCGCCCCACCGACTGGAGCGCCGTCGACCTGCCGATCGACCCGGTGCCGGGCGAACCGGCGGAGATCCGGCAGTCGGCGTCCAGCGCCCGCTCGATCGAACAGGCCATCCAGGACCAGGTCGACCGCCTGAACCGGCTGAAGGACGGCCACGGCTGGGAGAGCGAGTCCGGCACGAAGTTCCGCGACTCCGCCGGCGACCTCGCCGGTGCGATCGCGAAGGCGAAGGGCCGCTACACCGAGCTCGCGGGCGCCCTCGACGAGTGGGCCGACGGGCTCGAGGACATCCAGCGGCAGGCCGACGCCGCGCTGCTCGACGCCCAGGACGCGCGGGACGCGCACCGGGCGGCGGCGAACCAGACCATCACCGCCGAGGCGGACACACCCGAGCACCAGGACCAGGTCGACGCGCAGGACCGCGCGCTGAACGCGGCCCAGGGCGACATCGACGCCGCCAAGGCGATCATCCACCGGCTGGCGGGGCCGTCCGGCGAGGGCGGGGAGTACGGCGACCTCGCCGGCCGGGTGGTCGACCGCATCCGCGCCGGTGCCGACGACGGCATGAAGGACGGGTGGTTCGACCAAGTCAAGCAGGCGATCCACGGAGCGCGCGGGGTGCTGAACGTCATCAAGGACGCCCTCGACGCTGTCAGCACGGTCCTCCTCGTGGTCACGGTGATAGCCGCGATCGCGTTCCCCGCCGCGCTTCCCGTGATCGCTCTGATCGGACTCGCGGTGGCAGGCGCGAAACTCCTGATCACGGCGACGCAGTCCATGGCGGGTGACGCGACTGCGAAGGACGTCGGCAAAGATGCCATCGGGCTCGCTCTTTCCGCCGTCGGTTTCGGAGCTGCGAAGTACGCGGGGTCCGCCATGGGGATGTTGCGTGGCGCAGTCGGAGAGGCGCGGGCGGTGCAGGCTGCATCCGCGGCACGGACCACCGGCGCGGGTGCCGGGGCGGAGCTGAACGCCTTCCTCCGCGGAGCCGACTCGGGTCTTCGCGAAGCCGGTGCCGTCGCTCGCAAGCCGCTCACCGCAGCGCTCGACACGTTCGTCACCGGCGGACTGGTCGAGGTGGCGCAGGTACTCAAGCTCGCTCCCGACTCCGCGCTCGCCCGAGAAGCAGCAGCCCGAGCGGCCGCGGGCAGCGGTGTCGTTGCCGCCACCGGGTACAACCAGATCCCCGACGCGGAGGACTCGGTTGGCAACGTCGTGTCAGCCGTCACGAATTGGTCCGGGTACTGGAAGTCGAAGACGACCATCCACATCGGGGCATTGTGACGACTGCGTACCGCCTGCTCCTGCCTGACGGCTGGTACCGGTATCCGATCGACTCCGACCCCACTGGTTCTGCCGGGCGGTTCCTCGATCGGCATTTCGACCTCCGTGCAGGAGACGACCGTGATGCCGTGATGGCGCGACGCCGTGCTCGTTCCGACACCGCGCGTGCGTTCGACACCATGGCATCGTCGGGCGCCGTCGACCTCTACTTCTTCGACGGAGCCTTCGGCGGCGTGACGATGAGCATGCTGTTCACCGTCGGTGTCGTGTACCTGGGACCAGGGTCCGCCGAGATCGATCTCGCCCAGCTGGCTCCTGCTCTCGGAGATGAGGCCGTCGTCGTCGGCCTCCCCGTCGGCTCAGCGCTCCGCTCGCGCCAGGACGCTGCTGTCGACACCGGCGCCGCCCTCCCGGACACGATTCCGACGGATGTCGCGGCAGTCTTCCTCGCGCACACGGCCGATGAGACCACGACACTGCGCACGCGGGTCGAGTATCTGATCCCAGTGCCTGGAGATCCAGGGTCCTTCGCGCTGGTGTCGTTCCGGAGCCTGGGCGCTCCGTTCGCCGACGAGCGGGTCGAACACTTCGACATCCTCATCACCGGGTTCTCGTGGAACGAGGCGAGGTGAAGATCACCTGGCCCGCGAGCGACGCGCTCCTCCCGATCGACCTGCGACCCGATGCCGATGATTCGACTATGCGTCGACGACTCGTCGAGCTCCTCAACGAGACCGAGGCGGCGGCAGCGTGGCTCATCCTCGATTCGGGTCAGCCCCTAGGCTGGTTGGCGGCGCCCACGACTTCGCTGCACGGACGTACCGCCGGAGACGCGCGCGCTGCGCTGCGCGTCGCTGAACCGATCGAACCCGTCGACGAGCGGATGATCGACACGTACAGCGGGCGAGCGCTCCGACTGGTGCAGCGCCACGCCCTCGGAGTCAGCACCGCGGAGCATTCCGGCAGCGACCTCCTCACAGTCCACGCGTCGTGGTCGTGGCAGGTCGGGGAGCACCTCGTCGTGCTCTCGACGAGCAGCGTCGAGCAAGCACTCGTCCAGCTGTTGATCCAACGAGTCGACGTGCTGGCTGAGAAGATCGTCCTCGATGTGTGAAACGATCGCCCGGGCCGCTTCAGTGAGCGACCGGAGGGCTGCCTCCGCCGACGCTTCCGCCCTCCTCCTGGACGAGCACGACAGACTGCTCGTCGCGACGAGGAACGGGCACCGCATCATCTCCGAGCCGATCCTTCGCGCCTGGTACCTCGAGGGCTTCCTCGTGCCGTCCCGTATCGCGCCGACGGCCAACAATGGCGCGATCCTGCTCGAGGACGCGCGGCGGCGGCACCTGGTCCCGGTGGACGACTGGTGGATGACACGCACGATGATCGAAGGGCCTTCCGTGTCCCTGGCCTCCAGTGGACTCCAGACGCTGCTCGACCGTTTCACGTCCGACGAGCCGCTCCCCACCGATCTCGCGTCCGCTGTCGTCCTACGCCCCACCGACGAGACGCGTCGACGACGCCACCAGCGGACACTCACCATCGTCATCTTCATTGGGGTGCTCGCCTTCCTCGCGACCGTCTTCCGCCCTGTCCTCACCCTCGTCGCAGCCGTTCGACCCGAGACGGTGGACTGGGCTGGAGCAGCCGCGGCGACGGCGAACGCGCTGGCGGTGCTGACGATCGCGAGCGGTCGTCGACGCCGCCGTGCGCCCGCAGCCCCGACGAGCCTCCGCCCCAGTGCAGGACCCGCATGGTTCCGCCGAACGGCATCGATCGCGGAAGACGAACACGGCCTCGTCCTGACGGACGGGCAGGGCATCAGCCAACCGCTCGCAACTCCTCGCCGGCACCTCGGACCGGATGCGGTGGCCCGCGCGGTCTTCGTGCACGACCACCGCCCTCGCGTCCTGCTGCTCGACGGAACCGACACCGTCCGCTCCCAGTTGCCCCTCGATCGCTGGGGCGCTTCCCCCGAGCAGTTGGACGCGCTGCGCGGCCGTCTTCACAGCCTGGGCATCCTCACCGTCGACGGGCGCGACCCGCGTGACGTTCCCCCGCTCGCACTCGATGAGATGCGCAACAGCACGGTGGGCGTGGCTTCCCTGATGAGCCCGAACGCCGTCGGAACCGTTCCCGCCTACCCGCTCTTGGCGTCCTCGGCATTCATCGCCGCCGTGCTTGCTGGTGTCGATGCGGCGGGAGGGGGCACCGCCGCCGCGGTCGCCGCCGGTGCGGCAGCGGTGATCGCCGTAGCGGTCGTCACGATGGTCTTCGTACTCGAGTCGAGCACGCGCCTCCCGATCGTCCCGGTCACTCCCGGGCAGACCGGTGTGCCCGACCGTCCGCGTGTTTCCGTACGTCAGCTCGCCGTCGTCGTTCTCCCGCTGCTCGGTCTCGCCGTCGGCGTCTGGTACCTGGCAGCCGGCAACGTGTTCTCAGCGATCAGCCTGACCTGTCTCGGCATCGCGATCCCGGTCGTGTCGTGGCTCGGTTTCCGCCGGAGACGAGCCGGGCGCGGACGGGTCCCCGTCGGACTCGGTCGGTGGATCGTGACCGGAGCGCCTCGAGGAGACGAATGACGCAGCTGCTGTGGCACTACAACCGAGCATGGACGCTCCTCGACGAAGGAAGCGGGGACGGCGTCGTCGACGCGGCGGTCGAACACGCTTCGGCCCAGGCCGCCCGGCCGCCGAGGCGACGTGAACGAGCACTGCTGCGTTCGGTCGTGCGGGACGTCGTGCAGTTCCAGGAGGAGACGAAGGCGGAGAGCTGCTTCGTGCTCTCGACGACGTCACCCGTGGTGCGGGTGATCGCCTACGCCGTGGTCCACTCCGTGCCGGGCACCGACCGAGCCGAAACGTTCGTCGCAGATGCTCGCGCTCCTCGGCCGTCGGGAATCGGCGACGCCGGAGTCTCGACGCACGACCTCCCGGTCGGCCCGGCGACCCGAGTGGAGATGCGGGAGCGCAAACAGGGGAAGCGCGGCCAGCCGGTGATGACCGTCGTGCGGTGGATCGTCACGATGGTGGAGGGGACCGAGGAGCTCACGGTCGTCGTGTCCGGGTTCATCCCCGATGAGAACGACGTCGCTCTGGCCCGACCGATGCTCGACGAACTCCTGCGAGGGTTGAGCATCAGATGGTGACGACACAGCGCTCTGACCAGCTGTGCTGACGGCCGTCGGAGACGCCTGCACCGTTCTGCGAGCCGCGCCTCCGCCGTTGCGACCATCCCGTTCGACCGGTGTCGGCGGCATGGTTCCCTTCCTGATCCCGATCCCTGACGAGGTCCGGATGGGACCCGAGCTCGATCACGTGGCAGCATGACGTACCTCGTCGTCCCCGTCAGTGGTCAGAGTTTCCTACGCGGACGACGACCTCGGCCGATCGACGCGGGCTGCCGAAGTCGTCGACCTTCGTGCGGCGTATCGAAGTGCAATACGGTGAGTCATCCACCGACGTAAGACACTCTTCGGCTCGATCGCTCAGGCCAGCGCGCCAACCGAGCAGTACTACATCCACCGCGCCGAGCTCCCGCAAGAGGTATTGATGGCGCGTGTGCGGTGGGAGTCCCTTGAGCCGGACGCAAGGGCGCAACTCCGGCGACTGGTCGGGCCGGGGGACAGCACCGATGTCGCCATGGGCATTCCGAAGAAGGTCCGGATCGCGAACGTGGAGGGCCTCCGCGCTCCTCTCGCACGTGGCGCCGAGGGCGAGGGGTACGTCCTGGCCTTCCAGACCGCGGCGCTCGCACTCCAGGTGCGCGTCGAGGTTCCGCCAGAGCATCTCGGAGCCCTCCAGGGAGATGTCGAGCTCCTCGCAAGATCGTTCGGTCAAGTCTGAAAGATCGCCACGATGACATCTTCCGCGTTCCTCCGAACGAGAAGATGGTGTTCGTGAACTCGAACACGACGCGCCTCGACCAGGTGGAGTGGGTGGCGCGTCACGTCGATCTCGTCGCAGCGGGGATCGACGTTGTCGGCTGACCTCCCGGAACTCGTGGTCCGCAGCGCCGTGCTGAGCGACCGCGTCGCGGCCCGGCGTCAGGCGGTCGGGCTCTGCGTCGCCGACGGAGCGGTCCACGCCGTCTCGGTGGACGGGTCGACCCGTCCGCTGACCGGGCCGGTCCGTTCGATGGCCTGGGCGCCCTGGGCCACGCTGCCCGCCGGTCTCGGCGTGGTCACCGCTGCGGGGGCGGTCGTCGCCACCGACCCCGACGGCGTCCACGTGTTCCCGATCGACCCGTGGTGGATGGAGCCGTCGCCGGCGGCACGACCGGCCGCGGCGGTCTCGTCCAGCGGCTTCGCCGACCTCGCCGAGCGGCTGGGCATCACCATCGCCTCCGACCCCGACGCCGTCCTCGGACTGCGCCGCCTCGAGACGGCTGCCGTGCACGTCCCGCGGTCCGACGCCGCCGAGGATCGGAGCCGCCCCAGGACCTTCGTGGTCATGCTGCTGCTCGCGACCACGCTCATCGGTGCGCCCCTCGCGCTCGTCGTCCTCGGCAGGGGGTGGACGGAGGGGCTCACCCTGCTCGGGTGGCTCTGCGTCGCCGCCTCCGCGCTGGCCCTGGCCAACCTGCTGATCGGGGTCCAGGGACGCCGTCGGGCTCCCTGGCGGACGGCGGACCGCCTCCTCCGGCCGGCGGCGGGACCGCGGTGGTTCCGCGACCACGCCCGGGTCGGGGTCCGGGGCGGCCTGCTCTGGATCGACGACGGTCGAGGGCAGACGACCCTGCTCGCCACGCCGACGGCGACGGCCTCCGTCTCCGCCGTGGTCCGAGCCAGGACCGTCGGGGGCAAGCGGCCCCGCATCGTGCTCGTCGACGGGGTGGACGTGGTCCGGGCCGAACTCCCGCTCGGGCTGTGGCCGGCCGACGAGTTGGACGACCTGCTGCTCGACCGATCGATCGTTCGCGATCCGTCGTCCGAACGCAGGTCGTCGACGCACGTCCGGTTCGACACGCACCACGCGGCGCAGCTCCCCGGCGCATCCCTGGTGACGCGCACGGCGCTCGGCGTCGTCCCGCTCGTGCCGCTCCTGCTCGCCACGGTCCTGCAGCTGATGGTGTCGGTCTTCGCGCGGATCGGCGGTGCGCTCCCGCAGTCCGTCGCCCTCGCCATCGCGTTCGCCTCGGTGAGCGTCGTCCTCGTCGTGGTCGGGACCGAGTTGGGCTCCCGGCTCCCGGCACCGGACGGCACCCCGGCAGGGTTCCGTCCGACGCGCACGTTCGCCTCGGTCGTCGGCTGGTCCGCACTCTTCGTCGGTCTCGCGGCGTTGCTGGTCGCCGTCGACGACGCGGGGACCGCCGCGTACGCCCTCACGCTCGCCGTCGCCAGCGTGCCGTTCCAGTGGTGCCTGTACCGGTACCGCGCGCTCCGCGCAGACCGCGGCGTCCTGGGCCTGCCCACGTGGCTCCGCACCGGCTGCCCTTCCTGATCCCGACCGCTGAGGAGGTCCCGATGGGACTCGAGTTCGACCACGTGGACGCCTGGACGATGTTCGTCGAGGGCGATCCCGAGACCGCTGGCCGTGCCGCAGCGGCGCACGCCATCGGGAACGCCCAGCGGCCCGTCCCGAAGCGGCAGGCGGCCGCCATCGAGTCGACGATGGTCGACCTCGCCCGCGCCCGGGACGAGTTCGACGCGCACGACTTCTTCGCCCTGACGTCCGACGCGCCGATCGTCGAGGTCCTCGCGTACACGATCGTGCGGTACGAACGCGGCCCCGACGCCGCCGAGCGAGCCGTCGACGACTCACTCGCAGCCCTGCCGAACCGGACCGGCACGCCGGACGTGTCCACCCCCTCGACCGGGCTCGGCACGGCGACGCGCATCCTCGACCATGTCGACCTGCCGCCCGCGTCCCGGTGGGGCCGGCCGCGCCCGGCGACCTTCATCCGCTGGGTGCAGCCGATCCCACAGCTGACCGACCCGGTCACGGCAGTGCTCACGACCGTGATCCCTCGCCGCACCCACGAATCGTTCGTGGCGCCCCTCGTCGACCAGTTCGCCATGGGGCTCGTCGTCACGCCCGAAGGGGCCTGAACGGCGGCGGGGCCGCCCGCCGCTGGGCCCGGGGAGGGCCCCTCCGACACCCACGCCGGGACCGGTGACCACCGGACCGACCGCAGCCGACCCGCATTCCCTCCACCGCGCCTCCAGACCGCTGTGCCGTGCACAGGGCACACGGTGCCCCACCCGCCGGACCGCGGACCTGCGAGAATCGACCCATGAGCGGCAGCACCACGCTGCGGGGGGCCTCGACCGACCACCGCACGGCACACACCACCTCCACGGCCTCCGTCCCGGAGCGCGCCGCGTGCGCCTGACCTTCACCGCCGCGCACCTGCCGTCCGGCGCCTCGGCCGACTTCGTCGTGGAGTGCGACGAGGACACCGTCCTCGGCGAGGTGGTCGAGGTCGTCGCACGGCGCCTCGGACAGGGCGCCGCGTCCATCGTCGACGTCGCGGTCGACGCCGTCCCGACGACCCCGCACGCCCGCATCGGCGACGGCGTGCTGCTCGAGGGCGCCCGCCTGACCTTCGGCGGCCCGGCACCGGTGCTCCCCCTGCCGGAGGACCTGCCGAGCGTCCGCATCGTCGGCGGTCCGGGCGCGGGGACCGTCGTGGTGCTCGACGCGGGCGTCGCCCACGTGGGGTCGGCGCCGGACGCGACGGTGCGGCTGCCGGACCGGACCGCGCCGGAGTACGCGGCGGTGCTGCGGCTCGACCTCAACCGGCACTTCACGGTCATCCCGACCGAGGGGTCGCGCGTGCTCGTCGACCGGACCGAGATCGACGCGGAGACCCCGGTCGGCCCGGGCAGCGTCATCACCGTCGGCGACACGCTGCTGTCGGTCGCGGTGCCGGACGCGGACCGCGCGGCCATCACGCTGACGCCGGGCGGCGGCTCCCTCGACTACACGCGTCCGCCGCGCCTGCTGCCGGAGGAGAACCCGACGGTCTTCAAGCTGCCCGCCGCTCCCGGTCAGCAGACGCGCCGCTCGATCCCGATCATCGCCGCGCTCGCACCGCTCGGCATGGCGGCCGTGATGATCTCGATCTTCCACAACGTCGCCTACCTCGCGTTCGGCCTCATGTCGCCGATCATCATGTTCGGCAACGCCTGGTGGGACCGGCGGAACGGCAAGAAGACGCACCGGCAGCGCGTCGTCGAGTACGAGGAGACCAAGCGGGCGGTCGAGGCGGACGCACTGGAGGCGGTGGTCCGGTACCAGCGGGAGTTGCGGACGAGCGCGCCGGACCCCGCGACGGTCCTCGACGTCGCGCTGCGACGTCGCGCCCGCCTGTGGGAGCGCCGCCGGACCGACCCCGACTACCTGACGCTGCGCGTCGGGACCGCGGACGTCCCGTCCGGCGTGGTGCTGGAGGACCCGACGGCGCTGGAGCACCGCCGGGCGGTCGACAAGCTGGCCGAGGACGTGCCGGTGGTGGTGCACCTCGGCGAGCGCGGCGTGGTCGGGGTCGCGGGGCGCGAGGAGCACACCAGGCACCTCACGTCGTGGTTCGTCGCGCAGCTCGCGGTGCTGCAGAGCCCGCGGGACACGCAGTTCGTGCTGCTGACCGACGCGCAGTCGGCGGACGAGTGGGCGTGGACGCGCTGGGTGCCGCAGGCGCGCCCGGGCTTCGGACAGGACGCGGTCATCGCGATCGGCAACGACGCCGAGACCCTCGGAGCGCGGGTCGCCGAGCTCGGGCAGCTCATCGACGCACGCCAGCGCGCGATGCGGGAGTCGAACGCACGGGGCGTCCCCGGCCCGGACGTCGTCGTGGTGCTCGACGGCGCACGGCGGCTGCGCGCGCTCCCCGGCCTCATCCGGATCCTCAAGGAGGGTCCGGCCGTCGGCGTGCGTGCGATCTGCATCGAGGGCGAGGCGCGGCTGCTGCCGGAGGAGTGCTCCGTCGTCGTGACGGTCGGCGCCGAACGCATCCGGGTCGCGGCGCAGCGACAGGCCACCATCACGGACGTGCGCCCCGACTGGATCCCGGACGGCTGGTTCGAGACGGTCGCGCGTGCGCTGGCGCCGATGGTGGACGCCGACGACGAGAGCGACGCGGGCGGGCTCCCGACGGCGTCCCGCCTGCTCGACGTGATGCTGCTGGAGCCGCCGACGGCCAGGGCCGTCACCGGGAAGTGGAGCGTCCGGCCGCGCACCACCGAGGTCGTCATCGGCGAGAGCCTCGACGGTCCGTTCGCGTTCAACCTGCGGAAGGACGGGCCGCACGGGTTGGTCGCGGGGACGACCGGCTCCGGCAAGTCCGAGCTCCTGCAGACGATCGTGGCGTCCCTCGCGGCGACGAACACGCCGGAGGGCATGAACTTCGTCCTCATCGACTACAAGGGCGGCGCAGCCTTCCGCGACTTCGCCCCGTTGCCGCACACCGTCGGCATGGTCACGGACCTCGACACCCACCTCGTCGAACGCGCCCTCGAGTCGCTCGGGGCCGAGCTCCGGCGCCGCGAGCACCTGCTGGCCGGGGCGGCGGCGAAGGACATCGAGGACTACGTCGAACGGCTCGGCCGGGGCGAGCCGCTCCCCCCGATGCCGCGTCTGCTCATCGTGATCGACGAGTTCGCCAGCCTCGTGCGGGAACTGCCCGACTTCGTCACCGGTCTCGTGAACATCGCCCAGCGGGGCCGCTCGCTCGGCATCCACCTGATCCTGGCGACGCAGCGTCCGACCGGGGTCGTGTCGAACGACATCCGGGCGAACACGAACCTCCGCATCGCCCTCCGGGTGACCGACACGAGCGAGAGCACGGACGTGATCGACGCCGGCGACGCCGCGCAGATCCAGAAGAGCACGCCGGGCCGTGGGTACATCCGGCTCGGGGCGGGCGCGCTGCTGCCGTTCCAGTCCGGCCGCGTCGGCGGTCGCCGCCCGGGGGCGTCCTCGAACCGTCGCCGCGCGGTCTGGGTCGGTCCGGTGTCGTGGTCGGCGCTCGGGACCACCCCACCGGCCCCGCCGCGGTCCGAGGAGCAGAGCGCCGACGACCGCACCGACCTGCAGGAGCTCGTGGCGGCCGTGACGGAGGCGTCGTCCACGCTCGGTGGGCCCGCGCCCTACCGGCCGTGGCTCGACGCCCTGCCGGAGACGTTGCTGTTCACCGACTGCAACGAGCAGGCGTGGGAGCTCGACTCCGGCGACACGGTCGACGCCCGGGTCAGCCCGCTCCCGTTCGCCCTGCAGGACTTCCCCGCGGAGCAGGCGCAGCGCGTCCGGAGCCTCGACCTCGACTCCGACGGGCACCTGTACGTCGTCGGGGCGCCCAGGAGCGGCCGGTCGCAGGTGCTCCGGACGATCGCGGCGGCCATAGCCCGCAACACCTCGGCGGCGGACGTGCACGTGTACGCCCTCGACTGCGGGAACGGCGCCCTGCTCCCGATCCAGGCGCTCCCGCACACGGGCGCGGTGGTGCAGCGTGTGCAGACCGAGCGGGCACAGCGGCTCCTCACCAAGCTCACCCAGGAGCTCGCCCGGCGCCAGCAGGTGCTCGCCGACGGCGGGTTCGCGGGCATCGTCGAGCAGCGCGCCGCCGCGGCCTCGCCGGCCGACCGGCTCCCCCACGTCGTGTTCATGCTCGACCGGTGGGAGGGCTTCGTCGGGTCCCTCGGCGAACTCGACCACGGCGCGCCGACCGACCAGGTGATGACCCTGCTGCGGGAGGGAGCCAGCGTCGGCATCCACGTCGTCGTGACCGGCGACCGGCAGCTGCTGTCGAGCCGGATGGCGACCCTCGTCGAGGACAAGCTGGTGCTGCGGCTCTCCGACCGCGGGGACTACGGCCTGGCCTCGCTGAACCCGCGCAAGCTGCCGGAGCAGATCCCGGACGGGCGCGCGTTCGCGTCGGAGTCGGCCACCGAGACCCAGATCGCCCTGCTGGCCGCGGCCGGCACCGGACAGTCCCAGGCGGCGGCGATCACCGCCCTCGCCACGTTCGCGACCGAGCGGGACCGCGGCGTCGAACGCGGTCGTCGTCCGTTCCGCGTCGACCAGCTCTCCGGACCGGTGCCGTTCGACCGGGCGTGGGAGATGCGCACCGACGACGCCGGCCTGTTCGCCCTCGTCGGCATCGGCGGCGACGACCTCGCCGCCGTCGGCCCGGACCTGTCCACCGCGGGGTCGTTCGTCGTCGGCGGTCCGGCGAGGTCGGGTCGCAGCGCCACCCTCCTGTCGATCACCCGCTCGGTCCTGCGCGAGGGCGGCGAGGTCGTGCTCGTCACGCCGCGCCAGTCCCCGCTCCGGTCGCTCGCCGGCGAGACTGGCGTGCTCGCGTCGCACGAGGGGGCCGACCTCACCGAGGACCTGCTCGCGCCGTGGTTCGACGGGCAGCCCGGACGGCGTGTGCTCGTGATCGACGACGCCGAGCTCGTCAAGGACGCTCCCGCGAAGTCGTGGCTGCAGGGGTTCGTGAAGCGGGCGGCGGACGGCGGGCAGGCCATCGTCGCCGGCGGCCTGACGGCGGAGTTCGGGGTCGGGTTCACCGGGTGGCAGGTCGACATGAAGCGGGCGCGGTCCGGTGCGCTGCTCAGCCCGCAGGCGATCACCGAGGGCGACCTGCTGGGGATGCGGCTGCCGCGGAGCAGCATCGTCGACCGCGTGCAGGTCGGGGCGGCGCTCGTCCACCTCGGCGACGGCGAACTGGTCTCCGTCCAGGTGCCGACGCCCTGACAGTGCCCGGGTCGGGTCCGGCGTCCGTCCCGGTGCCGCGTCCGGCGTCCGTCCCGGTGCTGCGTCCGGCGTCCGGCGTCCGTCCCCGGTTCCTGGACGTCGGGCCGCCCAGCGCGGTTGGGTGGGTGCATGTCCGCTTCGCTGTCCGGTGACGACTCCCTGCACCTGCCCGAGTTCGACGCACCGCCGTCCTCCCCGCTCGACCTCGCTCGGCAGTGGCTGGACGGCGCCACCGAGCGCGAGGTGTCCGAGCCGCTGTCGATGACCCTCGCCACGGCGGGCGCGGACGGCCGGGTGAGCGCACGCACGGTGGACGTGAAGCGCGTCGACGACCGCGGGCTCGTCTTCGGCACCTCCACGCTGAGCCCGAAGGGACGGCAGCTCGCCGAGAACCCGCACGCAGCGCTGCAGGTGTACTGGCGCGAGACGATGCAGCAGCTCCGGTTCGAGGGCCGCGCCGTGCAGCTCTCCGACGCGGAGTCCGACGCGCTGTTCGCCGACCGGTCCCCGAAGTCGCGTGCGGCCACCGCGATCGCCGACCAGTCCGCCGTGCTCGAACCGCGGACCCTGCAGGACCTCATCGACGACGCCAACGTGCTCCTCCGCGACTCCGACGACGACGTGCCACGCGCCGAGGGGTGGGTGGCGTGGCGGTTGGAGCCCGACCTGGTCGAGTTCTGGCACGGCAGCCGCGACCGGATGCACCGCCGGCTGCAGTACGCGAAGGTCGACGGCGGGTGGAGCAGCGCGCGCCTGCAGCCGTGACCGCGCCGGTCCGGTAGCGTCCAGGCATGGGGGAAGCGCTGATCGTCAGACCGGCCCGCGACGCCGATGCCGACGCGATCGCCGCCGTCCACGTGCGGGCGTGGCAGGAGGCGTACGCGCACCTGCTCCCGGCGGACTTCCTCGCCGGGCTCGACGTCGCCGCACGGGCCGCACGGTGGCGTGCCATCGTCGCCGAGCCCGAGGTCGCCGTGTTCGTCGCGTCGGTGGACGGGGTGCTCGTCGGCTGGGCGTCCGCCGGGCCCGGTCGCGGGGACGCGCCGGTCCGGGATCGGGAGCTCGAGGGGATCTACGTCCTCGCCGCACACCACGGCTCGGGTGCGGGCCAGGCGTTGCTCGACGCCGTCGTCGGCGACGCGCCCGCGTTCCTCTGGGTCGCCGAGCGCAACCCCCGCGCCGAGGCGTTCTACCGACGGAACGGGTTCCGTCGTGACGGCGCCGCGAAGCACGAGCCGGTGGGGCCGCACGGCATCGACGCCGTGCGGATGGTGCGCTAGCTAGAGCTTCTCGATGGGCGCGATCTTGATGAGCAGCTTCTTGCGCCCCGCCGAGTCGAACGCGATCTCGGCGATCCGCTTCGCACCCTGCCCGGTCACCGCGGACACCGTGCCCTCGCCGAAGTCGACGTGCTTGATCCGGTCCCCGGAGGCGAGCTCCATGTCACCGTTGTCGCGCACCTGCCCGGACACCCGGTTCGCCCATTCGGTCTTCGGGCGCGTCTTCGCCGCAGCGGCCGCGCGGTCGTAGGACCCGCCCCCGAAGCCGCCACCGCGGTAACCGCCACCGCCACCGCCACCGCCGGACGTACCGCCGCCGAAGCCGCCCCGGCGGGCGTTCAGCGCGCGGGGCTCGGTGCCGCCGCGGCTGTTCGCCATGCCGGGGGACTGCTTCCACTCGATGAGCCCCTCGGGGATCTCCTGCAGGAAGCGGGAGGGCATCGCCACGTTGACGTCGCCGAACTGCGCGCGGGTCATCGCGAGCGACAGGAAGAGCGACTTCTTCGCGCGGGTGATCCCGACGTAGAACAGCCGGCGCTCCTCGGCCGGTCCACCCGGCTCGTTCGCGGACATCCGGTGCGGCAGGAGGTCCTCTTCGACACCGGTGAGGAACACGGCGTCGTACTCCAGGCCCTTCGCGGTGTGCAGCGTCATGAGCGACACCGTGCCGGACGAGTCGTCGAGCTCGTCCGCCGCCGCGACGAGGGAGACCTCGGTCAGGAAGTCCGAGAGCGTGCCCTCGGGGTTGTTCTTCTGGAACTCCCGGGTCACCGCGACGAGCTCGTCGATGTTGTCCGCGCGGGCGGCGTCCTGGGCGTCCGGGGACTTCCGCAGGTTCTCGAGCAGGCCGGAACCGTCGAGCAGCTGCGTCAGGGTGTCGACCACCGGCTGCGTCGCCGCACGGGACGCGACGTCGTCGAGCAGCGCGGCGAACGCGGTGATCGCGGTGCGGACCTTCGGGCCGAAACCGAGTTCGTCCGCGTGACGCAGGGCGTCGCGCATCGACGTCTCGTGCTCGTCCGCGTAGCGCTGCAGGGCGGTCTCGGTGACGGCACCGATGCCCCGCTTCGGCACGTTCAGGATGCGCCGCAGGGACAGCGGGTCGGCCGGGTTGGCGACGGTGATCAGGTACGCCATGGCGTCCTTGATCTCGGCGCGCTCGTAGAACTTCGTGCCGCCGAGCACCCGGTACGGGATCGCCGCGCGGATGAAGATCTCCTCCAGCGCACGCGTCTGCGAGTTCGTCCGGTAGAACACGGCCATGTCGCGGTAGGACATGCCGTCCTCGTGCAGCCGCTGGATCTCGTCGGCGACGAACTGCGCCTCGTCGTGGCCGGTGTACCCGGTGAAGCCGACGATCTTGTCGCCCGCTCCGACGTCCGTGAACAGGTTCTTCGCCTGCCGGTCGAAGTTGTTCGCGATGACGGCGTTCGCCGCGTCGAGGATGGTCTGCGTCGACCGGTAGTTCTGCTCGAGCAGGATGACCTTCGAGTTCGGGAAGTCGCGCTCGAACTCGACGATGTTGCGGATGTCCGCCCCGCGGAACGCGTAGATCGACTGGTCGGAGTCACCGACGACGGTGAGCGACGCCGGCGCGATCGACCCGTCCGCCTCGCGCATGCGGGCGACGTGCTGGCCGGCGTCCTCGAGCTTGTCCACCTGCTCGACCGGGACCGGACGGGTGAGCTCGCGGATGAGCGCGTACTGCGCGTGGTTGGTGTCCTGGTACTCGTCGACCAGGACGAACCGGAACCGCCGCTGGTACAGCGCGGCGATCTCGGGGAAGGCCCGGAACAGGAACACCGTCTGCCCGATGAGGTCGTCGAAGTCGAATGCGTTCGCGCGGCGGAGTTCGTTCGTGTACCGGCGGAAGACCTCGGTGAACATGACCTCCTGCGGGTCGTTCACGTTGATGTTGCGCGCGTAGGAGTCGATGTCCTGCAGCTCGTTCTTGAGCTTCGAGATCTTCGCCGCGGCGGCACCGACGGTGAGCCCGAGCGAGTCCGCCTCGAGCTCCTTGATGATCCGCTTGAGCAGCGCACGGGAGTCCGCCGAGTCGTAGATCGTGAACGACTGGGGGAACCCGAACCGCTCCGCCTCGCGCCGGAGGATCCGCACGCACGCGGAGTGGAAGGTTGAGATCCACATGCCCTCGGCGGCCTGCCCGACCAGCGCCTGCACGCGCTCGCGCATCTCGGCGGCCGCCTTGTTCGTGAAGGTGATCGCGAGGATCTGCGACGGCCACGCCTCGCGGTTCGCCAGCAGCAGCGCGATGCGCCGGGTGAGCACGCTCGTCTTGCCGGAGCCGGCGCCGGCCACGATCAGCAGGGACTCGCCGCGGTACTCGACGGCTTCCTTCTGCTGCGGGTTCAGACCCGCGGTGAACGGGTCGGCGTACGGGGCGGCCCCGCCACCCTGCTCGGGGGACGAGTCGAAGGGATCCAGCACGATCGTCATGTCCGGGACAGTCTAGGCGTGTCCTCCGACAGCCGAACGGGCCAGCACCGCCAGGTCCGGGTGGTCGGCGAACACGCCATCGACGCCGGTCCGCACGACCGAGGTGAACCACCGCTCCCAGTCGCCGAACCCCGCCACCTCGCCGCCGCGCCGCAGGGGCGCCGGGAGGAACCGGTTCTCCGGGCGGAGCGTCCACGTGTACACCGCGAGGCCGGCACGGTGGGCGCGCTCGACGACGGGGCTCCGCACCGGTGCGGGGTCGTCGACGGCCACGGTGTCGACGCCCGCCATGACCGTGGCGACCGCGAGGCTGATGCCGTCGAACTCCGCGGCGAGCGCGGTGAGCGCGCCGTCGGACCGCTCGTCGGCGTACGTGGGAGCCGCCGCCCCGGAGGCGGCGACCTCGTCGGGGGCGCTGCCCCGCGCCTCCTGGAGGTAGACGAGGCGACCGCCGGTCCCCCGCGCGCGCAGGTCGCGCAGCACGCCCTTCTCGAACGACTCGACGGTCAGGCGCTCGTCGCCCCGCCAGCCGTGCGCGCCGACGACGTCGTCGAGCAGCTGCCCCATCGGGAAGCCGGCGCGGTCGAAGAACGCGGCGTGCTTGACCTCCGCGACGAGCCCCACGGGTCGCGGAGCCGCGTCGAGGATCCCGAGCAGGTCCTCGAGCCGCAGCATCGGTTCCGTGCCGTCGAGGGCCGCCGACCCGGGCCGCAGGGCGGGCAGGCGCTCCCGCACGCGCAGGGTCCGCAGCTGCTCCCACGTGAAGTCCTCGGTGAACCACCCGGTGACGGTGTGGCCGTCGACGGTCTTCGTCGTCCGGAGGTGCCGGAACTCGGGGCGGTCGGCGACGTCCGTGGTGCCGGACACCTCGTTCTCGTGCCGGAGCACCAGCACGCCGTCCCGCGTCGGCACGAGGTCCGGTTCGATGGCGTCGGCACCGAGCTCGACCGCGAGGCCGTACGCGCTCCGCGAGTGCTCGGGACGGTGTCCGGACGCGCCGCGGTGGGCTATCACGAGGGTCATGCGCGCACCCTACCCAGCGGTCGTGACGGCCGGGTGACCTGGGTCCGGCGACACATCCGTGCCCGTCCGGCCGT
>Ga0265780_10001340_pt1 | contig 34894 bp, 19 predicted proteins | sample P1T30metagenome_FD_192432 | JGI IMG/M metagenome (GOLD analysis project Ga0265780, IMG submission 192432) | Plant litter microbial communities from East Loma Ridge, Irvine, California - P1 T30 | ecosystem: Environmental > Terrestrial > Plant litter > Unclassified | place: USA: California...
TATCTCGACTCAAGTCAAGAGTCTATGGCGGTTGGCAAATGGCGCGGGTCTTGACAGGGAGGAATTCGAGAGAGTCATCGGCTTGGAAGTGCAGTGCATAGGATTGATGGACAGGGATGAGTGAACGTGTGCATGAGGAAAGATTTTAAGATGTTGTCTGCTTTCGTGATTCGAAGAGAAGGAAATAAGCACCTTTCGCAGAGGTTTGTCTGCATTTGAATATGGATTCCTCATGGTGTTCTGGTCATCGCCCGGCTGGGAGCATTATCGGTCAGACAAGCGTGGGCGTTTTTCCTAATTTTTCCTAGCTACTCGAGAGCGACCGACGCATGCATCGTACGGAACGAAAAGGCCCAATGAACGAGTAGATAGGTCGTGATGTACCTAGTATGTAGCCAAATGACGAATGTTACATAATTCGAAGCACGCTTGTGCCGTCAAGCTGGTCCGTAACGTACATTCTTGAAGTGCTTCCTTCTTACTTGGGTATTCCGACTAGCCATCCATTGCATAAATATCTATGAAGCATCCGATTGACATATATCAAAAATGTCCTCATGGTACTTGGTTCAAATCATCTACATTGGTCGTAGATTTACGATTCACATACCTCGTAGCTGACAATCTCTGATTGGCTAGGGGATGTTTGGCGCTAAGAAATGTCCAAACCTCGTTTGCGCTCTGTCTCGCAACCATTTCGAACCGATTGAGGTCTGGTTTGGTTCTCTGTAATGCCATTGAATGCTACTATATACCTAGGCTTCAACATTGATTTTCGATATTTTTGGTATGTATACCACGGAGGCAAGTGCAACAGTACAAGGGTCTAGCGGGGTCGTGCTTGCATGTGATAAACACTTCCAACGTCAGGTCCAAGGGTCTCATAATCCCATTCACTTAGCACAACTGTCTTTGATCCCTCACTTCACTCACCACGCTATGCTGCCACTGGCCACTTTGGCCGGATCCCACTACAATCGCACCCCTTGAGTGCGCTCACGGCAGCTTCGCACCATTCACAGCAACCACAAAACAACACCAATGTCTTCCACTACAAACGCCGCCGGTGCAATTAACCGCATCACCAAGGAGATTGCAAACATCCACAAAGGCTCAGACCTCTCCCTTGCTGTTGCATGCCGTGACAACGACGTCCGCCAACTCCGAGCTCTCATCGTGGGCCCGCCAGACACACCATACGAGTTCGGCTTTTTCGAGCTATCCGTGAAATTCCCCAGAGACTATCCCATCAAATCGCCTACAGTGACATGTCTCACGACAAACGGTGGACAAACTCGCTTCAATCCCAACATCTACGCCCAAGGCAAGGTCTGTCTGAGCATCCTTGGCACGTGGCCGGGTGAAAAGGGCGAGGAGTGGAGCTCTGCTCAGGGTCTCGAGAGTGTTTTGCTCAGCATCCAGAGTCTAATGAGCCCAAATCCATGGGAGAACGAACCTGGCGAGGAGGACGGCAAGATCACGGATGCCGAGCCTGCAGCTTACGCGCGCAAGGTGAGGCATGAGACATTGAGGATTGCAGTCATCGAGCGGATGGAGAAGATCTTGAAGATCGCGCTACCCAAGTCTGCTACTCCTGAAACGGCGGCCGAGGGAGCAGCAGCCATTGCTGAAGCCTTGCAGTCGAAATTGAAGTCACTGAATAAAGAGTTGAGCTATGGCGACCAAGAGGACGATGACCAGGGCGAGGACGGCGACGATGACGATGACAGCCCTGACACTGACCCGTCTATCTACGAATACGACGCCATGGCCACCTACAACAGTCTCAACCCTTCTCCCTGGGACCCGTTCGCTGATCTTCTGAAGCGTCGCTTCCTCTGGTACTACGACTCCTACGTCCTAGCCATCCAAAAAGCACTTCCCGAGCAGAAAGAGGGCACCAAATTCGCTCTGTCCCGCTTCGAGTTTGGCGGCAACTGCATGTCAGGCAAATACGCTTATGCAAGCCTCTTGAATCGACTCCGCTGCATTCGCGACGCACTCGCCAGAGAGTGCAAGTCATGGACCGAACTTGGTGCCCAACAAGTCAAGGCGGAGAGCCAGCTCGCCACTCAGCTCGCGTTCCAGTTCAAGCAGCTGGAGCACCACTACAACAACACCTCCTACAGCGGCAGCCGACTTGAGCTCTCACTCCCGGATAGACAGAACCCGTTCGCGTGGCGCCTCACACTTTTCGGCCAAAGCTCCACCAACCTCGATGGCGGCGTCTTCAACATCTCCCTCACAGTACCGCCCGACTTCCCCGATGCGTGGCCTCGAGTCTACGTCGAGACACCAATCTTCCACCACCGCGTCAGCGCCAGCACCGGGGCGCTCTGCTACTTCCCCGCCAAGCCGGATGAGATCAGCAGTCACTTGCGAGCCATTGTCGCGGCGATTGAGGATCTCGAGCCAAAATTCGACCCGCGCGCTGTCGTTCACCCTGAGGCGACGAAGCTTCGCTGGGGAAGTGAGGCTGACAAGAAGGTTTATTTCCGCAAGCTGCGCAGGAGCGCACAGGATAGCATGGAGTTTTGAATGACGGTATGATTGATGAATGAACGACTGGGCTCTGTTTCTGTGTGGGGGTTTTGTTCTCTGGCGTCAAGAAGGCAGGCAAAAAAGATACCACACCATGCATAGGGAGGAGGTCCGGATACGGTGATGATTGCACTGGCTTCCTCTTAGCTATCAAACGGTAGTGCGAGGAAAATGAAGGTATTCGAAATTAACAAGTAAGCACTCTCAACCTCAAAAGTCAGACCCATCGGTCTTGACTTCCTATTAGTTCGACTATCCCCCTAGCACCACCGCCTCTTGGAGTACACCGAAGCCGATGACACCCCCTCCTGTCATCTCGCATGTTATTGAGACATCGTGCTTTTGCATCGGGAGATTGTAGACATCCCACTAACAACACACATTTGATCCAGTGGGCAATTACGTGAAGTACGCCAAACTATATCTACAAGACGCCACAAACAAGAAGCTCGGTAAGCCCTTAGATCTGGACAGCAACTTCTCGTGTCAAGATTTACCAAGATGAAAGACACAGGAAGGACTTCGGAGAAGGCCAAGGTCAGGACAAGGACCGGCGCCTCTTATGGAGCGAACAGCTCTAGTGAACGGAATAGACCAAACTTGCCCGCCGAGCCCGCCCATCCGCCGATGCCGTCGCAGCCCACAGTACTTACATACAGTCAAGTGCTTCAACAACCGTCAGCCTCTACACTGAGTACCAACACAGCACAGAATCAGAGCAACACAGCTCCGATCGCAAGCGACAGGCGCCGATTTCTTTCAACCGCAGTACTCGGAACGGCGTACGTGGTGGTCTTTTGAGATCAGCAGAGTCGACTTGAGGTTGTCCTCGTTCTGTTGGATAACGAAGCTGCTATCGGCATCACCGTTCCAAGCAAAGATTATACCTGCCAGTGAGATGGACGGAGTGACGCAGTCGCTCATGATTGCTTTCCGGGCCCACCGAACGGTGCCACAGACATCGTTGCCTGCATTGTGCAGCTTGATCGCACACTTCCATTCCCGGCTGAAGGCTTTATGGAAAGGCTGGCAGCTTGCAAATGGCTCGTGCAAATCAGAATCGAGTGAAAGCTGACGAGAAGTAGTACTTCTCGACATGCACAACGCCGCTCCCATCAGCATCACCAGATCGATCTAATGGCGTACCCGGCCCTCGGAGACTCGTATCAACCAAGCATCCACTAACAAGAATACTACAACGCTGCTGTCGGCGTGCTCTATGAAACCAAACCGTCGTCTGCTCCAGAGAGTACGCATCCTCTACTCCGCAACCGCAAACATCCGTACGCGTCCACTCCGTGTGTCTGCGGCGGTCGATGATGCTAGGGAAGGTTCGGGTTGCAGCTGGGCGATGTCGACGGTTACTAAGAAGGCAGGCCGTCTTTATATGCGATGCAGAATTGGCGAACTCGTTGAGAATCATGTGATTGACGCGTTCACCGTCATAACCGTATGGCGAGTGTCAGTGGTATGGTGAGGGCTGGATGGCACAATGGATATTTTGCTCTCAAGTTCCTGTTCCCACACAGCAGGTGTGGGCTCCGCGGGTGGTTCCAAGAGACTTGCGAGAGGCTGCTCGACACGAGCTTCATCGCAAATGAGCTCAGTGATCGACTTCGCTCACTCACTTGGCGCAAAGACCGTATCTTACCTACTGGCCTACGACCTAATTGCGTCCAATACTTCGGTGAGCACATGTGTGAGCGTTGGGACCGGATTTGGCACTGTTTCCTCGCGGTTGATTACTATAAACCGTTGTCAAAGGCAGATCTAATGTGAAAAGATGGTGTAGAGAAAGGCCTCGGACGGCCTATTTGGTGACAAACTGTCAAATTACGGCAAAAGGAATCCCTTACCCGCAGTAAGGCATTTACGCTTATATGCGTGAGTTCGACACCAACACAGGCAATTGGCACTCGCCCAGCGGCAGAGTCAGACTCAAATCTCGACACTGTAAATACAGCCGCCATGATGAGATGTGCACTCACATCGGGCAGACAGAAAAAGGTCGTTCGACAGCTCGAGTGCACATTCAGACTGCCGCCGCAGGAGCCATCGCAGAGATGCGTGTCCACTTGGCATACAACGACCGGAGTGCTCCAATGCAACTATCAGCACCGCCCGATCAAGCTCAACGATCGTTGACTTCGGAGAGTACGCATCTCCTGTGCGCGGCGACGACCTGCCTGGAGCGGGAGCGGGCGTCCTCGCTGTCTTGAGTGCGATATCTGGCTGTGGTGTGCAGAAAGGAGAGAGTGGGTTCCGCAGACTGTGAGACGCTTTCGTAGAGGGGAGCGATGGCCCGTGTCTGGGCAGCATGTGAAAGATGACATGCACTTTACCCCTGTTGAGTTTTCAGGGTAAAGGACCTGATCGCCATGCAATTGATGACATCTTGATGCTTTTGACCAAATCTCCTCTTGGGGTACTCAAGGACCGGACAACACATTGACAATTCAAGTTCACTCGATCGATATACAAACACCACAACCAACAAAGACGAGGTATGCGTGAGATATATGGACGGACGTCGGAAAACAACGTTCTTGAGTTACCATATCTTGTAGTACAAAACCATGCGCAAGAGGGGGAGTTAAACAAAAAGACAACGGTAACGCTCTAACAGAGAAAATCAAATCAAATCATACAAGCAAAGCCAAAGTTACTCTCCTCTTCCGTCTGTGACGATTTCCGAAAATGTACATGTATCTTTTCTTTCTCAATCTTAGCATCTCCGCCTCCTCCACCAATCTTTCCTCGCTCTGTGTGTGCGTGTTGTCATACATACTCTGTGAATTTAAACGTAATCTTCGTGCACATCGTTCGTAGCAAAGCAAGCCGCCGGTAATTACCTCCTCGCACCAAAACTTCTCCTTCACCTGTCTTCTCTCCCCTTCTTCGTCGTCTTTAGACTCGTAAAAGTTTCTGCCAGCTCCAGAGCTGGGTTTGGGTCTGGCTTTTGTCGTGATGTAGTGTAAAGGGTGACTCTTGCATCACAACTCGTCGTGAGCGGGCACCTCCTTCTCTACTTCCTCGCTGGTGACAGCGTCCGAAGCCATGGCGGCGAACTCGCTCATGCGGCTTCTGGCGCTCTCGACGGCCTCAACGATTCTGCTGCTGGCGCTTTCCATGGCGCCGTGTTCGGCCTCGCCGTAGAGGGCACTGCTGACTGCGTCGCGGGCGGCTTCGATCTGCTCGGCAACGGCGGATGTGGCGGCTGATACAGGGCCGGTTGAGGTACCGTAGAGTGCTTCTGAAATAGCGCGGGATGCCGACTCGGCTGCAAGGCTGATTGAGCTCTGAGCTGCCTCAGCATAGCCGGTCTCGTGGCCGTAAATGGCAACACTAGCAGAAGAGTAGGCGGATGTAGCGGCCTCGGAGGCTTGTTCGTAAGATCCTATCAAAACGTTAGCTGGTGTGCTCGATCGTCTGTATGGAACGTGAGACTTACCCTTGCTGGTGCCGTACATCTGCGCGCTGGCAGCGCTCAGGGCGCTATCGATCTGCTCGGAAACAGAGTCCAGGACGGCCTCGACGGTAGGCGGCGGAGTGAAGACGCTCGACACAACAGAAGAAGCGCTCTCGTAAGCTTCCTCGGCGTAGCTCGAGGCGGCAGACGCCATCTGCGGCGCGCCCGTGTAGTAGGCAGAGTGAAGACGGGCCATGACGGATTCGGTAAACTCAGGCTCGCGCTCGCTGATAAGCTCAGAAAAGAGGGATTGGACAGCCTCGTACTGGTAAATTGCACCATCGGTTGCCTGAGCATAGACGGAAGTAGCCGAGCTGTAGACCGCATCGGTGAATGGCGGCGGTTGGCCATAGACGCGGTCACTGGCAAGGGCAATAAGAGATTCCCAGTTTTGTTCCGCGCGGGAAGCCATTGACTCAATCATCGGGGTCTCTGAACCGAAGATAGCGGTGCTCGCGGCGGATGCAGCTTGGTCGTAAGCGGCAGGAGTGGTGCCATAGATGGCATCGTGAGCGTAAGTGGAAGCGTACATCATCTGGGAGGACGCAGCGGCAACAGCGGCATCATATTGAGCTTGAGCCTCTGCCATGACAGACTGGACAGGCGACTGAGTCGTAGCGCCGGCTGCAGTGCGAGCCTTGTTGGTGAAGTCTTCGAGGTTTGCGCTGGCGGCAGCGACGGCGGAGCTGTAGGAAGCCTGAGCAGCGTCGAGGTACGACTGATAGGCAGGCTTTTGGTATGCGCTGGTAGCGGAGGCGAGCTGGCTGGACGCCGCGGAGAACACGGCATCGTACTCCGAAGAGATGGAATCAAGCAAAGCTTGAGCAGGAGACTTGGAAGTCACACCTGCAGCAGAAGTTGCGGAAGCGTAAAGTTCCTGCATTCTTGAGCTAGCAGCGATCGTAGCCGCATCATACGTGCTCTGAGCAGCAGCAACGTAAGCCTGCCAGCCGGTAGTGGGGGTGGCACCCACAGCACTGCTCGCAGCGCCGACGAAAGACGAGTACTGATCGTGTGCGTAACCAATACCCTGATAGTAAGCCTGCTGGGCACTCATCAGGTATGCCTGGTTCGCCGGAGTAGGCTCAGCACCAACGGCGACCTTGGCGCTGTGATATTGGGCAGAAGCCGCAGACAGACCTTCGGATAGACGAGAGGCGGCGATAGCGCTGATGCTTCCGTAAGCATCCTCGATCTTCTCGATGACAGGTGGGGCAGTAGGAAGTGCTTCTGCGGCGGCGCCGTATCTCACGCTGGCAGCAGAAACGGCATCAGAGTAAGCGGACTTGGCAGACTGGAACATCTCTCTGTGAACTGGCTTCGCGGTTCCACCCATCTGTTCGTAGATACGAGACTTGGCAGCGTCGTAGTGAGATTGAGCCTGAGCGCTAGCCTCCTGGTATCTGGAAGCAGCGGCAATAGCCAGACTCTCGGAAGTGTGCGCAGCTTGGGCAGCAACAGAGGCGGCAGCGGAGCTGGCTGATGAAGCGTATCCCACTGGCGAAGGCGTACCGTAGATAGCCTGGGATGCAGCAGAACTGGCCGATGAGGCGTATCCCACGGGAGAAGGAGTTCCATAGATAGCCTGAGATGCAGCAGCAACAGCAGCCAAGTACTGCTCCTTGACAGCCTCAGTTCCCTCTGGCTCGGCACCGTAGAGCACGCTGCTCGCAGCACTCATGGCACTCTCGTACTGCTCGCTGGCGACGGACGTCATGCTCTCGATGTTTCCCTGGGTGGACGTCGGGGCCTTGATAGCCTCTTCAATCGCCTGAGTTAGGCGTGCGCCCTGGTCGAGCGCATTGGCAACCATCTCCTGGAGACGCTCGCTGTAGCTTCCTGCAGTGTCAACCTCGTCGTCAAACTCTTCATCCAGGATAGGACCGCTAGAAGAAGGAACAGCTTGAGCCATGGCACCGCCCCAGACTTTCGAAGAGACTGTTTCAGACGCGGAGGAAGCGAGAGACGATGAGCTAGAGCTCGCGTCCTCGATAATGTCAGACGCGTGGTCAGAAACATCAGATGCAGCGGAAGAGATGCTGGAAGCGCCTTCGGTGGCGACGGAGGAGGCGCTGTCGCTGACAGCATCTTTGGAGTGACGTCCTGCGGCGAGGACGCTAGCGGCCTTGGGACCAAGGCTGCTTGAGGGCTCATCATATACTTGGGGAGAGGCGGAAGAGGCCAGGCTCTCATATGCAGGAGTTTCAGAGCCAATGACAGCCTCAGACGCAGACGATGCAGCGCCAGTCAAGGAGTCCGAAAGGGATGGCTCGCTGCCAATAACAGCAGAGCTGGCAAGCGAAGAAGCACTGGCAGCTGACTCAGCAACCTTGCTGGTGACGCTTTCCATAGCGGGCTGCTCGCTGCCAATAACCGCCTCAGAGGCCTTGCTGATGGCGCTCTCTACAGAGCCCGTGGACGAGCCGATGACAGCCTCGGAAGCGCCAGATGCAAGGCTAGAGGCCTTCTCAGCAGCGGCATTGGTGGCAGACGCGGCAGACTCGGAAGCGGCGTGCGCAGCATCAGCAATGCTCTTCTCGATGGCGCGTTGTGCACGCTTGGAGACTGGTGGAGTGTTCTTGGTCTCAAAGTCGTCGCTAGCGTCCTCGGCCGCGATCTTCCACTTGCCGACAGCCTTCAGTCTGGCAAGCTCCTTTGCGGCGTTCTCGGCGACGCTCATACCGTGGTGCTCCACATTCTGAGCAGCTTCCTTCGCAGCGGCAACGCTATCGTGGTTGACGGCAACCTGCTCGACGTCTTTGCGCCAGGCCTTGGTTGCCTTCTTAAGGTCATTGTACTTGGACCAGTCCTTGTGAGCCAAGCCGCTGTCTGAGTACTTGCGGCCGATCTCAGTAAGACGGAGCTCACGAATGCTGTCAACGGTGTCAAGGGTCGACTCAAGAGCCTTGTTGACGAGCTCAGTTGTCTCACTGGTGTACGCCTGGTGCCACTCCCTGATTGCTTGAGCGCGTGCCTTGACATTCTGTCCGGCAGAGCGAATGGCAACGGCAAGTGTCATTTCGGCTTCATTGATGTCAATGTCGGAGGGATCCTCCGGCATACCACCTACGATGGCAAGAATGCGAGCTTTGGCGCTGTTGATCACACCTTCGACTGTTTCCTCGAGTTGGACAACAAGCGAGTGGCCAACACCCTCAACCTGGCTCTTCTTCTGGTGTTCCGAGATCTCGTCAATCCGTTCTTTGAGATGCTCGCTTCCTTCGTCAACGGCCTTAGAGCACACCTGTTCCCAGCTCTTCAAGTCCTGCAAGAACAGCTCGCGGGGTTCGACAGACGCGGAAGGCTCAGCTGCGACGCTGCTTGCAGAGGAGGCTCCCTTGGTAGCCTCAGAAATGGCAGAAGATACGCTGGAGGCGGAGATAGACGCAGTGGAGGAGGCTTCGGCAATGCTTGACGATGTCTCAATACTCTTGACATCGGCCTCGAGTTTCTTCTCATCGCGGTAGCGGCCAAGACGTTCGGTGATGCGCATGAGCTGCGGCTCGACGTTCTCTCCGTACAGCACCCGCATCTTAGGCCAGATCTGACGGACCCAGAATGACCACGCCGCGTTGCCAGCATACTGGGCTTGGGGAAGGGCAGTGTCGACAGCGAACTGACGACCTTGCGTGAAGAGCTTCTGGGTGTAAGGAGCGGTCTTGCGGTACACGGGCTGGATCTCGAGCTCCCAGATGTCAGACGCGGAAGTCTTCAGAGACTGGTAGTGAGGGTTGACAGAGTCGTATGCCTTGTTGACATAGGGTCCCAACGCGGCGTCGTACTGCTTGGATGCCTGCTGCTTCGCAACATCGAGCTGCGGCTTGACCGTCTTTTCCCATTGTTGATGTCCGAGCTCTTGAGCCTGAGCAACCCTGGGAGCGGCATGTTGCTGGTACAGGGCATGGCCCGGCGTGTAGACCTGAGTGTTGAAACGATCGACGTACGGCTGAGCTTTCTGAACGTACGGGGCGAGGTGTTGATCGTAGTAAGGCTGTGCGTGGGGAGTGATGTAGTCTCTGGCCTGCAGATAGCCACGGCACACCTGGGGCGACGAGTCTAGGAGGTCCTTTTGCGAGGAAGGACACCTGAAGAGGACGGTGAGCAGACCGTACCACACTAGCAGTTTGGCGCCCTTGTCGAGAATCCAGGCGGGATAGGAGCGTCTGGTGGCCCTCCTTCGCGACGAACGCGACGACTTTGAGGCGGTGGAGCCATGAGAGGCTATGCTGCCGTTGGGTTGGGCAGGCATCTGGGCGGTATTATTGCCAGATGGCTTTTTGGCCATGTTGGATGATGGGTTTTGTTGTAGGGAAGGAAACAGAGGGCGAGATGCTGCTAAGGTTAAGCTCGGGGAAGCTCAGTTGACGCAGTGGGAAAGCTTGGAAGCTTATCTCGCGCTGTGAGTTTCAGTCGCGTGGACGACTTGAGGCAGGAATATGTAAATAAATAATTCAATATTAAAGTGCATGCAATAATACACCGCCAAGATGATTGTTGTTTGTAAATGAAAAGAGTGAAGAAATATCAAGATATGCATTTCAATATCAGACACAACCTCCTCCCCCTTGTCCTTCCTTCGCCTACACGTCCCAGCCGGTTTCCAACAACTTGGATCTCACTGTTTCTTTAGCCATTGCGTCACTCATCTCGCCTCGGTATAGCTGATGCCTGAGGCCTAAAATAATCGATCGAACAAGGGTCGACATGTGATGATCGGCCTTCACTTCCGCGTCCGCCTTCAGCCAGCAAGTCAAGTCAGCATACAATAATCACACGTCTGCATAGACTTTGTGTTGTTCCCTTCACACACACGAACACATACCCGCATACTGTCGCGCTTCACCGCCGATCGCTGCTACCTAATACATCCTACTACCCGCCTTCCCATCAGCACATCAGGCCAAGAGACTTGACCACCGACATCTCAATCCCCCGCCATCACCGACCGATTGTCCGGCAATCGTTGGTCTTGAAGTGATCACTGCTTCAAGAAGTTTACGAACAAAGCCGCCCGCCGACAAAGCTCTCACATACAATCCGATGAACTGCTAGTCCCTTACGTATTGCCTACGAGGCCAACAACCTACCACACGTCGTTCCTAGGTATCTACCTTCACAACCATGGACGACTACGCCGACTTCCTCCCCGATGCTCCTCTACCAGCAAGCGAAGACGACATGGTCGACGCTGTGTTCGATCAGCTTTCTCGCAAGGATACCACCACATCAAAGGCAGTAAGCGAGCCTGGCTCCGACACACACCCGACTTGCCGCATCTGTCGCAGCGAGGGTACGCCCGACGAGCCTCTGTTCCACCCTTGCAAATGTAGCGGCAGCATCCAATATGTCCACCAAGAATGTCTCATGGAATGGCTCTCCCATTCCCACAAAAAGCACTGCGAACTATGCAAAACGCCCTTCCGATTCACCAAACTGTACGATGCCGACATGCCGGCGCAGCTGCCATGGGACGTCTTCATCAAGAGAGCCGTCATACATGTTGCCCAAGGAATTTCAAGCACTGCAAGAGCAACTCTCGTGGGATTCGTTTGGCTAGTAATCTTGCCGTGGTTCATCCGCTGGGCATGGCGGTGGATGTTCTGGATAGCCGACGCAGGATGGGCAAGAGAATTATATCTCCTCAATACTTTGCGCTTAAATGGTGCTAGTCCTGCGGGTCCCGATACTCTCGATCAAGCGGCATATACCAACTCGACCAGTTCAAACCAGACTGCTCAGGCGTTACAGTGGTCGTTTACAGACGGTTCCATCTTCTCTTCTTGGACCTACCTTTCTGAGCTCACACCCAACAAAGGGCTCAACCACATCCTGCTGGACATCTTCGAAGGACAACTGATCACTTGCGTTGTCATTATAGGATTCATTCTGGTTTTCCTCATCCGTGAGTGGGTCGTTCAGCAACAGCCACTGGTGAACATGAACATGGAGGCATTGAATAACGTTCAGCAACAACTACGCGAGGCGGCAGACCGTGTCCAGGAGGAGAATGATCGTTTCAGGAGGCAGCAAGAGTTGCTGGATCAAGCACGCAGACGGCTACTTGAGCTCCAAAGAGAGACAGAGAACGATCATCGTCAAGCCATTGGGGCTACGAGCGACGAAAGGCCGGATTTCATTGGATGGGAGAGGTTAGAAGAAACCATTGATCTCGCAACGGAGATGCTGAGCACCGGCGACAGAGAGGGCTTCGAGGCCAGAGCTCCTATTGTGACTGAGCAAATACGCGCTGCTGGTTATGAAGCACCGGCGGACTTGGATGCCTTCACCGACAGAGTCTACGCCAAACTTGCTTCGTTCCCTGATGAGGAGCGAAGGGAGTGGGAATCAGTCTTGCTGGCCGAAATCCGGGCGCAGAATTCGCGAGCCGAACAAGTGTCCAGGGGTGAGGAGGACAGATCCACGAGTGAGAGTTCGGACGAGGAAGATCCTGACGCAGTCGCGCGGCCACCGATGCCCGAACGAGATTTTTCCTCGCGAGCAACACAGATTCAACGCTTACTTGAGGAAGCCGATGGCATCTTCGGCCAAGGCCATGGCGAGGCTGCACACAGAAACGATACTGCAGACTCACAGGTAGAGCCTAGTACAGACCGTTCATCGTCTACCGAAAGCTGGCAGAGCGTCTCGCAACCTGATGAGCCCTCATTGGCGGACAAGTTGACCGAGCTCACCGAGCGCATTTCAAAGCCACACTTCGATGCAGACAAAGAAGAGATGCCTATCACGAATGCAGGACCTAATGCAAAGATCAACATCAAGCGTAGTGGTAAGGGAAAGGCGAGAGCTGTTCCCGAACCTAAGGCGGAAACCACCGACTTGCCCACGAGCGAGAAAAATAGTGATACCGAGGCCGTGCCAAATAGCGGCGAAAGCAACGCCATCCAGGAGTCTCCGGCAGCTGGGCCTTCTACGGATCCTGTACAACCTACGGAACCTGCCGACGACGCTTCGCCTCAACCGGAGAATACACAGCCTGAGCAGGCGAACGATGAGTCGTTAGCAAGTCGCGTTGGCAGTGTCTTCCGGGAAGAGTTTGGACTTGAGCACATCGAAAGACGTGATAACAATCAAGTGGCCGACTCTGAGCATCGTGATGTCCCCGCGCAGGATACCTCTCAGAGTGGCGAGAATCAGGGCAACACGCAGGATGCTATACCCGAGCTTGGTGTGTACGAGCGCTTGGCTGATTGGTTTTGGGGCGACATTCGGGCTACAAATGCGCCAGAGCCAGTGCCCGACGCTCGCGAAGAACGGGTGGAAGATCAGGCTGCTGCCCAGCAACCCCCTGTCGCACCCGCACTTGATGATCTCGCTGTTCCAGGACAACCGAACCGACCAGCCGAAGGCATCAATCTGAACAACGAACCAGATCCAGAAGTTGCCGCAGCAGCAGCACAAGCTGGTCTGGATGCCGAGGCTGTGGAAGATGCAGAGGATCTGGAAGGCATCTTCGAACTCATCGGTCTACAAGGCCCGCTCACAGCGTTGTTCCAGACCTCGATGTTCTGCCTCGTGTTGGTGTCGGGCACTGTTTTCAGCGCAGTGGGCCTACCATATGTCTGGGGCAAACTTGTCCTCAGCTTCATCGGCAGCCCCGTCTATTTCATCTTCAAACTGCCTTTGCAGATGGCTTCATTCATCGCCGACTTCGTCATTGATCTATGCCTGTTTTTAGGCGGATGGTCGTTCATGGCTATTGGTCTCCTGAGCGAATTCACATATGCAGCTATTGGTGCATTGGTGCGCCTACCCTCTTCGGCTTTGCTGGAGAAGTTAACGAACGCGTCTATGAACACAGCTACTGCCTCCGGGTCGCGACTCTCAACCCTATTTCTCACAGATGAAACTGGCGATCTTGGTTGGAACGGAGCATTCCTCGGCGCGAGTGTACATTCACATGCATCGCTGCGCGCGCTGCAGGAAGAGGTTCATGCTGTGATGAGCTTCACGGGCCGTTGCATCTTCTCTGTTGCTGATGCTGCGTCCAGCGGCTCGTTCGCTAGCGTTTGGACCCAGACTATGGGCGTGGTAACCCAAGCGCCTGCCATCCCAGGGAAGCTCCTGGCTGGAGCTCAGGTTGCTCAACAATACATGGCGCCACTGATTGAAGCGTTGGCAACTCTGAAATCGGGAGCGCTCACACTCAGCGTCCCTTCCACTTCACCAGCCGCCATTGATTCCTCGCTCATCTTCTGGAGCTCTTCCGATCGTGCCATAGCAGTCGTCACTGGATACATCGCACTCGCCATGTTGGCTGCTTTGTACGTTGCAGCAGACACACCGATCACTACATCTGTCGCAGGACAAAGGCATGAAAAGGTGATCCGAGACACTCTTCGCCAAGCAGGAGGCGTGCTCAAGGTGATTCTGATCATCAGCATCGAGATGCTTGTGTTCCCACTCTACTGTGGTCTGCTTCTGGATGTTGCGTTCCTCCCTCTCTTTGGCGGCGCCTCGATTACCACTCGTTTGGCTTTCGCAGCTAGCAAACCCTACAGTTTCTGCTTCATGCACTGGTTTGTGGGAACCTGCTACATGTTCCACTTTGCGCTCTTCGTTGGCATGTGTCGCAAGATCCTACGCAAGGGAGTGCTGTGGTTCATCCGCGATCCCGATGACCCAACTTTCCATCCTGTGCGAGACGTACTGGAGCGCAACGTCACGACGCAGTTGCGTAAGATTGCCTTTTCCGCTCTTGTTTACGGCGCACTGGTTATTCTGGGCCTGGGAGGCGTTATCTGGACGATCGGGAAGCTCTTCACTGGGATATTCCCAGTCCAGTGGATTACAACTGAGCCAGTACTGGAGTTCCCCGTGGACTTGCTGCTCTACAACTTCCTCACACCGTTGCTTTTGCGCCTCTTCAAGCCAAGCGATATTGTCAGCACCCTTTACGCATGGTGGCTTCGCCGTTGCGCTCGGGTCTTGCGTCTCTCGCATTTCATGTTTGACGACCGCAGGAAAGATGAAGAAGGCCACCATGTTCACAAGACGTGGCTTAGCTTGCTACTCATGCGCCAGGCAGACGCAGAGGCAGATATGACTGTCCCGGCAGACCGCAAGATTATAGCTCCGGCCAACTCGACTCCCGACGTCTACCTCCAACGTGATGGGAAGTACGTTCTGACACCCTGCAGCGACCAGTACCGGCCTCCCAAGGCTGGTGAGGCTTTCTTGCATACCGATGACGAGGACGTATACATCGTCGACAAGGATGGCAAGAAGAACGAACACTTTGCCAAGAAGTACGTCCCCCCACTTTTCAGAGTTCGTGTCACGCTCTTCATGGTGTGCCTTTGGCTGTTCTCGGCCACTACTGGACTTGGTGTCACGCTCGTTCCTTTGGTCTTCGGGAGGAGGGCGATTCAATGGGTCTTCCCAGGCATCCAAATCAATGACATCTACGCCTACACCTTGGGTGCATACACCTTGAGCGGTGTGTTCTTCGCCGCAATGAAGAGCAAGCAAGTCATCCGCCAACTCCGCGAGAAGGCTCAAGCCATCGAACTGCGAGCCTGGTTGAACAAGGCTGCCAGAACCGTCCTGCAATGCTTCAAGTGTGCCTACGTTTACGGCTTCCTTGGAGTTGCTCTACCGACATTCTTCGCCTTTGTGCTCCAGTTCTACATCATCCTTCCCCTGCACACCTACCTCGTAGCCTCCGCCCACGAAGAAGCAGCCCTCAACGCAACACTCCTCAGCAACAACAACACGACCACTACAAAACTAACATCCCAAACCTTCAACCAAACAGCCTTCACCCCAGCAGCAGCAGCACCAGCCGAAGCCCTCAAAGGCCCGTGGCTCGCCCCCCACAACATCCACATGCTGCAAGACTTCGCCCTGGGCCTGCTGTACTGCCGCATCGTCTCGCGCACCCTCGTCAGCGCCCCCTCCTCGCGCGCAGCCGAAGCCTTCAGGCGCATCACCGCCGCCGGCTACCTGGACCCCAACGTCCGCCTCGCCACCCGTTTCCTTATAATCCCCTCCCTGATCCTCGCAACCTTGACCTTCGCCCTCCCGCCCCTCATCGCTTACACTCTCATAACCGCAGCCTCGAACTCCGGCTCCACGGCGATTCAGGATGCGGAAATGCAGACTTTGGTTTACCGCTACTCGTACCCGTGTGTGGGAGCTCTTGTCGCCGCCGTCCTCGCTGTTCTGGAAGTCGCTCGCGCGACGGAGAGGTGGCGGGCGAGGGTGAGGGACGAAGTCTACCTTGTTGGCGAGCGGCTGCACAATTTCGGCGAGAAGAAGCCGCCGGTGGGCACGAAGAGTGTGGTTCGGAGGGAGAGGGTCGCTGGGAGGAGGGAGGTGGATTTGGATTTCTGATCTTGTCGATTTCGACGTTGGAAGGGATGAATAGAAGATACCTGAGGTCGCTCGTTTTTTTTTTGCAACGATACGTTATTGATGTACATTCTTTCTTCTGGAGAGGATCGAGCTGGCCGGCTATTCACTGGTTCATTGAGGCACTAACGCTGGTTCGACATACTATCGCGCCTGCCCATGTAGATATTTGATAGGAAAAGTGGTCATATCAACGACTTTCACCTACGAGCATCACGGTGTGCCGGCGAGAGAGCACTTCATGAAATCTAACATCTCACCAAAGTGGACATTATAGACTTGATACCATCGCACTTCACCCTATAATTGCCACACGTGTGCCAGTGAAAGGCCTCAATCTCAAGTTATCGCCAAAGTCGGTCGTTGTTTGTGTTAGTATCATAAAATCGCGCACAACGAGACGACCTCCTTGTGGCCCTGACCCGAGTCTGTGAATGTCTCAGATCCATATGCGTAGTGTGAAATGCTTCGGTTGATGAATGACTTTGTGTGTTTTTTGTACAGCGGTTATCGCCTGTATAGGATCGGGTTCACTCAGCCTTCTATGCTTTCATCCATCTTTTCATACTGTACAACTAAAGTCGTCCTCTTCAGGCAGGCCATGCCCTTGAATTCCCTTTCTTCCTTCCTCCAGAAAGCGCAAAAGCACGTATCAATACAAGTCCCGTTTTTCCCACGCCTCAAACGCCCTCGCCATGCGAATAAATCCCCGGAACCAGCCTTTTGCTGCTCGCAGGCTCGTCTTCCCATTCCAGCGTTGGACGATATCCAGTCCGCATATTTCTTCCATCGCGAATTCGACTGCGAGCGTGCAAGGACAAATCCAAGGCTCCGACCTAGCAATTGTGACAATTCCCCAGCACCATAGACGAGTACTCTAGAAACCAGGCGGGTTCAGTCTCTGACTAACACGCGTCCACTTAGGTAGCTTGTGCACGCCCTTGCGGTATCCCTTCGCCTTCTTGTCGAACAGCGTGTACTTGTCGCGCGCCAGCATCTCCGCCTCGGTGGGCATCTCGATCTTCCAGCGTTCAATCAACTTGGTCGTGCCGAGCGCCCGGCTGACAGCGCTCAGAGGCTGGTTGCTGGGCATGTGCAGGACGGGGTTGTGGTTGCTCGGCAGAGTGGTCGAGGCTTCAACGAGCTCAGGCACCATCTCGCCCTGGCGCGGGCCGCGGCCGTGGCGGCGCGATTCTTGCGATGCGTGGGCGGCGCTGGAGAGGATGCGCTGACCTTGGGCTGTGGAGGAGAGCTCGGAGGGCGAGGCTTTGCCTGCGGTTCCGTGGGGTTGGTGCGGGAGGGAGGAGTTGGGGAGTTCGGAGGGCAGAGTGTCTTCGGCGTCGTTGGGGATCAGAGGGGCGGTCGGGTCGTTGGCCGAGGCGCGCTTGAGCGCTGTGTCGAGGACGCTGACGATGTTGTCGACGCGGCGCATGCGGCGGCGGTGGCGGAGCTTTTGAGGTGGTGAGAGTCGCCATGGGATTTTCCTGGAGGATTGAGGGTCAGTTTGAGGGAGTTCGAGGATGAGGTCTTGGTTTGCAGGAACCGGGGATCTTCTTACCATAGCAGACCTCCGGAGAGGGGTGCGGAGGGTTTGAAAGCGCCGAACATGATTTTTGGGCTGTGTCTGCCTTTCGATCAATTGATCTGATGTATTCGCGGTACTCGGGAGGTTTCGAGAGTCGCTGCATGATGGCGGTTGCCTCTTTCGGTACCGCGGAGATGCCAACCCTAACCCTTGGTCGTGAGATGAGCGGCCACGACCTTGGACAAACACGTACCCGAATATACACACATAGCAGAAGCCTTATCCGCGATGTCATACTACTTCACCATCATCGGAACGAAAGATAACCCTATCTTCGAACACGAATTCGGCACGTCAAAACCAGGAGGCGATGGCACAGCCAAGTTCCGCGAGGAGGCGGCCCATATGAACCAATTCATCGTGCACGCCGCTCTCGACATGGTGGAGGAAGTGCAATGGGGGACCAAAGATTTGTAAATCACGACTACCTCAGACCAATCATCAGCTCGGCATTTAGTTGACACCATAACTAGATATCTCAAGAAAGTCGACTCGTTCCAGAACAACCACGTCCACACTTTCCTCACCGGCGGTAACGTCAAGTTTATGCTGCTGATGAACGCCGACCCTCTCGCGACTCCCTATTCCAACTTTGCTTCTCCTCCGCCTTCGCGCTCGACGTCGGCGAGGCAGAGCACCTTGATTGCGAGCAATCCCAGCTCGTCACAAACGGAGGATGCTGTGAGAGGGTTCGTGACGGAGGTGAGCCTGCACCGTTCTAACTCTGACTGGTCTTGGAGAGTTGCATTCGCATGACTTGCTAACTGAATTTGTCAACACACAGGTCTACGAGGCTTGGGTGAAATGCACGATGAATCCATTCTACGACGTCAACCAGGAGATTACGAGCCCGATCTTCCGCAGCAGGGTAGCAGCAGCCGCGAAGAGATTCTTGTGATAGAACAGAGGTTTCCGAAGTGTCCTTGTGCTGCCTAAGATACGGAATCTCGTGTCGTCTCGAGGCGCGGCCAGGCAGCGTAAATCACAACTGGCTAAGCAAGACCAGTGAGTCACGGCCTGAGTTGCCTCCGATCTGTATACAGATCGGTATCGCCAAGGCAAAGTGGCGTTGCCATTGATGCCTCAAAGTTGGCGTTACGGTATAGGGCTGCACCGGTATGGTGGCGGTGAGCTCTTGAGTGGGCTTTCCCACGAACGGTCACCGAGTCAGCACTATCTCACCCAGGAATTTCATGACCTTCGTTCTGGCTGGATGACTGCTGGAGAAAACTTACGAAAATCTCCACGACCAACAAGTCATGCTTGGGTTTGCAAGTGGGATAGCCTTTGGTTTTGTTGGGATTAATCAATGGGATCACACGCACGTGTAGGCAACGCGAGGATGCAGGGTCGCCAATCAGCATTCGGCAATAGAGCAGCCGCTTGGGAGAGTGACCAAGAAGACAGAAGTCCGGCAATAACGGAGCCTCATGATATGATATGATTAATATTAGACAGGCAGACCACCACAAGTCGTGACCTTGTCTGCCGTAATACTCTCGTCTGGTGACTGGGGCTGAGGTGACTCTGCCGAAGTGGTGGGCTGCTGCGGAATTTTAAGGATTGTCTCACTGTCATCAAAGGGAGCCGAGTTTCTTCACACCAAGATTGGGACGGGGTCAAATAGATATACGGTCAACACCAGTATTCTTGGTACCATGGTCGGGATGTATCCCTTTGAGCGACTCCATAGCTTGAGCGTTTCATGCTAGGCTTCAAGATCAGTACGACATGATCTCGCACATTAGTGTGACACAAGGCGTATGCACTCCGGATGGCAAAAATGCAATGTATGCACGGCAGACAAGCGAATGCAGTCGTACCTAGCACATGATGGCGCCCCCAGTCAAGTAAAGTCAACTCATCACGTCTTGGAAGTCTCAAAGTCACATCAAGCCATCATCAACTGCCACCCCCACGTCCTGTACTCTTTTACTTTTAGTCCCAATCATGCACACTCCTTTAGCTCCACTCTCGACAGATCTGTCGGGTCCGTTCCGAAGCCAATCTTGAAGCTTGCTCGTTCCCATGACCTCAGCCCTTCACACCACACCACCAACAAGCCTATTGTGAGAGCCCCAAATTCACCGCCTGAAGATCTTCACATGATGGGTGCTACCGTGGGTTGAGGCATTCGCCATTACCGCCCGTTATTCGTTCGCATGCTTGCCTGACCATGTTCATCCGTGTCTGCTAGTCTGCTTAGTTGCTGCCTGCCTGCCGGTGTGTCCTTTTGTCATGCATCGGCTCGATATCGGGCGGTAAACGTAGACTATCACAGCACTACAGGACTGTACTACTGCCTGTAGTGCATGCGAGGCTGCCTCCACCTCCACCTACCTACCTGCACCCCGTGTTGTCGTGCCTGCGCGCTGCGCCTGCAGAACTGCATTTGCATGAATCCCGTGTATGAATCAGTCATCGTAATTATCACATCTTGCTATCCGGCGGCGGCTACCGCGCGGGATGCATAACGCTGCTACCTGTTGCTAGCTGATCAGTACTAACTTGGTAGTACTCGTCGTTCACTTACTGGCAGACTGCCGAAATAGTACTGCAGTCGCTTTCTATTCGTCCCGACCTCTCACACCTCCCTCCCACATCTCTCACCTCCCTCTCTCACTCTCACCTCCATTCGCCTCGAGCCGGATCACCCCCCTCGACACCACCAAGACCATTGTCATTGACATTGTCACCGCCTCACTCAGTATCCACTAGCAAGGGCGGCGTGTGGCTGCCTGTCTCGAGTCTTTCCACGACTCCTCGATTCGTATGCGAGGCGTGCGCAAGCAGGCGGAGTCACGGTGTCTCAGCAGAAACACCTGATCTGTCCAGCCAGTCAGCGCCTACCTGCAGTCATCGTGCAGCCTACGCTCTATTGCCACCCGGCCTATATTACTGCACTCTCTTCCGATCCGCATATCACTATTCCCCTTCTCTCCCACAACTCGTCGCTCATTTGGTGCGCTGCCTTTACTGTCGTTGCAGATCCCGTTCGCCGCCCCTCGACCTCAATCCACCCGCCCAGCTAACGCTTTCCTCCCAAGAGGTCAGCCAAAAAGCTGCTACCACCACCCGCATTACCAACTCTTACCTCTGCTCTGGCCGGCCTCGAGCCGGGCACAGATCCCACTGCAGCCTTGACGACATTTTTGCCTGGCCGCTGCTAGGCCTCATAACCTGTCTTGTGCTCGCCTCGTGCCTCCCACCTTGCAGCATCCATCTGCAACCGTACCGTACCCCACGCCAACTCACGAAACTCCTGCAAGCCACGAATCATCCGCCTAGCAGATACATAGCTACAACACACAACTCTCCGACAGACACCATGTCACAACTCTCACGAGAGCAGCAGCTCGAGGAGCTCGAGGGCGACTACCTCCTCCACAAGCCCAAACTGCCAACCCACTTCTCCACCAATCCCGCCACCCGTTTCGAGGAAGACCTCGACAACAACCCACACTCGCACTTCCTGTCGCCAGTCCACATGTATGAATCCTGGGACGACTCGGACGATGATGACGACGACGACTGCCAGTTCGACGCCGGCATCATGGACTTTGCACTCTTCAACGACGACTACAAACGCGCCAAAGAAGAAGATGCTCCTCTTTCCGCCAAGTGGAACGACTTGATCGCCGAACAGGCAGAAGCTTACGACCGCGCCGTCGCCCGCACAAGAGCCGAAGTGACCGATCGTCCCACAGGTTCTTCCAGCTTCAACCAACACGACGCAGTCCCAAGCCTGACACCCGACACATCGCCACGCCTCGTCGACGACCTCGACTTTGACAGCGCAGAGGAAAGCACCAGCACTCTTAGTCTCCCCTACCGCACAAAAATCGTAACCCCCGAAGACCTCCCGCACCGCCCTGCTTCCGCTCCCATCGACATCCCACGCTCTCGGTTCAACTTGCCTCTGCTCTCCGAGTCCGCCATCGAAGAAGAGGACTTCGCAGACCCCGCCGCACCGGCCTTCCTGCTCTACCGCCACAGCCAGCGCTTAGACAGGCGCAGAAACACAGGCAGGCCGGCACCGCCTCCTATGCGACCAGGCATGAGCGCCGGCAACAGGACTCTGTCCGGCAAGCTGCACGTCTGGAAGCGACCGAGCTGGGACTTGTACTCGGTCTGGGAGGAGAGGGAGGAGGAGGCGGCGCAGGACGACAGCCGTGGGCGCAGCAGGAGCGATGGTGCGCTGAGGAAGAAGAAGGGGATGGAGGCGCTGAGGGGTTGAAAGACGATCGGTCGTCTTATGCATTTTCACGACGCTTATTGCATTCGGCATAGGTGGCGGCGTTTTCCTGGATCGATCTATCGATCTTTGGCCGACAAGGTTAACAAAGTCGGCAGGCGGCATTTCTCTGGCGTTTATGATTTGGATTTTACGCTTGCGCTCGGGTTTCTGGTGTTATTGGGTTACGGTCTCTGCTTACGACCAGACTGACCGAACCTGCATCGCGATGGAGTTTTCTCTCGTTGCTTACGCGGAATGAATTGATGGAACGAATGGTTTTAAGAAATGCGCGGGCTCGAAGGCACAGGGCGGCAAACCTGGTGATCCTTCTTTTTGTTGCAATCGTCTTTTCCTTTTTTTTCTTTTCCTTTTTTGTTATCACCTCGCGTCCTTATACAGAACGCTTGAGAATGTTTTTTTTCTTGCTTTTCGCTCTTGCGAATTTCGGTTCGAACATCAAGGCAGCAAAACCGACAGATCTACTGTCCGAGTTGAATAAAAACACGGATAATCATGGGCAGCCAACTTTCACGTGGTCTACGCTCTTTTGCCCGTACTATTCGCATACAGTTTCCCCCTAGGTCACATGCGATTGAATCAACTTGGAATCCTATGGTAGTACAAGAAGGATTGGAAAGTGGAAAATGAGATTCGTGTACTCTAGTTATGCCACTCTTTATCGGCATTTAGGTGATCAGTACGTACTCGGATTTCCGAAGACAACACTCGGAGGATTCCATGGAAGTTTTTCAGGCCTTACGAACCATCAACACGTCGCACTCGGATTGTGTTGTATTCGACCCGATCTCGGGCGTCTAATGTCACACTTGAAGGATTCAATGTCAGCAGTGATATGTAAGTCGCTGAGCACAACGTTCTCGGTTGTGTCATTCGTCTACTCCGACTTGGAGCCCTAACATACCAATACAATAAAGACGTTGAGATCATAGCAAGATATTTCTGATATCATACTCTCAGCAGCTCTTTGTACTTGCTATAAGCCATCCACGAGGAGAAACGATCTCAATGCTCTCTACGTAATAAGCAGTCAACTAGATCCTCGATAGAAAGCATGCGACCGAAAATTATGATGTCCTGAAAGCACATTTCAAACGTGTCGTAGGGCGTTGTGCAACCGGTGGCATGTAGAAAGGCGTAAATGTTATACAGGAAGTGAGGCTGGAAATCATCATTGCCCCGCAATCCTCTCGAACTTTATCCACAGGATGATGTGAGGTTATCTCGATTCATTACTAATCACGCGAGAATCGCATACAAGTAAGCAAACTTCCGTCTCTGTAGATTGTTCACTCACCAACCATTCCCTCAGTTCGACTCTGATTGACGGCTTCAACATCAGCTTCACTCCCAGACCATCAAAACGACTGTCACCATGTCCGACGAAATAATCCTCTACGACCTCCCCAGCAAGGACCACTGTGCCTGTTGGTCACTGAATCCATGGAAGAGTAAGTCCAATACACCTACCAATCAGAAACAGCAAAACCCCAATCACTCCTCCCCACCGCCCAAAACTCATCCAATCAGTTAACACGCCACGCAGCCCGCCTAGCCCTCAACTTCAAAAATATCCCCTACAAAACCCACTGGATCGAATACCCACACATGGCCCCCTACTTCTCCTCCCTCGGCATCCCACCCGCCACGGGCCCAAATGTAACTTCTCCCACCGGCTACTCGTCCCCCACCATCCGCCTCCCGTCTGGAGCCTACGTCGCAGACTCGATTAACATTGCATCCGCCCTCGAAGACCTCCAGCCTCAGCCGTCCCTGCGTCTGGACAGTGGCTACGTGGAGCGCGTGCAAGAAGCCGTCCTAGCCGCCGGCAAAGCTCTCACCCCGATCGCCATCCCGCGCGTGGCGGAGATGGTGCTGAATCCGGAGAGTGAGGAGTATTTCCGCCGGACGAGGAGGGGGAGATTTGGCGTGGAGCTGGTGGATTTGGCTAGGAGCGAGGCGGCGGGGGAGAAAGCTTGGGAGGGGGCGGAGGGGGGTTTGAGGGAACTCGTGAAGGTTTTGGGGGAGCATGCCGGTGGACCATTCGTTCTTGGAGAGGAGCCGAGTTACGCTGATTTTGTGTTGGCTGGGTTCTGGGCTTTCTTGAAGAGGTTGGATAAGGAGGGGGATCTGTTTGGGAGGGTTATGGGGGTTGACGGGGCGTTTGGCAAGCATTGGGAGGCTTGTCAGCCGTGGTTGGAGAGGGATGATCATTAATCGATGGATGCAGGACGGTGGACGGTGGACGGTTGAGTGGGTGAGCGAAAGAGTTGTAGGGCAGTGGGGATCGATGAGCGCCGAGACTGGCAGGATGACAGCTCAACAGACTGAATGGACATTTTCTGTTCCGATTGGGTATCTTGACTGATGACATGAAAAACGTAAACATAGCTTTCCTCGCCGTGTGTGATTTTTCTCTCTTTCGCTTTCTCTCGCTCTTAGTCTCCAACGCCTCGCTGAAGTCCAGATTGTAGTACACCGCTTGTAACAAGGTTTTAATAAAAGAATCGTTGTCCTGCTCTTGTCGATCAACAAGACAAGAAATGGTTGTGGTGCGCAATGTCGAAAGCTAATTCGACATAAGAAGACTAGCAACCGCGTGTCAGTAATCGACGCAACATGCTCGGTGAGAGCTGGCTCGTACCCAAGATAGTCCTCTCGGATGCTACCAATGGCAAACATCTGGTTCAGCTCGGAACGGATACCCTTGATGCGCAGCCGTATTTGCACGCCAGCCGCGATGGTTTGGCCCTCGCTGTCCTCGAACGAAGGCGCTGCGCCTTCCATCGAGAACTTGAGCGAACTCGGGATCATCTGTAAAACACAATCCGCCAGTCAGCTTCCAATTCCACAGGAAACAGAACAATACCCCTCCTCCACGGATCTGCGATAAATGTCCCCACGTCCTAAAAACTCACCGCTTTGCTGACAAACACCCCCAACGCGCCCACGTCCACAAAGAACCCGTTCGGCACCACCTGCGACACCTCGCCATCCACGACCTCGCCGCGGAAGGGCTGCCAGACTACCGCGCGGTACGAGATCGTGTACATGGCCATTCCGGTTCCGGGCATGACTTTGGGCTCGCTGATCTCTTGGATTCCGATGATGCGCACGATCATCATCGTGCCTGTGTTGGTTCCTTCTTTCTTCTTGTAGAGGAGCTCGCGGATCGAGTCTGGCGCTTCGGAGCTGAAGTAGGAGGGGTGGAGCGGGATGCGCTCTTCCATCTCGTGGACGAAGAACATGGTGGACGGGTTTTGGGGGCGCGAAAGGCGCCTGGAGGATTTATGAAGGGTTGGGGGTCGTCGAGGGTTGCGGAAGCTGAGAGACTGTTTGCGGTGGTCGCTTGTTCGGCGAGAGTTTGAGCGGTGGTCGTCTTTGGCGCAAGATGTGAATTCTCGAAAATGCGATGGTTGATGTCTGGATATGAGGGCGTGGTTTAGGGGGTTTGTCGCAAATGTCGCAGTAATGGAAGCCTTTCAGCACTTGAAAAGGTCGACGAGGTTCAAAGCGATCGCGTGTCTGTTGAACATTCTTGGGAAGTGGTAGTCGCGCGGGCGCGGCGATGGCCTCTAAAGCGCCGAAGATTTACCGCTTTCACGTGCTTTGTTGTCACTTCACTTCACCTTTGGATGGCTAACTTGACCTCACACAAGCATTACTATCTTGCGAAACATATATCAAAGAAATGAAGAGTTCTACGCCTCAATTGTGTCCAAAGTAAAGTTGCTTTTGTGACACTGCCTTGCCTGCCAGGCGCGTCAATTCTAGAGCTGGGTTCGTTATTTACATCTCTAAAGTCATGGTCATCGTTGAGTGCGGCTTAGCAACCGCACTCCAGGAAACCCTCAGTTCCTGCTCGTCCTTCTCGTCTCCATCGGGTGCTCGCTCGTCGAACCAAAAGATGTGCCCAAAGCGCTCCCATGGCTGTCATTCCTGTGTTGCTGTTGCGCAGGTGAATCGAGTGTGTCGTAGAATGGACTGTACGGCGCTGCAACAGAGTGTTCACGTCCTCTGTTATCTTGGCCTGGAGTACTTCCGGGCCATCGTCTTTGCTGCTCGTGAAGAGCGTCGAGTGACTCACCTACCACATGATACTTGTCCCAGTTGATGGGCGGCATTCGCACGACGGTTTGAGGTCCTGGTATTTGTCCAAAGGGTGCATCTTTGCCGGCAGGCTGGTTCGTTGGAGACACTTCGCTGGAAGACTGATCGTGATGCGCTCCGGCGCGTGAATTCGGTGAATCTCTCGCACCAAGCACTACCTCGTCATCATCATCGCCGTCTTCTTCCGGCGCATCAAGTACATCGCGTATAGAGCCAAAGTTGGGCCTCTGTTCTTTCAGGTTTCCTGCAAGAAGTTCGCGTTTGTAACGTTGTGGGTCATCAAGCGCCTTCTTCTTTAGTCCTTCCAGTACTTGCAAGTCGGTTCGTGCCTTTTGTTTTTGGAACTGCAAGCTCGATATTGCCGCGCGTAGAGCTACCGCATCTGCAGAGTCCTCACTGGAGAATGGCTGAGGTGGTGGTTCCGGAATGTATTCTGTCTCTGGGATTGCCGAAGGCGCTGGCGGCGGTATGGGCGCTTTCCCTCCTGTAAATGGATGCGAAGGCTGCGAAGGATGGTCGTATGGTTGCTCGGGCGGCAGATCGTCGTGCATCATCATGTCGGGAATCGCATTGGTAGGTGGAATGGGAGGGACCTCGAAGCCATGGTGCGAGTGGCCCACGACTGGTAGGGCAGGCTGTACTTTGGGTGTGATGGGGCTGTATGCGGGCGCAACAGGTGATGAAGAGCCGTCGTTCGAAGACGAAGGCTGAGATGAGGCGGCCGTGGGCTCTGATGGCGGCCTCGGAGGCTTGATCGTCAAGGGCATGGACTGTGCGCCGTGGTCGGATCTTCCCGTATCTGTCGCCAGCCTGTCGAGTAGTCTGTCCTGCTGAGGGCGAATAGGCGTTGTGATTATTGGAGGAATTGTCGTGTCGTGCGTGGTTGGCAAAGTGTGTCGAGTACGTGTCGCGTGTCTCGGTGAATGCTGCTTTCTTTCGTCATGTGTTCTTGCGAAACGCGGACGCATTTAGAGTCATTTTGCCACTTCCCCGCCAGATCTTGAAGGTAGCAGCTCAAAGATCGTGGAGATTTCAGTTGCTGATTACATAACACAAATATCGTGGACCGGAATCGTGGTGCTGGTGTAATTATCAAGGTGGTGACTTTGAATCCTCGTCTGTCATCGGATAATCCAACGACATCGCCGAGAAAGCCTTTTGGAGGCATGTGTATCTTGACAAGTCCCAATAGGTCAGTAGTAACACCCACACTTGCTCAAAATCTAGCGTCACCGCCGAGAAACATGTTCAGGAAGAGTACACGTTCTTTTCATCATTACTCACCTAACTTGTCCCATGAGGGTAGGTAGACAGGTACAATAATCTCTACACTGCTTAACAAATTCCCTCACGACTGACGAGAGGTGTTCTCTTTTTGCCTTACTCGAAAACCCTAGTAACCCTAGTAACCCATGAAATGATCAGTTGCTCTTCAGTCGCTGGCCACTTTTATCTGCTTTCAACTCGCAGAGGAGCAATTCTTAACGTGTTTCCAAAACTCCAGTCACGTCAGAAGGCCTGCCTTTTTGGATCCCGACCAGCAGATTTGTTGTGGCTTTGTGTTGTTGATCAATGTTTTGGCAGAGGTGGAACCGTCTTCTCCCACTCAATCCGAAGACGTGTGCGTGAATGAGAAAACCAAGTTCTCAATATTCGACATATCACGCTAAGCAAAGAGCGATTGAGAGGTGTTATCTCCAGCACCATCCACTAGCAAGCACAATGAGCCTGCGAAGAGATGGCTTTCTCGAGATTGACATCTCAACCCAACGCCAGCCTGTGCCAAATCTCCGTCCCGAACATCCTCATTAGCATGAAGGCTGCTCCAGTGACTTGGTATCCATGGAATTTTACCTTGATACTAGGCAAGAGACTGCAGCTGTAGAACTCCTCCGGGTCAGATTCGTCGTCCGTGTTCTTACAGGGGCCCATACCCATGGCAACGAGTGCATGCGCCAGAGGAGGTCCAGTCTGATCTTGTGTGCCGGTGAACGCGCCTTGGACTGTGTAATATCGTTGCTGATTCTCGACATCTGAAGTGTTCGCAGCTTCATCGCAGATGATTAGAGTAGTGCACATGCTCTTCCGTACATGCGGTGAATTTCCTCTAAACAAAGCCCAACTCAAGAATCGCGAAGTACGACAAGATTCTCAAGAGACTTGAAGGCTACAGAGGCCCGGCTACTGGAGGTGGGTTTGTCGAGGATTCTACGGGAATGGGAAAAACTTTGACTTCACTTGCCTACCTGGACTGGTGGTCAAAAAACGTGCCGCACATTGACGCTGAAGGCAATGCATGCCACCTTTCAGCAATGATCTTGACGTCAGATGGACCCTCATCTCGGTCTGGAGGTCTGCGTCGTCGGGGTAGTAGCTCGGGAAAAGGCAGTCAATCGCTCAGCTAGCGGCCATATCGTCAGCTTCACTTTCGACAACAGCTGACGTGTCGATGAAACAGCGATTCTGCAAAGCGAGTGTCTCGATTGAATGACCGCTCCTTAGATGGTGCAAGTACCAGCGATCCTCACTTCCGAAAATCGATGCCTTGTCAACGAGCGTTGGACGGTCGAAGTTCTTACGACGGCATGCCTTCCATCCTCATAAGAAGTTCGTGACAGAGGGCGCTCCTCTAGAAGACTTTCAGCACGTCTTCGAGACCAGCGATGCTCCTGCAAGCAGATGCATCATGCTCACCTCTGTAGACACACACGCAGAGCGTGCGACCTACGTCGAAATTGAGACATCCAACTTGTCAGCTTGCGGTGATACTATCATGTTTCCTTCAACGCATGACCGGAATGGCCGTGAGAGGGCGGATCTTCTGGCGAGTATCTCGCCTGAGATATCAGCTCGTTAGACAGAGAGGCTGTGAGCAACCGCCACCTCATAAATCGACGCTTTGCCAGTGAGGAAGCACCATTTGTATACCATTGTGGCCTAAGGTCCAGAGAAAACGCCTGCAGCGTCGTTCGAACCCATCTTCTTGGGGTGTTATGCTCATTTCGATACGCCTTAAGCCCTTTTCAAGACAAGTGAGCAGATGTCACATGTGGTGCAAACGTACTCGATTATGCCGCATAGCTTGAGGCACGTGTGTCGACTCTTGATGGTTGGAGAACCCTTCCCTACAGCGGCCAGGTCGGAGCAAGGCGAACACCGCAGTAATGAAGCATATAGCCGCTTCGTATCCAGGCCCGCAGATGAAACGGTCGTGCTTGGGTGAATTGTCGCAAGATGTCAGCGTATCAAACTCGCCAAATTGATGGTGTGGCAGGAAAAAAATCAATATTGTTTACAAAATCAACAATCTGCAATGCTTCCATAATCTTTATTCTTGTTGCTATGCTCAACGCGAAGCAGAAACGTCCCCACGCTCAAAGGTACTTACACAGGAAACAAGAAGCAAACAACCCTCCAACGTACTTCTCTCTCTCTCTCTCAAATCTGCACTGATGCAGACTGAAGACCATAGAAATCTACTCAGCCTTGACAGCAGCAGATTCGTTGCCCTCCTTCTTCGCCTTCTTCGCAGCGGATTCTTCCTTGAACTTGCTGACGTCCTTCTGGATAGCCGCGTCGAGTCTAGCTTTCAGCTCCGGCCTGTAGCCGAACATGAACAGAACTTCCAGCCAGACGAAGAACGGGGCGAGGAAGAGTGCCTGGACCAGGTTGTCGAGCAAAGCTGGGGCACGACCCTCGAAGACACCGTGGCCGACGAACTGAGCCACCCAGGAGAAGATGTGGACGCCAAAGGCGATGTAGTTGGCCGATGCGCCGTAGGTTGATGTGAGGTGGTTGGCGTATGCTGTTCCCCCGATAAGGATTGGCGCGAAGCAACCTCCAGCCACGGGCTCCATCAGCACGTATAATGTGCTGTAGACGATGGATGCTATGGTGCCTAGGTTTGCTGGTAGATTCGGGATGCTCAGCCATGGAGGAAGAGGAATGGCTGGCGTGTTTGTGCCCTGGTTGGAAAGTCAGATTTTTGGTGTGCTTGAAAAATGGCGGGTCTTAATACACGTACGAAAAGAAACGCCGTAAGCATGATCGCTGGAACGCATGTAATGTGAATGGCGATGTTGACCTGTATAATTCATAAGTATGAGGTAGAGCTGGTTAGGCAAAGCCACCGCTGATGTGTTGAAATCCGAGGAACGCCTCTGTCTGTTGAATGTTGCTGATGATGTTATGCGGTTACTGGAAGGGAGTACCAGCATGATGTATTTTTCCGACCAAGCGGTGGATATGGCCAACATGGTGGACCTCGAGATTTCAACGCATCAGCAAGGCAGCTTGGGCGTGCGGACAAACCGGATTATGATGATATGCGCCGTACTATGAAGAGTTAGTAGATGTTGAGATGTTTGGTGTTGATAAATAAAGCTCTTACGAATTGCAGCTGTTTCTCCAAGTTGAGCGCCATGATAGCAGATGTAAGCACCTGAAATAGATGCTGGTGGAAGGGAAGAAGATGGCCTTGAGGAAAGTGGTGAGGTATTAAGTATGATCAGCAGATCTTGAGACAGCAGTGAAGTGAAGTCGACAATTTCTGCCTTTGTCAAGCTGCTGACGTCGAGAATAGCAATCAGTACATGTACAGTACATGTAACTCACTCAGGTCAGGTCAGGGCATCACATGAAGCCAGTGAGCAGCGCAAGTGCAAGACAGCAGCTCTCTAACAACGCCGCCGCCCGAGCCCCGTGCGATCCGTGTTTTGCCGAGTGAGGCCTGAGGCTGCCCACAGCTATGAGATGCTCACAGAAGGTAAGAACGAAGCGTGTGAATTTATGCCGGCAGCCAGATCAGGACAATTCACTACACAAGCGGAACATCATCTACGACGATTGATCCAGTTGTCTTGAGTAATCGTGAAAGCACCCCAACACCCTCGTCGCCTCCCGCCAGACGTCCGAGTGTCCGTTTCTCCTAAGTCGCCAAGAACAGTGCACGGTGCATGCGGAAGAAGCTCTCAGTTCTCGCTGCTCTGCTCACCCGACAGGCCCATCAACCACATCTCCTCTCTCTCCGCCATCATCCCCAATCCATCGCCGCATTGCTGAGGTAGCGGTCATATCACATCACTCAGCCTTCATAATGTTCAGGACCGCTCTCAGGACGAGCTCGCGCGCGGCCGGCGCCGTCGCCGCCAGCAGCAGAATCTCTGCGGTATGTACGCCCCTACGTCTCGCCGCCGGTGCACCTCGAGTCCAACTCCATCCGCCGCCCGATCGCCGCCGACAACAACCATCAATGGCCGCCACCATCACCTGGGACGCGCATGGGATGCATTGTTGGTTGTTGGGATGGCGCTGGATACTCGAGGAGCTTCGCCGAGGGCATCCCGCTCAGCTCAAAGCTGGGCTTCAGGGAGAAGCGCCGCGCTAACGCCAGCTTCTTCAATACAGGCGCGCAACACCGCCCCCATCGTCAACTCTTTCCGCAGCTATGCTTCCGACGCTAAGGCCTCCCCCACCGAGGTCACCTCTATCCTCGAGCAGAGGATCCGTGGTGTCCAGGAGGAGTCCGGTCTCGCCGAGACCGGCCGTGTCCTCTCCGTTGGGTACGGAATAATAATATTGGGAACAACGACAATGGATGTCATGGACTAACATGGAATTCAGTGACGGTATTGCCCGTGTCCACGGCATGAACAACGTCCAGGCCGAGGAGCTCGTCGAGTACGTCGCAATCGCAATTATTGTCAGTAACCTTCTTGGAGCGACATACTAACAAATAATACAGGTTCGCCTCCGGTGTCAAGGGCATGTGCATGAACCTCGAGGCCGGCCAGGTCGGTGTCGTGCTCTTCGGTTCCGACAGACTTGTCCGTGAGGGCGAGACCGTCAAGCGTACTGGCGAGATTGTATGTGCAGAATCGCATTCCACCAATTGCCACATTCAACTAACATGATAATTAGGTCGACGTCCCCGTCGGCATGGAGCTCCTTGGTCGCGTCGTTGACGCCCTCGGAAACCCCATTGACGGCAAGGGTCCCATCAAGACCACCGAGAAGCGCCGTGCCCAGGAGAAGGCCCCCGGTATTCTTCCCCGCCACTCCGTCAACCAGCCCGTACAGACTGGTCTCAAGTCCGTCGACGCCATGGTTCCCATCGGCCGTGGTCAGCGTGAGTTGATCATTGGTGACCGTCAGACTGGTAAGACTGCCGTCGCCCTCGACGCCATGCTCAACCAGAAGAGGTGGAACAACGGCAAGGACGAGTCCCAGAAGCTTTACTGCATCTACGTCGCCGTCGGTCAGAAGCGATCCACCGTCGCCCAGCTTGTCCAGACTCTTGAGGAGAACGACGCCATGAAGTACTCCATCATCGTCGCCGCCACCGCCTCCGAGGCCGCTCCTCTTCAGTACATCGCTCCCTTCACCGGTACCTCCATGGGTGAGGTAAGTAAAGACATTTCATCCCAGTATCACCCGGACTTGAAATTAATTGGTTCTGTAGTACTTCCGCGACAATGGCAAGCACGCCGTCATCGTGTACGACGATCTTTCGAAGCAGGCTGTTGCATACCGTCAAATGTCTCTCCTTCTCCGTCGTCCTCCGGGACGTGAGGCCTACCCCGGCGAGTAAGTTTTGCACAAAGTTACCACCCGCTTATCACTCGACTAACAACAAGCCAGTGTCTTCTACCTCCACTCTCGTCTCCTTGAGCGTTCCGCCAAGATGAACGACAAGTTCGGTGGTGGATCCCTTACCGCCCTTCCCATCATTGAGACCCAGGGTGGTGATGTCTCCGCTTACATTCCCACCAACGTCATTTCCATCACCGACGGTCAGATCTTCTTGGAGGCCGAGCTCTTCTACAAGGGTATCCGCCCCGCAATCAACGTCGGTCTGTCTGTGTCTCGTGTCGGCTCCGCCGCTCAGCTCAAGGCCATGAAGCAGGTCGCTGGTTCCCTGAAGCTCTTCTTGGCCCAGTACCGTGAGGTCGCCGCCTTCGCCCAGTTCGGTTCCGACTTGGACGCTGCCACCAAGCAGACCCTCAACCGTGGTGAGCGTCTCACCGAGCTCCTCAAGCAGAAGCAGTACCAGCCCATGGCCGTCAACGAGATGGTTCCTCTCATCTTCGCTGGTATCAACGGTTACCTCGACAACGTTCCCGTCGCCAAGATTCTCCAGTGGGAGTCTGACTTCCTCTCTCACCTCCGCACCAACGAGACCGGCTTCCTCGAGAAGCTCCAGTCCGAGGGTGCCCTCAGCAAGGAGCTTGAGGCCCAGGTCAAGGACATCGTCACCAAGTTCACCAAGAACTTCTCGTAAACTAGGAATCGAGAATCGGGTGATTGATTGAGAAGATAAACCGGAGAAAGTTGAAGTTTCGTGTATAGTACAGAAGAGCGACGGAGAGCGTAGAAAGCAATCGAGTGTTTCCTCTAACGCTTTCCATAGCCGTTGCAAAAAGAGACAACGGCACGCGATGTAGCAACTTGTAGATACGCGAGTACCTGTTCCCTTTGTTACCCAAACTCGATCCCCTTCTCAAACGTACTTTTCGTCAGATCTGATCATTCTTGATCTTCATCAACTCTATTAACGATAGTGCTCTCTCACTGGCAATCATGCTTCTTTCCGATCGAGCGACGTTGATCCCAGCACATTCGCATTCTACCACCACGGAGAGCACACCTGGCTCGACCCCGTTCAAATGTACCTTGGTATATCTCGCTGGCAATCGCGCTTCTTCCCAATCGACAAAGCCTGATACCAACACATTGGCATTCGCGCGCCGCGGAGAGCACTGCAATTTAAACTGTTCGCGACGCATCCCTCACTGGGAACTACGCTTCGTATCCGGTCGAATGATGCTCATCGCACGACGTCAACATTGCAGCACCGCCGAAAGTGCACTATGATCGAACATAACCGGCGCACCTCACTGGAAAACTGCACTTTTCATCCGATCGGCGTCAGGCGACCGCGGAACATTGTCATCGCCGCGCCGCGGAGTATACGCAATATCTGATTACATTTGAGGCGTACCTCTCACTGGCAAACCAGCTTTCCAAACATTCGACCGGCGCTGATAACATCACAATGACTTCCTAGCGCCGCGGAAAGTACGCCATGTTCGAAGGTATTCGGCTTGTGCCTCTCGCTGGTAGCTAGACCTTTCCTTCGGTCGAATGACACTGGTAACAGCACAACCGCATCTGACACTCACGAGGAACAGACCAATCCTGGCGGCATTTGAATGCAGCTCTCACTGGCACGCTGACTTCTATTTCTAGTTGAGGGTCGATGGCAGCAGCACGATAGCACTGGAAGCGCTCCGAGTGATACGAATCCTCTAATAGCGAGCTCTTTAGCTGCATGAAGCTTGATAGCATCGGCAGAAGTGATACTCTAGGGCTTCATCCGGTTCTAGCTCTGTGTCGCCATTGAGAGTGAGGTGTTTAACGACGAGCATCTCAATGGTGGCAGCATTTTGGAAGGTGATACCTACGGGCTTAGAAATCATCCAGACTGACATTGCCACTGAGAGCGAGCTGTTTCAACACGCACATCTCGGTGGGTCCAGGGACTCGTTAAGGTGGTATCTACGGG
>Ga0265780_10001341_pt1 | contig 34880 bp, 29 predicted proteins | sample P1T30metagenome_FD_192432 | JGI IMG/M metagenome (GOLD analysis project Ga0265780, IMG submission 192432) | Plant litter microbial communities from East Loma Ridge, Irvine, California - P1 T30 | ecosystem: Environmental > Terrestrial > Plant litter > Unclassified | place: USA: California...
GTTATTACGTACTACCGGGCTGCTAGACTGGCAAAATTACTCATTAGCATAAGGAGACAACGGCAATGGCCATCATGATAACCGACGAGTGCATCAATTGTGGTGCCTGCGAACCGGAATGCCCCAACACCGCCATTTACGAGGGCGGCGCCCAGTGGCGCTGGGCCGATGGCACCAAACTCAAAGAAGTAGAAACGCTCGATGGCAAGCACGTGGGCGGCACCGACCCCCAGCGCCCGGTATCCAACGAATATTACTACATCGTGACCGATAAATGCACCGAGTGCGTAGGCTTCCACGAGGAGCCGCAGTGCGCCGCCGTGTGCCCCGTCGATTGCTGCGTAGACGACCCCGACCACCGCGAAACCCGCGAGCGCCTAACTCAGAAGCAGCAGTGGCTGCACAAAACGGCAGCTTAGGTCCGCTACGCTCAGCCTGATGGCACCCTTGTTTACTGGCCCTAACAGGACCAGTAAACAAGGGTATTTTTTGTGTAGTGGCGTGAGCTAACGCAACTTGCGGCTTAGTTAGCTGCTCAGTATGTCGATGACAAACCTTAAAGGGAGATTTTGGAAAGTAGGCCGCTGGTTTGGGGCTGTTTTTGTCGTTATGCTAGCTTTTCGGCTGCTGTATGGCTACGTAGCCACCAGCACCGGGCGCGGCGATGATTATAGCGACGACTTCTTTAGCAGCATCGAAAACCTGCGTCGAAACTACGCCTTCGAGAAATTTGCGCCCGAGAAAATCGCCTTGAAAAAGGACGTGGCCGTGTCGGCCAGCATGACCTCAAACCAGAAGTTTGAGAAGACGGCTTCGGTAAAATCCAAAACCTCCGAGTTTGGCCAGGATGAGAAGCTAATTAAGGAAAAGACGCTCGCTTATAAGGCGATTATCCAGTACGAGCAAAACCTGGGGCAAAAGGGTAATCGGCAAATCCATCTGCTCATTGGCGTAGCGCCGGCTATGTTCGATAAGTTTTACCAAGAAATCCAAACGATAGGCGCGGTAAAGGCTACGGAAATCACAAAAGTTGATAAAACCAATGAGTACCGGCAACTCAATGCAAAGAAGGTTTCTATTGAAAAGACGCTGGCATCGCTGAATGAATTGAAGTCGAAAGGTGGGCAAATTTCCGATTTCGTTTCGCTGAACGACAAGATTCTGGAGATAGAAGAAAAGCTGCAAGAGCTAGGCGTCGAACTGGGGAATTTTGACGCGGAGAATGAGTTTTGTACGGTTAAATTTTCGCTTTACGAAGGCGCAACCGAAAAAAGCATCAGCTTAATTCACCGCCTGAAAGTGGCGTTGGAGTGGACAATTAAGTACTTTGCTATCTTGGTGTGTACTTCGCTTGGGCTGTCGGTTACGGTTTTTGTACTGCTATTGATTGCCGATAAGCTCAAGTTGTTTTCTGCACTAGCCAGCAATTTGCCGCAAGAGTAACGCTGCGGCCGCGGCTTCTAAAACAGGTTCCGTTGGTTATCCTGCTCATTTGCCAGCAGCGCCAAAAACTCGTCTCGCGACACTTCTTCCGCACCCAGCGCCACCATGTGGGGCGTAAGTTGTTGAATATCTAACCAGCTAGCGCCCCGCGCCCGCAGGTGCTCGGCTAAGGCCAAAATAGCCAGTTTCGAGGCATTGGGCCGGTGGTGAAACATGCTTTCGCCCGCAAACACGCCCTGTACGGCCACGCCGTAGAGGCCGCCTATTAGCTCGTCGCCATCCCACACTTCTACGCTGTGGGCGTGGCCGGCGGCGTGCAGCGCCTCGTAGCCGCGCACGAGTTGCGGCGTTATCCAGGTGCCATCCTGGCCGGGGCGCGGTTGGGTTTGGCACGCCCGCATTACCTGCCCAAAAGCCTCGTCGAAGCTGATGCGCCACGGCGACTGCCGCTGGGCCCGCGCCAAGCTACGGCCCACGTGCAGCTTGTCGAGACGCAGAATGGCGCGGCGGGGCGGGCAAAACCAGGCCAGCGGCCACCCCGGTACCGGCCACGGAAAAATGCCCTGGCTATAGGCCGCCACTAGGTTTTCGACGGTGGGCTGGCCGCCGAGCAGCAGCAGGCCGTCGAGGTCGTCACGAGCGGCGGTGGGTGGGGGGAAGGCGAGGGACATTAGAATGACAAGGAGAGAATAACAGTTATTACCACATAATAGCAGCAATTGCTTTGAGCAGCCCAAAAAACAAAGCGCTCATAAGTGCATATGCGATAGATACTCTTTTCTGTCTTTTAAGCAACGCTAGCAAGCCGAGGCCAAAATTGAAAATTAAGCCGAAGACACTGTAAAGTAGAGTTACGATGCAGAACCAATTACCTCAATCAAGTTTATCAGGCAGTAATCTAATGAGGCTGCCAATCCCAACTACTACCGACATAGCAAGCAGTAACTTATTCGCTTGAAGAACTTGTGGGTAATCGTTAGTGTACTGGCGCCAGGTCATCTTCTTGAGAAGGTCGTTGAACAAAGCGGAAAGGTAAGCGCTTCCTAAACTCGCGCTAGCAGCCGGTAGCACACTGAAAAGCAAAAGTGGCACCTTGATGGTTTACCGTACTTTTGCTACCTAGTAGCAGAACCCCGACCTAATGTCCCTCGCCAAAACCTATTCGCCCGCCGACGTTGAAGCCAAATGGTACCAGCGCTGGCAGGAGCATGGCTTTTTTAAAGCCAATGTAAACCCCCGCAAGCAGCCCTACACCATCGTGATACCGCCGCCCAACGTGACGGGCGTGCTGCACATGGGCCACATGCTCAACAATACCATTCAGGACGTGCTGGTGCGCCGCGCCCGAATGCAGGGCAAAGAGGCCTGCTGGGTGCCCGGCACCGACCATGCCAGCATCGCCACCGAAGCCAAGGTAGTGGCCATGCTCAAGGAGCAGGGTATCGAGAAGAAGGACCTGACCCGCGACCAGTTTCTGGAGCACGCTTTTGCGTGGAAGGAGAAGTACGGCGGCATCATTCTGGAGCAACTCAAGCAACTCGGCGCCTCCTGCGACTGGAGCCGCACGCGCTTCACGATGGAGCCCAAGCTGACCGAGGCCGTGCTGCGCGTATTCGTAGACTTGTACCGCAAGGGCCTGATTTACCGCGGGGTGCGCATGGTGAACTGGGACCCGCGCGGCGGCACCGCCATCTCGGACGAGGAGGTGATTCCGAAGGACACGATGGCCAAAATGTACCACCTCAAGTATGAGGTGGTGGGCCAGCCCGACCGCTTCCTCACGGTGGCTACCTCGCGCCCCGAAACCATCATGGCCGATGTGGCCGTAGCCGTGAACCCCACCGACCCGCGCTACCAGGACCTGGCCGGGCAGCGCGTGCGCATTCCGCTGCTGGGCCGCGAAATCCCGGTTATTCAGGACGACTACGTGGCCGTGGACTTCGGCACCGGGGCGCTGAAAGTGACGCCGGCGCACGACCTGAACGACTACGAAATCGGCCTGCGCCACAACCTGCCGGTTATCGATATTCTGCACAACGACGGCACGCTCAACGAGAAAGCGGAGCTGTATGTGGGGCAGGACCGATTTGCGGCCCGCCGCAATATCGTGGCCGATTTGCAGGAAGCCGGCCTGCTCGATAAAATCGAGGAGTATGCCAGCATCGTGCAGACGTCGGAGCGCACCGGCGCCGTGATTGAGCCCAAGCTGAGCTTGCAGTGGTTCCTGAAAATGGAGCACTTGGCCAAGCCCGCGCTGGAGGTCGTGGAAAACGACACCATCAAGCTGCATCCGCCCAAGTTCAAGAACATGTACCGGTCGTGGATGGAGAACGTGCGCGACTGGTGCATCTCGCGCCAGCTGTGGTGGGGCCAGCGCATTCCGGCCTACTACCTGCCCGACGGCTCGTTTGTAGTGGCCCTGACTGACGAGGAAGCCCTGCGCCTAGCCCGCGAGCAAACCGGCAACAACGAGCTGCAAGCCAGCGACCTGCGCCAGGATGAGGACGTGCTCGATACCTGGTTTTCGGCGTGGCTATGGCCGATGTCCGTGTTCAACGGGTTTGACGACCCCGACAATGCCGACATCAATTATTTCTACCCGACCAACGACCTCGTAACGGCCCCCGAAATCCTGTTTTTCTGGGTGGCCCGCATGATTATGGCCGGCTTGGAATACCGCAAGGAAGTGCCGTTCAAAAATGTTTATCTGACTGGTATTGTGCGCGATGCGCAGGGCCGCAAGATGAGCAAGCAGCTCGGCAACTCGCCCGACCCGCTTGACCTAATCCGTGATTTTGGCGCCGACGCGGTGCGCACGGGTATGCTGTTTTCGTCGCCCGCCGGCAACGACTTGTTCTACGACCAGAAGCTGATTGACCAAGGACGCAACTTCAATAATAAGCTCTGGAATGCTTTCCGCCTCGTAAAGGGCTGGGAGGTAGACAATGCGCTGCCTTTTGCTAATGCGCAGGCCGTGAGTTGGTTTGAGGCCAAGCTGGCGGAAACTGTAGCGGTGCTTGATGAGCACTTCGACAAGTTTCGGATGAGCGACGCGCTATTGGCCGTTTATAAGCTGGTATGGGATGATTTCTGCTCGTACTACCTCGAAATGGTGAAGCCGGCCTACCAGCATCCTATCGATGCGGAGACGCTGCGCGCCACCGTGGGCTTCCTCGAAACGCTGCTTAAGCTACAGCACCCCTTCATGCCCTTCATTACGGAGGAGATATGGCATGAGCTGGCCGAGCGCGGCCCCAAAGACTACGTGTGCGTAGCGCACTGGCCCAAAGTGACCGCGCCCGCCAACAGCGCCGAAACCCTGGCCGAAATGGAGCGCACCCTCGCCATCGTAGCCGGCGTGCGCAACGTGCGTAACCAGAAGGGTATCGGCCCGACCAAGCAGGTAGCCCTGGCCGTGAAAACGGACGCTCCAACTGAGGTGCAAGCCTACGCGGGCCTCATCCGCAAGCTGGCTAATCTCAGCGACTTGTCATTCGTGAGCGAGGCGCCGGCCAGTGCCGTAGGCTTTGTGCAGGGTGGCAATGAATTCTTCGTGCCCCTCGAAATCCAGGTTGATGCCGCTGCCGAGCGTGCCCGTGTCGAGAAGGAATTGGAGTATGCCCAAGGCTTCCGTGACTCAGTCAACAAAAAGCTAAGCAACGAGAAATTCGTCGCCAATGCCAAGCCCGACGTGCTGGAGCGGGAGCGCCAGAAGCTAGCCGACGCCGAAGCCAAAATCACGGCTTTGGAGCAAGCGCTCAAGGCACTAGAATAGGGAAGGTCTGAACTGAATACGTCCGTCATGCTGAGCTTGTCGCAGTATCTTGGTGGGTAGCGAAAGGAATAATATTTCTAGCGCGACTAGCCAAGGTGCTGCGACAAGCTCAGCATGACGGACGTATTTCTTAGGCCAAATTGAATACTACTATGGCTTTAATATTTAGGGGTCTAACTAAATGTGCCTTATGCGGCGAGGTTCTCATGGATGGAGATGCTATTAAAGGCTTGCCTCCTATGTCAGATACGCAGCATCCTTTGCACAAGTACTTCGATGCAGGCTTCCACGAACAGTGCTTTGATAATTGGGATAAAAAAGAAGAAGCACTACGTATCCTTGAAGAGGATAGGCAGAAGTATATAAATTCTGATTCCTTTAAAGAAGTGGTTGCCAAACATGGCAAACCGAAATGGCTTGATGAAACAAATTGAGTAACCTATTGCAGCTATTCTGGATGAAAGCCCTACTGTTCGGTTTCCTAATGCTGCTATTCGTACTCTACCTAGTCGGCTGTGGCTTCTTGTATTTCAAGCAGGAAGCACTCTTATTCTACCCCGAAAAGCTACCCGCCAACTACCAGTTCCGCTTCCCCGGCGAGTACCGCGAGTACCCCATTGCCGCGCCCGATGGCACGCAGCTGAGTGGCCTGTTATTCAAAACCAAGGTCCCAAAAGGCCTCGTTTTCTTCCTGCATGGCAACGGCGGCTCGCTGGCCGGCTGGGGCGATGTAGCAGCTACTTATACCCGGCTGGGCTACGATATTTTTTTGCTTGATTACCGGGGCTACGGCAAAAGCCAGGGCCGCATCAGCAGCCAGGCGCAACTGCTGGGCGATGTGGAAATAGCTTATAATCAGTTGAAAGCGGAATATGCTGAGCAGTCGATTATAATCGCGGGCTACTCGGTGGGTACGGGGCCAGCGGCGTGGCTGGCGAGCCGGCACCGGCCGCGCTTGCTGTTGCTGCATGCACCTTATTACAGCCTGGCCGATATGGCGGCGCACACCATCAAGCTGTGGCCGATTTTGCCGGGCTGGCTGCTGCGCTACCCGCTGCCTACCAATGAGTTTGTGCAGCGCGTAGTGGCGCCCGTGGTGCTCTTTCACGGCGACCACGATGAGGTTATTCCGTATCAATCGTCGGTGCGGTTGAAGGCGCTGCTCAAAACCACCGACCAGCTCATTTCTATTCGCGGATGCGGGCACAATGGGCTGCTGGCGCAGCCGCAGTATCAGCAGGTTATCGGGCAATTGCTGTAGGCCGGAAACACCCTGACCGGGAAAAGCTGTTAGTATTGCTACGCAAAGCGCCACTTGCCGCGCGGGCGCTGCCAGGCAGGCAGCCGCCGGCTTCTTTAGGCGCGCCACTTACTTCACTATGCTACAACCACCCATCGCCGCCATTCGGGCCAAAGAGTTGGCCTCGCCCAATGGCACCCGCACCGACAATTACTACTGGCTCAATGAGCCCGAAAACTCGGAGGTAATCGATTACCTGAAGGCCGAAAATGCCTATTTCGACCAGCAAATGGCCCCAGTAAAGGAGCTGGAAGAGCAGCTGTTTCAAGAAATGAAGGGTCGCATCAAGGAAACCGACGAGTCGGTGCCCTACCGCGACAACGGCTACTATTACTACGCGCGCTATGAGGCGGGCGGTGAGTACCCGCTGTACTGCCGCAAAAAAAGCAGCCTCGACGGCCCCGAGGAAATCCTGCTCCACGGCAACGAAATGGGGCAGGGGCACGCCTATTTCGCCATCGGCGGCTACGAGGTGAGCGACGACAACGCGCTGCTGGCCTACAGCACCGACACCGTAAGCCGCCGCCTCTACACGGTGCGCTTCAAGAACCTGACCACGGGAGAGTTATACCCCGAGGCAATTGAGAACGTGGAAGGAGCCGGCGTGTGGGCCGCCGACAACCAGACGTTTTTCTACGCTAAAAAAGACGTAGACACATTGTTGCCCTACCAGATATACCGCCACACGCTGGGCACCGACCCCACGCACGACGTGCTGGTCTACGAAGAAAAAGACAACACCTTCTATACCCACATCGGCCGCAGCAAGTCGAAGAAATACCTGCAAATCGTGCTCAGTAGCTCGCTGTCGTCCGAAACGCGCTACCTTGATGCCGCCCGGCCTACCGGCGAATTTGCCGTGTTTTTGCCCCGCGAGGACGACCATCTGTACGAGGTGGAAGATGCCAACGGGCAGTTTTACGTACGCACCAACTGGCAGGCCCCCAACTTCCGCGTCGTGAGCACGCCGCTGACCAACACGGCCAAAACGAGCTGGAAAGACGTGATTCCGGCTCGCCCAGAGGTATTCATCGACCAGATGGAGCTTTTCAAAGACTACCTCGTGCTGAACGAGCGCAAGGATGGCCTGCTGCAAGTGCGCGTCATTCGGTGGCAGGATATGCAGGATGAGTATCTGACCTTCAGTGAGGTAGCTTACACAGCGACTATTGGGGCCAATCCCGAGTTTGACACCCAGCAGCTGCGTTTTATCTACACCTCGTTCAGCACGCCCTTTTCGACCTACGACTATGACATGGCGACCCATCAACAAACACTGCTGAAGGAGCAGCCGGTGCTGGGCGGCTTTACCAAGAGCGATTATGTCGAGGAGCGCACCTTCGTGCCGGCCCGCGATGGCAAGAAAATTCCCATCTCCATCGTCTACAAAAAAGGCTTCCAGAAGGACGGCAGCGGCCCACTGCTGCAATACGCCTACGGCTCCTACGGCTACTCGCTCGACCCCACGTTTTCGTCGGCTCGCCTGAGCCTGCTCGACCGGGGGTTTGCCTACGTGCTCTGCAATATCCGGGGTGGGCAGGAGCTGGGCCGGCAGTGGTTTGAAGACGGCCGAATGCTGCGTAAGCTGAACTCCTTCAACGACTTCATCGACTGCTCGGAGTACCTGATTAAGGAGAAGTACACCTCGCCCGCCACGCTATTTGCCATGGGCGGCAGCGCCGGCGGCCTGCTAATGGGCGGCATTATCAACCTGCGCCCCGACCTCTACAAGGGCGTGCTGGCCGCCGTGCCGTTCGTGGATGTGGTCACGACTATGTCCGATGAAACCATTCCGCTCACTACCGGCGAGTACGACCAGTGGGGCAACCCCGCCGAGCAGCAGTACTACGACTACATGCTCTCGTACTCACCCTACGACAACGTGAAGGCGCAGGCCTACCCCAATATGCTCGTAACCACCGGCCTACACGACTCGCAGGTGCAGTACTACGAGCCCGCCAAATGGGTGGCCAAGCTCCGCGCCCTCAAAACCGATAACAACCTGCTGCTGCTGCACACCGACCTCGAAGCGGGTCACGGTGGCGCGTCGGGCCGCTTTCAGGCGCTGCACGATGTGGCTCGGCAGTACGCGTTCATGTTGCTCTTACTGGGTATGTAAAACGGAGTGGTACTCCGTTTCCGCATCAGGGTAAGCTGCTCTCACGCGAAACAGAGTACCACTCCGTTTTACATTAGTCTCTGACGGAAGGCGCGGTAGTCCCTCGGGCTGCCGCGTTTTTTTCGTCTGCGCTCAGCTGGTTTTGGAGTTGAAACGTGACCTGCTGGCAATCGGCGAAGTGTTGCTGAGCGACTTTAAGGGCCGCCTCGGTGCTGAGTAGGCGCTGGTAAAGAAAGGCAATGAGACCGAGCGAGATAACCAGCGCCGCGATAAAGATGATATTTTTCATGTAGTTGATTAGCAATGATATAAAAGGCGTTTGTCATGCCCATCTGACGGCCACGCAGTGAAGCATCTCTGCCGCACTATCTGGCTAATATTCCAGTGGTGCGGTAGAGATGCTTCATTGCGTGGCCGTCAGATGGGCATGACAAACCTAATAGGACGGAAAACCGCTCTAAATAGCCGTATTCGGGTCGAACTGCTCTAGGTAATCGGCCACTTTGCGCACGAACATGCCGCCGAGCGAGCCATCGACTACGCGGTGGTCATAGCTGTGGCTCAAGAACATAAACTGACGCACGCCGATAAGGTCGCCCTGGGGCGTCTCAATCACGGCGGGCTTTTTCTTGATGGCGCCCACGGCCATAATGGCCACCTGCGGCTGCATGATAATGGGCGTACCCATGACGTTGCCAAACGAGCCCACGTTGCTCAGGGTGTAGGTGCCGCCTTCGAGGTCGGCGGGCGTGAGCTTGTTGATACGGGCGCGGGCGGCGAGGTCGTTTACCTTCTTGGTGAGGCCGTTGAGGTTGAGCTGGTCGGCATTGTGAATGACTGGCACAATAAGATTACCCGAGGGCAGCGCCACGGCCACGCCAATGTTGATGTCGCGCTTCTTGATGATGTAGTCGCCATCAATCGACACGTTAATCAGTGGGTAGTCCTGGATGGCGCGGGCCACGGCCCACACAAAAAGCGGCGTGAAGGTCAGGTTTTCGCCGGTGCGCTTCTTATAAGCGTCTTTGTGCTTGGCGCGCCAGTTCACTAGCTCGGTCACGTCGGCCTCGACGAAGCTGGTGACGTGGGGCGAAATGCGCTTGGAATCGACCATGCGCTGCGCAATCATCTTGCGCATCCGGTCCATCTCAATCAACTCCTGGCCACCCGATACTGAGGGTGCGGGCTTAGAGGCTTCTGGTTTCTGGTTTTGGGCTTCTGGCTGGCTGGCTGGCTTGGGCGCAGCTTGGCCGTTGGCACTGGGCGCGGGGGCCGGCGCTGCCTTGGGCTCAGGTGCTTTTTCAGGCGCAACGGGAGCGGCGGGTGCTGCCGGGGCGGCGCTCGGCGCGGCGGTAACTGGGGCTGCCGGAGCCGTGGCCGCCGTGGGCACCAGCGGCTGTTTGCCGGCGGCTACGTAGTCTAGGATGTCCTTTTTGGTCACGCGACCTTCCTGGCCGGTGCCGGGCAGGCGCTCCAAGTCGCTCATGCTTACCCCTTCTTCGCGGGCGATGCTGAGCACCAGCGGCGAGTAGAAGCGGCCGGCCAGCACGGGGTGCTCATCGGTAGCGGGGGCCGGGGCGATGGGCGTGCCAGGGCTGGGCAGGTAGGGCACATCGGCCGGGCCGGGGGGGGCGGTGGGCAGCGGCGGAATATTGTCGGGGTCGGCCATGGGCGGGTTGGCGCTGGCTTCCTCCAGGTCGTTGTTCTCTTCGGCCGGGGCCGGGGCGGGCGCACCAGCGGCCTCCGTTTCGATGCGGGCAATGGGGGCACCCACGGCTACCACCTGGCCTTCCTGCACCAATATTTCGGCCAGGGTGCCAGCATACAGGGCGGGTACTTCGGTATCTACTTTGTCGGTAGCTACTTCCAGCACAGCTTCGTCTTGTTCAATGGCATCGCCGACTTGCTTGAGCCATTTCAGCACGGTGCCTTCCATGATGGATTCGCCCATCTTGGGCATCGTCATTTCCACTCGGGCCATAGGGCAGGGGGTCTTTAGGGGGGAGGAGGGGGTGGGCGGGAGAATTAGTGGGGCAAAGGTAGGCAGAAGCGAAACGGCCTACCTACTCGCCGGCTGCCGAGCGCCGCATCTGAGAGCCCACGAAGTACCGATGCTGCTTTATCGCCCCAAAAAATACCTACTTATAGGTATTGTCTTCGCTGTACATAGGTAGTTGCTTTGTATCATTACGACATGGAATAATGCCATGCCCGCCCGCCCGTCGTCAATAATAGTGCTATGAAAGTAAACTCGTTACCTCATTTTTCTCCGCCACAAGCGTGGCACAGCTCCTCCACCAAGGCTCCCGAATGGGGCACCGTGTCGCTGTCGCGGCAGCCGGTGCAAGCATTGCCGCAGCCCGCGCCCGGCTACCAATTGCAAGTTCTGCTGCGCCTTTGGGCCAATGATGTTGCCGCTCAGTAAAAAGACAGGCAGAAGCGCTCAGGTTAGCTTTTTCGGCTTCTTAGTAAGCTGAACCTGAACGCGTAAGCAGGCGGCTGGTTGCGTTGCCAGGCTTGTCGTAACTCAATGGGACACGTAGCTAAATGCCGCGTGGCGGGGCCAGAAATAGCTTGTTAAGCGTTTCTGGCCCCGCCACGCGGCATTTTTTTACTAGGGCTTTGAGGATACCGGGCGATAGGTCTGGAAAATCCGGCTTTTGGTCGGGATTTGGGCGGCGTAAGCCCGTAGTTTTTCGGGGGCGGCCATTTTCGGCCGGGGGTTTGCATAAGTTGGTTCAGGAAGCAGTAAGCGCTGCTTCTGCTAAGCAAATGGTTGTTTAGCAAAATATTAACCAGCCACATTCTCATGAAAGCCTCCCTGTTTGCCACCCTCGCCACTGCTGCTTTGCTCACTGCTACCAGCGCCTTCACCACCCCGCTCGCCGCCCGCGACCACGACGGCCCCCGCTACGAACTGCGTCCCGGCGACCGCGATTTCAACTACGGCTACCCTAAAGGCCACCGCGTATCGGCCAAAGAGCGCGCCCGCTGGGAAGCCGCTCACCGCAACGACCGCCGCGATGATGACCGCCGCGACAACGACCGCCGTGGCGACGACCGCCGCGATAACGACCGCTTCGACCGCAACCAAAACTTTGGCTTCGACCGCGACCATAAAGTGACCCGCGAAGAGCGCCGCCGCTGGGAAGAAGGCCACAACTACGGCTACGACCAAAACCACCGCGTAACGCCCCAAGAGCGTGCTCGCTGGGAAGCCCAGTACCGCCGCTAGGCGCTTACTACCAGCCCGAATCTAATCTAGCTTTTCCTTCCAGTCCTTCCTTTATAATCCCCCTTTTTTCGATGAAAAAGTTTCTGTTGCCCCTGCTCGCCGCCGTTGCTATCTCCTTCAGCGCCGCCGCCCAAACCACCCCGCCGCAGGAAGGCGGCCGCCCCCGCCGCTCGCCCCAGGAGATGGCCGACCACCAAGCCCAGCGCTTCAGCAAAGAGCTGAACCTGAGTGCCGACCAGTCGGCTAAAGTAACGCAGATATTCGCCGCCCGCACCCAGGAAATGCAGGCCATGCGCACCAGCGGCACCCGCCCCACCCGCGAGCAAATGCAGGCTAACCGCGTCAAGTACGACGACCAGTTCAAGCAGGTGCTCACGCCTGAGCAGTTCACCAAGTACACCGCCATGGCCACTAGTCGCCACCACGGCCCCGGCCTGAAAGATGGCAAGCTGAAAGCCAAAGGCGACAAGATGAAAATCAAAGCCAAGACTACCGATAGCTAAGCTGCTTCAGCTGCCTAAGCCAATTAAAAAGCCCCTTCCGGTTATCGGAAGAGGCTTTTTGCTGTGATAAAAAAGCTGCTTTATATGACGCCGCTACTTATTCCTTATTTCAAACCGTTCGAACGTGGCCGCAGCCGTGGCTGGCCCTTGGGCCACTACGCCGATGCGCACGCCCCGGTCCCAGGGCGGCAAAAACTGACCGTCGATGGGAGCTTGGTCTGGTAGCATATCCGTCCAAGTGCGGCCGTCGAGGCTCCAGGCAAAACGGTAGTGGTTGGCATTTTGGTCTTCGACGCGCAGCTGAATGGCGGCCGTGGCGGCGGGCGGCAGCGGCGCTTCGGCCAGTACGCGCACCTTGCCGGCCCGGCGCTCCCAGAGTTGGAGCTTGCCGTCGCCGGCGGTGAGGTTCAGTGAGTTGGCGGGGTCGCCGAGGGCGGCTACGCCGGCCAGGGTGCCGGCAGGCAGCGCGCCGGGATTGAGCAGTGTAGTGGTGGCGGTGTAGTTGGCCGAGAGCGGCGAGCGGCCGAGCACCGCGCCGCCCTTGGCGGCGGGCTGGGCACTGAGGTGCAGGCGGCCATCGCGCAGGGCTACCTGCGGCCGGTCCTCGACCGGCCACTGCCACCACGGCGACAGCGCGGTGCCCGCAAACTCATCGGTCATCAGGGGCGGCATTTTGGCGGGCGCGGTTGGGATGCTGTGGTTGTTCAGAAACTCGGGCCAGCCGGCTTTGGTCCAGGCAAATTCGCTAAGTACGCCCTGCCGGCCCACGTGCTCGAAGCTGCCGACCTGGTAGGCGTGGTGCAGCAGGTACCAGCGGCCATCGCGCTGAAAGGTGGTGCCGTGGCCGGGGCACACCCAGGTGCTATTCTTCACGAGCACCGGGTTGTTGGCGTATTTCTCCCAGGGGCCGAGCAGATTTTTGGCGCGGGCCACGCCGGTACCGTAGGTGCAATTGTGCCCGCAGCAGCCGTTAGCGGCATAAAACATATAGAAATAGCCGTTGTGGCGCACTATGCTGGGGCCTTCCACGAGGTTGCCCTCCCAGGGCGCACTGTTGCGAATCAGCTCCTTCTTTTCGCCGATTAGGGCGGTGCGGTCGGCATTCAGGCGCTGCGCCCAAATGGGCGTGGGCTGGTTTACGCTGTTGCCGTCCTCCTTCCAAATGAGGTAGGGCTGGCCCTTTTCGTCGCGCATCGGGAAGCCGTCGATGGAGCCGGCGGGCTGGCCCACCAGCGGCCCGTGGTCACGGTAGGGGCCTTCGGGGCGGTCGGCGCTGGCCACGGCCACGCACAGGTTGCCGCCGCGTTTGTGGGCCGTGTAATACACGTAGATTTTGCCGTTGGCGTCGCGGTCAATTTCCGGTGCCCAGAAGTAGTAGTCGGCCCAGGCAGGCCGCTCGTTGGGAAAAATATGGCCCGCCAAGGTCCAGTCGGTTAGGTTAGTAGATTTTAGTAGCGGAAATACCGGCCCCCAATTCGACGAGGTGGCCGTGGCCCAGTAGGTATTGCCCACCTTGGTTATCGATGGGTCGGGGTAATCGCCGGCCAGCACCGGGTTTTTGATGGCAAACACCGCTGGCGTGGGGGCCGGCAGCGGCTTGGGCTTGGGTTTAAACTGCCCCAGCACGGCCAGCGGGGCCACGCTCAGCAGGGCCAGGGCGGTTAGGAAACGGTGCTTCATTTTCTGGTTTCTGGTTGATTAGTGTCTATTAGCCAGCAGCCACTCACTCCCCACCCGGCCGGGGCAGCGCCACGCCCGTCGCCACCGGCGTACCAAAATCGGGGGTACCGTCGGCATTCCAGGTAAAGGGCTGCATGCGGGGCGTGCGGGCGTTGCCGCAGCCCTGGCCGGGCTGGGCGTTGGCGTGGTAGAGCAGCCAGTTTTGAGTGCCGTCTTTGGAGACAAAAAACGTGTTGTGGCCCGGCCCGTAGGCATTGTGAGCGGCATTTTTGGTGAAAACGGGCGTGACTGATTTCGTCCAGGCGCGGGCATCGAGGGGGTCGGCGGTGGCGCTGGCCGTGAGCAGGCCCAGGGCGTAGTCGTCAGTGCTGCAATGGCTGGCCGAGTACACGATAAAGGTCTTGTTGCCGTGCCGAATCGTCTCGGGGCCTTCGTTGACTTTGGGTGCGCCGGCCAGCTCCCAGGCATATTGCGGGCGGCTGAGTAGCACCCGTGGGCCGCTCAGCGTCCAGGGGTCGCGCATGGGGGCGATGTAGAGATTTTGCTGGTCGGAGCCCACTTCCTGCCCCGACCACACGAAGTAGAGCCGCTTATTTTGCTCCAGGATGGTGCCGTCGATGGCCCATTTATCTTCGCCGGGCACGCGCAATTGGCCGCGCTCGGTCCAAGTGCCTAGCATGGGGTCGGGGCTGTCGTTTTCGAGTACCCACAGGCGCTGGCCGCCGCAGCAGTTGCCCGGCCCGGCCGTGAAGTAGACGTACCACTTGCCGCCCAAAAAATGAATTTCGGGGGCCCAAATGTCGTGCGAGGCCGGGCCCGCCGCCAGCGGCTTCCAGATAACAGTGCTCGGAGCGGTGCCCAATTCGCTCATTTTGGCCGTTTTGCGCAGCGTTAGGTTGATGCCCGTCGTTTGCATGTAGTAGTAATAGCCGTCCTTCTCAAACACCCACGGGTCGGGGCCGCTGGGCAGCAGGGGGTTGGTGAAGGTGGCAGGCGGGCCCGCCGACAGCTTGGTGGTGGGCGGGGCGAGGCCTTTGGAGCAAGCCACGGTGCCCAGCAGCAACAGGATACAAGGGGCGCGCAAAAACCGCATAGCGTGGGTGGGAGAAAGCGTGAGGGTAGTTGGCGGCCGCAGGCTGAGCCAGTCCACAAACCAACAACCGCCAGCTTTAATAATAGGCGAACAAGCCATAGCGCAGGCTTTGGGGTGGTTCGTTGCTTATTGGGCGCGGGCGCCTCACCCCCCGGCCCCCTCTCCGAAAAGGAGAGGGGGAGCCTGCCGCACTTGGATGTAAACAGTCGTTGAATAGTCGTCTGGCCCCCTCTCCTTTTTGGAGAGGGGGCCGGGGGGTGAGGCGCCCACACGGCAGAGCAACCCAAAACCCCACTAATACCCCGGATTCTGCGTCAAGCGCAGCAAATCAACGTCGGCTTGAGGTAGGGGCAGCCTGCGCGATATGCCCGGCCGAAAGGTGGTGAAATCGGCATCGTGGGCCGCGAGCTGGCTGACGCCCGCTTGGTTGTCGAGCAGGCCCCAGCGCTGGAGGTCAAACCAGCGCACGCCCTCGCCGGCCAGCTCGGTGGCGCGCTCGTGCATGAGCTGGGTGCGCAGGGCGGCCTGCGTGAGCGTGCCCGCCGCCAACGGGGCCAGCCCGGCGCGCTGCCGCACTTGGTTGATGAGCGGCGCGGCGGCGGCGGGCTGGTTTTGCTCGTTCAGGGCCTCGGCTTGCAGCAGCAGCACGTCGGCGTAGCGCATCACCCGGAAGTTGTTGGGCGAGTCGAAGTCCTCGAAGGTGCGGTAGTAGTCCGACTGGTACTTGCGCCAGTACACCCGCGCCCGCTGGGTGCGGGCGGCGGCCCCGGTGGGGTCATCGACGGGAATGGAGTGGTAGCGGCTCAAAAAGCCCACGCCAAAGGCTAGTGTATCGGCATCGGCGGGCAGCGCGGTGGGGAACTGCGCTTGGTCGCGGCGGTTGTAAAACACGGTCGCGGCCAGGCGTGGGTCGCGCTGGCCCGCCGTGGTGGGCTCCCGCAAAAATTCGTTGACAATCCAGGGGCGCACCTCGCCGTCGTTGTAGCCCGTGCTGCCGATTTGCCCCGGCGTGGCGGGCACGCCCCAAAACTGCGGCCGCTGAAAGCCCTGCGAGGTTGTGGCCGTGGGGCCGCCGCTCGCATCGTTGCCGCCCCGGTTGATATCCGAAAACTGCACCTCGAAAATCGACTCCGAGTTATTCTCCGACGTGTGGCGAAAATTGTCGGTGTAGGCCGCCGTGAGCTGGTAGGTGCCCGCGCTGATGACCTGCGCAAACTGCGCCTGCGCATCGGCCCAGCGGCGGTTCTGCATGTACACCTTGCCCAGCAGCGTGGTGGCCGCGCCCTTGGTGGCGCGGCCCAGGTCGGCGCCGGCGTAGGTGGCCGGCAGGTCAGGCTGTGCGGCCTGTAAGTCGCTGATAATTTGGTCCCATACCTGCGTTTCGGTGCCCTGCGGCGTGGCCTGGCTCAGCTCGGTAGAGTAGGTGAGGGCCAGCGGTACGCTGCCGTAGAGCGACACTAGGTTGAAATACGACAAAGCCCGCAGAAACCGCGCCTCGGCCACGATGCGGCGTTGTAGCGTGGCATCCATGCCCGAAATGCCGGGCACCCGGTCGATGACCTGGTTGCAGCGGAAAATAGTGCGGTAGTGGTCGCGCCAGAGGTTGTTCGATACCTCAAAATCGTAGTTGTTCTGCACAAAGCGCGTGAAGTCGCGCAGCTCGCCCCAAGGGCTTTGGCTGAAGCCGATATCGTCGCGCAGGTCGAGGGTGAAGCTCAGCCAGCGGCGGTACATGCCCAGGCCTTGCAGGCCGGCGTAGCAAGCCACGGAGGCGCGCACGGCATCGTCGCTGGTTTGCCACGACGACTCTACCGTGGGTAGGTTGGGGTTTACCTGGTCGAGCAGGTTTTTCTCGCAGGCCGTGGCGCTCAGGAGCAGGGCGGCGGCCATTCCCAGGCGTGGTAAATAACTGCTTTTCATATCGGTGTTTTCAGTAAAAAGCCAAGAAGTGGGAATGCCTAAAAGCCGATGTCCAGGCCCAGCGTAAACGAGCGCAGGTTGGGGTAGGAGCCCACATCGGCGCCCCGCGCCAGGGCGCCCTGGCCCACGGTTTCGGGGTCGAAGCCTGAGTAGTCGGTCACCGTGAACACGTTTTGGCCGGTGAGCACCACGCGCAGCGAGGCGATGTACTTCGAGCGCGTGAGCAGGTCTTTGGGCAGCGAGTAGCCGATTTGGGCGTTTTTGAGACGCAGGTACGAGCCGCTTTCCAGCCAGCGCGTCGAGTTGTAGCGGGCGTTGTAGCCAGCCGCTGTGCCGCCGCCGCCCGCAATGATGGCGCGCGGCGTGGTCGTGGACGGGTTGTCGGGCGTCCAGGGGCTGTAGTCGGCGCGGTAGTTGCCGTTTTCGTCGCTGCGGTCGAGCCAGTAGCGGGTGTCGTTAAACACGTCGTTGCCCTGGCTACCCTGGAAGAAAAGGGCCAGGTCGAAGCCGCCGTAGCTGGCCGTCAGGTTCAGGCCGTACTGGAGCTTGGGGAACACCCGCCCGGCGTGTACCCGGTCGCGGTCGTCGATGGCGCCGTTGCCGTCCACGTCGCGGTAGCGCACGTCGCCGGGGCTCAGGCCGGCCGGAATATCGGTGTCGCCGGTCTGGTACACGCCATCGAACTGGTAGAGGTAAAACGAGCCAACCTCGTAGCCCACCTCGGTGCGCGTGATGCTGCCGGGGCCGCCGGTCAGGATGTTGGCGACCGTGCCTTCGGCGGCGCCCTGGTTCAGGGTCAATACTTTATTGCGCAGCGTGGTCAGGTTCAGCGTGGCGCCGTACTTGAAGGGCTTGCGGTCGTCGGCGTAGCCCACTTGCAGCTCGAAGCCCCGGTTTTCGAGCTGGCCCAGGTTCTGGTAGGGCAGGTCGCCGGCGTTGCCGGCCGTGGCGGGCAGGTTGGGCTGAATGAGCGCATCGTAGGTGCGCGAGATGTAGTAGTCGGCCGACAGGCTGAAGCGGTTTTCGAGCAGCGCCAAGTCGAAGCCGTAGTTCTGGGTGCGGCGCTCTTCCCACTTCACGTTGCTGGCCAGCGTGGTCTGAATGGCGCCGTTTTGCACGGCCTGGTTGGCACCCAGCGCGTAGTTGGCGTTGGTGTTGATGAAGCCCTGCGAGATGTACGAGCCGCCGTAGGCCCCGCTCAGGTACTGGTTGCCGAGGCTGCCGAAGCTGGCGCGCAGCTTGAGGTCGCTGATGAGCTTTACATCGGCCAAAAACTTCTCTTTCGAGATGCGCCAGCCCACCGAGCCCGCCCCAAAATTGCCCCATTTGCGGCCGGCCGCAAACAGCGACGAGCCATCGCGCCGGTAGGCGGCCGTCACCAAAAAGCGCTGGTTGTAGTCGTAGGTGAACTGCCCAAATACCGACTCTTTGCCCTGCACATACGACGAGCCAATAACCTGCGGCGTCTGGTTGCCGGCATCGAGCGCCCAGTAGTAGACCGGCCCGGTGCCGTAGCCGTAGTTGACGCCGCCCGTGTACTCGGAGCGGCGCTGCTGCCGGCTGTAGCCGCCCACCACCGTCAGGTTGTGGTCGCCAAAGCTCTTATCAAACGTGAGCGTGTTTTCGGCTTGGCCGAATAGCTCATTGCCCTGGTCCTCGGCAAAATAGGAGGGGTTGAGCACGTCGTTGCGCCGCCACACGCCGTATTTGCGGCGCTGCTGGTCGTGGTAGCCGTGGTACTCGACGCCCAAATTGAGGCGGTAGCGCAGGAAGTCAAACAGCTGCACCTCGGCATAGGCGTTGCCCAGCACCCGGTTGGAGGTGCCCGTGTCGTTGAGCAGGTCTTGCAGGGCAAGGGGGTTGGTGCCAAACGTGATGGCGTTGTTGGTGCCGATGCCGTAGCCGCCCGGCTGGGTGGGGTCGTACACGGGCAGCACCGGGGGCAGGCGCACGATGTTGGTGAAAGGCGAGCCGTTGACGGCGGGCGCGTTGAGGCGCGTCTGGTTGGCGCGTACCAGTTGCAGGTTTTCGCCGATGCGCAGCCGGCCCCGGTTGAAGCCCGTGTTCACGCGCGCCGTAAAGCGCTCGAACTGCGGCCCCACCACCGTACCGCGCTGGTTGAAGTAGCCCGCCGAGAGGCTGAAATTGGAATTAGGGCCGCCGCCCGAAAAGCCTAAATTATAGTCTTGCACCGAGCCTTGCCGGAAAAACTCGTCTTGCCAATCGGTGTTGGTGCCCGGCAGGTTGGCGGCGTAGGGCTGGGGCGGCAGCCCGGCGTTGGCGTAGGCCTGGGTGTTGAAGGCGGCCCACTGCGTGGCATCGGCCAGGTTGAGGCGGCGCACGAGGTTTTGCACGCCGCCCTTGGCATTGAGGGTAATGGCCGGCACGCCCTGGCGGCCCTTTTTGGTGGTGATGATGATGACGCCATTCGCGCCCGAATTGCCGTACGGGGCCAGCGCGGCGGCATCTTTCAGCACCTGCACCGACTCGATATCGGCCGGGTTGATGTCGCGCCCGGCCGTGCTGGTCGGCTCAATCCAGAGGCCATCGACCACGTAGAGCGGCGAGCTATTGGCCCCGCCCAGCGTGCCCAGACCCCGAATATTGACCACCGGCGCCTGCCCCGGCGCGCCCGAGTTGGCTACCTGCACGCCCGCCACCCGGCCCTGAATGGCCTCACCCACCGATGCCACCGGGGCGCGCTGCACGTTGGCGGCACTCACCGTCGCCACCGAGCCGGTCACGTTTTGGCGCTCCTGCGTGAGGTAGCCCACCACCACGGCTTCGGACAGGTTCTGGACATCGGGCACCAGCCGCACGCTCAGGGTGGTTTGGCCATTGAGCGGGATAGTTTGGGTGGCGTAGCCCAACGACGAGACAATGACGGTGGCATCGGCCGGCACGTCGAGCGTGAAATTGCCGTCCACATCGGTGGTGGTGCCCTGGGTGCCGTTGCGCACGCGCACGGTCACGCCGGGCAGGCCTTCGCCTTTTTCATCGAGCACACGGCCGGTGATGGGGGCCGTGGGGTGCGCCGTGGCGGTGGCGGGTGCGGCGCGGGCCACCAGCGGGGTGGCCTGGGCAAAAGCGCCGGGCAGGCAGCACGCCAGCACCGGCCACAGCAAGCTTTTGGGTGAGAGTATCAGCTTCGGCATACAGGGAGGAATGAGGAGAAAAGAGGGCAGAAGAGGGAAGTTGCCGCGCCGAATCCAGCCAGCTGGTGCGGGCAAAACCTGGCCAGTTTAGCGGCGAGTCAGCGGCGATTTTAGCTAGCTGAGCGGGCGTAATTCACCCGTTCAGCTGGCTGGCTGGGTAAAGCAAAAATAGATTTAATTGCTTGCCAGTCAATTGATGGGCTTTTTAAAATAAGGTTTTTGCTTAGTCGCTAGGATAATATTTCTTGTGCGGTTGGGCTAGCGGTTGGCCGCACGGTTTTGCTTAAAGCCACGGCGGCGCGACAAGCGGTGGCGGGCGGCCCGGCAGCCCGTAGCTTCGCGGCTGGCCCGGTGTGGTCCAGCTTCTTTCCCTCGTCCCATCCGCTTTTTCCGTATGCCTTCCCGCCGACACTTTCTCCGAGGCTCCGGCCTGGCTTTATTGGCTATGCACCTGTACCCTGCCGCCGCGGCTGCCCGCACCTACACCAACCCCGTCGTGGCCCGCGATTTCCCCGACCCGTTTGTGTTGCGCCACGGCGGCAAGTACTACGCCTTCGGCACCACTGGGGAGGCGCGTGCCGCCGATGGCCGCATTTTCAACCTGCTGCTTTCCGAAAACCTGGTGGACTGGCGGCCCATCGGTGGGGCGCTCACGCCACCGCCCGGCACCGAAAAAGCCCAGTTTTGGGCACCCGAAGTGGTGGTGCACAACGGCACGTTTTACATGTACTACTCGCGGGGCGGCGGGGCCATTGCCTCCAGCGTGGGGCACCAGCTGCACGTAGCCACCAGCACCAAGCCCGAGGGGCCATACACCGAAATAGCCGCGCTGCCGGTGCCCGATAGCAAATTTACTATCGATGCCCACGCCTTCCAGGATGCTGATGGACAGTGGTATCTGTTCTACGCCCGCGACTTCATCGATACCAACGATGGCTATTACCCCGGCACTGGCCTGGTAGTAGACCGCCTCATCAGCATGACCCAGCTGGCCAACGAGCCGCGCACCGTGCTGCGCGCCCGCCACACCTGGACGCTCTTCGAGGCCAACCGCACCATGCCCTTATATAACAACCAGACCTTTGCGCAGTGGCATACGCTGGAAGGGCCTTTTGTGCGCCGGCATGCCGGCAAGTACTACTGCTTTTTTAGCGGGGCCAGTTTCCTCACCGAGCGCTACGGCGTCGATTATTGCGTGGCCGAGCACGTGCTCGGCCCGTACCTCGACTCGGGCTCCGATGCCGGGGCGCGGGTGCTGCACGCGGTGCCCGGCCACGTGCGCGGCCCCGGCCACCACTCCCACACCCTCAGCCCCGATGGCAAGACGGAATACCTGGTCTACCATGCCTGGAACAAGGCCATGACCGAGCGCCAGCTCTGCATCGACCCGCTCGCCTGGACCGCCCAGGGCCCCCGCTGCCTGGGGCCGACGTATACGCCGCAGGCGCTGCCACGGTAGGCGCCCACGTTAGGGCTGCTACTCACATCCAAGCCTAAAACCGCCCCGTGGTGTGCTTGCGCGAACTGGCCGCAGGTGCATGCGGCTTTTTGCTGATATGCCGGGCGGTGGGGTTGCTTTTGTGCAGGAAGCCAAACAGGCCGTGCCGCTCGCGGCTGTGGTAGCGGTAGGTGGCGTACACGGGCACGAAGCTGGCTTGGCTGGGGCGGCGGTGCCGGAAGCCCCAACCGCGCCATTCGGCCGAGGTGTTTTTGGTGGGGGCGGCCACGGCGGCCGAGGCCAGTAGGCCCACCAGGCCGGTGATGAAGAGTGCAGTCCGCAACATAAAAAAGCAGAATAAAAGGAGAGAAAAGCAGCTGGCGGGGCCAGCAGTAGCATCCTGCTACAATCCTACTAACTCTAACTTCGGGCCAATTCGTGTGCGGTGGACGCGGCGAGTCGGCGGTTGGGGCGGTGGAGCCGACGGAACCGGCTGGCCAGCAGTTGAAAATTAATTTAGCAATACGCTATGGCTACCAATTCTTTGCTAACGCTGCTCGCGCAGGCCATGCTGGCGGTGCCATTTGTGCTGTCTTTCATCTTCGGGTCGCTTTTTTGTGGCGTTTATATTGGGTTGATTTTAGTGAATACAGTGTGCGCGCTAGTGAATGGCTACCGGCGAAAGCCCCCGCAGTTAGTGCTGTCACGGAGGGTAATGATTATCACGGCCCTCGTAGTAGCCACGCTGCTGTGCGGCTGGGCGCTCTTTAGCATTAATGGCCACTACACCTGAAAAGCCGGGGAGCTAATCGGCTAGTGAGCAGTGCTGGAAAACCCCGCTTCCCCCGTGTTCGTCTAACCGGCTGCACTTATTGCCCCGTTTAGATGAGTCTTTGGCAAATTATCCAACGCCTGTTGCCCTTCGTGCGGCCGTACCGTAGTTTGGTTATCAGTACGTTGCTGCTCACGCTGGTGGGCTCGCTGGCCGCGCAGGTCAATCCGTTTGTGCTGCGCTACACCGTCGATACGGTGCAGGGCTTGCTCAACAAAGGCCAGGGCCTGGCCGAAGGCTGGCACCTGCTGCTGTGGGTGAGCGGCTTGCTACTAGGTAAGGAATTGATTAATACCGGTATCACCTTCGGCCAGAAATACTACGGTGAGAAAATCCGCATCAGCGTGTCGGGCGCGCTGGCCGAGGCGGCAGTGACCAAAATCCTGGGCTACGAGCTGGGCTTTTTCTCGGAGGGCGGCAACCAGACCGGCAAGCTCCAAACCCGCATCGACCGGGGCGTGGAGAGCCTGATGAAGTTGGTGCAAAACTTCTTCATCGACATTCTGCCGCTCTTTGCTAACGCCCTGGTGGCACTGGTGGTCATGTTTTTTGCCAATAAATGGGTCGGCATGGTGGCGCTAGCGGTGCTGCCCGTGTACTTCTGGCTGAGCTACCGGCAGGCCGACCGCCTCAACGGCACCCGTCGCAACCTGCGGAGCCTGCGCGAGGAGAAAAACCATGGCCTCATCAGCATCATCGACAGCATCGTGGTGATTAAGAGCTTTGTGCGTGAAGCTTATGAGGGCGAAAAACAGCTCGCCGTGCAGGACCGCCTGGAGGAGGCCCAGCTATCGACGCGGAGAACCAACTTCCGCTACGACGGCCTCAAGACCTTCGTGGAGCAGATTGGGGTGGTGGCCATTATCGTGCTCACGGCTTACCTCGTGCTGGATGGGCAGATTAGTATAGGGGCGATAATGTTCCACATCTTGCTCTTTAACAACGTGTCGGCGCCTATTCGGCAACTGCACCGCATCTACGACGAGATGAATGAGGCGCTAACCTACGCCGAGGGCTTCTTCGCCATCCTCGACGCCGACGACCAGACCGAGCGCCCCGGCCCGTTGCGGCCCGCGCACCTCTACGGCCGCTTCGAGCTGCGTAATGTCGATTTTACTTACCCCAGCGGTACGGCGGCCCTGCACGATGTAAGCATGACCATTGAGGCTGGCAAAACGACTGCACTCGTGGGCCTCAGCGGCGCGGGCAAAAGCACGATTATCAACCTGCTCTGCGAGTTTTACCGACCCAACGGCGGCACCGTGCTGCTCGACGGCCAGCCCTTGTCGGAATATGACACGCACGCCCTGCGCCAGCAAATTGGGCTGGTGCTCCAGAAAAACCATATTTTCAAGGGCACCATCGAGGAGAATATCCGCTACGGCAACTTCGCCGCCACTCATACCGAGATTGAGGCCGCTGCCCGCCAGGCTTACCTGCACGACCAGATTTTGGACCTACCTAAAGGCTACCAGAGCGATGCCCAGCAGCTGAGCGGCGGGCAGCAGCAGCGCATCGCCATCGCCCGGCTTTTCCTCAAAAACCCGCCCATCATCTTCCTCGACGAGCCCACCGCCAGCCTCGACGCCATCGCCACCGAGCAAATCAAAAACAGCCTCGACGCCATCAAGCAAGGCCGCACGGTGGTCATCATCTCCCACAGCCTCGCCCAAATCGTGGATTCGGACTGCATCTACGTGATGAAAAAAGGTGAAGCGGTGGAAAGCGGCACCCACCTGCAACTCTACGAAAAGCGCGGCACCTACCGCGAGATATTCGACGCCTCGGCCCGCAGCCTCAACATCGAGAAGCTAGCTAAAACGATGGCTGACGACGGCGACGAGGTGCTGGATACAGCGTTGTAGAAAACGCAGTCTTCGCATTACTTTTGGGATAGTCTACTATCGCGTTCCTCTAATAAGAAACTGTTACGTGCTTCAAACTGTATTTTGACAATGTCTATATTTGGATTGTTTTCAGCAAATAAAATGGTTAAAATAAATTTTGTTGGTATTGATGTAGAACTAACTCAAAACAAAGAAAATGTTCAAGTGACCTATTTGTCACAAAAGGCAACCTTCGGAAGTCAGCAACTAGATAATACAGCAAAGCTGCTTCTTGAAAATTGGAAGATTATATTTGAAATATTTGCTGAAAATGTTCGCAAAAACAAGTGCATCTTCGAAGAGAATGTACTTGGCCAGTTGAGTTTAATATTGGCGGTGTATTTCATGCACAGTAGCATTACGTGGAATATGCATTACAGAAATAAAAAGCCTTTAATAGTAGACGGACAGAATATCGCAGGTTCTGACGGATTTAGGCTTGTAGTAAGGTTTCTAAAAAATCAGCCATTTCCAGATTGGCAGCGTTTAACAGTATGCTTACTCAGTATAGAACAGGAAGAATTCGATACGCGCTTGAAACAGCTCGATAATTTTAATAGTAAATAGATTTTGTTAGAGCACAAGTAAGCTTAAAGTAAAACAATCTTGGGTTGCGGTAGTCGAGCCATAGTTCAAATCACTCAGCGCACTTGGTATCAACCCAGCAACCATTTCCCCCTGCAAAGTGTATATTTGCTACAAGCAAGCCAAAAACAAAGGCCGAACCTTGCGGCCCGGCCCTTGCCTTACTTAATCCAATGCGTGGCGGCCGATAGGGCACTACCACTCATCAGAAGCCCTACGAGCCATTTTATTAGCTCAGGGGGCACCCGGATTTTAAGCTTCAGCTCAAAATTCGTTTTTGCACGTTTGTCTCTCATTGTTGGAGAAAGAAGTTAGGTGCTTGACCACCTGCTTCTTTGAAATCCCGGTTGGTCCAACAGCCGGGGTTTCGTCTTTTGAGGGACTTGCCGAGGTGAGGTGGAATAACCGTGCAACGCGCCAAAGGTACTATCCTTCAATGTGGAAGCTACCAATCTACGCCGTGCTATAAACTAGAAGTTGAGACAGTTGGAAAGGAAGTGGTAGAATTGTTAACGCCAATTGCGTAAGCACTACAATGACAAAAAGTAGCGTAACAATCGACCTAGCCGGAATCACTACCAAGGTTGCAATTCACCAAGCCTTCAAGCAGCACCTCGGGTTTCCCGACTGGTACGGGCCAAGCTGGGATGCGCTGTGGGACGCCATTATTGCGGTGGTAGAGATGCCGGAGGAAGTATTACTGCTCAACTGGCAGGAATTTGCGGAAGCCTGCCCTAAAGACATGCAGATACTGCATCAGATTATTGCTGATTACCACGAGGAACTGCCTAATAAGCAGATAGTACTGGCAAAACAGTCCCTCGAAGCCTGATGCTACCCCTCAACTAGCGCGGCCACGGCGGCCTCGAAGGTGGCGCGGCGGGCAGCTTGCTGCACCTGGGTGGGCGGGGCGGCGCGCACGGTGCAATCGGCGATGGGGCAGCGCTCGCAGGTTTCGTTGACGGTGATGAGGGGCAGGGCAGAGTCGGGGAGGAAGGCGATTTGCTGGCGCAGGTTGTCGTCGCAGCGCAGGCCGATGGTGACGCTCATGGCGGGCTCGGTGGGGGTGCCCACGCGGGCCAGCGAGAAGGACAGGTACTCGTCGGGGGTGCCCAGGTACTGCGAGCGCTGGGCGGCGGCCAGTATCTGCAGCGAGCCGGCGGGCGGCAGGGCGCGGCCCTCGGCCAGGAGCTGTAGGCTCACCCAGCGGCGGCAGTAGTGCTCGTGCTGCTCGTTGGCGTGGGGGTTGTGCAGGCGCGAGAGGTGCAGTTCCTTGGTGAGGCGGTAGGGCACGTCGGCGGTGGCCTGGTCGAAGCGCAGGAAGAACAGACTCGTTAGCCCGAAGTGCTTGGGTAGCAAAGCTGCGATGCGTTGCATCAGCATTTCGGGGCTCACCTCGTAGCGCGTGAGCAGCGCTAGCCAAGCCTGGGGCTGCCAGGTGGGGGCCGCGAACAGCAGGCGCAGGTCGCGCACCAGGCTGTCTTCCTCCATCAACAGCACGCTGGCGAAATAGGAGGCGCGGAAGTTGTTGAGCACCTCCTCAAACGAGCGTGGCTCAAGGGGATTTGGGCTGGCGTAGTGGCGCTCTTTTAGCTTCAAATAATTGAAGCCCAATTCTCGACCTAGGACAAACGCCTGCTGGCCCCGGCTCAGGGTTGGTATCATGAGCAGGGTTTTGGTGGCGGGGCGAAATACCGAGCGCAGCCGCCCGGCCTGTACTACCGGGTGCCCGGCCAGCGTGGTGCGGTCGATGGTGTAGCCGTAGTCTTGGGTCAGGATGGCTTCGAGCCGGGCCAGGTCGAAGGGCGGGGCGGCGGCAAGCTGGTGGCTGGCTACAAAGGTGCGCGCATCCTGCTCCAGGTCTTCAAAATAGTTGTCGTGCATCTCCTTGTAGGAGCGCAGTGCGGCCACAAAAAAGTGCTCCTGGCGCAGCTCATAGTTGCGGGCAATCTCGATGATGGTGCTGATAAAGGCATTCATCTTGGCCGGCGCATTGGCGATAAGCTCGAACAATTGCATCGGCTCCAGGCCGTAGAGCTGCAACGGAAACTCTTGCAGCACCTGCGATTGCAGTAGGTCGGCAATGGGTTCGAGGCGGCGTGGCAGCGTGGTGGAGGTCAGCTGGTCGTAGCGCACCTCCAGCGCCTTACTCAGGCTCAGTATTTTATCGGCCTTGGGGTATTTTTTGCCTTTCTCAATCTCATTGAGGTAGCTGATGCTCATGTCGCAGGCGCGCGCCAACTCGGCCGGCGAGAGGCCGCGTTCCTGCCGCAGCTCGCGCAGCTTCAAGCCAAAAATGAGACGGACGACTTGGCCGTGGTTCAGCATAGGGGTAATAAGCAATAGGGGGCTAAAAGTAGGGCTGCCCGCCCGCACCTAGGTGGTAGTAGCGGCAGTCGTGCCTCGAAGCAATGGATTGTGAGTTTTTTGAAATAATTTCTAAAAGCCAAAAAGTGCGCCCTAGGCATCCTAAACGGCTTTCGGCATCAGAGAAACAAAACTGCGCGTCAGCGAATTTTATTTAGTAGCGAATATTCGCTACTAAATAAAATTCGCTGACGTATACTTGTATTGGAATTCCCACCCATTGCTCTTGCGGGGTTGAGGTGCCCGCCACTCCAACCCCGCACCGGCGCCTAAATCAGCTCTTTTTCTATCATTTATCCCTTGTTATGTCAGCTACCGCCAACATCCTGAGTCGCTTGCAACCCCTAGGTTTCCGCCGCGTGGCCCAGGCTCACCTCAACTTGCCGCCCGCCGCGTTGGTCGAGGCCGCCTTGTGCCGCAAAGAGGGTGTGCTCACCGACACAGGCGCGCTGATGGCGGACACTGGGCAGTTCACGGGCCGCTCGCCCAAGGACCGCTTTATCGTGCGTGACGAAAAGACGGCCAGCAGCGTGTGGTGGGGCGATATCAACATTCCATTTGAGGCCGACAAGTTTGACCAGCTGCACCAAAAGATGGTAGCCTATTTAGAAGATAAAGAGCTGTACGTACGTGAGGGCTACGCCGGAGCGCACCCAGCTTCGCAGCTCAAGCTACGCATTGTCAACGAGTTGGCTTGGCATAATCTGTTTTGCTATAATCTATTTCTGCGGCCCGAGGCGGACGCTGACACTAGTTGGGTAGCCGATTTCAGCATCATTTGCGCGCCCGGCTTTGAGGCCGACCCGGCCGCAGACGGCACCCGCCAGAAGAATTTTGCTATTATCAACTTCACTAAGAAGATGATTCTCATCGGCGGCACGGCCTATGCCGGCGAGATGAAAAAGGGCATTTTTGGGGTGCTGAACTACCTGCTACCTCACGAGCAGGACACGCTGCCCATGCACTGCTCGGCCAACATCGGCTCGCACGGCGACGCGGCGGTATTTTTCGGCCTCTCGGGCACCGGCAAAACCACGCTCTCGACCGACCCCAACCGCCACTTGGTGGGCGACGACGAGCACGGCTGGCTGCCGGGCGAGGGCGGTATTTTCAACTTCGAGGGCGGCTGCTATGCCAAGGTTATTGACCTGAGCGCCGAGAAGGAGCCCGAAATCTGGAACGCTATCAAGTTTGGCTCTATCGTGGAAAACACGCGCTTCGTGCCCGGTACCAACACGGTCGATTACGCCAACAAGTCGGTGACCGAAAATACCCGCACGGCGTACCCCATCGACTATATCCCCAACATCGCAGTGCCGAGTGTGGGGCCGGTGCCCACCAATATTTTCTTCCTCACCGCCGACGCCACCGGCGTGCTGCCCCCCCTGAGCAAGCTCGATAAAAGCCACGCCATGTATCACTTTCTGAGTGGCTACACCGCCAAGGTGGCGGGCACCGAAATGGGTATTTTGGAGCCGCAGGCCACGTTTTCGGCCTGCTTCGGAGCAGTGTTCCTACCGCTGCACCCCACCAAATACGCCGAGATGCTAGGCCAGAAGATGGACGACCACCCCGTAAATGTGTGGCTCGTAAACACCGGCTGGTCGGGCGGCGGTTACGGCGTAGGCAGCCGCATGAAGCTGGGCTACACCCGTGCGCTCATTACGGCCACCCTCACCGGCCAGCTCGACGATGTGAAATTCCGTCCGCACCCCGTATTCGGCGTGCAGGTGCCGGGCGCGGTGCCCGGTATCCCGACCGAGCTACTTGACCCACGCCGCACTTGGGCCGATAAGGACGCCTACGACCAAGCCGCTAATCAGTTGGCAGCGAAGTTCGTGACCAATTTTGAGAAGTACGCTGCTGCTGCGAACGCGGAAATTTTGGCTGGTGCGCCCGTTGTAGCGCAGGCTGCTGAGGTTAAAGTGGAAGCACCTGTACTGGTGGCTGCTTAGGTTGCTATAGAGGCTGCCCGTCTAATGTATGCGCCTCCCCCCGGCACCCTCTCAGAAAAGGAGAGGGGGAGCCGACCGACTTTTTGTAAAAGAAAAACGTCTTTCAGCACCTGCTGAAAGACGTTTTTTATTGGAAATATATCATGCTGTGCCGTGGCTCCCCCTCTCCTTTTCGGAGAGGGGGCTGGGGGGAGGTGCCCACGTCAGATAAGCAAATCACACCTTCAACAAAGCCGCTTCCTTGTGCCCGGCTAACTGCTGCCACAGCAAAATCAGCACGGCTTGAGCGGTGTACTCGATATTAATTTGTCGGCCGCGGTCCATATTAATCTGGCGGCTTACGGTGCCGCTGGGTGTGGCGCAGGCGATGCAGATGGTGCCCACCGGCTTGAGGGGCGTGCCGCCGCCGGGGCCGGCGATGCCGCTGGTGGCCAGGGCTACATCGCACCCTAGGCGGGCGCGGGCGCCTTCGGCCATCTCGCGCACGGTGGCTTCGCTCACAGCGCCGTGCTGGGCCAGGGTTTCGGCGTTCACGCCGAGAAGGGCTTCTTTGATATCGTTGTCATAGGCTACTACGCTGCCGCGGAAGTAGGCCGAGCTGCCCGGCACGCTCGTGATGCGGGCGGCCACTGCGCCGCCGGTGCAGCTTTCGGCGGTGCCGAGCTGCCAGTTTTTGGCCTTTAGGATTTGGCCGACTACCACTTCGAGGGGCGAGTCTTCCTCGGCAAAAATGTAGCTGCCGATGCGCTCGCGCAGGGCGGGCAGTAGGGCCAGCATCCGGCCGCGCAGGTCGGGCTGGCCGTCGGAGGTGCCAGTGAGGCGCAGGCGCACGCTGCCCAGGCTGGGCAGGTAAGCGAGCTTGATGTTAGGTGGCAGGGCGGCTTCCCAGTCCTTGATTTTTTCGGCTAAAAACGACTCGCCTAGGCCAGCTGTCATGATGACAACGTGCTCGATAGGAGCGAGGTCGAATTTCTGCTGGAGCTTGGGCAGCACCTCGTCGGTCATGAGGCGCTTCATCTCGAAGGGCACGCCGGGCATGCTGATGAACACGGTGCCCTGGTCCTCAATCCACATGCCGGGGGCGGTGCCCACGGCGTTGTGCAGCACTTCGCAGCCCTCGGGTACCATCGCTTGCTGGCGGTTCACGTCGAGCATGGGCCGGTTGAAGCGCTTGAAAATATCCTCGACGTGGCGCAGCGTAGGCTCGTGCAGCACCAGCTCGCGGCCGAAGTAGCGGGCCAGCACATGCTTGGTCAAGTCGTCTTTGGTGGGCCCCAGGCCGCCAGTGGTCAGGATGACTTTAGCGCGCTGGCGGGCTTGGTCGAGGGCGGCCACTATCTCGTCGGCGCGGTCGCTCACGCTCGTGATTTGGCGCACGCGCAGGCCGAGGCGGCCGAGCTGCTGGCCCATAAAGGCCGAGTTGGTATCCACGACCTGCCCGTAGAGCAGTTCGTCACCGATGGTCATGATTTCAACGTCCATGAGGAAGGTATTGCGGAGTTTGGCAAGGTTTTGTAGGCAACTTTGCAGTGCGGTGCTTGCAGGACAGCTATACGAGCTGTCTGGTTTTTGAGCCCGCCTTTTTCCTCCTGATTTATATGAAAAATATCCTACTAGCGCTGGCCTTGCTAGCCGCCGCCCCGGCCGTGGCCCAAACCAAAACTACCACGACTAAAAAAACGACTACCACCAAAAAAGCCGTAGCCAAGCCCGCCGCTAAAAAAGCGACCGTTACCAAAAAGGCTACTACCACCGCCAAGCCCGCCGTCGTTGCCACCCCGGCCCCCGCGCCTGTAGCACCCCTCACCGAGGCGGAGGCCAATACCGGCTTGAAGGAAGCCCTGACCACCGGCGTAACCAAAGCCGTGGCTTTCGCCTCCGAGAAAGACGGCTTTAATCTGAATGACGACATCCGCATCCCGTTTCCGGCCGATGCGCAGCTCGTGGCCACCACGCTCAGCTCGCTGCCCGGCCCGCTGGGCAAGGCTGCCGTGGAGCAGGCCACCAACCTGATAAACCGCGCCGCCGAAACGGCCGCGCCCGCCGCCAAGGACATTTTTCTCAATGCCGTGCAGCAGCTCACCCTCACCGATGCCCTCACGCTCGTGACCAGCGGCAGCAAAGACGCCGCCACCGTGCTGCTGCGCAAAAACTCGGAGGCTGCCCTTGTAGCCGCCCTGCGCCCCAGCATCGTGCAGAGCCTCGACCAAGTGGGGGCCAACGCTGCCTACGCCAAGCTCATCGACCGCTACAACAAGATTCCGCTGATGACGCCCGCCAAAAACAACCTCACCGACTACGTGACGGCCCAAACCGTCGATGGTCTTTTCATCCTGCTAGCCCAGCAGGAAGCCAAAATCCGCCAAAACCCGGCCGCACAGGGCACCGCCATTTTGCAGCGGGTATTCGGGAAGAAGTAAACGGTGCGGTAGAGATGCTTCGCTGCGCTCAGCATGACAGACGCGGTTTTCAGACCTTCCTAAGCAGCCATAAAAAAGGCCTCGCTACTCAATTGAGTAGCGAGGCCTTTTTAGTGCCTAAGAGCCTAGCAATTAATAGTCGCTGTCGTAGTCATCGCCCCGACCGCGGCTCCGCGAGCTGCTGCCGAAGCTATCCTCGTCTTCGTCGGCATCGAGGTCGTCATCGTCGTCGAGGGGGCTGAGGCCGCTGGCGCCGTCGGGGTCTTCGGCCGCTTCGGCGGTCGTGAATTCTTCTTCGGTCATGGCGGCCAGGTCTAGCGCCTCGTCGTGCGAGGAGCCGGTGTCGCGCCACATCAGGTAGTCGGCGTATTTGGCCGAGAGCTGGTCCTCGCCCGAACCCCGGGTTTTGGCACCGCCCGTGCGGGCAAATGTGTCGAGTTTATCGTCGTCCTCGAGGTCGTCGTCGTCTAAGTTATCGTACTGTCGCATGGCTGAAAAGGGCAGTAGAGAGTGAATAAATAGGGTTTATGTCGTGGCCGCGAAGATACGGGCGGGGCCGGAATAGGGTTTGAGCTAGGCCAACTTTTCTAAAATCGGCGCGCCCACCGCCCCGTCGGTCAGGGGTGATTTTCCATCTATTGTGCCGTAGCTGCCAAGCACTCGAAAGCGGGCAAATAGTTCCTCACCGTACCAGCCTTCGCGCCGCGTCAGCTGAATTACCTCTCGATGGCGCGCATCGCGGTAGGCGTACTGCTGCATGGCTGCGGCCGAATCCCAGACGCTAAACGTGGCCTGCCGTACCAGCGGCAACTCGCCCAGCCCGATGGCCAGCCGCACGCCCGGCGCCTCGGCCAGCGCCCGGCTCGTGGGCTCTACAAAGCCCCAAAACCGCCACGCCCGCCGCAGCCGGATGCTGGCCCGCGTGAGCACCGCCACCGGGCCGTCGGCGTCGGCCGTAGCCGGGTTTTCGGCCTGGTAGTCAAAGGGGTTCACTTTATCCCAAAGCCCGTGCGAGCGGAGCGGAGCGAGCTGCGCCGTCCAGGTTTCTGTGCTACGCCGCTGGTAGTCAACCCACAGCGGGTGCTGCTCAAAAAAGGCTGTGGCCGCTTCCGCCGTTTCCCACACGCCCAGAAAGCCGTAGCGGTCGAGGTTGGGTAGAAACCCGAAGCCATTGGCCGCGCCGCTGCCCAGCAATTGGAAAAATCGCAGGCCCAGCACGCCTTTTAGGGTGCCGGGCGAGGTGCCCATTTGGGCCAGGCCCCAGCGCCGCTGGCCGGGCCGCAACGTAAAAATGGTAATCGTGGTGAGCATAGAAAGAAGGCTTGTGCCTGAGTAACAAAAAAGGCCGGAATTGCTTCCGGCCTTTTTCAGAGTAGCTTGGACTTTGTAGTCCGAGCGCGAGCGCAGTTCGCATCTGCGTAAGCGAACGTTGATGCGCTCGCGCTCGGACTGCAAAGTCCAAGCTACTTTTCCATTACAGCTTTACCTGGGCGTGCTCGTTCACGTCGTCCGAGGTGCTGCCTTCGCCCGTGGTTACAGAGCGGAGGTAGGCATAGGCGCGCGACAGCACGCCGCTCGGCGAATCCCAGTACTCACCTTTTTCGATGGTTACCTTGAGAATCATGATGTTCGGGTCCTCTTTACCCTTCGGGAACCAGGCTTTCATATCCTCACTCCACAATTCGGCGATTTTGGCTTCGTCGCGGTAGGCGCTGGCCGTGCCCGATACCGACACATACACGTTGTCGCTGGGGTTGGCGTAGCTCAAGTTTACCTGGTTGTCTTTTTTTACTTCGTAGACCTTGGCCGAATCTTTATCGGTGAAGAAATACAGCGCGCCGTCGGTGCCGGGCTTGATGGTGCCCATCGGGCGGCTGTGCAGCGCGTGCTGCTCGTCGTAGGTCGAGAGCATTGCGATGCGGACATCCTTAATTTTTTCAAACAGCTTGCCGAGGTCGTGGGTGACGGGCGTTTGGGTCTCAGACATGGGGAGGGAAATTTTGAAAGAAGAAAAACCATGGGCGGCCTTAAATGCCACCTGGTGGTGGGTTGTGTTTACGGCCGAACTGGTTTCTAGTTTCCCGGTTACTACCTCGGCGCTGGCCCAACGACCAGCCCGAACCTTATGAATTTTTTGGCTCATCTGCTCCTAGCTGGCCCCGACGCCACCGCGCCGGCCTACGCCGACCACCTGCTGGGCCAGTTCATCGCCGACTCGGTGCCCGGCCGCCAGCTTGCTGGCTACTCGCCTAAGGTACAGGCCGGTATTCGCCAGCACCGGGCCATCGATACCTTCACCGACCAGCACCCGGTGGTGCGGCGCACCACCGCCCGCCTGCGCGAGGCGGGCTACGGCAAGTATGCGGGCGTGGTAGCCGATATGTTCTACGACCACTTTCTGGCCGTCAATTTCAGCGAGTTTTCAACCGAAAGCCTGCCCGATTTTACCCAGCGCGTGTACGCGGTGCTGACGAGCCGCGCCGGCGAGTTTCCGGCCCCGGTGCAGCGTTTCTTTCCGTATCTGGTGCAGCAAAACTGGCTGCTGGGCTACGCCGAAATTGCGGGTATCGAGCGGGCCTTGCAGGGCTTGAGCCGCCGCGCTTCGCCGGGCTCGGGTATGGAAACGGCGGGGGAGGAGCTGTGCCGTAACTACGCGGCCTACGAGGCCGATTTCCGGGCGTTTTTCCCAGAGTTGCGGGCTTTTGTCGAACTTGCTGCCCCACCGACGTAGGCTATTTCGGCCAACGGCGGGCCATTCTTACGTATAGCCGGTTATTTGCCGATTAGCCGCCTTTTTGGCGCGTTTACCAAGCACCTCTTTTTCTTTTACAACCTTAATTTCCCGATGAGCGACACTCCCACGGAATACACCTTTGGCATGATTGGCCTGGGTACAATGGGCCGCAACCTGCTGCTGAACATGGCCGACCACGGCTTCGCGGTAGCCGGCTACGACAAGAGCCAGAAGCAAATTGATTTGCTCGGCCAGGAAGGTAAAGACAAGCCCGTTAAGGGTTTTAGCGACCCCGCCGAGTTTGTAAAGAGCATCAAAACCCCTCGCGCCATTATGATGCTGGTGCCCGCCGGGGCCATTGTGGATAGCGTAATTGCCGAAATGACGCCGCTGCTCAGCCCCGGCGACATCCTCATCGACGGCGGCAACTCGTACTACAC
>Ga0265780_10001342_pt1 | contig 34856 bp, 26 predicted proteins | sample P1T30metagenome_FD_192432 | JGI IMG/M metagenome (GOLD analysis project Ga0265780, IMG submission 192432) | Plant litter microbial communities from East Loma Ridge, Irvine, California - P1 T30 | ecosystem: Environmental > Terrestrial > Plant litter > Unclassified | place: USA: California...
TGCAGGCTCGCGGCTGCACGAATGTAGCAGTGTGATGCGAGACCTTGTGTAACGCTGGAAAGAGGATGCGAGGGGGGATGTGTTGGTGGCGTTAGCGAGCAGTGGGCTGGGCGATTCGATGGGTCATATTGCGGAGAGTGAAACTCAGAACACACGATATTCAAGTCACCGGCAAGATTCCGAAGGGGAAGAGAGGTTTGCTTTGTGAAGTAGCTACGGCTGGAATTAAACTACGGGAAGCAAATGGTGACGATGGGAATTCGACTTTTCGTGTGTGGTATCGAAGAATACCCCTTATTCCGTCCGAAACTCGTGGAAATAGATAACGCCGGTGTGAAATGTGTTTGCTGCACGGATGCAAATTATAGCCAAGATGTGAAGGAGAACCTGTTGCGAAGAGTGGTCGCGTCTACGCGCGCAGCGTACCGTAATCCGCACCCGCCAGACCGTTCGGCACCTCTGTTAGACTGAACTTCTTGAAGTCCTTGACTAAATCATTACCCTTGCCCTTGACATCCGCCGTCTTGCCAGCCTTCTCCTTCTCCACCGACTCATTACGTTTCTGCGTAGTCGGCGAGTCCACGACCGTAGCTTCGGAATCGTCCTCGCCCTCGCCCTCCTCAACCTCACCCTCACCCCCCTCAATCTCCGCCTCAACTTCCTGATCCAACTTCTCCGTCTCAGCATCAACGTCAACAAGCTCCTCCGCATCTTCAGGCTCGTCGCGCGCATCCGGCACGACGTCCTCATCAAGACGCCAGTCCTGAATCGCGCGGATGATATCCACGGCCAACTGACCGTTCTTCTTGAGCGCCTTATCCCAGTGCGCAGGAATGCCCTTCTCAATCACCATCAGGCGCGCAACAGCATGCACGAGCATGTGGCGCATCGGGCTACCCTCCTCGGTATTCGCATACACGTACTGCACGCGCCTGAGGCCCGGGTATGTGTCGGAGTACTTGTACCACTCGCGCACGACCTGCAGCACGTCTGCGACGAGGTTGGGGATCATGAATTTCTCGGCCATCAGGTACAGGTCGAAGAGCAGGCCGAGGTCGGCTTCTTCGCGAGGCACGGGCAGCGAGGAGCTGTATAGCCAGCCCACGAAGGTCTTGAAGGGCGCGTCTTCTTCTTCGGGGAGTCCGAACGAGGTCGTGTTGGAGTTTTTGGCGTAGAAGATGCGGCGGAAGAAGGGCGAGTAGTGGCATAGCAGCTTCTCGTGGAGAATCCAGTGCGTGTTCTCGGGGCCGACGTAGATGTCTACCATGGAGCGGGAGAGGAGCCTGAAGGGTTGGATTAGTCGGTGCACTGCGATTTGACGTTGTGTTCTTGAACTCGCGGTAAAGCGATCGCTGTGCATCTTGAACTGCAAATCACTTACTCATGGAGCTGCTTTTCTGGCGCAGCGCTCGACATGGCGATCTGGTAGTGTGATGTTCGACCGTTGGTACTAAAAGGCGACTACTCGGCGGTAATCCCGTCGATCAAAGTTTCAACGGTAAAACGGGCAGCTAGTAGACTATCGAGAAATTACAGCTGCAAAAGTATGATGAAGAACGAGATGGAAGCACGATGCAAACTCATAAATGTGGCCGTGCCGCCTAAAAAGCAGGTAGCAGAGAGGCTGGGACTGTATGACGTCGATGTTGACCAAGGTGACATGAGTGCAGCGGCTCGTTTCTTGGATAAAACCCCTGTCCCCGTCGCAGACCCCCGCCTAGTTCGCCCGTCATATCAAGGATCTTGACGATCTGGACGGCCAATGTGCATGCGATTCTGCAGCTGCCATGCAATTCTGGCATGCTGTCATCGCAATGGGGCTGCCATAGACGAGTTGGTGTTGGAGATGCTGGTATTTGAACTTTGGGGGCCGAATTGGGCGTGCAATTATCCCAGAACGCCTCTGCGGCATCGAGGAGCTCCACATAGCGTGTCTCGCCCGCACAAGACTGGTGTGTAACCTTGGTGAAAATGAGCTTACTGTTTAACTGGGTATCTGAATTAATGCTAATGTCATGCGTGCATCTTTCCAGCATAACGTTATCGTTGCGCTTATGCTGTGCGTCTCTCGGGCATGTTTCTGCGTTCCTTGGAGGTGACCTTCTTGCGGCGGCGCTCGATGACCTTGTCGAGCTGCTTCGACTTCATGTTCTGGAAGCGGTCGATCAGGGCGAGTTTCTTTTGCTCGGCTAGAAGCAAGTCAGCGATCAGCACGAAATGATAGGTTACCCATCAAACGGCATAGAAACATACACTTCTTGAGGAAGAACGGCTGTTTGCCCTGCTTGACCAGCTCCTTCTCCTTCTTTTTGTGTTCCCGGACAACGTCTTGGTGCTTCTCCTTGTTTTCGCGAGCCTTTTGCTGCGACTCCATCGAAAGCAGTTGCTTCTTCAGTCTCTCCTTTTCACCTTCATTCTTCGATTTCTTGATGGTGCGTCGAAGCTCGGCGATTTCGGAGGTTCGGTAGTCATTCAGGAAAGAGTATCGATTTCCCAATGTGTTGTCGTCTGGAGCCGCTCCACCCATATTGTCAAAGCGTGGATCGCGAAATACAGGCTTCTTGACATCTACTACCTTGCGCTTCCGCGACACCATGCGCTTGCTGGACTGCACCATGGGAGCGTGCTTGCTCGACCGGGCTTTTGGCGCTGCTTCTGTTTCTGAATCATCGCTGTTGGCATCCTCTTCATCGTCCTCTGCAGAGTCCTCCTCTTGAATGACCTTCCTCTTCTTTGTGCCTTCACTCTTCTTGCCGGTCTTCTCTCTAGTCGCGCCGTTCGCCATCTTCTCCGCCTTGATCTGCCGTAGCCGCTCCCTCAACGCTTCGAGTTTGTCATCTTGCGACTTTGATGTGTCTTCGCCTCGCTTGCGCTTCCGATCCGCTGACTGCTGCTTGGACAGAGCGTCCTGTGCTTTGGCTAGGGCGCCAAATGAGACCTTGCTCATCTGTGATTTTACGCGCTCGTCGTCGGATGCGTCTCCCTTGTTCGCATGAGTTATGTGCAGTACAAATGTGTTACTTTGAGGCTCACCACTGCTTCATCCTCGTCGTCTTCACCCTCGTCGTCGTCCCCAGAGCTCATAACTTGGCCGCCCACACCAGTTTCGAGAATGGATTCGGAGGATGACCGGTCGGTCACTTCGTAGTAGTCTTCGCCATCTGAGCTATCGTCGGCCGGGCGCAGCTTGCGGTCGAGCTTGTCGGCGAGGGGCATGGTAAATCAGTCGTTCTGGGCCAGTTCTCGGAAGCCTTGTATAGCGTAGAAATTCGATGTGCGACGTGGAAATATTGTGTGGACGCGACACTGAACGTCGGTCTTGATCTCTAAACTTTTTGGACAAGCCCCACTTATCGGCGTTAGTTTCCGCCGATACTGGTGCCGCCAGGCAGCGGATGCACGTGGTCAGCTAAAAAGTGAATCTCTCCATCATTTGCTTACTTGAGTGCTGCAGACGCTTCATGCGACGACTTCCTTCATCTCACTTCACCGACTTCTTCACCCCGACTGTGCCGCCGCCCCTCCGTCTGCCCCATGTCTACAGTCGCGTCAGCTCGGTACAGACCCCACGACTCCTCCCCCGTCGGATTTTCTGACACTAACCTTGACAAGACCGCAGTCGGTCGTCGAGACAGCACCTCGCCTGCAAAAGCCCTCCACCAAGCCCCAGCCGCCGATATGAATGAAGAGAACCTGAATCCGCACGCCCTGCCCTTCCGGCCAGGCGGCCCCAGTAACGATGCCCGCCTCTGGAACCGCAGTCGCAACGAAAACCCGCCCATGCCACCGCATATGCCTCCAATGCCGCCTCCACCCTTTGCGCATCCAGGCGCACCGTGGCAGATGGGCTTCTCACCCGCCCCGCCACCTGGCCCTCCACCGCCGCCTCCGTTCTTCACGGGTAACCAGTTCCCGCATAACGACTTCGAGGCGCACCACCATGCGCAGGCGTTCGAGCACGCGCGCGCGCACCACCAACAGCAGTGGTCGCATAACTACGGACCTCCCATGCCGCATGCCAACTTCCCGCCGCCGCCTCCACCTCCTCCACCGTACGGCCAACCGCCCGGGTTCCCGCCGCAGTTCTTCTCGCAGCACTTTCCGCAGCAGCGCCAACCGCCGCCCCCACTTCCGCGCCAGCAAGGCTACCCACAGCCACGCCCTGCGCATTTCCAGGCGATGCAACACGCGAATTGGCCGCAGGGTGCAAGCACCGAGGACATCCAGTACGCTTTCAATGCCTTGATCAAGGGTCTCAAGTACAAGATTCGCGGCGCTAACTCATGTGACAGGGCGCCTACTCAGACTCCCAAGAAGAACAAGAAGTCCAAGGCAAAAGCCAAGGCTGCGGCCAATGGCGACGACCTTCAAGAGTACAGAGAGTATGGCACCCTCCATCAAGTGGACCCACTTGGGCTTTGTACCTCACGTATTGACAAGACCCATAGTCCTCCTCAGTCCGCCAAGGCCTTGAAGAAGGGTAGATACGGAGACGGGAAGATCATGTTGCCTGCGCCGCAGCCCACGGATCTCTACATGGGCCAGGCGTCGGAAGAGCCATCTGTGGCTGACTCACCCGGCCATTTCCTAGTCATTCTGGACCTCAATGGCACCGTCCTCCACCGCCCAAACAGGAATAGTACGACGAAAATGATCGCGCGTCCGTATCTTTCGCCCTTCTTGCGCTATCTCTTTCAGAACTTCAAAGTGATGGTCTGGTCAAGCGCAAAGCCTGCCAACGTAAAGGCACTTGTGGACCAGGCACTTGACAAGGATCTCAAGGACATGATGGTAGCCACCTGGGCGAGAGACACCTTTGGACTCTCGTCAGCCAACTTCAACCAGAATGTGCAGGTGTACAAGAACTTGAGACTGATTTGGAGTAGAGACCAGATTCAGCAACATCACCCACAATATGAGGCGGGAAAGCGCTTCGGTCAGCACAACACTGTTCTCATCGATGACTCCGCCCTGAAGGCTAGTGCCCAACCCCACAATCTGCTGGAGATCCCGGAATTCGAGGCAACGCCTGAGCAGATGGAAGGTGATGTGTTGCGAGAGGTTGTCGGGTACTTGGAGGTCTTGAGGCAGCAGTCGGATGTTTCAAAGTTCATTCGTAAGGAGCCATTCACAGGCGACGGTCGTTGGAATTACGACTGGCCGGCCGAGGCTCCGAACGGCGGCGAATTGAAGGACAAGGTGACATTGAAGGCTAAGCATCAAGGTGGAAAGGCGCAGACTCAGAAAGGCTCTACGCAGAGAACTACCACGCCGAGAAACTCTGCACCAAGGGCTTCCACACCACGAGCCTCCACACCACGAGCCTCCACACCACGAGCCTCCACGCCACGATCCTCGACTCCAAAACCACCAGTCTCGAACATGATGACCTCGCTATCTTCCGTGCCACTGAAGCCTGCTGAGCAGACTGCTTAGAAGGGATCATATCGGGCGCTGGGACAGCATTTACGAGACCATGACGGATAGCGTTGGGTGCAAGGACATTACACGGCGTATGGGCGCATGGACAAAAGTAATATAGCAAGCGAAATATATGCTGCCGGACTGAACAGGGTGGCTATGGTTGGCGCTCTCCAGTGTGCCAACAATGATACTTTTCGACAACTTGATCGTGTTTGCATGTTTGTTATATGAGTTCCAATGTTTCTATGCCACATGTTCCATCCCTGTGATGTTCTCATGGACTGGGAATGTGACTGTGTTTTGCGTGAGTTTACAAGCGCACCATGGCCTTTGATAAATGCCTGTAGTGAGTGACTGGCAAGACGTGCAACTCACTTCATTTCACCTCCCTATGTCGGAATGTCTAGGGGCAAAATTGCTCATTGCATTGGCGCCCCATATGCCCAACTCAAGAGCAAAAAGAAGGCCCCCCATACAGTGACATGACACTTGAATCGACGGCTACAGACAGTCATGAAGAAATGCAGGCTCTCAAGTTGCAGAACAAGCTAGATTTGAAAACTGCAGCCAGACTGCGACGATAGTGTAAGAGATGCCGAAGACACTTGCATGAATCTGTAAATTACTCAGGGAAAGCATTTGAATGTTTCGTGAGATAGAAGTAAAAAAAACTGTCCAGGAAAGGCTATGTAGTAAAACGCCTACGTCTTCCCATCTCATCTTGAACTCCACTGCATCTTTTCTAACCTTGGCTAGACTCGTCTTAGACGCTTTTTTTATCTTTGCTTATAAGATCTTAGTGCCTCGTGTTGCGAACTGCTATGTAGTACTTAAGCTTTTTCGCGAGCTTAGGCATACCGTCTTGTTCTAAGACATGCTTATTCTTAAGCTCATTGCAGAAGAAAGCAATATTGCCTGTGGTGCTCTTTAAGGTCGCATTAAACTCAACATCGTTAGTGTGGAGGAAAACGAGCTGGTGAAAGTAGGTTCAGGTGATCGTATTGTGGAATCACTGCTCAAGTTACTGTAGACGAGAGCAGCGTAATATATACCCAAATTCGCGTAATACACTAGTACAAAAGAAAAGAGCATGTGACTAAACCTGGAGGGGCTCAAGCTCCAGGCCATAGTTGCGACAGGTAGTAATATAACTAATACGCCTAGGTGCGTCTTGAACCTCCATGAGGATCTGATGAAGCCTGATCTCAATATCCATAACTCTTGCATCAGTCTTCATCAGCTCTTCAACGCGTGTGTTGAGCTCATTAGCAAGTGTGTGCGAAGATCCGTCGGCTGCGTCGGCTGCGTTCCATTTGAGGCTTGTTTCTGAGAAGTGCTTCATGATATCTACGTTGCTCAAAGTAGGACCTCCGAGGCGGAAGCCAGTTGTATCGCGGCGGCTTGAGCCTTAGTAGTCGTTTGTCGCTCAGGAGGTAGTTCCCCAGCTCTTAAACAGATCCCAGAGCGCGTCTCCTGCACGCATCAGTAGGTCTTAAGGAATTTATTTTCTCGTCATCGTGAAGACTAACGCCAGGCGCTGCAATGATTTGCGCGCGCTCTGTCTTGACTTGACTTACTGTTAGACAGCAACTGCGATCTTATATACAAGTCTGAAGAGACTTGATAGTCGAAGAGTGCGTTGCTAAGAAATAAAGCAACCTTGAAGATCAATAGCTTCAATATATTTAACTTACTCTGTAAACAATGCTCGAGATTGTGGGGCACAGCGCGCATGGATTATCGCTGCACCTAGTGCTAAAACGTTACTTCTATTCAAAGCACAGCATGCGTACGGACTTTGACAACTTACAACAGTCTATTCGAAATTCTTGAAGTTCCCGGAATCGTGTTGTTGAAGTACTTGAAGCCCAACCACAACCACACTGATCCGCCTGGACCTAGACCAAAAAAGCAACATACCCCAGACGTTCTGGGACATATACACACTCCACAGAGTATACAGAGGCAAAAAAAATGGTCACTACGAGGGTCGAACTCGCGACCTTGGCGTCGGCGGGATTTCTCCTGCCTTCAAGCAGAAGCTATTAGCACCACGCTCTAACCAACTGAGCTAAGCGACCGAGGTTGTTTTGTTTGATGGAAGAGGATAAAATTAAACGTACTATAATTGGCTAGAAGGCTGGAGCATGTGACAAGTGATGAATTGAACATGGACGATGGGGGACATGGATGTGTGAAGATTCTGCTAGCTGGATATGCGGGGTTGGTTGGTCGAGTCACCACCCGCGGGGCTGACACCACGCCGACAATAAAACCATTGTATCTCCCACGAATAAAGAGCTTCAGTTGACACATTTGAAGTCATCCTTAATCGCCGTGTATTCGCAAGGTCTTGCTTTCGCAACAGGATAGTGAATACGCTTCGCTTTCGTATCCGGGTATGTCTGTGACCAATTGGTTAGTTCCACTTTTGCAGCTCCTGCTTGCAGCTCCGTCTGGCCTTCCACAATCTAAACATCCTCCAAGACTAAGGCATCCGGGTAGTCGTCCTTCCACTTCCTCAAAGGCCTTGCGACAGCCACATCAGTGCCCTTGTGGTCCGTCATTCGTCCTCGATAGTAGTAGTAGTGCGGCCAGATGTGTCCATTTTTGTCCGCGAGGGTGATCTTCTCTGCCATTCCAAGCGGAGACAGTGCCAGAACCTTGAGGTCAGATCCATGCTCTCCCAAATAGCGCATGATGCCATCGGCACGTGCTTGGAAGCTGTAGCGCTCGAGACCCATTTGGAGGTTCCGATGGAAAAAGCGTGCGAGCTCTCCGTTGCGAAAGTACGCCTTTCGGTAATTTGGCGGGTTGGTGAAACGGAGGATGCAGAGCTTAGACATGCCCGCGATCGCAGTGAGAGCCTGCTCAAACTCGTTTGGCGTATAAGATACACCTTGCTGTGGCCCCAGTATGTCGTCCTCGTTCTCATCTCCAGCATTCTCATAGAGATTCAGGCATAGCTCGCTAATGTTCGTGCAGCCCGTAGCGATTCTCTGCATGTCTGAGGCATTGAGACACTTGTTTACGTCCCTTCGATGTATACCCCCATTGACGATAGAAACGATTCTCAGCGTCTCTCCGTGATGGACCAAACTATCTACATCGATTTTGCCGGAGTCGCTACGATGAATTTTGAGAGTCGTCAGACCTTGGAAGGAATTCAGCAGCAGAAGTAGACTAGTCGCAAGGTCGGGTGTGTGTTCTGCAACCAGGGTAACGCTTAGCCTCTGGAGATTTGGTTGGCCTTTCGTGAACTCTGTGGCAATTGACTCAAGAAGTCTACTTGCACCAATCGTGGCACCAAGCTGTAAGGTACGAAGAGTCAACACATCAATCCGCTGGAGCATCGTGTCCAATTGCTTGGGCAGCGTGATGCTCCCCAGTGAGAGAGAATCCAGTCTTAATCTGAGGTGCTTCTCCGTTTCCCATGTAGGTTGGCCAGCATTTTTTGACGCACTTACGCGTTCGTCGAGGGTTGGAAGGAACGCCTCTTCGGGAATGACTGCACTACCACCACCCTTTGTCGCTCCTAGTCCGAGTACAGCCAGCTTTGGACACTCCTTCCACAGCTTTTGCAGAACTCCGCAAGAGAAAGTATCGACAGCGATCGAAGCGCGCGTGATGTTTAAGAGACAGCCGGTTGTCCATTCAGATTGAACAGCATCAGCGAATGCACTTCCTAGTGACAAGTCGAGCTCTTCCAAGTTGGGGTGTAACAATAGGAGCAAGTTGATAGTGGAAGCTGATATCGCACTGATGCTCTTGAAACTTCGAAGCTGGTCTCTAGGTATTGCTGCCAGTAGCGTTGGTAGATGGCAAAGATTGATAGCATTAGAGCGCGCGAGGAGATTTATGCGCCTCACATGCTTGAGAATATTTGATCTCGGATTAGCAAGGCCCCTCACATCTCTCTGACTGGTTTGTAGTAGATCTGTAGTGAAGGTCTCCCAAAGATGTGGCAGAGCGATTTCAGACCATGCTCTGTTGACTAGGACAAGTGCCTTGCGATCACTGAAATGGGCGACGTAGTGTGCAACTTCGTTTTTGAGTTCGGCGGGGAGACGGTCAAGCTGGTCAGGCAAGTTGTCGTTCATAGTCGCCGTGATGAGAGGTCGCTTACGTGGTTAAAGAGATGCGCAGGTTTATCCCGACGACGGCGGGAGTCGAGGTGCATGTGGCGAAGCGGAGTAACTAAGAGGGTTTGTCTAGGCAGTCGCGATAGACTATCAGAGGTCCAGCGTTGCCAAGGCTTATACAACATCGTAAAACTGCTCATGCTCGTGCTTGCACTTTCACCGCTAGACTTCTGCTTTTAGCCTTGAACTTGCCTGTATTTCCCTCGCCATCCTAACAACTACGTGTAGGGAATCGAGGCCTTCTACTTGCAGGGGTGATTCCCAATGTACACAGTAACCACGTTCTAGAACAGCGCTCCGAAATTGTCGTAGTTTTAGAAGGTGAGCAGCGTACGAGCACCTCTCAGGCAGACAGCTTCGTCAGCCTCGTCAGCTTGTTACAAGCAGTCTTTGCAGGCACGTCTATATCATCGAGTTGCCGATTGACAACTGGGTTGTTTGAGTAACGGATCGGCAGTCGCATGGCGTTTGCTTCCTTTCGCTTTGGGATGATGTCGGGTTACACGCCTTGCCTCACCTTTATGGCCTGTTTGTAAGCTTCTCAGTATCGGGTGTTCTTGCCATTAAAGTCTCCTAGAATGTACCAAGACAAAACGCCATCGTTTTTTGTCTGTAAATCAAGGTTTGCGAACACTGTGTCCGTAGGATATCGTATGGAAGTTTGGTCATGTCCAGGTGTTCATCACGTCGTCCAGAACGCATCCCGAACTTTATGCAGTGATTGGTTTGACCTCAATGACCTCGGCTCGGCGGCTTTTGTACACAATCTACTTTCTTTAAATACAATAGTTGGGTAAGCTTCCATCTAGTCCTGTGTGGACCACCGCCCACTTCATGTTTGCTACGCAGAGTAGCGGACGTGTAAATATACTGCCTCGGCCGCACTCATTTAACTCATCACTTTTACGATACCAGGAATTTATATACTCCTCTCTCCCTTACTTTTGAAGAGATGGCGATTCTCGCAGTGAAAGACCAACTAGAGTGCTGCACGGGCCATGCGCGCTTCCTGTTTTTTGATAAGACCAGCGCCTCTCTTGACCTGAACATTCGTTTTTCAAGATTGTTCAACTCAAGTTTTGTGCACCAGGCCCGATGGAATTGCCACAAACTACCAGGCCGACGTTCTCTAACCTGCCCACCGAGATAAAACTCAATGTGTTTGCGTTCGTCCGCAGCAGAAACGACCAAGCGAGAGAATGTCTGGTCAATAGGAACTGGCTGGCCTGTATGGCGCCGCTGCTATGGAAGATTCTCGAGATGAATTCCACCACTGCTACTGCCGATAACCTGGCTGCAATACTACACTCAGGCAACAACGTTATCAAAAACATCCAATACATCGACATCTGCGAACCACTTTACCAATCTCTCGACAGATGTTGCCCTGAGCTCGAAGCTGTGGTCCAAATAATCGTCACTGCACTCCCTCTGAACAGTCTTCGCGGCTTCGCAAGCGCTCTGAGCGTTGGTCTGCCTCTCTTGATCCATTTGCTACAATGTCAGCAAACCTTGGAGATGCTCTGCGTACCCATTGACAGTACGACCTACAATTTCCCTGTCAAGTTCGATGCCGTCGCGTATGCGAAGTGGTTCACATCCGCTTTGGCAAATGTACGGGAGCTTATTTTGTGTCTACGAGAGGACTGTCCTGATAGTTACGAAGCTGGTGCAGCTTTCATCAGTAATGCAAAACAGCTGAATGCACTTTCTATATGGGCAGAATATGGCTGAGCCAGTATAGATTGCGAATTTGGGCGGTTGGATGTCTTTCGAGGTGTCTGTGCAAGCACAGCAGGTTTTAGGCCTCTCCAGTTATCACATCTGGAGCTCTCCAGAATCGATTTCTTGGCCCAACCCATCCTCGCCACATACGTCGACTTGAAAAAATTGAGGACTATACAGCTGTCCGGGTGTATCAACATTGAGTCTGCCTTGACTTCCCTGGCTTCGTCGCTTTCCATAACGTCCGCTTTGGAAGCTTTAGAAATCGTGTCCACAAGTGACACCGGTGGGGTTACACAGGCAGTAGAGGCATTGCTCAGAAGCTTCTCTGGACTCAAAGATCTATGGCTAGACGTTATGGATACTCATATAATCGACGTGTCTTGCCTTTCTCGACATGGATTGACCCTGCGTCAACTTGGACTAGTTCCTGGTCCGGGAGCTCAACGATGCCTCGACATCGCAGCATTACAGACTGTCATCTCGACCTGCCCGAATATGGTAGGTCTTGCTGTACATTTTCCCATTATCGACATGGGTCACATCCAGACACTCGGCTCTGATTTTGAGATCCTCCAAACAAACAGCTTTCGTCGCCCTCTGACCGAGCTAGAGGCTTTTCTGGTATGTAAAAGTACAGTCACCTGATTTCTTCATATACTGACAATTCTTTAAGGACGTAATTACGAGCCACCCTAGTCTTCGCCTCTTGCGGAAGCTTTCCCTACCTACCATCGACTATGGAAAGCAGCAGAACCCTGGAATCGCGAACAAGGTCGGTATCAGTGATGAAGAGGTGTACATGACCCAAGTAGTCATGTATAAGCTTGCCTCAAGCATCGTACGACGTCTTCGGTCCGGAGGCTCGCTTGTCAATTTGTTCTCGGTCAAGCCAGAGTACCCATGCTACAGTACACGCCCCAAGTACGATGAAAATAAGCATGCATGGCCAGAGTATTACTATTCGCTTGGGCGCACGTTCGATGCGGCTGGACTTGAATCTCTGACACTCATTCCTGTGACCAATCACGACCTGGGACTCGCTCAGGGGTTCAATGTCATCTCCAGTACATTTCCGTGGGATCTCTGAGAATCACGGTTCAATCAAATATTTGGGCGTAGGGTCGGAAGGTGCACGCCAACCTCCAAGGGTAAGGGAGGATGGGTCAAATGAGCTGGAGAATGGCGATCAAGGCACCTGCAATACCTCGAGGGGTTATCGATGTTAGGTCTTCCCAAATTTCCAGATATAATGCTGTCGATAGGAATCAGTGCAGATTATGCTCTACAGGCCCTGTGGTATCTACAAGCAATTCAAAATGGCGAGAGATTACCTAGGTAGGTGCGCTGCTCACCGGATCGTCCGCTTTGCTTTAGCAGATGTTCCAATATTATTGAAGACTCTTGCACGTGACGTTACATGAAAATGCGACCAACTCTACCTAGTGAGTTATTTTACTCCAGAATATTTGCGTGGAGCTAATTGTGCTGCTGCCTCTAAGACAATTCCTGGACTGTCTCAGCCGCCCTGACTTACCATCGCAAACATAATCTAGTCATTAAACACCTCAACAGCAGCATTATCTCATCGCCTCTAAGGCGGCCAGTAAACCATGACTCCCGCCCCGATGGGATGTCTTAGACATGTTCTACCGCACAAACGTTTGGAAAGAATCGCAGGTATAAGAATAGAGCGTACGAGAGCTCCATTCTACATTAACAGCATCCTATCATTTCCTCTCAAAAGTCAGACACACATCATCTGCAACTCTCATATACATTAGAAGAGCCCAACAATACATCGGATATCCATACACGCGACTTCAACCCACAACAACCCTCCCACATACTACAGAAGACCACATCGAACGCCCAGTCACCACCGCCGCCCATCATGCTATCACACACTGGCGCACTCGACCCCCTCGCGGCAGTCATCCTGCGTTGGGTTTTCGCGTGTGTCATATCGGACTGGCAGCTAAATCTCCCATTCCGATTCCTCCGCTATATCTGCACCGCGTCATACCTAGGGACTGATTTGTACTACCTATTTGTGCTGCTGTACGTGTTGGACGAGGAACTCCATATCATCATGCCATCATGCATAGGCGCACTCGACCTCTTGGCTGCGGTCACTTTCCGTTGGATTTTCGTGTTTGTTATTCAGTACAGGTGGTTAAATCACCCACTATTGGCTTTTCAATGCGTTCTTGCTGTGTCATACTTGGGTGCTGATTTGTTCTACCTGGGTATGGCGCTTTACGCGCGCAATGCAGTACGCTCGGACACGGCACGCAAGACTAGGAATCGACAGGAAGATGCCGGGCGCCTATAGAGCAAGGTCAGGGAAAACAGAGAGGTCATGGAGGATGGCAAGGGAGAGGAGAAGGAGTGATGGGGACGACGGATGAGGTCCAGGGAGGGGACGGGGCTGTAGGAGGCGGCCACATGAACAGGATGGCGGGAGGAGTGTTCGCCGCGCGATGATTCTGTCAGCCACACATGGGATAGAAGCGTTTGGAGTTTTATAGACTTTGCATTTTGTCGATAAGCCAGTGGAGCTGGACATGGGATGGAAGGCGTTTGGAGTTCTATAGACATTGAGATTTGTTTGCTTTAACATACCGTGACCTGTATCATCTACAACATGCTCCTTTCGCTTGCATGTACTCATTCTACAAACGAGATTCTAGGGTATATCCGCCTCTTTGACATGCATCTCAGAACAAAAGATCCGCATACTCGCCCAATGCGCCACCCTTGCCGCCGTCGAAATACTCATGCATCCCGTCCATGTCTGCGAACTTCTGCGCGACTTGTAACCCCCTCAAGCGCTCTTTCTCAATGATGTCCCAATTCCACTCTTCCACACTGACCTGCTTTGGCAGAACTTCCTCAGCGTTCCCATTCCCATTCCCATTCGCTACGGTCTCGCCTTGATAAACCCACCCCTCGGGCTTGACAGGCACCATATCCGCATCCACAAGCGCCTGCTCCGGCGGCACCGTAATCCTCCCACGCTTAATCACATACTTCGCAATCGCCGTGGCATACACCGCGCCCATCAACTTCTCCCTCTCGACCTCACCGCCCTTAACCTTGCGCCACGGCTGCAGCGTCCAAGTCTTCGGCTTACCCACGCCCGGCTTGACAAGATGCGTCACGAGATAGAACCACTTGCGATCCCAGCACAATATTCTTGTCCACATTTCGTACTTCGTGTACGGCAGGATCTCGCGCTTAAATAGGCAGCTGATCCCGCCGAGCGCAATTAGGTGCCGGCCGCGCGTGCCTTCTGTTGCGCCGGCGGGCACAGCGCTCTTCTTGGCGCCGTAGAGACGGCTGTTCTTTTTGATGCCGTTGCGGATTATTGCGGTGAAGAGGTGTGTGCGCGATATGTCCATGTCGGAGAAGTAGGTGCTGTTGGACTTGTGCATGTTGTAGTCTGTTTCGAGGAGCGGGGTGCGGGTCGACGTGACGATGGGCTGAAAGAGCGCGTGAGGCGGGATTGGGGTTGGTTGGAAGTAGATTTGGTAGACGAGGGCGCGGAAGAAGCGTAGCTGTTAGAAATGGTTAATTCCCGTGGTGGTCCCTTCTTGGTGGGTTGGGGAGACATACATGCCACACGCCTGGTAGATTTTTAAGATTTGCCAGGGCGAGCAGGATCGCGGCAATTCGCCATACACCGCCAGGTGCGTTGTAGCCTGTCCATCGCGAGAATATATCTATGAGGGTTGCGCGGAGGGCGGGTTGCGAAGAGAGAGCGGCGAGGGAAGCTCCAGCAACAACGATGCTGATTGCTTGTGCCATTGTGAACATAACAATACAACAACACTAGAGCGAAAAGAAAAGAGCGAAGAAGAAGAAATCAAACTACAAGAGGATCAGCACATATACGACACAGTCATGTTTTCAGCAGCTGCAGATGCTGTCGTCCTTATCGCCCTGCCGAGGCTCGGAGCTGAGAGCACCGGCTTCCGAAAGACGTGCTAAGTGCAGATCCCGAGACCTGCAGCGCGGGTGACATGCCCGTCGAATCAACCCAACTCTGAACACCGATTTGAAAGTATCTGCGCGCGAGCACGCAATCAGTGGGTATCATTTAGCTGTCGCAAGAACTCTTGACTCATTTCTTCTTCTTCGTCTTGTCCACAACTTCCACCCAGTTCTTGTGAACACCACGCTTCTCTAGCGCCTTGATGATCGCGTCTTTCTGTGGCCCCTGCACCATCACCTCCATGACAGGGTTCTTCGGGCTTGAGCCTTGCAGTTTGTCTATACTGGTACTGCCTGCACATGTCTTGCGAAGCTCGTCAGCAAGTGGCTGCGGCGCAATATGGTATGGCTCAAAGCCATGTACTTTAGACACAGTCTTGTTGCCGCTGCGCGTCTCCAGCGTGATCTGAATCTTTGGTGGCGCGCCAGCCTTGGGCTTCGTGTCGGCGATGTCGGCATCATTGCGGAGGATAACATGGAATGGCGATGATGCGGCGACCATACGTTCCGCAAGCGCATCACGTGGGATGGTTCCTGATGACAGGGCCGCATTATCTGCTGCTGATGATCCAAGCAGTCCATCAGCGAGATGCGGATTGAGTCTCACAAGCCGCTTGTTCTTCGCATCAATCAGATTTTCCGCTTCGACGTACGCAAGGAGAATGTGCTTGAGCTCTGCAGGTGTGTACAGACCCCGCGGGTCTGCCTTGGAGGCATGGAAAATAGGCGCCAGCTTCTCTTTTGGCCGGAGCAGAGAGACAAGCTTCAATTTTTGGCCCACAGATCCTTCACCAGCCGTCGGTACTGCGGACTTGCCATTCGCACTTGCTGGTGCTTCCTTCTTGGGCAATCGATATGGCACGAATGCCTCGACTTGCCGGTACTTGAAGTCGATGTCCATCATAACAACTTCATTTCCGTCTCTGTCCTTGCATTTCGCAATCTGCTGCTTGTCGAGGTACCTGATGAACTTTCTAATGTTTTTCCAGCTCGACTTCTTAATCTGTAATGATGCGGTCCGCACGGGGGTGTACGTGGGAAGGAAAGGCTGCACGAGCTGGGCCATGACGTGCGACTGTGATAGAGGGAAGTCCAAGCCGTAGTTGGGTTGTCCTTTGTTAAGCTCCATGTGATGTCGTACGCCGAAAAGGAATGCGTTCTTGAATGCATCGTCGATTTCTTCCTGCTGTCAGTAAAGCTAGGAGCGAGGAGATTCCAATACGTACCCTTGGTCGTCAGCTCCTTGTCATCCACCACGTCGATAAAGTCATGATTCGAAGGGGCATCTTCACCCTCAACTCCTTGCGACTTCTCTGCCTCGGAACGCTGAGTAGGGTTTGCATCAAGCGACACAACGCCTTCTTTGTCATCCAGGTCTACTGCTGCCGTGCGCTCAGCCAGGCTCGTGTCCCCGTCTTGCTCGTCGTCCCAGCCTGGTATGATGTCCGGCGGATCAGTGCCTGCCTTGCCTGCAGAACTCCACGACCACAGCTCATCGCCAGCCCAGTGGAAGGTCGAAACAGCTTGGCCCTTCATTCCTTGCACCTTGTCTAACGCGCTCACGTCGATTTCGCAGGTGCCGACAGCCATCGGAATGGTGGGTGCTTCTAAGCTAGCGATGGCAACGACGGCACCTTTGGTCGCCTTCTTTGGGAAGGGAGGCCCGCGCTGCAATCCCGGTGTCATGAGGTCTGCGCCAGCCTGCATCTTCTCGACCACCACCAGGGGCGTGTACAGCATAGGAACGATGCGCGGGTTGTGCCAGAGCGTGTATACTGTTGGATACATCTTGTCGAAGAGCTTGACCCATAGTATACGTTGCTCTCCATTTGTGCCCTCATGACTGCCAACGTATACCGTACCGGATACCTGCTTGAGATCTGGCCCTGCTGTCGTGGTGAAGCGTGCGGACAGGGCATTTTCGGGAAGGAGCGACTTCCTCAATGCGGTGAGACCGGCGGTGGAAGCTGTCTTATCTTCGGGATCTCCATTTGTATCGACTGGCACTTCAATGCTGAAGTCTGCAATAATTTGGTCGGCGGTCCGGCGGCGGTCGCTACTTTTGAGGGGCGAAAGCGGCTTGATCTGCCCTACTTAGCTATGTTGCGCAATTTCCAGGTTCCGGGCATCGCATACATTCGGCTTCTTCTTGAACATGTTGAACGAAATGCTATGGAAGGTAGTTGAGGAATGTGAAGCTACAGGGAGCTTGGTTTATACTGTTGACATTGAATGTTTGCGTGGCGGGTCGTCGATGACTTCAGCGGGGCAGTCGCGCTAGAGCACGCTAAAGCGGATACTGCGTTTCCATGCATGAGTCGAAGTCACTCATCCTCTGGTGGGGTGAACCAGGGTATCTTTCCACGTATCCAGTCGTTCAAGACCATCTTTGCGGCACCGTCAATGTCGGCCTCACCACCCTTGAGAAGCCTACCACTCTTCCGGCACAGCTGCTCCAGAAACATGACTCCATCCTCGTAGTCATAAATCTCATATGTCCGTTGCAGATGACGTGGTTGTACTCGCCGAAGGACAGCCTCAATGTATTGTGCAGGGTACTCGACGTTCTCGACACGAACACTGCCTCTCAATAGCAGATCTTCATCGGTGTCGTCCTGGTTCGGTGGCACAATACCCGGGCAATCGATCATGTAAATACGTTTCATCAACGTGATGTATTGCCAGACCTTGGTCTCACCAGCAATGGGCGCGACGACGCAAACCTTCTTTTTTCGCAGTGTGTTGATGATGGATGACTTGCCCGTGTTTGGGTAGCCAACCATGCCGACAGAAATCTGCTTACGGTCGCTGTGGAGCGAGGAGAACTGGCGGAGAAGGGCGATGAGGGAACCTTTACCGAAGCTGTTGTTGATGTTGGCGTGGAAAGCTGTTCCATGTTAGCGTTAGGTCGGACTAAGGAAGACGTATGTTGCACATACCAAGTGTGGGGAACTCCTTGCTGAGATGTCGGACCCAGGCAGCCTATCGATCATATCAGTCTCGGCTACAATAACTAAACAGAAATGGTCGACGATGAGGAATGTGTGAAATGTTACTAAGAGAACCGCCACCTATCTGCACATGTGTCGGCAGAGGCGGCCCTCAACTCAAAAACGTATCACTTTGCAACTCTAGCGACCAGCAACCAAAACGGAAGCCGGTCTACCCTTGGCCAAAACGACCGCGGGCGAGCGAGTCGCCGTCAATCTTCCCAACTTGTAACAGAGCCAATTCATAGAAGAAGGAGATGGCCCTTGACTTAAGGAGGGGTCACGGAAGGATGTGGGCTGGATAGAAGGAGGTGATGGGGAGTTTGACTTACTGCAACCTTGGAAGGGACAAGATCGACCTTGTTCAGGACGAAGACAAGATGCTTGTGGGGCGCCTCGGTGCGGATGTACTTCTCAACGCTGCGACAGCGGGTTCCGTCGGGATCACGGGCGTCCAGGACGTGCAAGATGACATCGCTGGAGTCGATGACCTTGTACAGCTCGTTCCAGATACGCTTGCTGGTACCTTTCATGAAGATGAACTCTCGCGCCTGGGCAAAGTCGCCGTCGGGGTTGTCGTTGTCGGCCTCGGGGTCGCCAGAGGTGCCTGACAGCAGCTTGGCCTGCTCGAGGCGGTCGAGGTAGGTGTCGTGCATGGTGTCGGTGCGGCCAGCGAGGTCCTCGATGGTGCTGAAGTCCAGCTTGGGCCGCTTGCGCTGGGCCTTGGGGCCAAAGGTGTCCTTGAAGGGCTGCGACTCGACGGCCATCTTGGCGGCGTGTTCCTTGAGGCCGTTGATGTTGCCCTTCTCCTCGATCAGGCTCATGGGCAGCTTGTTGCGCTTCATGAGATACGTCGAGGGGTTCGACGACTGGGCCTGCACGGCAGAGCGGAACGACTCGAGGGCATCCTGAGAGATGACACGCGTGTTGTTGAACCACTTGCGGTTGGGTTCGACACGGGCAACGGGGGCCTCGCGCGACTGGTACGAGGCCGACTTGGTGATGTCGCCCTTGGCATTGCGCTGGGCCTTGCCGTCAGTGAGGCGCTTGAGGACCTTGACCTTCTTCGCAGATCTGCACGTGAGTTAGTTTTCTGCCCCCAGAGTCTGCGACAGGCGACAGGCGGTGCATGCATACCGGTAAAAGTTCTCGCCCTTGGTCTTGACATTGCCCATGCCATCGCCCGTCTTGCCCTCGCGCTCCTTGCGGTTCTTTTCCTTCTTTTGGGTGCCCATGGCGGCGGCTTCCTTGCGAGACTTATCGGTGTGCAAGTGCAGAGCTGCACGGCGAGTCTGCGACGGAACTTTTTCTCCAGCAGCGGGCGCTAGCGGCTTGGCAGAAATATTCGAGCAGGCGCGACCGACACCACCGAGCAGCGGGCGTGCTGAGCACTCGCACTTGCACTCACACTCGCACTCACACACAGAGCCCCCACACGCAATGCCTCCCCGGATACCCGTCCGCTCGCCCTGGGCCTCACGCGCGGCGGTCCCGTCCCTCCACGGCTCAGACGGCCCTCTCCCGCGCGGCGTGCGCTCCTTCACCTCGACACCCGCCGCCCTCGCCCTCGGCCCCCAGTCGCCAAACTACATCGACGTCCCCAAGCCCCGCCAGCCCACCTTCGCGCTCGAGCCCGAGATAAAGGGCCACCTCCCCGTGCCGCGAGACATGTTCAAGACGCGCAACAAGCACCCCAAGGAATCCGACGTCTTCCTCAACCGCTCCACCAAAGCCCCCAAGGCCCAGAAAGCCCCCGGCCCGCACAGCAGAGACGCCGAGTACCAGCTCTACAAGCAACGCCTTGCCGAGACACGGCGTGCTGCGCTGAAAGACGGTGTCAAACAGCTACACGAGCGCAAAGTCGCCACAGACGCCCAGTTCCAGGCGAAGCTCCAGGCTTCCTATGCAGACCGCCTGCAGCGAGCCACTGCACCGCCACGTGAGACGGACCTGCTGACGTCGACGTCGATCCAAAAGGGCATTCGCGACTTCCTCGACGATGCCCTACCGACATCGTCACGCACCAACATGCCCAAACGCCGCATAGCCTATCAGCGTCGCCTGGCCCGCGCGCAGGCTGTTCGCACATCACGCCTGCACGATCTCTACGTCAATGCGCGCGAGTTCCTCGTCGAGGAGAGCCAATTGGACCACGCCATCGAGAAGGCGTTTGGTACCGAGGACCAGCCCGTTGGATGGAATGTCCGGGGCCATGTTGGCCTGCGGAGCGACGGCAAGGACGGTCTGAGCCCATGGTATGGACCTATGCCCGAGGGCGTTGGCGACATGCTGCAGAAGCTGAGGGGCGGAGAGGGAGTCGGTCTGGCCAAGGAGAGGGTGCGCAAGGTCGCCGAGGCCTTGACTGGGGGAAAGATGTAAACGTCCAAGATGTTGTAAATGTATGTATGAGTACACACGGGCCCCGCACCATGACAGTGCCTGAATCCAAGGTCGTGACTGGTTAGCTGCTTAATCTCGTTTCGTTCGCGCCTCGTTCTCAATCACAGCTTCCGGCTCCCAGCTCCATGGAGAGATTGCGATCGCACACCGGAGCCTTATCGCTATACTCAAGTCCATTGGGTAAAGGTTGTGTATATTCGCCACCGCTCGCCCGCTTGCTAATCTCTTAATCTCTCCGTCAGTACCGCGTCACCGCCATTACAGATAAGGTTGTGGTGAAGTGAAGAGGAAGGAACGTTAGTGCGCACCTGCCCACACTCAACTGTATATAATCTTCTCAGCTCCATCGGCTGAGTCTCTCCTCACACACTCACAGAATCTCTCAACCAGTGGAGTGTTCATTCGGTCGACTACACGCCGTATCCAGCTCCATAGTCTGCCTCATCGCCACACTCTCGAGCTCACCATGCAGTTCCTTCTCCTGACCTTGTGTCTCGCGGTACTGGCAGCTGCCCGTACGCTCACTGCCGAGACTAGAGCAGGAGCAGCTCCAAAGGAGAACCCTCCACGCTTACGTCGGGGCGTCGCCTATAACAATCCTTCATTCGCCAACTACTTCGATGTTGTGAATGCAGGTGGTCAGGTGAGCTGGTCCTACAACTGGGGCCTATTTCCCACGGAGCAAAACACCCATTTCGAGTTCATTCCAATGCTTTGGAGCAACCAGGACAGCTCCACCTCGAAGTGGTGGGACGCAGTCAAGAAAGCAGCGGGTCAAATCAAAGAAAACCCCACACACCTTCTCGCCTTCAACGAGCCCGACAACTGCAAGTAAGTCTATACCTCTCACGTTTCGAGGCTTTGAAGCCTCCCTCTCTTACTAATTTTGTGGTAGGGATGGATCTGGTGGCGCTTGCATATCTGTCGCCGACTCTGTTACAGCATGGCGTGAACACATGGAGCCCGCCAAGACCATCAAGGACTTGATGTACCTTGGCTCTCCTGCAGTTACGAATGGCGGAAGCGGCATGGGTCTGGACTGGCTGAGTCAATTCATCAAGGAGTGCACCGACTGCAACATCGACTTCATCTGCATTCACTGGTAAGTCACTGCCGACCATCGTATACACATGGCTAACAAACATTAGGTACGACAAAGCCACCAACGTCCAGTACTTCAAGGACCACATCGACAGGGCGCGCAAAATTGCCGGTGACCGTCCAATCTGGATCACCGAGTTCGGTCCTCAGGGTTCAGATGCAGAAATAAAGGTTCGTCACTCCGAGACTCGATACAAAACCACACACTAATACTTTCGCAAGAGCTTCCTCGACCAGGTCATCCCGTGGTTAGACGGCTCGCGCGACATCCACCGCTACGCCTACTTTATGGCTCGTGAGGGGCTCTTGATTAACAATCAGGGCAACGGCTTGTCGGACATTGGGTCGCACTTCACCTACTGGCGTAATGCTAACGGTGGCTTCACTACTGAAAAGAACACTACTAAGCCGGCTATCTTCTAAGTCTAGGATAGAAAAGTGGGAAGAGGATAGAGTAATAGAATGAGAGGTTGTGTATCTAGTTTGCGAAGTCATCCAGATATGACGTTCACGTTGGTGAAAAATGTATGAACATGTAAACCTTGATCTATCTCACTGTGTCTTCTTGGTGACTCATCATGATATGCGACGCACAGCAGCAGCCGAAGTCTCACCGCGGTCATCAATGTCGCACTCTTGTTTAAAACCTACGCGCGCTGATATCGCTGCCGTGATCACGCAGGTTACTCCAAATACTGCCATCTTCTACGTACATCTAATCATACACTCCCATTCGGCACCTGAACCGCCCCCTTCCCCTCCTTGCCCTCCAGCGCCTCCCCCCAAATCTGATCAACCAACTGCTTCTTATTAATCTTGCCCATGGCATTCCTCGGAATCCCCTGCACAACCCGCATCTCCTGGGGAATCTTATAATTCGCCAGCATCTCCTTGAGCGCCCTCCTCATATCCAGCGCCGACCACGCCTTCCCACCCTTCCCCGCCGTCTTGCCTTGCTCCGACAACACAACGACAGCAGCGACTTTCTGGCCCCAGGCTTCCGACGGCAGGCCGACGACGGCGACTTCCGAGACTTGCGGGAGTGACAGCATTTCGCGCTCGATTTCCAGCGCGGACACTTTCTCGCCGCCGGTCTTGATGATGTCGGCGGATTTGCGCCCGAGGATGAAATACAGCGGTCCCTGCGCCCACGCCTGCTCGCTCTTGCCCGCGCCATCGACATATCGGCGGACCGCGACATCGCCAGTCTTGAACCACTTGCCCGCGCCATCATCGCCCTCGACAAATTCCTTGGACGTGGCCTCGGGGTTCTTCCAGTACTCGCGGAATATCGTGGGGCCGCGCAGTTGGATTTCGCCTTGGCGTTCGCGGTTCGTGGCGGGGTCGAGTTCTGAGCCTTCGGCGATGATGGCGCCCGTCTCGGTGTCGGCGAGGCGGGCTTGCACGGAGGGGAGCGGCCAGCCTACGGAGCCGTCTACACGGTCGGTGAAGGAGAGGCCGCAGGAGAGGGCCATGCCGACCTCTGTCATGCCGTAGCGTTCGAGAAGAACGTTTCCGCCGCTCAGTTCTGTCCATGCTGATTTGACGGGTGTTGGGAGTGCGGCTGATCCGGAGATGTTCAGGCGCATATTCGATGGGTGGAGGGCAGTTTTCGTGGCGGCTTGCAATTCGGGGGATAGAGTGGCATGCGAAGACAGAAGTCGGGTGTATATCGTGGGCACGACAGTGAGGAAAGTGATGGGTTTCTTCGCCGGGTCGGGGTTCGGAAGGAAAGGTGCTGCCAATCTTTCCCATGCTGCCGTTGCGTTGAAGGGAAATTGGAATTCGATTGTGCTTCCCGCAAACAAAGGTGTCAGAAGTGCGTTGACGGTTCCATGGATGTGGTGCAGCGGCAGAACGTGTAGCAGAACGTCATCCTTGGTATAGTTCCATGCTTCCAATAACGATCTCGACTGAGCCGTCAGAACATCCTGAGGAAGTAGCACGCCTTTTGGTCGATTTGTTGTCCCCGATGTGTACAGCATCATGCCACCCTTTTCACTTGTGGGTTCCTCCAGAGTGACATAATCGTCGGTCTTTCCCATCATGATCTTCTCCTGCTTATAATTGATCGGGCTCGTCTCCATGCCTTCTTTCAGCACATCGTCGGCTTGACTCTGGAACTTCTCGGACGAAAGAAGCATGAGCGACTCGCTCTGATCGATGATGTATCGTAGCTCATGGGCAGGGAATGCCGGCGATAGTGGTACAGCGATTGCGTGGGCAGCGAGGATCGATAGTAGTGTCACTGTCAGACTGTCAACACCCGCTCACCAGGTGGGTTGGGACGGGCAGAAATTGAATGCGCACCTACATAGTCGTAACCATTCTCCACCAAGAAAGATACTCTCTGTCCCTCTGCGCTTTGTCCATTGGTGTTCCTCTGTAGCTTGTCTTTCGCAGCTGCGACATCATTTACCAACTCTCCGTAGGTAAAACTGCGCCCAGACAAGGAATGTACAACAGCGGTACTTTGCGCATCGTGCTTTTTAATGGCTTCGAAAATAGGTAGGCGGGGTAATGTGGATGCCATTCTGACAGTTCTAAAGGGTATGTGGGTGCAGGGACGACAGTAGCTTACACCATGTGTGGGATTGTGTGACAGAGATATTTTGTGTTTAGTCAGATTGCGAGAGAACAACTTTCGCGCCCACATGGCGATTGAAGCGTCCAGGACCAGCGCATCCAACGCGGGAGCAAGGCCTCGGATTACGGCAATTGGTGCTGGGATTTTTGCCGGTGTCGCTCGAAGCGTGCGCGTCGGTCGACTTACTATGCGTCAATCATCGTCGACAGGGATCGCAGAGCTTCGATGTGGTTTCTAGGCTTATGCGGATTGATGTTTACAATGCACGAGCCATGTTGGCTTTCAATTTGGTAGTTCCTTTGCGGGCGATGAATAATGACGGCATCGGTGCCCAAAAAATGCATTCCGAAATGACTTGGCACTCGCGCCCACACCACACCGAGGCACACCAACATTGAACACTTTGACCTACACTCTGTGGTTCCCGAACAGGCTAGTCTAATTTCCCATTCGTCCTTGAATGTTTAGACAAAACATAGCCGTCGCTGCAAAGCGTTATATGTCAGCCATGTCGCAATCCGCCACGCCGATGGAGGACGCGCTGCGGGCAAAGGGAAGCTCATGACCTCGGACTTGTTTCGGCACAAGGCGATTTGTACTTGTATATATATGTATACTGACTTTCGTGCAGATTACGGATGCTCTGAAGCCTTCGACCCTACAAATCTTCAACGACTCGCACAAGCACGCACATCATCAAGCTATGCAAGGCGTGACCAGCAGAGAGGTATGGGTATTGCCTTCTACATAACTGGATATTGCTGACACTACACAGACGCACTTTCGGTATGTTACAATAACCAGGAACACGCAAGAGCCGTGATGAAAACTAACATGCAAAGTCTCGTCATCACGTCTTCAGCGTTCGAAGGCAAGATGCAACTGGCGCGGCACCGCATGGTCAACACCCTCATGAAGGATGAACTGGCACGAGAAGGCGGCATTCATGCATTGCAACTTACAACACGAACGCCACAAGAGGAGGAGAACAAGAAGCAAAAGGAAGCTACTGGCGCTTGAGATCATTTGGCAGTAAAGAGCAAACACTTTGAGATACCCATCAAAATCCACACATCGTTGCCTTACCCTGTACTAGTCCGAAGTTCTTTCACTGTGAAGTGCCGTGTTACCTTACCACCCATTACCTCTCTTAATGTGAACATTTTTTGTAAGACCATTTATGCTTGCTTCATACGTTGCGCCATCTTCCTCATCATGTTTCCGTACTCGCAGACTTAACAACTTCCAACATTCTGATATCTTTTTAACAAATCATGGATTGTTAATTCATCTTTAGTAAGGCCGCTGGTTGGACGCGCGGAAGACCGTACACCGTTCTAGTGACGCAAGAACGAGGTGAATTATTTTTTGCCCTAGTACATGTATGCTACCGTAGCAGCGTGAGTTCGAATTCTTCCTAGCACTGATACTATGGTTGCCAACAACCTTTTTTGCACATCTCAAGGTAAACATGGTTGCAGTCGCTGCTTCTTTTGCGTCCTTGTCCTCCATTAAACGCCTCGCGTTCATCTCATTGTCTATCTTCGTGTGGGTATTAGCGCGAATCAATAAGTTGAGTATGGGAACCTGTCCTCCTCGTATCTACACGCATATTTGAGATACTGTGTATTCTGCAAAGTTGTCAATTTACCATCTACCCATCTCTTGACTTCTCAAGTCAAAAGTTTTCCGCGCGCTGTACACTTTTGAGCAAGTGGCGTTGGACTATGTTGGGCAACATACTTGCCGTTGTTATCAGGCATCATCCGTACAAGAGGAGTACAGCCCAACCACGGCCAAGCATATCTACGAATTTCATTGATACAGTAGAAATCCGACCTTAAACGAGGATAATCCGAATCCGAAGTAGACCGCAGGCCGCCTTACCCAAAGACTCAGAGGTATCCTGGAAAGGTGCATGCCGAGAGTCATAGAGCATGCAACTTTTGTCATGAAGCCAGCTCAAGTTTCATGCGCTGAATCTACGTCTACATCGTGGAGCATGAACCACAATTCCACGGTCCAAAAAATCTCGCAATAGCGGACATGCATCACCGCAATCGGTGGCGCTACGCGCTGAAGGGGAGGGTCCGCACGCGTCGTCCGTCTGGCTAGGCGAGAAAAAATAGCGCTTGCCGAGCCCAATGAATCGGAGTTGGAGATGGTAATGTGGAACGCAGGATGGAAAGCGCCGGGGCTGGCCCTGCGTTGTGGATGTTGAATTGATAAGGGAAAAAGTTGGGTGATTATGCGAAGAGGTATGGAGCTAATTGAATCAGGCGCGCTTGAAAGTTCTGTTTTGCAGTTTTGAACATCGGATCTTGGTTTAGGTATTGTACATTAAGGTAATTTTGTATTGGGATTCATTTTCCTCCCATCCTGGTGATCGGCATTCGTCTTACCCGCAAAGCTTCTCACCTCCACTTGCGCGAGTCATATCCTAGAGTCTCGAAGCTGACAAGGTCCACATTCCGCTCGAGCCGGACCTTAGTGACCGGTACGTTGCATGCCGTCTGTTCAACCTTGTTTTTGAGTTTCGGATCGCGCGTATCCTGATTTCCGACTGGGTCTCGAACAGCGAAGCAAGACCGCGTCTTTTTTGCTTCTCTAAGCCTTGGATTCCAATATGGATAGCGGAGCTGATGGTATGCAGATCATAAGATCTCCTGATAGAAGTCGATAGGAGCATGGATAATACCTGGTTTGATCCGCAGTCGTTCTTCACAATGTACGCGTCGCTGTGGAGGAAGAACAAGACATTGTTGTAAAGGTCGTATTAGGTAGCAAGTGGACTCTTGTTGGCCCCATAGCCATGGTCGCTGCGTAGGAAAATACATGGGTATATCGTCGAAATTATCACTTTTGCTCCTCTGTCCCTCTCATCGATAAGGTATCTCGCGAGACGCCAATGATCGTTCTTCGTCTGTGATGTAGAACGACTTGGATACCATGATTTGCATTGGTTCCTCGTCATCACTACTCGCAGAAGAGCTCTTCATCTTCAGGCTCCTCTGACTCTCGTTGTCGCTTTGATGCTTTTTGGAAAGCTTCTTAGGTTCCTTGGGCGGGATCTGGGGCAGAGCGCCGTCATACCAATAATTGTCGTTGGTCCTGTTACCAGAGTCATTGGATTTCCGCGTTTCCACCACTGTAGATAATTTGTAAACGTCAGGACGTAAGCTGTCTTGTTTCGGGTTGGTTGAAGCACCCGTGGCATTGATCGGATTAGACTTTCCGCCATAGGAAGGTCGTTGGGTTGAAAGTCCCAAGCGGTGCATGGCGAGGAAGAATAGTGGTCGCAAGGTAGCCAGGCTACCTGCAGTAATAGCTAGGCCTTGCTCAACAGTCGACCAAATAGCAATATCGGTGGTAGCCCAGAGAAAGTCGGGCGAGTTGAAGAAGCGGACAAAGGGAAGGCGAGCAATGACGGCAGCACTGGCGATACAGCCCATGGTAATGAGTGGAACCAGAGCAACTTTAGCTCTTCGCTTCAGCTGCAGGTCCCATACCAGAAATCCGGGTATAATGGCGAATGTAAAGTCTGAGATGATGCTGAAGGTGCTGTAGGTGTAGGCCAGGGCAACGATCAAGTCATTACTGACACACACGGCTAAATCGTGATCGACCCAGAACCTGTATACTGGCCAGCATTGGAAGACAACAACGAAGAAGAATGCACCACCAGCCACGATCGAAGTCAGCATGGCGAGATACAGAATCCATGTGTGTATGCGCTTGATGCTGATCCGGAGCAGGAGATATCCAATGGAAAGTTTCGCGAAGATCATAGCCCAGCTGTAGAAGATGTAGCAGAACCACCAGCAATGTCTGGCCCTCTCGATATTCTCCTTGGATAGGTCGCGGTGGTGTCGCCCGGTGCCATGATGGATCCCAATATTAGATGATATGATATAAAACAACATGAACAGCTGGTCATGTTAGACTCGTTCAGAACAGCTCGAGACATATGCGGCGTACCATGGCTATTCCCATCAACCAGTCGTCAAAGCCAAAAGCCTTTACCATCTTCACGCGGACGAAGACCCTCAACATGTAGGCCAGGACAGCAGTTGCCACAAAGGCAATGTTCACTCCAAGGAGCTCCGGACCTCGATTTGGGATCGACATGTTGTTGTTCGTAGGCAGTCCGCAACGAGGTAATCGGGAACCCCAGGACCAGGAAGGCCCTTCTCGAGGGATTGTATTCTTTCATATTTCCAGCAGCTGTGGGCCACAACAGCGGGCCTTGCCAGTTGCCACGTGAAGTGGGCCCCTGCTGTGGACTACTATGTAGGACCCAGCTTCTCAACCATTCGGCTGTGAGGCTGGTTTCGTTTCAGGGCAAGGACCTGGCGGAAGAGGGTCTTTAGCCGTTCGCGCATCGTTTGGGCAAGTGTGCATGAACCGCATGAAGCCAGCCTCGGCAGCTGAATGTGGTCATCGCTTACAATGTTGTAAGCCCCAAACCAATGATGGGGACGGAACATGTCGCTAGAAGCAGCCAGTTCCAAACTTCCGTGCAACGACATTCTCGCGCCGTTGAAAAGTTACACAAAAACTAGAATGTCATCCGCGTGCATGTTGTGCTCTTGGACGCATTGTGGTGGCACAGCGTCGCGTGCAGCAGGGCTAGAGTCAGCTTGGGCGCACGAGTCGCGAGATTGTCTCTTGAAGTCCAGATATAGCCGTGGTCGTCCGAAGGACCTTCCAAAATATTCCCTGTAGCGGTGGATCCACGTGCAGCCTAGCTGCATTTGGTCAGGCACGGAGATAACCCGCATCATGCACAGCGGGAATTGGTTCTTCGTCCTGCAAGCTCTCCACCCCCTACTCCTACACCGGTCTACGCCTTGAACTTGATCCAAACAATGCTGGTCTGCGGACAACATTCTCGTATGGCCTTCAAGACCGTATCTGAATCCTCTTCAAGATACCCATGCAGCCCCTCTTCGTGAGGCAACCGTGTACACAGCTAGCGGCCGCTTGCGCACAAGATGGACGCCTCCCGGTCTGGACGAAACCTGCAAAAATCATCGCACGCTAAGGGCCGAGGTCCGTCCAATCGTGCTCGCTCAGCTTAGGAGCTCTGGTGTCGCAGCAGGGCTTGCCGAAGGCATAGGGGCCAGCTCCGAGGCGTTATGTTATTGCTGAGCATCACTGCGGGAGAGCATGCCCCAAAAGCACCACCGGCACGCCTCAGTATCAGGAAACTCGGCAGTTGGCCAATCTCCGGCCCACAATATTGAATCGCAGCTTCACGAATCAACTACCTGTGCTCCAGATCCTGCGACTGGGTCAGAACCAGTTTGTACTTTGTACTGAAGACATTTGCGGAGTGCCGCCGATTGACCGACCTTCGATTGCCTGGTCATCACGTACTGTAGGGTGCTCAAGGCAAGATAGTCTTCGCACAATAGCTCAATCAACCGGTTGACCCTGCTGCAACTTCACACGCGTAGAGAGCCGCAGCCCGGAAATAAAACGAGCAGTGCATATGCGCTCAAAAACATATGTATACCTTTCGCACCGGACTAGGGTTGACTATAGTTATAGCGACATGGTGGAAAGACACCTCCGCATCCCAACTTGAGTTTTGTTACCATGTCACTCGGTTCACACTGCAGAACGCACGGATTCATGTACGCCTTGTGTCACGCTATGAAATATTCGTCATCAACAAAGTTTATGTGCGCCATGGGCCACGGCTGTTCATCATGACATGTCCGAGATTCTGACCGCATACAACTTATGCAGGAACATCGCTGCCCGGATAAATTGTGGCGGAGGAGAGCCGACATCACTCCGCGGACCGCACATTTGTTTGCTGTGGGACTTGGAGCCGCTGTACAACGCCGGTCCTTCGATACTGAAACAAAGGCTCCGTCCGGGTAACACCATAGATGCGCTTCGTTTCTTCGAGACTCTCGCTATCGCTCGCTATTAACGAATACACAACGTCTGACGTCACTGTCCCGCGCAATCGTACGAGCGAAGCATCTGCCGTGGTTTGCTTGCAGGATCGTGGAACATACGCGCAAGCTATGCCGACTCGGAGAAGCAAGCGCTGCAGAGTCGCAACGGACATTGTACCGCAGGTTGTCCATTCCGATGAACAGCGAGCTGACTGTAACAGCAGACACTCCATTCGACAGCCTGAATTTATACACTGACTTTTACCGTTACACATGAAGCCCATCGACACTTTGAATAGCTTCAGCCTGTTGGTTCAAACAGTTAAGTCGTGTGCATCTTCGTGGCTGACTGTGTGCGGCATATGTGTGTCTGGTACGCTAAACATTCGGATGAGGGAGCACACCGACTCAGCCGAGCATTCACATTATTGTAGTATCTGCCACGTGGATGAGTATGTGTGTGTATATATGAACTCATAGCTAACAAGAGTAGAAACTGGTGGGTTGTTTGCTATGTGAATATAGTAACACATGTTTTTAGAGTGCAGATGAATATCATCAAGACTCAACTTACCGGCATGAAGCACTTTGAACAAACACGTGTTCACATCCTTATAATTCAGCTTCAAATCTAGCTCTTAGGCATACCAAAGTTCCTAGTAGAAGCCCAAAGAAGCAGTATTTGAACGTGCACTCTCAAACTCCGCCAATCAGATTTGCAAGAGGTGCGACTATTCTATAGCTGGAAGACCATACCACGTAAAATCTGGCGACTAAAGGCCACAGAGCCATGGTAGCTAGAAGTGGAAAAATTCCTCGTGCGTGCTTGTCAAGGCATATAAAAATTCCTTCCTTTTGCTCTCATATCTACAATATCTCAACACACACTCAGCATATTCGAAATGAAATTCTCAACCTCCCTCCTCCTGATCCTCCCCGCGCTCTGCGCCGCCTCTCGACACATTGACGGCGGCCTAGACTGCCGAACCGATGCCCAACAAGGCACGTTAAAATGCTGTAAGTTTCCCAAACCCCTCTTCAAGACGGGATTCCCGACGCTGATGCACACTTAGCCGAGGACTACGACCTCGTTATGGTGTGCGGTCGGGGAACTTTGTTTCCCAAGCGGCTGGAATGGATCCCGTTCCTGTACTGTGCCGATATCGGCTTCAAGTGTGAGTTGTTGTTCTGCTGAGTGAGCTGTGTACGTGTGACTGATGGGGGAACAGGCGATTGGATCAGCCATAGATGCGTCCCTATACCGACGCAGGATTCTTATTTCCCCGCCCCGGGAAACTAGTGGGCGGCCGTGTCGGGTCTCCAGCGGCGGCGTGGTTGCGCATACGCCACGTACTTTGTGAACGGAGTGCTCTGGCTTCTTGGTCTTGGTCTTTGAGGTTTTGCGAAAGGGTTGCAGGCGTTCTTTTTTCTACGCTACACGCTCGGCTATGTTTTCGAATTACACGTTTCTGCTTTTGACATGTACATGCTTTCTCCCTTACATAGAAAGAAACACATACTTACCACATGCCACGAACAACAAATGTGCTCGCTCACCAACAGCCGTGCCATTCATTCTCCTTACCACACCTAGTTTTGCACACCGCCTTTGTACTTGAACCTCCTCAGTCCCCGTACACCAACGTTGATCTTGAACACGCTGCCCGCAAACTCATCCACGCCCTTGCCGCCCTCTCCACTCGTGCCGCCCGCGCTGGTGATGACCAGGTCTTCGCCGCAGAAACACGGGCACGTAGGCTGCGATGTCGGAACCTTGATTTCGCCCACGATTTCGCCTTCGGGTGAGATTTTGAGCACGTGAGACCCGCCGTGCAGCGCCGTCCACATGAAGCCCTCCTCGTCGATGCAGTGACCGTCCGGCACAGCGTCCTTGCCATATCTGTTATCCTCCGGCATCGTGAAGAAAGGCCGCCTGTTAGTGATATCGCCGGTCTTGGAGTCGTAGTCGAACTGGAAAATTGTTTTCTTGGGGCTGTCGGCCCAGTACATCTTGTTGTCGTCCTTGTTCCATGTTGTGCCGTTGGGAATAGCGATGTCGCTCAAAGGGCGGTCTAGAGATCCGTCGATGTTGAGGCGGAAGAGGGCGCCGTGTTCGTCCCAGGCAGAGACGAGAGGGTCGAACATGAAGCCGGCCCAGAAACGGCCCTGCGAATCGACGGCACCGTCGTTGCCGCGGTATTTCTCGTGCTTGCCAGCTTTGATCTCTTCTTCTGACCATACTTTTTTGATCCAGCGGTATTCGCCCGTCTGCTTGTTGGCGATGCCGTAACCGTATTTGCCAGCGAAGGCGAATTCGCTGGGGTTGCCTTCAATGTCTGCTGTGCATCTGTAGTTTGTCAGTCGATTCAGTTGTTGCTTTGCTTCATGGGCGCATACCCCATCGAGATGTCAAAGTCTTTGATGACTTTGAGACTCGATTGTCCGACGTTCAAATCAACGCGGTGAACTTTGCACTTCTCCACATCCAGGAAGCGAAGTGTGTTTGTGTCATCTTCCCAGAAGGGGCCCTCGCCGAGCGAGCAGTTCATGCGGAGCCATGGCTGGAAAATGGTCAGTCTCGTTATTTGGTTCAACACATCTCCCAATCTATAGTGTGTTGATCCTTGACTGCGATCAACGACTGGTTGATCCGCCTCACAGTCAAAGACCGCGCTCTACGTGGTATTGCATGTATCAATGCCACAAAATGTGGGGAAATGGTCTGAAGAACACAGTTCCATCATGTTTATTCACATCGCTCAACGTGACTGCGAACACCCCACCATGACCTCAGCGGGGTGTTTGGATATCTCCCCCACCATCCCACCCCACATGAGCCGCAAGCTCAAAACGTACCTCAGTAATCTCCCACTTCTTGACTTCAGGCATTGTAGCTTCCGTGGTCGTTGTGGGCGAATGCGATGCGCTCTCGACGTCTTTGGCGTTGGTGATGGTATCTCGGTGCTGCTGTTGTTGGCCGTGTGTACCAGCAGGCGCGCCTCCCGTCAACGCGCCTCTGATCGCGGCCCACAATTTGGATAGCGTCACGCCCATTACGTCCCGATGAGCCGCCGCTTCGTGTCCTGGACCCGCTTCAATGTGCACTGCTAGAGAATGTCGACTGCGTAGCTGCGATGTGGTTGGCACGATTCGACCCTGCACGATGCTTCTGTGGCGTCGCCAGCGGAAAGACAGGATGAAGGATCGCAGTGTGAGTTGTTCAAGAAAGCTTGCAACATCGAGGCGGCTGCAGGTACATATCCAATTCAATTTCATGCTCTGGGGCTTCAAAGTGCGCATGCATTTCGGTCATATGGTAAGCTCGGATAACCTTCAACGGTCCCAACAGCACACAGAGCTCAATTACGATGCGCGCAGCTTGTTTCAACGGGGATATAAATGTGCAAAAGCACGCATGTAGTATAGTGAGTTTGTATTGCTGATAGATGTCAAGATTGATGAGGCGACAAAAGACGGCTGAGCGGTCCGAAGACGCCAATCCTGTGACACGTGCAAGGTCCACGGGGAGTAACAAATTCCCGTTCCGTTTAGACGAGGTTAATGGGCTGCATAACACACTTGATACGTACATAGCAGCTGGTGTGAGATATCCCGTATGTACCGAAGAAACGTTTCTGTGCGAGTGTTTGGCTGTTCGTAGTGAGCGTCGGAGCTTTGTTGAGCTTTCTTCATATATTAAACGAGATTTTGTGGAGTTTGCACAGAAGGACATGCATGCTAGCTGAGCTGTGGCTATCTGCCAGTATCTCCCATTCAATGGGGTTTGAAGCAAATCGATAGTCCTTCAACGTTCACTTGATGCTTCAGTGGTGCTAGCGTGTAAGTGAGTTGTGAGACAACTTCCTAATCATGTGTTTCACTTTGCGTCCGCAAGAGAGGGGTGGGGGAGCCGTTGAGCTGGACCGACCCTCGACGGATGAACCGGTATGGCGGAACTCTCTCCTGCGCTGGACCGGAATGAACCTCATCTAAGCAACCAGGCAAGTTAAGGTTGACTGGGGAGATAAGCATTACATTATTGGAATCATGCTTTCGAGCCGCCTATGCGTCATGGAAAGCTGCACCCACGATGCAGGTGACAAACACAGTCGCAGAGCATACAGGCTATGCTACCTTGATTATGGTACCACTTAAATACAGCACGAGCAGTCGTTGCAACTCGAATCTCTGATAGATGGAGGTGCGGCACATGTCTTCTGTGAGTTCCACGGCACAGTATTGCTGGGCGGCGCATTGCCCTTCACGGTCGTCACCTTAACTAGAACCGGGATGGCAGATCCAGTACTAAGGCTGAAAGTGCGATGGCGAAGGACTGATAGCATATTAGGACCATAGTTTGAAACTTTTTTCGAGATGACTTACCGCGTAGCAGACTCGCAATCTCGCCAGAATGGGACGTGATGGAGATGTACGTCGCATCGTCGTTCTCAAGGATATCGTCCAGTAGAGCTTTACTTCGAATATCCTGATTAGCACTGGGCTCGGCTTTCAATGGCATCCAGTATGGATCGTCCTCAGGAAACCTTTTTTCAAACTTGAATTTCGGGAAGTTCTTCTT
>Ga0265780_10001343_pt1 | contig 34835 bp, 26 predicted proteins | sample P1T30metagenome_FD_192432 | JGI IMG/M metagenome (GOLD analysis project Ga0265780, IMG submission 192432) | Plant litter microbial communities from East Loma Ridge, Irvine, California - P1 T30 | ecosystem: Environmental > Terrestrial > Plant litter > Unclassified | place: USA: California...
TGCATATTCTCCAGGAGCAGGCTTTTTCGTCCCGAAACTGGTCTTGGGAACCTTCTTCTTGTAGTCGGAGCTGCGTGTGATTTTGGGCACACCATCCTGCGCCGGCGCCTCCTCCGTCTCAAAAGTCCGTTGCGGAAGCTTGCTGGGCCGGTCGGTCTGGTCATCCTTGCTCTTCGGTCTCGCGTAGCTTGATCGCTTCGGCTTTTCGCCACTCCCATACCCTTGAAGGTCCTCATCGGTGACCTCTACAGGTTTTCCGGTCTTCGAGTTGATCAGGTACATGGATAGGTCAGGCTCGCGGCATGATTAACGATGTCGGCGTCAGGTGAATCGCCTCGCCGGACCATTGTATCCCCTGCACAGGTGCACTGGCGGCTTGTGGCCGAATCCGGTACTTCGATCGAGCATAGCAGGTTGCCAGGTTGAAAATCCAGCCGCGACCGCGACTGCTGGGTAACGACCCATTGCAGACGTTGACACGACAGCGAACTGGGACACGGTCCGACAAACATAGCCCTAATTTTTTCCAGATTCAGCGCCTGAACGGGTAACTCCGGCAGCTATCCACACGACCGAAACCATTATAGAAATAATTCCTGGGAAAAAGAGCGGTACCGCAAGCTCTGGCCGCGCTTGAAGAAAGAAGGATGCTGCCGTAAACACGAAACCCGGTAGGAGCAATCGGACGGATGCGTAACGATTGATCTTCCTCTGGGTCTGATCAGTACCGTAAGCCACAAAATTGAGAATCTTTGAATTTGGCATGAGGTAGAGCACCGCGCAGATGAACAGTAGAAAGAGTCCAATAAGCATGAAAATTCCTGACATAACGATCTCCACGTCGAATACGAAATAAATAGATTACATCTGCCATGCGTAAATCCACACGAGGATTCCTACTGCTCAACGACTGCTTTTAGCCGAATTCGGCAGGTCAAGCCGGCATAGCATGTTGTCATGCGAAAATTCCTCTTAGAAAACCGACATGCCGATATCGACCCAACGCGGACAAGAAATGAACGTTATGCGATAGCTACGTCGGCTGCTTTCGCACCCGCCTCAGACCATACGAGGCTAGTAGGCCAAATGGCCAGCACACGAAGAGAACTCCTTCCCACTGCTTCCAGCTTTCATAAGTTTGATACGAATGATACTTGCCTGTCTTCCCACAGTACGGTCCATCCACGCACGGCTTGTACGGCGCGTCCAGATACATTATCAATCCATAAAAAAACACCGTAAGGCAAGACGCTACGATCCCAAACAACAGCACCTGAAGCTTGAAATGTCTTCCTCTAAAAAGACGATTTGTTAGTGTCATCATTGCATTTCTTTCAGAAGGAACGCCGCTTTTGGCCGAGCCCGGCCGTTGGGGTAGCATAGCAGGTTGCCACACTGGAAAATTCATGGACCGCCACGAAAGGCTTTAGGGGGCCTCGAAAAACCTTTGCTCCCGGCAGCAATGGTGGTTGAGAAGCGGAGCTGTACAGGCGTACAGCGAGCATCGCAGACCGCCAGTGCAACGCCCAGCAGGTTTTTCGAGCGTCCCTTTAGTCGACCCATTGCGGACCTTGGTTAGGTATAAGCTGGGACGAGCGGATGAGCGAGTTTTAGTGCAGCAAGATGGTCTCCTACGCCCTGCCATGGCTGCAAGTTGAAATGCCTGGATAGCCGCTGCAACGCTAAGCTCGGCTCATTGGCAGCCTGAATGTAGTCGACCGTGCGGTTCTCGTTGTAGGCAAGTTGTTCGAGGCCGAAATAACCGTAGACACAGCCTAGTGATAAAAAACCTTCTAGGTCCGATCCAACAACAACATTTGCGCAATCGAAGGCCATTGACACTGTCATGACTACTGGAAAAGCTTGGTCACTTGGGATACTAAAATGCACGCCATCACCGCCTGTATAAGCGAAAGGTAGGTACCCCGGAGGTGATGAGTCATAACCTCCCGGCGACGGGGAATCAACAAGACACAGCCCATCATCCTCGAGCGCCTCTCGATCCCCTTGCGATAACGATGAAACATAAGCTTTTAGTTCAGCGATATTCATGGCTCTACCTGGCGTTTATGGATGAGTATAAAATACTGTCGAGTCGTATGGCTGTTGTCTGCTGTTGGCCGAATCTGGCCGGTCGCAGCAGGATAGCAGTTTGCCAGGCAGAAAATCCTCAGATTGTAATGACCGGCTGGTTTCAACCTGCAATAGCCGTTCGTTTATCCCAATTCAAATCAAAAAATCTACTGGTGAACTACTGCAAAATAAAATCGGCGTCCCTGCATATGTAAGGCCATCCTTTGAAACATACAGAGGCGCGATAGGCGATCCCACGCTGAATCGCGAATGATCCATATGCGGGAACTTCGGTCTGAACACTCCCGTATGAGGGCTTCAGGCTGCCAGTATTCAGTCCCGGCTCTAATTGGAATCGATCAAGTTGAAACATCTCTCCGCGTGCTGTAGCACGCCAAACCATCCTGCCGCTTCTCTGCTCGACGACCTCAATGCGGTCGATGTCCGATGGGTATTCACTTAAGGTCTCAAAATGCACAGATACGCCTTGTGCCGTGTGCGCTGCATAAACAGCGGGCGTGAAAAAATATGCGAGGGTGGCCAGTAAGATCACGGCCAGTATTGTAATGACAATAGCAAAATATTTCATCTGGCAGGCAAGCAAATTCAAGGCTAAAAATCGTGTGCTTCTGGCCTAACCCGATTGTTCCGGCCTGGCATGGCAGGTGGCCAGGTTGAAAATCCAGCCGTGGTTGCGGCAGGCCGGTACCGGCCCAAAATAGTCATTCCACAGCAGCATTCAGCACAGCTAGAACTTTGGCTCCTGGATAAGAATGGCGCTCCGGATAAGCATTCCGGTGGTAGCAGCTCCAGTAGCTCGTTATTCGCCGCGCAAGTGTCGCCAGATACGCAGAATTTTCCCACGCGAATGCCCGCAGTGCGGCAGGGTTGTGGTCGCCAATGGCGTTGGCGACATCTGCTGTAATCTCGACAACGTATTCGCCAGCAAGTTGAAGAACATAGGGCGTGATCCAGGGCGCTTCGTTTTTTACCAGTTCCCGAAGACACTCTTGCCGTAAATAGCCATCGTAATGGCGCGTCCCCAGACACAGGAGGATGAGTTTGGAGGTCGCTTGCAAATCCCTTAGTTGCCGACGCAATAAATCAGGATCGTAGTAGACCCGATAAGGTATGCGAAGCGCTTCGCCCTCCACGTTGACCATGAACGCATACCTGGGTGGATGCCACTCTCCGCTCGTCACAGAAGCAACAGCGTCACGCACGGCAGAGCGCAGCGCCGCCGGAAATGCCGTCGCTTCGTCACATCTCATTTCACAACGGATGAGAAACATCAGACGCCTTGATCAAATAATGCCGGCTAAAATCGTTGCGCTGCTGTGTTTCCGAAATGCTCATTTTTTGGCCGGTGGCAGACATTTATATAGCTTCGGTTCAGGCCCGTCAGCATTATGGGGCGGGCAGGGTGTGAACGACCAGCGGGCTGTCCAGTAAACCAGCCGACTCGGCATCCATCTCGCCATCGATCTTCGACGGCCGGTATTTGGTCTGGTACGCCACCAGGACATTGTGGCTTGCCTCGCTCCACACGCCGTCCTGCGGCACGACATAACCGATCGTCGCCAGCTTGTGCTGGAACCACGCTGCATCCGGTACATGGCCGGCAAACCTGCGCGCGTTATCGCGGGCCGCAACCGTATCCGGCCACGCCACCAGCCCTGCATCGGCCAGCCGCTTCCAGGGAAAGAGGGCGCCGGGATCCTGCTTTCTCTGCGGGGCGATATCGCTGTGGGCCAGCACGTTTTCGGGCGCGATGCCGTTGCGCTTGACGATGTCGGCAATGAGCGGCAGCAGCAGGTCCATCTGCGCGGCCGGGTAAGCAAACCACTGCTTGCCGTGCGGTCCCTCGACCCAGCCCGGATTGACGATTTCAATGCCGATCGAGGTGTTGTTGAGCGAGCGGTCGCCTTTCCAGCCGGCGTCAAGACCGGCGTGCCAGGCATTGCGCTGCTCGTCGACCAGTCCGTAGATTTTCGGGTGCGGACCGTCGGTCAGCAAATAGTGGATGCTGGCGCGCGTGCCGGTCTGGCCCGTAAACACTTTGAGGGAGGTGGCTGTGTCGGTCACCGTGTAATGCAGGACCAGGTATTTGACGCGCGCGCTCTGGTCGCGCGTACCGAGGGAGCGGTCGATTGAAGGTGAATTGGTGCAGCTGGACAGGAACGATAATGCCATCAAGGCGGCCAGCCGCCTGAAGAAAGTCGTTCCTGTCATTGGCGGATTTAACGCATGCCCGAGATGATTTGTTTCAGCTTGCCCGAATCGGCGCAGAACGACCGGATGCCTTCGGCCAGTTTTTCAGTTGCCATCGCATCTTCATTCATCATGAAGCGGAAGGTTTTTTCGTCGATGCCGACGCGCTCGACCGGCGTGCCGGTGGCAGGGACCAGCTTGCGTTCGATCGGCGAATCGTTGTCAGCCAGCTGCTGCAGCAGGTCTGGCGAAATGGTCAGCAAATCGCAGCCTGCCAGTTCCGTGATTTGCGAGATGTTCCGGAAACTCGCGCCCATGACTTCGGTCTGGTAGCCGAATTTGCGGTAATGCTGGTAAATGCGCTTGACCGATTGCACGCCTGGATCCTGGGCGCCGGTGTAATCGATGCCGGTCGATTTTTTGTACCAGTCGTAAATGCGGCCCACGAAAGGCGAGATCAGTTTCACGTTCGCTTCGGCGCAGGCGATGGCTTGCGGCAGCGAGAACAGCAATGTCAGATTGCAGTGGATGCCTTCTTTTTCCAGCGCCTCGGCAGCGCGGATGCCTTCCCAGGTGGCGGCGATCTTGATCAGCACGCGCTCGCGATCGATGCCGGCGGCTTCGTACAGGGCAATCAGTTCACGGCCCTTGTCGATATTGGCTTGTGTGTCGAACGACAGGGCGGCATCGATTTCGGTCGAGACGCGGCCCGGAATGATCTTCAAAATTTCCACGCCAAACGCGATCAGGAGTTGATCGATCACGGCGCCGGTGGACGCGCCAGCGCTATCTGCCACGGCCTTGGCCAGCAGCGGCTTGTATTCTTCCTTCTGGACGGCTTTCAGGATCAGCGACGGATTGGTGGTGGCGTCCCGGGGCGTAAAGGCCTGGATCGACTGGAAGTCGCCCGTATCGGCCACGACGGTGGTGAATTGCTTGAGTTGTTCGAGTTGGTTCATCAGGGGTCTTTTCGAGAAGTTGTCAAATGCAGTCGGTGGCGTCGAGGAAGGCCGCGACCATCGCTTCCAGGCCAGCCTGGTCTTCCAGCGTAAAACGCTCCAACGTCGGGCTGTCGATGTCGAACACGCCGACCAGCTTGCCGTTCTGGACCAGGGGAATCACGATCTCGGCGTTCGATGCCGAATCGCAGGCGATATGGCCTGGAAACGCGTGCACGTCCGGCACCAGGATGGTTTCACGCTTGCTTGCTGCCGCGCCGCAGACGCCGCGCCCGAACGGGATGCGCGCGCAGGCGACCTTGCCCTGGAACGGGCCGACCAGCAATTCCTCGCCGGTCCCGGCCTTGTTCGGGCGCGCCAGGTAGAAGCCGGCCCAGTTCAGGTCAGCGATGGTGTCGTAGACAAAGGCGGAAAACTGGGAGGCGTTGGCGACCAGGTCGCGTTCGCCCTCTAAAATGCTGGCGACCTGCTTGGCCAGCATGGCGTAGTCGGGACGGTCGGAGGCTTCAGGGGTGATGTGCATGAGAGTATCGCGAAAACGAAAACGACCATTCTATCCAATAAACGAATCGAACTGCATGTCGAATTCCTGCAGCGCCTTTTGTGCGTTCTGCATCTTCTTGCGGAACTCCGGGCCGCGCTGCAGCGCCAGGCCCACGGCCAGGATGTCGATGACGACGAGATAGGCCAGGCGCGCGGAAATGGGCGTGTACGGGTCAGTGTTGAAGACCAGGTCGATCGGGATCAGCACTGTGGCCAGGTCGGCCAGCGGCGTGCCGGACGGCGCCAGCACGATGATGTCGGCCCCGCCGCGGCGCGCCAGTTTCACCGAGCGCACCAGCGCCGGGCTGGTGCCGCGCTGGGAGATGGCAACCACTGCATCGCCTTCGCGCAGGAGGGCGGCGGCAATGCTGTGGATGTTCGGGTCGGCGTAAGCAACCGTGGGGACGCCCTAGCGGAAAAATTTGTGCTGGGCGTCGGCAGCGACGATGCCGGACGTGCCTTGCCCGTAAAACTCGATCTTGCTGGCGCGCGAGAGGATGTCCAGCGCCGCTTGAATGGTGTCCGGGTGCAGGTTGTTGCGCAGGTCGAGCAGGGTGTTGATCGAGCGGCTGCAGATTTTGTTGACCAGGTCGGCGGCGAGGTCGTCCTGGCTCGGCTGCTCGTTGGCGCCGGGCAGGGCGAGGGCCAGGCCCTGCGCCAGTTTCAGTTTGAATTCGTGCCAGCCGTCGTAACCCAGGGTGCGGCAAAAGCGCACGACGGTTGGCTCGGACACCTGGGCGCTGCGGGCCAGGGCCGTGATGTTCTGGCTGACCGTCGCGGACGGTTTTTCCAGCACGGCAATGGCGACCTTGCGCTCGGATTTCGAGAGCGAGTCGAGCTGGGTGCGGATGGAGTCAAGCAACATACGTCATCCCCGCGAAGGCGGGGACCCATACCATGTCACCGAAGCAGTGCTGCATGCGTGTTATGGGTCCCGGCCTACGCCGGGATGACGGTTTTTGGGCTGACAAATCAGTCTTCCGGCAGCGCTTCTTCACGCCACTGCAAACCATCGCGGCCGATCAGGGCCGATGCGGCAGCCGGCCCCCACGTGCCCGACGTGTACGGCACCGGCATGCTGTCGTCTTCTTCCCAGTGGTCCAGGATCGGCTCGACCCATTCCCACGCCGCTTCCAGTTCGTCGCCGCGCATGAAGAGCGTCAGCTGGCCGCGCAGCACGTCGAGCAGCAGGCGCTCGTAGGCTTCCATGCGCGGGGTCTTGAACTGTTCGTTGAAATCCAGTTCCAGCTCGGCCTGTTTCAGGCGCATGCTGTCGCCCGGGGTTTTGGCCATCAGGTTGAACGACAGGCCTTCGTCCGGCTGCAGGCGGATGACCAGGCTGTTCGGCTGGAAGCTCGACGTCGGCTGGTTGAAAATCGAGTGCGGGATCGGCTTGAAGCGCACGACGATTTCAGCCAGGCGGTCAGCCATGCGCTTGCCGGTACGCAGGTAGAACGGCACGCCGGCCCAGCGCCAGGTGTCGATCTCGGCTTTCAGGGCAACGAACGTTTCAGTGCGCGATTGTTGCGGCGCATCGGGCTCGTCGCGGTAACTTGGCACCGGCTGGCCGTCCACGTGGCCGGCGCGGTACTGGCCGCGCACGATGTTTTGCGTCAGCGTGGTCGGGGTGAATTTTTTCAGCGAGCGCAGCACTTGCAGCTTGGCGTCGCGCACGGCGTCCGGCGCGATCGAGGTTGGCGGCTCCATGGCCACAATGCACAGCAGTTGCAGCAGGTGGTTCTGCAGCATGTCGCGCAGGGCGCCGGAATTGTCGTAGTAGCCGAGGCGGTTGCCCACGCCGATTTTTTCAGCGATGGTGATCTGCACGTCGGAAATCCATTCGCGGCGCCACAGCGGCTCGAACAGGATATTGCCGAAGCGCAGGGCCAGCAGGTTCTGCACGGTTTCCTTGCCGAGGTAGTGGTCGATCCGGTAGATCTGCGATTCGGCAAAGACCTTGCCCACTTCGGCGTTGATCTGCTTGGCGCTTTCCAGGTCGCGGCCCAGCGGTTTTTCCAGCACGACGCGGGAGTTGGCCGTGGCCAGGCCGGTTTCCTTCAGGTTGTCGCAGATTTTTGCAAACAGGTGCGCCGGGGTGGCCAGGTAATACACGCGCGTCAGGGACTCGTCCTTGCGCATGGTTTCCACCAGCGGACCGTAAGTTTTGACATCGGTGGCATTGAGCGACACGTACAGGATGCGTTCGGCGAAGCCATCCCAGCGCTCGTCGACCTTGGCCTTCATGTGTGGCTTGGAATCCTTGTCGACATTGGCCAGGAATTCTTCACGCGACCACTCGTGGCGGCCCACGCAGATGATGCGGGCGTCAGGCGGCAGGTCGTTGGCAATGTGGCGCGCATACATGGCCGGCAACAATTTTCGCATCGACAAATCACCGCTGCCGCCAAAGAGTACAAGGTCAAAATCGTTGAGTGCCATAGGGGAGGATTCGCAAAAGAGGTGGGTGGTATCGTGTATGTAAATTTACTACATGAATATTCAATGCGCAAGAAAATTTACTACGGAATGGGTTGGTGCAGATGGGTCGTGGCGTCATCCTGCCATATTTGTGGCCGGCGGGTTGCGCTGGCATGTGTGCAGCTGGGGCCAACGGGCGTAAAAAAGCCGTCGGCCCCGTGTGGGGGATGACGGCTGTGGGCGGAGCTGAAAAGCTTACACAGCCACGTGCAGGCGCACGTCGATGTTGCCTTTGGTAGCGTTCGAGTAAGGGCAGACGATGTGCGCCTTGTCGACCAGCTCTTGCAGCTGGGCCTGGTCCATGCCTGGCGCAGTGATGGTCAGGTCGGCTTCAATCGAGAAACCGGTCGGTACCGGGCCGATGCCCACTTCTGCAGTGATCGACAGGTCGGCTGGCAGCGTGACCTTGGCCTGGCCGGCGACGAATTTCAGGGCGCCAATGAAGCAGGCCGAGTAGCCGGCAGCGAACAGTTGCTCGGGGTTGGTGCCGATGGCGCCGGCGCCGCCAAGTTCTTTCGGGGTCGTCAGTTTCAGGTCGAGCACGCCGTCGTCGCTTTTCGAGGTGCCTTCACGGCCGCCGGTCGAGGTGGCTTTAGCGCGGTACAGGACTTTTTCGATGCTCATTGAGTTACTCCGTTATTGTTGAATTGAAGGAAAGTCCGGTTGCCGAGGCAACCGGACAGGCCGTTACATTACCGGATTTGACGCGTTCGCGTTGGCAGCGGCATCGAAACGGTCCAGGTTCATGACCTTGGTCCAGGCTGCCACGAAGTCGCGCACGAACCGTTTCGACGCGGTCGCGCTGGCGTACACCTCGGCCAGGGCGCGCAGCTGGGCATGCGAACCGAAGATCAGGTCGACGCGCGATGCATTCCACTTGTGCTTGCCGGTCTTGCGGTCGCGGCCTTCGAAGCGGTCCACCACCGGCGACACCGGTACCCACTGCGTGTTCATGTCCAGCAGTTCGACGAAGAAGTCGTTGGAGAGCGTGCCCGGGCGGCTGGTGAAGACACCATCCTGGCTCTGGCCGGCGTTCACGTCCAGCACGCGCAGGCCGCCGATCAGGACCGTCATTTCCGGCGCGGTCAATGTCAGGAGCTGTGCTTTATCGACCAGCATCGCTTCCGCCGGCACGCTGTAGCGTGTCTTCTGGAAATTGCGGAAGCCGTCCGCGATGGGTTCCAGCGGTTCGAACGACTGCACATCGGTCTGCTCCTGCGTGGCATCGGTACGGCCCGGCGTGAATGGCACGGTGATCTCTTCACCAGCGTTTTTCGCTGCCTGCTCGACGCCCACATTGCCGGCCAGGACGATCAGGTCCGCCAGCGATACCTTCTTGCCGCCCTGGCTGAATTCGGCTGCAATCTGTTCGAGTTTGTCCAGTACCGGCGCGAGTTGCTCCGGCTGGTTGACGGCCCAGTCCTTTTGCGGCGCCAGGCGGATGCGGGCGCCGTTCGCGCCGCCACGCTTGTCGGAACCGCGGAAGGTCGAGGCCGAAGCCCAGGCAGTTGCGACCAGCTGGGAAATCGTCAGGCCGGACGCCAGCACTTTTTCTTTCAGCGCGGCGATATCGTTGGCGTCGACCAGCGCATGGTCGACTGGCGGCACCGGATCCTGCCAGACGAAGACTTCAGCTGGCACTTCCGGGCCGAGGTAGCGGGCGCGCGGACCCATGTCGCGGTGGGTCAGCTTGAACCAGGCGCGGGCAAATGCGTCAGCGAACTGGTCCGGGTTTTCCAGGAAGCGGCGCGAAATTTTTTCGTAGGCCGGGTCCATGCGCAGCGCCAGGTCGGTGGTCAGCATGGTCGGACGATGGCGCTTCGACGGATCGTGCGCATCGGGAATCAGGCCATCGCCGCCCTTGGCGACCCACTGGTGGCCGCCGGCCGGGCTCTTGGTCAATTCCCATTCAAAGCCGAACAGGTTTTCAAAAAAGTTGTTGCTCCATTTTGTCGGCGTACTGGTCCAGGTTACTTCCAGGCCGCTGGAAATGGTGTCGCCACCCTTGCCGGTGCCGTAGCTGTTGGCCCAGCCAAAGCCCTGGGCGGACAGGTCCGCTGCTTCCGGCTCGTGGGTCACGTGTTCTGCCGATGCTGCGCCGTGGGTCTTGCCGAACGTGTGGCCGCCGGCAATCAGCGCGACGGTTTCTTCGTCGTTCATGGCCATGCGGCCAAACGTGTCGCGGATGTCGATGGCGGAGGCGAGCGGATCGGGCCTGCCGTCCGGGCCTTCAGGGTTGACGTAGATCAGGCCCATCTGCACGGCGGCAAGCGGGTTTTCCAGGTCGCGCGAGTGCCGCACTTCGCTGTCGTCATCCTTTGGCAGGACGGCGTGGTTTTCGTCCACGCCAGGCGAGCCGGTGGAATAGCGCACGTCGCCTGCGAGCCATTTGTTTTCACGGCCCCAGTACACATCCTGGTCTGGTTCCCAGACGTCGGCGCGGCCGCCGGCGAAACCGAGGGTCTTGAAGCCCATGCTTTCCAGCGCTACGTTGCCGGTCAGGATGTAGAGGTCGGCCCAGGAAATCTGGTCGCCGTATTTTTGCTTGATCGGCCACAGCAGGCGGCGCGCCTTGTCCAGGTTGACGTTGTCGGGCCAGCTGTTCAAGGGGGCGAAACGCTGCTGCCCACGGCCGGCGCCGCCGCGGCCGTCGCCGGTGCGGTAGGTGCCGGCGCTGTGCCAGGCCATGCGGATGAACAGGCCGCCATAGTGCCCGAAGTCGGCCGGCCACCATTCCTGGGAGTCAGTCATCAGGGCGGTCAGGTCTTGCTTGACGGCTGCCAAGTCGAGGCGGGCAAAGGCTTCGGCGTAGTTGAAGTCCTGGCCCATCGGGTCGGACTTGGAGGAATGTTGGTGGAGCAGGTCCACGCGCAATTGTTTTGGCCACCAATCACGGTTGGTGGTGCCGACGCCTGCGGCGGCGTTGAACGGGCATTTTGCTGCGGTTTTTTCGATGCTCATGGGGGTCTCCTGTTGCCGGAAGTAAATTCTACTTCAATAAAAACAGTATAGACATCCACCCTGAATAGGTAAATTAAATCGTTACTATTGCATCGATAGCATAATAGGATATACGAAGAGATACTTACGCAGTGCGCAAGAATGAGGCAAGCAATCCGGATGGGGTGCTGGATTTGCCGGATTCGAACAGCGCCAAATTGCCAATGACGACAAAACTGTCGCGTGCGCGCGACACTGCGACATTGAGCATATTGGGCGACTGGTCATAAAAGGCGTCAACCGGGACTGTTCCGTAAGTCGGTGAAAACAGTACTACGGCGCGCTCGGCGCCTTGCAGCGCATGCACGGTGCCGACAGTAACGCCGGCATCCTTGCCCAGTTCCCGGCGCAGCAGCGACCCGATCAGTCCGGCCTGGGCGGCAAACGGCGTCACCACGCCGACCAGCTCGCCCAGTGTGCGCGGCGTGCCAGCCAGCGCGCTGTAATGGGCTTCGATGCGGGCGCGGTGCTGAACGAGCCAGGCGACCACGGCGCGCGCTTCGTCCGGATTCTGGCGGCTGGCGCCAGATTTGATATCGCGCCCCGCCACGTGCACGGTCTCGAACGGGTGGAATAGCAGTTCCTCCGCCACCATCGGCCGCAGCGGCTGCAGCCGTCCGCCGTAGATCAACTGGTTGCAGTAGTCGATCAGGGGTGGCAGGCAGCGCCGATGTTCAGTCAGCATCAGGCCGCGCATATTGTCAAATTGCTGGACTGGGCAGGCGCGGTTGGCCACTGCCATCAGCTTGCCGCTGGCATTGAGGTAGCCAGCGTCGGCCAGGCGGTCGTATTCCGGATCGTGCGGCGCACTTGTCAGCCCGAACTGCACGGCGGTGGCGCGGTCGACGCCCTGGCCGGTACTCCAGATCGGCTCGATCTGGAACACGTCGCCCACGACCAGCGCCCGCTTCGCGAGCGCGAACAGGCCGGCGCCGACATCGGGCGCGACCTGGCCGGCTTCATCGACAATGAGTAAATCGATGGTATTCCACAGCGGGATGTCTTCGCCTTGCCAGGCCGTGAAGAACGCCGGCGCCATGTGGAAATTGGTCACCATGCACGGCGCCAGCTTGGCGAAGCGGCGGTATTTCGCTTCCAGCTTGGCGCGCCCGCGGGTGTCGCTTTCCATGCTCGACAGGCGCTGCTGTTGCTGCAGCAGCCAGCGCCCGGTCCAGTAACGGTCGGCAATGCCGAACATGGGTGCGCGCAAGGCCAGGTCGAGTGCGTCTTCCAGGCCGTCGAGCGAAATATCGTGCAGCTCGCGCAGGTCGCCCTGGAGCGCGTCGCGCCACTGGTCGAGCAGGGTTTCGATATGGGCCAGGCGTTGCTGCGCCTCGCGCTGCTTGGCCAGCGACGCCTGGCGCTGCTGTTCGGCTTCTTGCATGCGCTCGGCAATGGCCGCTTGCGTGGCATTGCGGTTGTGCAGCGCTTCGAGCTTGGCGTTGTGCAGGAAGGCGGGCGGGTCGTCGCGGCGGTCGTTGAGCGTCTGCGTGGCGCGTTCGGACGCCAGGAAAGCCCGGTCCAGTTTCGAGCGGTGGCGGCCAATGGGCGGCACAAAGGCGAGCAGGTCGAGCCACAGTGGCGAGTGGGTCATGTGGTTGACCCAGCCGGCTTCGGCCCGCAGGATGTCTGCCACCGATTCGGCGTAGTCGTTGGTGGCCGCGGCGGTGGCATCGTGGCAGGCGGCAATGTCGCGCGCCCAGAGGCGGGCGCGCCGGGCGTGCTTGTGGATCTCCGACTGGTACTGGACGATCAGGCGTTCGCAGGTGCTGCTGGCGCCATCCTCGATGGCTTGTCCGCTGGCCTGGAAGATCGCGTGGCGCGCTTCGACCAGCGCGCGCAGGCGCTGGGCCAGGTGCACCAGCTGCGCCTGCAGCTTGGCGACGATCGACACGATGGCCCGGTCGCCGGGAAAGTGCGCCTGCGCCTTGTCCAGGAAATAGCGCTGCGCTGCATACACCGGCGCGCGCGTTTCCCATTCGGTGAACGGCTGGGTTTTTTGGGTGCAGACAGGGAAGGTGCTCTGGCGCGATTCGGACGCCAGGAAGAGGCCGAAGCCGCCCGGATACGGGTGCCAGCGTTCGTGCCCGGTCTGCCCGCAGATGGTGGCAAAACTGTCCAGCACGTTTTCGACGGCCTTGACGTTGGTCGAGGCCACCACGATCAACGGGCATTCGGCCTGCTTGATGGCGGCGTCGACCCACATTTGCGCCACCACGCTTTGCAGCAGCGTGGTCTTGCCCGTGCCGGGCGGGCCGTTGACGGCCAGGACGCCGCCCGGCGGCAATTGCGCCAGTTCGGCCATGGCCGTGCGCTGCGACGGCGACAGGGGATGGCGCGGGTTGATGTGGCCGACCGTGGCGGCGTACTGGGCGCCGGACTCGCCAACGGCAAGGGGCGCGCGCGCCGGACGGTCGCGCGTGTCCGCCAGGTTGTCGAACAGGGGCAGCGGCAGCATTTCGCCGGCGATCTGGTCGTACAGCTTGATGATGTGGCGGGCCATGACGGGCGGATCGCACGGCATGCCGAACCAGCTGGAAACGAGCGTGTGGCCGTCGGCGGTAAAGGCGGGCGCATCAACGCGTTGCAGGGTGGCCTGCAGGCTGGGCAGTGTGGCGCCGGTGACTGCCGTGAACAGGTCCGCGGCGATGTCCAATGCTTCTTGCATACTGGCCGGTTTGAATGGCAAGCTGGCAAGAAACGCGTCGTGGTCGGCCAGCGTACCCACAGGCAGGGCGCCCAGCGTGGGGGCAAGCAGGTCGCGCGGAATCCACGGCATGCGCTGCGGGTCGGCCACCAGTTCGCCCGAACGCTTGAGGCGGCAGGCAATGCATAGCAACACCGCGGCATCGCCGCCAGCGGCTGGCGCCAGGCGCGCCGGGATCAACAGGAAGGGAATGACGTCGCTGGCCGGCGTCTTGCTGGCTGCAAACTGTATCTTGGTCCAGGCTTCCACATCGGCCGCTGCACCTGCCACGCGCCACGCGCCCTCGGTCTCCGTCAACATGATCGGACGGGCGCCGGGCGGCAACTCGGGATGAAACAGGTTCAGTTCGGCCAGGGCTGCACGCCAATAGCCGGCAGGTATGTTACTCGAGGGTGATGTCATGGAATCAAGAGGGATTGGCTGCGCAATTGTCAGGCAATCCTGGTCTGGCAATCAGATACGGTGGAGCTGAACGGTGGGACGGAGGATAGCCGTCCACCCCGCCTCAGGTCAATTGTATTCGCGCCAAATGGATAGTTTTTTGTTACGAAATATATTATGACGGCTCGTAGACGTGTTCGGCACGGCCCGGCACATCGACGCGCAGCGCCAGTACCTGGCCAGTCAGCGGCAGGCGGGCTTTTTCTGCCTCCGGCCGCTTGCCGCTGGCGCTGGTGATGTACAGGGTGCGCAAATCGTCGCCGCCAAAAGCAATCATGGTCGGGCACTGCACTGGCAACGTGATCTCTTGCAGCAACTTTCCGATGGGAGAAAACCGCAGGATGCGCGCGCCTTCGAACATCGCGCACCAGTAGGCGCCTTCGCTGTCGACCGCCGCCCCATCCGGGCGGCCGCCGTAGCCGGAGGCCTGCTTGTCGGTATCGAACCGCTGGAAGGGCAGCACATTGCGGGCTTTGCCAGTGAGGGCATCGAAATCGTAGCGGTCGATGCGGTGGGTGGTCGTATCCGCGTGGTACATGGCGTCGCCGGACGGCGTGAAGGCCAGGCCGTTCGAGTTGGTCATGTTGCCCGACCAGGCGCGGTGGACCTTGCCGCGTTCGAGCACATACATTTCGGCAACCGGCTTGTCGCCCGGTTCATAGCGGGTGCCCACCCAGAAGCGCCCGGCCGGGTCGACGCGGCCATCGTTGAAGCGGGTGGTGGCGGTGTCATACGGCGCATCGGCGATTTTTGTTGCCGCGCCGCTGTGCGTATCGAGGTGGATGAAGCCGTCGCGGCGCGCAACCACCAGGCCGCCAGTGGCGTGGATGCCGATGGCGCACGGCTCGCTGTCCATGTCGAACTGGCGGTGTTCGCCTGTTTTCGGATCCTTGCGGTGCACGGCGAAGCCGTCGATGTCGACCCAGTACAGGACTGCTTCATGTGGATGCCACAGCGGCGATTCGCCGACTTGCATGGGCTGGTCGTGGAATACCTGGATATCGTTCATCGTCATTCCTTAGATGGCAGCGCGGGCGCGGGCAATTAATCCATTCGTCGAGCTGTCGTGCTCGCCTGGGGCGGGGGTGCCGGTCAGTTCGGCTTCGATGCGCTTGGCCAATACTTTACCCAGTTCCACGCCCCACTGGTCGAAACTGTTGACGTCCCAGATCACGCCCTGCACGAAGGTTTTGTGTTCGTACAGCGCAATCAGCGAACCCAGGTTGAACGGGGTCAGGTATTCCATCAGAATCGTGTTGCTGGGGCGGTTGCCCGGGAACGTTTTGTGGGGCGCCAGGCGCTCCATTTCCGCCAGCGACAAGCCCTGGGTCTGCAGGTCGGCGCGCACTTCGTCGAGCGTCTTGCCTTTCATGAAGGCTTCCGACTGGGCGAAGCAGTTGGCCAGCAAGGCCGCGTGCTGGTTTTCCAGTTCGTGCGCGGGCCGCAAGGTGGCGATGAAATCGATCGGCGTCACATCCGTGCCCTGGTGCAGCAGCTGGAAATAGGCGTGCTGGCCGTTGGTGCCGGTGTCGCCCCAGATGACCGGGCAGGTCGGCACGTCGACCGGTTGCCCGCTGCGGGTGACGCGCTTGCCGTTGCTTTCCATGTCGAGCTGCTGCAGGTACGCCGGGAAGCGGCTCAAATCCTGGTGGTAAGGCGCAATCGAGACCGACGTGCAGCCGAGGAACTGGCGGTTCCAGAAACCCACCAGCGCCAGGATCACCGGCATGTTCTGCTCGAACGGCGCTTCCTTGAAGTGCAGGTCCATCGCGTGGGCGCCGGCGAGGAAATCGGCAAAGTAGCCGTAGCCGACCGCCAGCGCCACCGGCAGGCCGATAGCCGACCAGACCGAATAACGCCCGCCGACCCAGTCCCAGAACGGGAACATGTTGTCGGGATCGATGCCGAAGGTCTTGATGGCTTCGACGTTGGTCGAGACCGCGACAAAATGTTTGCCCAGCGCGTCTTCTTTGGCCGTCTGCAGGAACCAGGCGCGCGCTGCCTGCGCGTTCACCATGGTTTCAGCAGTCGTGAACGTTTTGGAGGCGATGATGAAGAGCGTCGTTTCCGGGTTCACTTTCGACAGGGCCGCGTCGATGTCGTGGCCGTCGACGTTGGAGACGAAATGCATGGCCAGGCGCGGATGGGCGTACTGGCGCAGCGCCAGGCACACCATCTTCGGACCCAGGTCGGAGCCGCCGATGCCGATATTGACGATGTCGGTGATCGGCTTGCCCGAGTAGCCCTGCCAGGCGCCGCTGCGCACGGCGTCGGAAAAGGCGCGCACGCGGTTCAGGACGGCGTGGACATCGGCGGCCACATCCTGGCCGTCGACGGTCAGCGCTACTTCACGCGGCGCGCGCAGGGCAGTGTGCAGCACGGCGCGGTTTTCGGTCAGGTTGATGCGCTCGCCGGCAAACATGGCGTCGCGCCGCTCTTCCACGCCGCGTTCGCGGGCCAGCGCAGCCAGCATGTCAAACGTGCGCCCGTCCAGACGGTTTTTTGAATAGTCTAGGAACAGTCCTGCCGCCTCGACCGAGAGACGCTCGAAGCGCTGCGGGTCGGCGCCGAACAGGCCGCGCATCTGCCAGTCTTCGGCATCGATGGCGTGGGTTTCAAGCGCCTGGAAGCTGGCGGTGCTGGTCAGGGATGGCGTAAGCATGAGTGTGGGAAATGAGTTGGCAAAAGACGTTGAAAGATGGTCGAATAATACATGAACCGGGCGTAAATTCACTACAATCCTGCGCTGCAGCGCTCTGCATCACTGGCATGTCGGCTGACAAATTTTATGAATGGCAGCAATGAGGTGCTGTGCATTTCATTTCGTAGTAAAATTTCAGAACCAATTTAAGAATCCCAGACAAGGAACCCATCATGGCGTTACACCCCGTAGTTGAACGCGTTACCCAACGCATCATCGAACGCAGTGCGCCATCGCGCGCCGCTTACCTGGCCCACGTCGACGCGGCGCGGATCAAGGGCGTGCAGCGCGGCGCCTTGTCCTGCACCAACCTGGCCCACGGTTTCGCCGCTTTCCCTGCCAACGACAAACTCAAACTGCGCGAATACCGCCAGCCGTCGGTGGCCATCGTCTCGTCGTACAACGACATGCTGTCGGCGCACCAGCCGTTCGAGAGTTTTCCGGCCATCATCAAGGATGCCGTGCGCGAAGTGGGCGCCGTGGCCCAGTTCGCCGGCGGCGTGCCTGCCATGTGCGACGGCGTCACGCAAGGCCAGCCGGGCATGGAACTGTCGCTGTTTTCGCGCGACACCATCGCCATGGCCACGGCCGTCGCGCTGTCGCACAATATGTTCGACGCGGCCCTGTACCTGGGCGTGTGCGACAAGATCGTCCCCGGCCTGTTGATCGGCGCGCTGCACTTCGGCCACATCCCGGCCGTGTTCGTGCCGGCCGGTCCCATGACCAGCGGCATGTCGAACAAGGATAAAGCCGCCGTGCGCCAGCGTTACGCGCAGGGTCTCGCCACGCGCGAAGAATTGCTCGAAGGCGAATCGCAGTCTTACCACGGCGCCGGCACCTGTACCTTCTACGGCACTGCCAACAGCAACCAGATGCTGATGGAAATCATGGGCCTGCACATGCCGGGCGCAGCGTTCATCACGCCGGGTACCGCCTTGCGTGAAGCGCTGACGGTGGCGGCATCGCAGCGCGCCGTCAAGATCACGCAGCAGGGTGGCGACTACATGCCGGTGGGTCATATCGTCGACGAAAAATGCATCGTCAACGCACTGGCCGGCCTGCTTGCCACGGGCGGCTCGACCAACCACACGCTGCACCTGGTGGCGATTGCAAAAGCAGCCGGCATCGTCATCGACTGGGACGATTTCAATGAATTGTCCGCCGTCGTGCCGCTGCTCACGCGCATCTATCCGAACGGCGACGCCGACGTGAACCATTTCCAGGCTGCCGGCGGTCCGGGCTTCGTGATCCGCGAACTGCTTGACGCTGGCCTGGCGCACGACGACGTCAACACCATCCTCGGCCACGGCCTGCGGGCGCATACGACCGAGCCTTTCCTCGAGGGCGGCAAGGCGATCTGGAAAGACCTGCCGGTGGCCAGCGGCGACGAAGCCGTGGTGCGCCCCGCGTCGAATCCGTTTGCAGCGGATGGCGGCATGATCCTCGTCAAGGGCAACCTGGGCCGCGCAATCATGAAGATTTCAGCCGTCAAGGTCGACCATCGCATCGTGGAAGCGCCGGCGCTGACGTTCGATTCGCAGGAAGATTTCATGCACGCCTACCAGTCCGGCCACCTGAACCGCGATTTCGTGGCGGTGCTGCGCTTCCAGGGTCCGCGTGCAAACGGCATGCCGGAGCTGCATGCGCTGACACCGGCACTGGCCAATTTGCAGGATGCCGGTTTCCACGTGGCTTTGGTCACCGACGGGCGCATGTCGGGCGCGTCCGGCAAAGTTCCGGCGGCGATCCACGTGTCGCCGGAAATCCTGGCCGACGGACCATTGGGCCGCGTACGTGATGGCGACATCATCCGCCTCGACGCGTCCACCGGCACGCTCGAAGCGCTGGTGCCGGCGGACGTGTGGAACAAGCGGACGCTGGCCTCGGCCGACCTGACGTCGAACCACATCGGCATGGGCCGCGAACTGTTTGCCGTGTTCCGCAACGCGATCAGCGAAGCGGAGAAGGGCGCCACCACGTTCCCGCTGCCGTCGCCACGCCAGACCGTGGTACCGCTGCACGAAGGCGTTGACGCCGGCGAAATCATGCCGGGTTCCGATGAAGATTTTCTTGCAAGGACTAATTAATGACTTCCATGACCGTACTTGACATCATGCGCTCGGCGAGCGTGATTCCCGTGATCGCCATCGACGATCCGGCCCACGCTGTCCCGCTGGCGCGCGCGCTGGTCGCGGGCGGCATCCGCGTCCTGGAAGTGACCTTGCGCACCGCGCACGGCCTGCAGGCGATCCGCGACATGGCGCAAGTCGAAGGCGCCATCGTCGGTGTCGGCACGCTGACTGCCCCGGAAGAATTTGCCGCTGCCCGTGACGCCGGCGCCGTGTTCGGCGTCTCGCCTGGCTTGACGGCAGCGCTGATCGACGCGTCCAAAAAGAGCGGCCTGCCGCTGCTGCCTGGCGTGATGACGCCCTCCGAAGTGATGGCGGCGCGCGAAGCGGGCTTTCGCCAGCTGAAACTGTTCCCGGCCATGCAGGCGGGCGGCGTGGGCATGCTCAACGCCATCGCCGGTCCTTTGGGCGATGTGACGTTCTGCCCCACCGGCGGCATCTCCATCGAGACGGCGCCAAGCTTCCTGGCACTGAAAAATGTTGCCTGCGTGGGCGGCTCGTGGCTGACGCCAAAGGACGCGATTGCAGCCGGCGACTGGGGCCGCATCACCGAACTGGCGCGCGCCGCGGCCGCGCTGCGCCAATAAAGCGCAGTGCATCCTTTCGTCCGCTGCACGCGGACGAAGTCGCGATGGCGCGCCTGGTCTTCGGCGCCGCCATCGACTACGCGCGCGTGCGCATCTTCAACCGCTGTTACCTGCCGTTCGGGCTGCAACCGGCCAACTGCGCCATGTCGCCCAACGGCAGCATTTATTTTCATCCTTCCTGCCATCTGGCGAACTATGCTGCCGCCGATTTCCCGGCGCGGCACTGGTTCATGCATGAGATGGTCCATGTCTGGCAGCACCAGCTTGGCTATCCGGTGCGCCTGCGCGGGGCCATCCGGATCGGCCTGTCCTATGCATACGCGCTCGATGCCGATGCCAGGCTGGGCGACTTCAACATGGAAGCGCAGGGCGACGTGCTGGCCGATTACTTTGCGCTGAAACATCTGCGTCAGCCCGGGGTGATGCGCCAGCGGCAGTATGCCGGTTCGCTGGCGTTGTACGAATCGGTACTGGCGTTGTTTTTGTCTCATCCAAATGACCGGCGCAATCTCCCATCCCGCATAAAATTGCCATTCGTCAATAGAAAATTCTGACCACGCCATAGGATGAATCCTCACTTTTCAGCGGGGACGGGTCATGCGGCAAGCGGTGTTTCTGATCATGGTGCTGGCGCCGGCGGTGGCGATGCCTGCCCCGGCAGCCGTGCGCCCGGACAGCAACGGCCAGCCCTGTTTTACCGTCGATGCAGCTGCCGAGCAGCGCGACGGCACGGCGCAGTTCCGGTCGGTGACGGTGACCGATGTGGGGAGCGCCAGCCCGGCCTGGGAGATGGCGCTGCCGAGCGGGCGCAGCTTCGCGCTGACGCACACGATCTGCATTCCCTACGCCGGGCGCGTGACGGCACTGCCGCAGACCCAGGCGGCAACGCTGGCGCCAGGGCGCGTGTACCGGGTCACGCTGGCGGTGCGCAACTGGGACCGGCCAAGGTCGCCGCGCGCTTACACGGCGCACTTTTGCCTGGCCGGGCCGGGGCGGGCGGTGCGCCAGGTCGAGGAGCATGCAGGCTGCCCCGGTGGCCCCGAAAAGTAGGAAGGCGAGGGGGCGATCCGCTAGAATGGCGGCTTCCATTGACCAACACTTTTTCATCATGACCCAGGACGAACTCAAACAAGCCGTGGCGCGCGCTGCCATTCAATATGTGGTCGATGGCGAGATCATCGGCGTCGGCACCGGTTCCACGGCCAATTTCTTCATCGACGAACTGGCCAAGATCAAGGAGCGCATCAAGGGCACCGTGGCGTCGTCGGAAGCGACCGCTGCGCGCCTGCGCGGGCATGGCATCGAAGTGTATGACCTCAACGAAGTCGAATCGATTGCCGTCTATATCGACGGCGCCGATGAAATCACGGCCACCGGCGCCATGATCAAGGGCGGCGGCGCGGCGCTGACGCGCGAAAAGATCGTTGCATCGGTGTCGAAGCAATTCGTCTGCATTGCCGACGGCTCGAAACTGGTCGAGACGATGGGTGCCTTTGCGCTGCCGGTGGAAGTGCTGCCAATGGCGCGCGCCGCCGTCATGCGCCAGCTGGCGGCGCTGGGCGGCACGCCGCGCGTGCGCACGGTGGTTGCCAGCGACGCCATTTTCGTCACGGACAACGGCGGCGAAATCATCGATGTGGCCGGCTTGTCGATTACCGACCCGGTGGCGCTGGAAGCGCAGATCAACCAGATCGTCGGCGTGATTGCTGTCGGCCTGTTTGCTGCCCGCGGCGCCGACGTCTGCCTGCTCGGCACCGCCGACGGCGTCAAAACCCTGACCTTTTAACGAGGACGCATCATGAAACGCACGCTCGTAGTGGCAAGCCTCGTCGCGATGGTATTGAGTGGCTGTGCATTGCAAACGCCGATGGCGCCGGAGCCTGTTGCAGCAGCGTCGCCACGTGCAGTGCCGGCGCAACTGGTCGACGCGCAAGGCGCGCCGATCGAAGCGATTCCGTTCGTATCGGGCGTGTCGTCGGTGACGGTGGAGAAGATGGCTGCGGCGCAGCTGTGCAAGGGGGGCGACGGTGCTGCGCTGGTGACGCCGGCCGGGCCGGTGGAGGTGTACCGGATGCGGTGCGACAGCGGCCGGGTGTTCATGGCGCGGTGCGAGTTGAGGCAGTGCAAGCAGATGTAGGTTTCTGCGTCCGCTGGCTAGTGCTGGCGGGTTATGGGTCCCGGCCTGCGCCGGGATGACGGTTTTTGAAATGTTGGCTTTAAAACCGTCATCCTCGCGCAGGCGAGGACCCATACCACTTTTGCGTTCCAGGCAGCGCTTTACTCCGCCGGCGGCACATACCCCATTGCAGGATCGGCGCCTTCGCCAAAGAAATGCTTTTCCATCTGCGTCGCCAGGTATTTGCGCGCGCGCTGGTCGGCCAGGTTCAGGCGGTTTTCGTTGACCAGCATGGTCTGGTGTTTCAGCCACGCCTGCCAGGCTTCCTTCGATACCGATTCATAAATCCGCTTGCCCAGTTCGCCCGGGTACGGTGGAAAATCGAGCCCTTCGGCGTCTTTATCTAATTTGATGCAATGGACGGTGCGGGCCATGTGTGCTCCTGAACTTTTATAAAGGTGGGATTATAGGGTTTTGATCAGAACCTGTGACTTGCGCTGCCAGTTGTACATGTGCTGGCGGTCTTTTGGCAGCTCATCCACCGATGCAGGCACGAAGCCGCGTTTCTTGAACCAGTGCATGGTGCGCGTGGTCAGCACGAACAGCTTGGTCAGTCCGGCCGCACGGGCGCGGTTTTCCATGTGCTTCAAAATGCGTTCGCCGTCGCCCTGCGTCTGGGTATCCTGGCTGACGATCAGGCACGCCATCTCACCCATTTTTGCTTCCGGGAACGGATACAGCGCCGCGCAGCCAAAAATCACGCCATCGTGATCGATGACGGAAAACTGTTCGATCTCGCGTTCGATCAGTTCGCGCCCGCGCTTGACCAGGGTGCCGTCCGCTTCCAGCGGTTCGATCAGCTTGATAATCCCGCCAACGTCCTCAATTGTGGCCTGGCGGAGGCTTTCGAGGTTTTCGTGGCTGATCATCGTGCCCACGCCATCGTGGGTGAACAGTTCAAGCAGGGCGGAACCGTCCATCTCGAACGGCACGATATGCGCGCGGTCGACGCCACTGTTGCAGGCCTTGATGGCGTGCTCCAGGTAAAACGCGGAATCGGGCGGCAGGAAGCCGGCCTGCAACACGGCTTCAGCCTGGTGCGACGACAGTTCGCGGATTTCAGCGCCGGCAGCGTCGGCCATCATGGTTGTTTCAGTGATGAAGATGAGTTTTTCAGCGTGTAGCGCGATGGCGGTGGACGCGGCCACGTCTTCCATCGTCAGGTTGAACACTTCGCCGGTGGGCGAAAAACCCAGTGGCGAGAGCAGCACCAGGCTGTCGGTTTCCAGGATCGGCTGGATGGTTTCCGAAGCAATCTTGCGCGTTACGCCCGTCAGTTCCAGGTCGACGCCGTCGAACACGCCCAGCGGGCGCGCAATGACGAAGTTGCCCGAGATGATGCGGATGGCTGCATTGCTCATCGGCGTATTCGGCAAGCCCTGGCTGAACGCAGCTTCGATGTCGAGGCGCAGTTCGCCGGCCGCTTCCTTGGCGCATTCAAGCGCAGGGAGGTCGGTGATGCGGATGCCGTTGTGAAAGCGGCCTTCGACATTTCGCAGCGCCAGTTGTTCGGCAACTTGCGGACGCGAACCGTGCACGATGACGACGCGGATGCCGAGCGCAACGAGTAGCGACAAGTCCTGCGCCAGCACCGGCAGGGCGCCTGCGGTGACGAGTTCACCGGGGAAGGCAACGACGAAGGTCTTGCCGCGGAAGGCATGAATGTAGGGGGCGACGGAGCGCAGCCACTGGACGAATTGGTTAGGGTTTTCCATTTGCCGCATTATAATTCGCTGCGCGACTTGCGCAGTAAAAAATACTGAAAAACGAATGTCTGAACAGCGTAGCAAGGGTGGGTCGCCAGTGGCGAAGGCAGCAGTGGAAAACGAGCGCAACAAGGGTGAAGCGGCGGGTGGGAAGCAGGCAGGCATCCAGCAGCGCGCCACGCTGTCCGAGCAGCTGGCGAAAGTGCAGCGGCGCCCTGTGACGTCCGGGCAGCAGGTGAAGGTACAGCAGCGGTCCTTGACTCCCGTCGTGGCGGGTGGGGCGGCTTCTCCTCAAGCGCGTTCTCCACGGCCACCCCGGCCGCCCCGCGACGCCAGCGCTCCCGTCACCGAGCGCGCTTTGCCCTTTCGCACGCCGTTACCTGCGATCACCTTCCCGGAAGACCTTCCGGTCTCCGGCCGCCGGGGCGACATTGCCAAGGCGCTTATGGAGAACCAGGTCATCATCGTCTCGGGTGAAACCGGTTCGGGCAAGACCACGCAGCTGCCGAAAATTTGCCTGGAACTGGGCCGCGGCAGCAAGGGGCTGATCGGCCACACGCAGCCGCGCCGGATCGCGGCGTCGTCGACGGCCAAGCGCATTGCGCAGGAGCTCGGCTCGCCCCTGGGTGTGCACGTGGGCTTCAAGGTGCGCTTTACCGATACGCTGCAGCCGGGCGCCTCCGTCAAGCTGATGACCGACGGTATCCTGCTGGCCGAAACGCAGACCGACCCGCTGCTCAAGGCCTACGACACGATCATCATCGATGAAGCGCACGAGCGCAGCCTGAACATCGATTTCCTGCTTGGCTACCTGAAGCAGCTGCTGCCGCGCCGGCCCGACCTGAAAGTGATCATCACGTCGGCCACCATCGACGCCGAGCGCTTTGCGCGCCACTTCGGCACGCCGGACAAACCAGCGCCCGTGATCGAGGTATCCGGCCGCCTGTACAAGGTGGAAGTGCGGTACCGCCCCGTGGACCGCGACCCTGTTTCAGCGCCGGCGCAGGACAACGGCAAGCCGGTGCCAAAGGCGCAGGCCGCGCGCGACAAGCGCGATTTGATGGATGCCGTGGTCGACGGAGTCGATGAAGTCGCGCGTCTCGGTTCCGGCGATGTGCTGGTGTTTTTGCCGGGCGAGCGTGAAATCCGCGATTGCGCCGAAGCGCTGCGCAAGCACCATCCGCAGCACGTGGAAATCCTGCCGCTGTTTGCGCGCCTGTCGGTTGAAGAGCAGGAAAAAGTTTTTAAAATTTCCAACGCGCGCCGTATCGTGCTGGCCACCAACGTGGCCGAGACGTCGCTGACGGTGCCGGGCATCCGTTACGTGGTCGATGCTGGTCTGGCGCGTGTCAAACGCTACAGCTTCCGCAACAAGGTCGAGCAACTGCAGATCGAGCCGATTGCGCAGTCGGCGGCAAACCAGCGCGCCGGCCGTTGCGGCCGGGTGGCCGATGGCGTTTGCATCCGCCTGTACGAAGAAGACGATTTCCTGCAGCGGCCCAAATTTACCGAGCCGGAAATTTTGCGCTCGTCGCTGGCGGCCGTCATCCTGCGCATGAAGACGCTGCACCTGACCGACGTGGAAACGTTCCCGTTCATCGAACCGCCGCAGCCGCGCGCAATTGCCGACGGCTACATGCTGCTGCAGGAAGTGGGCGCGGTGGATGAATACAATCAAGTCACGCCGCTGGGCATGAAGCTGTCCAAGCTGCCGCTCGACCCGCGCGTCGGGCGCATGATCCTGGCCGCGCTGGACAATGCCTGCCTGACCGAGATGCTGATCATTGCGTCGGCGCTGTCGGTGCAGGATCCGCGCGACCGGCCGATGGAAGTCCAGCAGCAGGCCGATGAAGCGCATAAAAAATTCGCCGACGAAAAATCCGAATTCCTCAGCTACATCAAGATCTGGCGCTGGTTCGAGCAAGCCATCGAGCACAAGAAAACCAATCGCCAGCTGATGGAAACGTGCCGCGCCAGTTTTCTGTCGCAGGTGCGCCTGCGCGAGTGGCGCGACGTCCATTCGCAATTGCTGACGATCGTGAAAGAGCAGGGCTGGCGCCTGAACGAATTGCCGGGCACATACGAAAATCTGCACACCGCACTGCTCACTGGTTTGCTGGGCAATATCGGCTACAAGGCTGAGGATGATGCAACCGCCGGCTACCTGGGCGCGCGCGGTATCCGTTTCCACATCTGGCCGGGTTCGTCGCTACTGAAAAAGCCGGGCAAGTGGGTGATGGCTGCCGAACTGGTGGAGACCACGCGCCTGTACGCGCGCTGCGTGGCGCAGATCCAGCCGGAGTGGGTCGAGCGCGTCGGCGCGCACCTGTTGAAAAAATCATGGGGCGAGCCGCGCTGGGAAAAGCGCGCCGCGCAAGTGACGGCGTCCGAGCGCGCAACGCTGTACGGCATCGTCGTCTACAGCCAGCGCAGGATCAACTATGGCCAGTTCAACCCGTTCGAAGCGCGCGAAATTTTCATCCGCGAAGCGCTGGTGGGCGGCGACTACGACACGCGCGCGCCGTTTTTTGCGCACAACCACAAGCTGGTCAAGGAGATCGAAAACCTCGAGCACAAGTCGCGCCGCCTCGACGTGCTCGTCGACGATCAATTGATCATCGCGTTTTACGACAAGCTCATTCCCAAGGATATCGTCAACGGCGCCGGTTTTGAAAAATGGCACAAGGATGTCACGCATGACAATCCAAAGCTGCTGTTTTTGAACCGCGAAGAGTTGATGCGCCACGAAGCGGCCGGCGTCACGACGGACCTGTTCCCGAAGATGATGAGCGTGACCGGCATCGAGATGGCGCTCAGTTACCACTTCGAGCCGGGCAGCATACGCGACGGCGTCACTGCATCGGTGCCGCTGTTTGCCTTGAACCAGTTGCCGCGCGAGCGGGCCGACTGGCTGGTGCCGGGCATGCTGAAAGAGAAGGTGCACCTGCTGCTCAAATCCTTGCCGCAAAAGCTGCGCCGCCACTGCGTGCCGCTGCCGGATTACGCTGCGCGTTTTTGCGAGCGCATCAACGAGGCCGGCACGTTCGGCCGCGGCGACCTGATTGATGTGCTCATTGCCGACATCCGCAAGGAAACCGGGCTGAACGTGTTGACGGCCGATTTCAAGGTCGAGACGCTGCCGGCGCACCACTTCATGAATTTCAAGGTGATCGACGAGCACGGGCGCCAATTGGAGATGGGCCGCAACCTGTCGACGCTGCAAGCCGAGTTTGGCGGCCAGGCGCGCCAGAGTTTCCAGAAGCTGGCCGAAGTGAAAGCGCCGGCCGTGACCGTTTCAAGCGAGCCGATCGCGGTGGCGGCGCCAGGACCGCGTCCCATGCCGACTGCGCCAAAAGGCAAGGTTGGTGCAGCGGCACCAGCTGCGCCACCGGTGGCCGGCAAGCATACGGGCCTGACCAGCTGGAGCTTCGGCGAATTGCCGGAGCTACTCGAAATTGCGCAGGGAAAATTGACGCTGATCGGTTTCCCGGCGCTGGTCGACAAGGGCACGTATTGCGACCTGGAAGTGTTCGACGACCCGAACGTGGCAGCGCGCACCCACCGTATCGGCTTGCGCCGGCTGTTTGCCCTGCAGTTCAAGGACCAGCTGAAATTTGCCGAGAAAAATATCCCCGGCATGCAGCAGATGGGCATGCAATTCATGGCCCTGGGCTCGCAGGAAGAGCTGCGCGACCAGATCGTCCAGAAAGCCATCGACATCGCCTGCCTGCAAGACCCGCTGCCTGCCGACGCCACCGCCTTCAACAAGCGGAAAGACGAAGGCAAGGCGCGCCTGGGTTTGCTGGTCAATGAAATCGCACGCATGGTGTCGCTGATCCTGACTGAATTCCATGGCTTGCCAAAAAAACTGCAAAACGTGCCGCCGGCTGCCGCTGCCGACATGACGGCCCAACTGCAGGGCCTGGTGCACAAGCGCTTCCTGATCGATAACGACTACAGCCAGCTGGCGCACTTCCCACGCTACCTGAAAGCCGTCAACGTCCGCCTGGAAAAGCTGCGCGGCGATGCGGCGCGCGATGCCAAACTGATGGCGGAGTGGCAAAGCGCGGCCAGCCAGTTCCAGCGCATCAGCAAGCAGCAGGACGGCAAGAATACCGACCCGCGCATGACGGAATTTCGCTGGATGCTGGAAGAACTGCGCGTGTCGCTGTTTGCGCAGGAGCTGCGTACGCCGATGCCGATCTCTGCCAAGCGCCTTCAAAAAGTCTGGGAATCCATGCAAAGGTAAGGAAACCTCGGTGGCGCCACGTATCTGCAGCGCCATGTTTTTATGCTTCTTTAGATATTGCTGCCGCCGATATCCTTTTTGCCGCCCGACATGCTGCCGGTGCCGCCCGATAGATTGCCCAGGTCGCCACCGGTGCCGGAACCGGTGGCTGCGCCCGATTGCATGCTGCCTGCACCGGCGCCGCTCATGCTGCCGGCGCCGCCGCTGACCATGCCGCCCATGGCCGTTGATGGTCCCATGCTCGGCGTGCCCGGTTGCTGCGGATTGGTGCCGTAAAAGGTGTGGATCTGTTTGGCCCACTGTATGTCGCTCATGTCGGGCCAGGCGCCAGCGTCGAAGCCGGGAGCGCTTTTCAGGCGGGCCTTGTCGACGTTGAGGACGAAACGATGGTTGACGGTATCGAGGTGCAGGGCGCCCCATGGCACGGCAAACAGTTTTTCGCCGACGCCCAGGAAGCCTCCGAAAGCAAGCACGGCATAGGCCACCTGGCCGGTTTGCATGTCGAGCATGATTTCCTTGATGTCGCCCAGGTCTTCCTCGCTGGCATTGACGACGCTGTCACCGATCAAGGTATCGGCGCCCATCAGTGCCGGACCGGGGCCGGGGCTGGACGAGGCGCCACTGTTGCGTTGGTAGATGCCATATTTGTCACGGTCTGCGTAGCTCATGATCGGTCTCCTGTGTGGTGGTGTGCGGGCCAGACCACAGGGTAGGCGGGAGGACGGGCACAAGTTTGATCTGCGTCAATCGGGCGAAATACGTCAATGTTGTTCCTGGTACGCATGTCACGATGCTGTCACCGGCGCATGTAACACTTCCGTCCAGTCACCCTTGTTCACTTCCCGGAGCCACGATCATGACCTTGACGGCGCGTTGTATCAACGCAGGACCTTTGAATAAACCGCTGCGCACGTATTCGCGCGCCAGCGCCTTGCTGACCAGCCTGCGCAAGCGCGCAGCCGCCTTGCTGCGCTAAGCAAGTCTCCGCAACACCTCCCGCCCCGACGGCGGTCGGCGCCTCTACTTGCGTAGCAGGGCCGGTTCGTTGTCAATCCATACTTTTCTTACCTGCCTCTGCAATTCCTGCCAGGGCGATCCGTTTGCGGCGCCAGCGCCATTCCTTCATGTTTCAACCAAGTATTGTTGCCAGGTTAATCATTTCGCAGCCATGCCCGGGCGCGCGCGATCTTGTTGAAAGTCAACCCTGGAACCATAAAAGATAGGTCTTGCCAAATCGAGAACGCGATAGTACTGTTCATCCATACAGTACTTTGTCAGATTATCATGATCGTTCCTCACCCTCATCCGACGCCCGAAAGTCTCCATCCTTCGCTCTGGCGCGCGTCGCAACTGGCGCACTCCAGCGCCCGCTGCGTCGATACCGGGCATCCCACGCTGTCGAGCCAGCTGCCAGGCGGCGGCTGGCCCACCGGCACCCTGATCGACCTGCTGCTCCAGCAAACCGGCATCGGCGAACTGCGCCTGCTGCGCCCGGCGCTGGCTGCCGCTGCTTCGCGCCGCATCGTGCTGCTGCAGCCGCCCCATGCACCGCAGGCGCTGGCGCTGGCAGCGCTGGGGTTGCCGCCCTCTCAGCTGGTCTGGATCCGCAGCACGCGCAGTGCCGATACTTTATGGGCCGCCGAGCAAGTCTTGCGCAGCGGAAGTTGCGGCGCTTTGTTGTTATGGCAAAACCATGCGCGCAGTGAAAGCCTGCGCCGGCTGCACCTGGCGGCGCAATGCGGCGAAACACTGTTCTTCATGTTCCGTCCGCTATCGAGCGCGCAGGATGCGTCGCCGGCGCCCCTGCGCCTGAGCCTGCGGCCGGCCGCAGGCGGGGTCAACGTCGGTTTCGTCAAACGCCGGGGACCGCAGCGCGATACGCCGCTGTTCCTGCCCCTCAACCATTCTTTACTGCAGCGTCATGCGCCTCTGGATCGCCCTTTATCTGTCCCGGCTACCGCTCGAGGTCTTTTGCCCGAACTGGTCCAGTGACGTCGGCACGGTCGTGCTCGAACAAGAGCGCGTCCTGGCCGTGTCACCGCTGGCGCGCGCTGCCGGCGTGCAGGTAGGCATGCGCCGTGGCGGCGTGCTGATGCTGCTGCCAGAAGCGCGCCTGGTCGAGCGCGATGCCGCCCTCGAAGCCGAAGCGTTGCACGCGGTAGCGATGGCCCTGCTGCAATACACGCCGCTGGTGGCGCAAGCCGAGGAATCGACCTTGCTGCTCGACATCGGCGCCAGCCTGCGCCTGTTTGGCGGCATCCATGCGCTGTGCCGCCAGGTGCGCGCCGACCTGCGCACGCTGGGCTTTTCCGGCGCGCTCAGCTGTGCTCCCACGGCGCGCGGCGCCTGGCTGCTGGCGCGTAATAACGGCAAACACGGCCATGGGCGCGTGCTCAAGATGGCGTCACTGGTGCGCCGCCTCGACCGCCTGCCGGTGGCTTTGGCGCCACCGGCGCGCCCGTTCGGCGCCTGGTTCGAGGGCCTTGGCTGTTTCAGCCTGGGCGACATGCGCCGCCTGCCGCGGCCCGGCCTGCAACGCCGCTGCGGCCGGCCGCTGCTCGACATGCTTGACGCCGCCTACGGCATGACGGCCGAACTGTTTCAATGGCTCGAAGCGCCCACCGCGTTCCACGCCAAACTCGAACTGTTCGATCGTGTCGAACACGCCGATGCGCTGCTGTATGCGTCCCAGCGCCTGCTTTTGCAACTAACCGGATGGCTGTGCGCACGCCAGCTGGCGGTGCTGCGCATTACGTTTTATTTGGAACATGAACGGGGCAAGGTCGCGCGCGCGCCCACGCTGCTTGACATCGCGCTGGCCGAAGCGACCTGGCGCGACGAGCACCTGGTGCGCCTGTTGAAGGAACGTCTCGGCAAGCTGGAACTCGAGGCCCCTGTGATCGGGCTGGCGCTGGAAGCGCTGCAAGTGCAGCCGATGGCGCCGCCCAGCGCATCGCTGTTTCCCGAGCCCGGCGGCAGCGAGGAAGACTGCATCCGCATGTTCGAATTGCTGGTCGCGCGCCTGGGTCCCGACAATGTCCTGCAAGCCGTGCCGTATCCGGATTACCGGCCCGACCTGGCCAATATCTGGGTGCCGTTGCACCAGACGGTGCGTGCGTCGGTAAGAGATGCGCGCATGCCCGGCGACGCCCACAGCTCCCCGCGCCCGGAATGGCTGCTGGCCCAGCCCATCGCCTTGTTGATGCGCGACCACCGCCCGTTCTATGGCTCGCCGTTGAAAATGGCGTCGAATGCCGAACGCATCGAAGCCGGGTGGTGGAACCAGATGCAGACCCGCGATTATTTCATTGCCCAGGGCCAGGACCACGCGTTGTACTGGGTGTACCGCGAACGCATCCTGGGCGCGCACCTGGACCGCGATCCGCGGTGGTATCTGCATGGGCTCTTTGCATAATTCATCAAACAAAAGTGGAAACCTACTTTTGTTTGGAAGGGCTCGCGCAAAAAATCACTGGCGGAGCCAGATGATTTTTTGAGGGAAGATCGGCTTCGAACCGGTATGCATGCTGCCCGTGGCGCGAGATGATTTTTTGAGAGGACTCGGCTTTGAACCAGTGTTCACATGTCGATTATTAACTTTTATGAAACGCGGTGCTGGCGCAGCTGGCAGAGTGACAAAAAATCCGGCAAACGGTCATGCCAGCCAGTTATCCAGGGTTTTGTAGACGCGTGTGGCTTACGCCGAGGCATGCGCCCAGCAATAACGCAACCAAAAGGTGTTTTTGATGGAAATCAAAAATCCCAATTATTCTGGCTTTTTGATTGACGCTCGTCAATTCATGGCAGTCCTTCGCTGCCAAATCACGTTACGATCTACGCTGATTTCAAGGATCGGGGATTGTGTTCAGTCATACACATTACGCCATTTTCCGCTTGGAACAACATGGAGTCGATCATGTCGACATTCAAGAAAATACTGTTTGCAAGCCAGGCAATCACGGACGACGTCAATGCCCTCAAGGAGGCGCTGGTGATCGCCCGTAGCCATCAGGCTGAACTCAGTGCGCTGATCGTCTGTCCGGAGTTTCCAGCAAAGCAAGCAAAGTATCGCGAGCGATATGAAGCTTCGCTGGTCCAGCATCTTGAGGAGTCGATCCAGTCGGCACGTGCCGCAATGGGCCTCAGTGCAGCCGAGCTGCCAGTACCGATCCATCTCGACAGTGGTAGTACGCCGGCCGTGCGCATCATCCGGCACGTGCTGCGGCATGGAACCGACCTGCTGATGAAGGAAGCCGAACACGACGATTCTGACCGGGGCTTCAAGGCCGTCGATATGGAACTGTTGCGCAAATGCCCATGTCCGGTATGGTTGAGCCGCCCTGGATTTGACAGGTCGGACGGGATTGAAATAGCCGTAGCAATCGACCCGCAGGGGGTGGATCAGGAAGCAGAAGAACTGTCCGTGCGGCTTCTCCATCTGGCGCGTTCCGTGTCGGATCAGTTCGGCTGCAAATTGAAAGTCGTATCGTGCTGGGATTACCCGTTTGAAGAATATATGCGGGGTAACGTGTGGATGAACATGCCAGACCAGGAGATCCTCGATACGGTGCTGGAGACGCAACGCCGCCACCGCGCCGCCCTGGAAAAGGCCATGCAGAAGTCGGCCATTGCCGGTCGATTCCAGGTCAGTCACTTGCGCGGGCAGCCCGATAAGGTGCTCCTGCAGTTTATCGCCGAGCACCATATCGATTTGCTGGTCATGGGTACCGTCGCACGCACCGGCATTCCCGGATTTGTAATTGGCAACACGGCGGAGAACGTTTTTCGCAAGCTGGACTGTGCTCTGCTGGCCGTCAAGCCAGCCGGTTTCGATTCTCCCGTCAAGGCGACCTGACGGAGAGTGACAGCGTGCGTGAAGCAAATCAACCACAGCCTGATCGGATCCCCTGGCACCACTTGCCGGTGGACGCTGTTTTCAAGCAGGTGGAAAGCTCAGGGGCAGGGCTGAGCCAGCAGGAGGCGCAGTCCCGCCTTGACCTTCATGGGCTGAACCGGCTTCCCGCAGCAGCCCCCCGCAGTGCGCTGATGCGCTTCTTGCTGCAATTTCATCATATTCTGATTTACGTCCTGTTAGGCTGCGTCGCGGTTACCGCAGCCCTTGCGCACTGGGTCGACGCTGCCGTGATCCTTGCAGTGGTCATCGCCAACGCCGTCATCGGCTTCATCCAGGAAGGCAAGGCCGAGAAGGAAATGGACGCGATCCGCGGGATGCTTGCGCCGCAGGCCAATGTCATTCGCGCAGGAGAGCGCTGCTGCGTCAGGGGGGAAGAGCTGGCGCCGGGCGACATCGTGCTGCTCGAAGCCGGCGACAAGGTGCCCGCCGACCTGCGTCTTGTCAGCGCTCATGGCTTGACCGTTCAGGAAGCGATCCTTACCGGCGAATCGGTTCCGGTCGACAAAAACACCGCGCCGGCCGGACTTGAGGCGTCATTGGGCGACCGCACCTGCATGGCGTTTTCCGGAACGCTTGTCACGAGTGGACAAGCAAGGGGAGTGGTCGTGGAAACCGGCGCCGGCACGGAAATCGGACGGATCAGCGGTCTGCTGTCGGACGTCGAAGTGCTGACGACGCCCCTTGTCACCCAGATGGGCGTGTTCGCCCGCTGGCTGACCATTCTGATCCTGATCGTCTCGGCGCTCCTGCTGGTGTATGGGTATCTCAACCCACACCGTGCGTTCGGCGAACTGTTCATGGCCGTGGTCGGGCTGGCCGTGGCTGCGATACCGGAGGGGCTTCCTGCGGTCCTCACGATCACGCTTGCTACCGGCGTGCGGGCGATGGCGCGCCGCAACGCCATCGTGCGGCGCCTGCCCGCGATCGAGACCATCGGATCAGTGTCCGTCATCTGTACCGACAAGACCGGCACGCTCACCCGCAACGAAATGGTGGTCGCCTCGGTCCTCACCGGGCAGCACCTGTTCGCACTGGCGGGAACCGGATACGAGCCGGCAGGCGCGCTTACGCTGGACAATGAACCGGTGTCGCCGTCGGCGCACGGGGTGCTGGGCGAACTCGCCCGCGCCGCAGCGCTGTGCAACGACGCAGCGCTGGTCCAGCGCGACGGTACCTGGCACGTCGAAGGCGACCCGATGGAAGGCGCCTTGCTTGCGTTTGCAGGCAAGATGCAGGTCGATGCGCGCCGGGAGCAGGAAGCCTGGGCGCGTACCCATGCCATTCCCTTTGACGCCCGCCATCGCTTCATGGCCACGCTCAATCACCATCAGGATGGCCAGGGACAAGTATTCGTGAAAGGCGCGCCCGAGCGTATCGTCTCGATGTGCAGGCATCAGCGCGGCGCGAATGGATTGCCGGAGCCGCTTGACGTGCCCTACTGGACCGGACGGGCAGAAGCCATTGCGGCGCTCGGCGAGCGGGTGCTGGCGTTCGCCGTGCGGTCGGCTGAGGCCCAGCATACGATGCTGGAGCATGGTGCAGTGGAAGGCTCCCTGACGCTGCTGGGCATGGTCGGGATGATCGACCCGCCACGCGCGGAAGCGGTCGCGGCGGTGGCGCAATGCCGGCAGGCGGGCATCCGCGTCAAGATGATCACGGGCGACCATGCGAAGACGGCAGCGGCGATTGGCCGGCAGATCGGGCTGCAAAATCCCGATATGGTGCTTACCGGGACGGACCTGGACCGCATCGACGATGTCCGGTTGCGCCAGGCGGCCCTCGACTGCGATCTCTTCGCCCGCACCAGTCCAGAGCACAAGCTGCGCCTGGTGATGGCCTTGCAAGCCAGTGACCTGACGGTCGCGATGACGGGCGATGGCGTCAATGATGCGCCTGCGCTCAAGCGCGCCGATGCCGGGATCGCCATGGGGCGAAAAGGAAGCGAGGCTGCAAAGGAGGC
>Ga0265780_10001344_pt1 | contig 34775 bp, 39 predicted proteins | sample P1T30metagenome_FD_192432 | JGI IMG/M metagenome (GOLD analysis project Ga0265780, IMG submission 192432) | Plant litter microbial communities from East Loma Ridge, Irvine, California - P1 T30 | ecosystem: Environmental > Terrestrial > Plant litter > Unclassified | place: USA: California...
TCGAGAAGACGATCAACGAATAAGTAGTGCAGGGTGTTTTCTTGTCTACGGTGCTGCTTTGAGGATTCTAGGGGACGGTTGGAATTGGTGCCGTGTGGGAGGGGGTATGTTTGGTGGGGGAGAGGGTTGGGCTGTGGTGTAGAGGGGATGTGAGTAAAAATAAATGGAGAGATTGTGGGTGGCCGAGAGAGGGAAGAGCGGATCAGAGGTAGACAGGTCGCGGTGAGTGATTACTGGTAAAGTGTTATAGTCTTGCATCAGCACTTGAGGTCAAAATATTTCTTGGTAATGAAAACCATTGTGCCTTCCTCTGTGGGAAGCTCCGAGCCACTACAACGCTAGCACATCAGTCAGGGTCGAGACTAGCGCGACGTCTAGGTATCCTTTCCTCCGCGAGTAGACCTGGCTTCCTCACCAAACATCAATGATCGGACTTCGTTGGAATACCTTGCAGACGCGCGCTTGATTCGCGGAACATGCTCGACATTGTCCCCCAACAGCTCCCGGTCATGCGGGAATCCAGCCCCGCGACTTCTTGCGAACGTCAGCTGTGGACAGCTCCTTCATTAAACGACAACATCATCCCTCGAAGTGCAAGCAATCCGTTTGCGCTTTGTCGTCCGGTGCAAATATGGCACCTTACCAATACCAACCTCTTGATCCGGAGAAACAGGAGATCCGTGTTCTTCACCTCCATCCAGGAGCCCACGATGATCCCATCCGAATTTCTATTGAGCACATGCCGTTCAACAACGCTGGCTACAACAACGGAAGTTCATCGGTTAGTTCTGATGACTTGCAACAGTGGTGCGACTCTATGCCAGCGAATTGGAGGGCAGACAGGACACCAGAAGGTCGAATGATTTTCATCCGCTACAACGAGTATGGGAAAGTCGCATCCAGCTCATGGCAACCACCTGAACCACTCCAACAAGAAGATTTCAGAAGCAGTGATGCTACCTCCGAACGAACAAATTTTCGTCAACCTTACGACGCGGTGTCTTACACTTGGGGCGTAGCGGATGGCGTCTTTGAGATCGAAGTTGTAGACTTTCAGTCCTCCTTGCTAGAAAGCACGACACTCCGTATCAGCCGCAACCTCCATGACATGATACTGCATCTGAGAGACCCCTTGGCATCTCGTAATTTATGGGTGGATTTTCTGTCTATCAACCAATCGGACCTCACAGAGAGGAGCGAGCAGGTGAAGAAAATGCGCGATATCTATGCATCAGCAGAGCGGGTCGTGATATGGCTAGGAGCATCTTGGAAGGACTCTACGCTCGCTCTCCGAACACTTGAGTATGTCGGCAAGCAAATCGAGCTCATGTCCGTACTTGAATACAGGCATTTACCATCTCCGGACGCTGTAGAACCACGCTGGTGGCAACACGATTACGACATCCCACTAGAGCCAGTGGCTGTGGATGCCATCCTGAACCTAGTCCAGCGGCCATATTTCGAGCGCCTCTGGATCATCCAAGAGATCCAGCTCGCAGGTCCACTTTCGATTGTTCAAAGCGGAAACGAGACAGTGAGATGGCTGCATGTACGAAGGGCGTTCTCCAAATACCTTACGCAATTGGCGAGAGCGCCACAAACTTCCTTTGCAACGTCGCAGAAGCTTGGATCGACCAGAATGTTGTCGAGGAATTTGAGTTTGGAAGACGCCAGTTGGATATTCCGAATACTGCGATGTGTACGTGCCTACCAGTAAGACGTATGAGAGACAAACACTGACTTTGGACGTGGACCCTAAGACCAGTGTAGTGACCCAAGGGACAAAGTGTTCGCAGTCCTGGGTCTGCTTCCAACACTCTTGGCCGAGATCATACAGCCGCAGTATATGCTAGCTGTGAACGAGGTGTACATGCAGACATTCTTTTCCGTCACCAAGTTTACGCGCAGGCTAGACCTTCTTGGCTGCACCTACGGCCAACCTTCTGTCAAACATCGACCTTCTTGGGTTCCCGACTTGACAACGACCCCGGATCGGCAATTTATACCATCAGAAGGAAGTTGTTCTAGCGGCTGTTCCTCTTCAGATGCGTATTTCGTTGAGCCTGGACAGTTGCACGTAAAGGGGACTCATCAAGGCGAGGTCTGCGCAGTTAGCGCTGTTCTCGAAAAGAGTGTTGGGTCTACTTATCCAGTATTCCGCAAACTTGTTCTAGAGTTTTTCCCGGATAGCACTTCCGACGACATTTTCGATACATACGCATGGCTTATCACGTTCGGCGACCTGCGCGAAAGATGGTGGGATTACGACTACTATCCAACGCTTGAGGAAGCACGGGAGATATTGAACCCAGCATGTGACACCGAAACGCCCCATATACCCGACAGGTATGCGCCTTGGTATGGAGAGTTGTCAATTGGACAACAGCAAGCAAGATATTTTGTCACGGATCAAGGTAATGTCGGGATTGGGCCTCCTGCAATCCAGGCGGGAGACAGAGTCTGCCTTCTTTTAGGATCTCGCTTTCCAAACCATTACGTCCAATGCTCCTGCACAGCGCATCGGAGCAGTACCAGGTCCTAGGAGCTTCCTATGTCCACGGTCTTATGGAGGGACAAGCGCTGTTGGGACCGTTACCCAAGCATTGGACCATGATTGTCGAATCTTTCTATCCCATTGATTTTGCCTTCCGTAACACTGAAACGAAAGAGATCACAGTTATTGACCCGCGACTGGTTGCCCTCCCGGAGACGAGACCCATTCCAATTACGCGCTTCGACATTACAGGCATCGACACACGGCTGAGGTGCTTGACTCTGATCCTCGGCTGCTCCCAGATGCGCTTCGGGCTCGGGGCGTCAAGCTGGAGACGATCATCTTGATCTAGTCATATGGCTATTGTCATCGGATGGTATCCAGTCCTTCTTCTGTGAATTTCAGAGAAGTATACGATTCAGGCTTCTTCATTACGTGGAACTTGTCGATTCCGTTCGAGCGGGCTAAAAGGTTTTCTCTCTTCGCCACCTTTTGCTGAGATTCAGTGCTTCTTTTGTCAATCACAAGCATCTTTACAGCAAATTGGGTCTCAGCCGATAGGACTACTGTCTTATGGAGGTGACTCGGGACTAGCGCGACACTGCCATTCCACAAGCCCTGTGAATTGTATTCAGCTACTCGAGCTCCCACAACGAAGCGCCACACCTTCATTGCCTGTGAATGTCGAGAAGCGCAGCAAACCTGTTCACCGAATCCAAGCACCGCACCTCGAGGCCTCTGCTGCCTGACGGCCTGAGTCCTCACCCCTGAGTATAAATTCTCCGCCTCTTCATCGCTCTCATATCTCCTCACCACACCCCACGACCAAAATCACACACACGACACACAGCCACGACCGCAACCACAACGCACACCCCCTCACCACACAAACACCAAAACATCACCACCCCCACCACCGACAAGATGACTTCCAACGTCCCCATCGAACTCACCAACGTACCAAGCACGCAACCGCCTCCACTACCTCTCCAGCGGCCGACCCCGACTCCGCATCCATCAAGTCGACCACGCCTTCCAAGTCCTGCTCCGAATGCGGCTCCGAGATCACCACCACCATCCAGACTCCCGGCGTCCGCCAGACACCTGGCGTCGATGGGAATGGCCAGCCGCAGCTGCGTGGTGAGTGCTGCAAGTGCTGTAATGGTGGGCATCCTGGGTTCTGCTGCTGCATATAAGTACTGCCTATTTTGCTTGATTGATTGAGAAGATTGTGACGGCTGACTTTTGGTGTAATCCGATTGATATGTGTTTGGTTTGTGTTGTGCAGGAGGTGAAAGATAGGGGAAGGGTGTGTTGGGGAGGATGGTAGGTGGGATGATGGGGAGAGTTTGAGGCGATGTATGGAATATTGGGATATGGGTGTCTAGTCACGGAATAGGCGCGTCTTTGATTTGAGAATGGGATAGCGGCGTTCACGTTCGATTGACGGAAAAATAGAAAAGTGATGTTTCGGTGTTCGTCTATGCTTATAGTCGAGTAATTCGAGAACGTGTCGTGTGTTTGCCCCGTGTATCTCTTCGTCTTGACCCAAATGCTCATGCTTGACAAGAATAAATCAAAGTGCAGAAGTTCTTTCATTATGTACGCAACAGCGTCAACACAATCTAGTGTGCCATATACGCCATGTACACTACTCGTCAACACCATGACCAACTCAACATGCTATGCAACCCCAAACGCCCATCACTCCAAGTTCGCCGCAGAAAGTCTTCCAATAAATCGCGCTCATCACCCTTCAGTCTGCCTCTCCTGAATCAAATCTACATGCTTAACAGGATGCAGCAACATTGCAGGAAGACACATCCGACCTTCGCCCGCGAGCTCTTCTTCCTCACCGCCGTCATTATCAATCTTGTACCCGAGCCATCGCTTCCACAGATTCGGCGCGAAACCCGCATTATAGTACCACGTCGTGCCCAGGAAATTGTGCTGGCGCTCCTCGCTAAACACACTCATCCTCGCACCACCTGACGCGCCATTGCGACCGTTGTTAAAGATAGCGGCGAGGTATTGCGTCGGCCACTTGCGGTCCACGAAAACGGGATGTGGTGCATATACGGCTTTGAGTCCGTGGTGCAGTGACACTGTCGCAGGCCACATCTCGCTGAACATAGTGTGGCGGAAGCGTGATTGTTCGCGATGCATCGTTTCCAATAGTCGTCGACTGAGACGGCCTGAAGTGTTGATCGCCGCGCGGCGTGGAGGCATGCCATTCGTTGTGTTGTAGCCCGTGACGTCTTTGGATAGTATCCAATTCGTCTGGTCGGGATCAAAGAGTGGGTTGAAGACGATTAAGTCGGCAGGCTCGTCGACGCCCCATTCCTTTCCTGGGACGTCTTGGCTGAGTGCGTGTGGAGGCTTGACTGCCTCGTCGATTTCGATGTCCGCGTAATCTTGTGGGATCTCGGGACCCCAGATGGCTTTCTCGGGCTTTTGGACTTTGGTCTCGGGGACGTGAGGATTCGGCGGAAGGTGCGAAGACCATCTGTTCGCGTGGTTGTTTGTTCCGTGCTCAGTCTGAACGCGCACCATGTGCTTGAAGTCCTCCCAGGGTCCGTGAACAGAAGGGACGTAGAATCGCGAATTTCGCTCCCACAGACCTTTACGAGGCTGCGCTACTGTCCATTTCGAGACTTGCTCGAACAGATGGTAGTAGTGTCCGGTGTAGCGCACGTCCATTTCCCAGTTCCAGAAATACTCAAATTCAGGGTGTTGGTGCGCAAAGTACGTGACTGGCATGTACGTGCTTCGGTAAGCGCCGTGTACGGGCAGGTCTCGGAAGTTTGAGTCGTGGATGCCTCCGTAGATGAGGCCCATCTGGCGTTCTGACCAGAGCGTGCCCATGCCGGTGAACTCTGCTGGGAGCGCCTGCTCGAGCACTTCGGCATACACTTTCTCGTCTGCCCAAATCTGCTTGTTGTCGTCTTTGACATGGACTAAGAAGTGCACTTGGTACTCGCCCGCGGAAGCTACACTGAGCTCCGAAATGAGGGCGCGCAGGTACATGATGTCTTCGTCGTCGTACTTGTAGTCCCACCATGTGCGTATCAGAACAGCTGTGCGATGTAGCTGCTTTTTTGGCGGTGTTTCTGGCTGCTCGCGAACTGTCTCGTTCTTAACGGAGGGCTCGTATGGCTTGGGCCTGACCCCTGGGTATGGTACGTCGCGCTTCTTTGTGGCCTGGAACGAGTGCTCGGGTGTCTTTCCGTGCTTCGAAAAGCGGCTTTTGTTCTTCTCCAGACATCGCTCCATGACTTCAGCCCATTTCACTTCACGGAAATCGACCTCAGGGTTGGCCTTCCAGACTTGGTCGATGCCTTCACGATCGCCCTCCATAGCTGCTCCGGTGCCTCCTCTTCGCTTGCTGTAGCCGAGGCCATACGGGCCCAGTCGACCAAACCGCTCGAAGCAAACATCGTTCCTCAGTCCCAAGACATCGTAGCTACCAAAGACATTTTCCGGCATGCCATCTGTGACGCCCTTGTATGCTCTCAGTCCGGGTATCTCAATTGTGTTGTTCGCGTCGAGGTAGCACGTTTCGACCGGTCCGTACTCGTCGGTGTACGTTGTGCTGCTATAATCAGGGTATGGGTTGAACTTGGACGAGTCGGCGATTTGCGCGCCCTGCGATCTCTCCATTACGGCAACCGTTGCGTTCCCTTCCACCAGTAACTCTGGGTCGATATCCTGCTTGGTCGGGTACTCTGACACGTTTTTGTCTCTCCGTGTCAGGGTGCGTATGCCGCCATGGTATCGCTTCAAGAAAGGAAAGCTCTCCCATACTGGCGGCGGCGCTGCTTGCTTATACAGCTTGAGCTCTGCGGCCCGTATTGAGTCCCAGCTGCTGCTGAATAGGAACCATATGAAGAAGAGGATAGTACTTGCTACCGCTAGACCAAAGTACCGTGTACATGCGCGAGGGTTGCGGTAGCTATATGCGCTCACTTTGGACCGCGACTGTGCTCTTCGGTGTGCTTTCGATGGCCCGTTGGGCGCGAGAGGCCGTGTCTCGATGTTGTTGGGGTTTGTATCGTAGCTACCGGACGACTGCCGTGACGAGTGGTCTGAAGAGGGGTCTGCGGAAACGTCGCTATCGTTGTCTTCCTCGCTCAGGTAGTCTTTCCAATTCTTCTCGTCGTAGGCGCCGTCTTCCACATGCCGCCTAAACGTGCGGACTGGCCTGTACGCCTTGGTTTTCCGCCTACCCACCTGGAATGGGCGGAACCCTAGCATTCTTGAGATGGCGCACTAGGACCCCTGCTATTGCATGTGAATGTTCGCGTGGCGGGTTGTGAGGAATGTGGTAATAACGTCCGCTGGTTAACCGTAGGAGGAGAACACAATTACGATGCGACAGTTCGGAACTTGTGACGATAGCGATATGGTGAGTGAAAGTGTAGCGCTGTATGCCCGAGTCCAAGAATCAGAGGTTGTTCACGAATCAGGTTAGCGCCAAACAAGACGTGCGTTGGCTCAACAACGAATCGGAGCCGCACGAAAGCCGAGGCTGGATTCGTCCTCCAGACGGGCAATCATCATTCATGCGTACCGTCTATGAGTTTTGAGCGCAATGCAGCTCATCATGGCCCCGAATCCGTATCGGATGTCTCGGATGTCGACTGATGTTCAGTCATCCTCTAATGATCGTTCATATCCACACCTGGGCACAATTCCTGAAGTATCGAGAAGTAGAGGGATACTCAACGCGTACACGCAATTCCCGCTGCTGGTAGTAGTGGGGAGACAATCGTTCCAGCTAAGACCTGCGACTGCCACCATCTGAGGTGTTATCTAGTCCAACTGTCCTGTTACACCAGGCTGAAGACAATCGAATATGCACCTTCGCTTCCGGCTGCCAATAAAACGCATCTTAATCGGCCCCTGACGCCAGCATCTCTGCTCCTTGACACATCCAGCCTTTCTGGATCGCTAGCTATGGGCTGTGTAATCTGAAGTTGGCATGGCCTTGTGCCTATAACGATTGGCGATGCCTGGAAATGCTCCTTCAGCCTTGTCAGATGGGAGCCACGCATTTGGCTGTTATAAACGATATCGACCCCCAGGCTTGATTCTCGCGTTCCTTCTTCAATTCTTTGGCATCAATCCTAGTAACAGACCGCCGATATGTTGTTCATCAAACTCTTATGCACAGCCTGGGGTCTGTCATGTGCGGCCATCGGCGTACGAGCTGACTGCTACTCTCGCGATGGTGTGACCTCAGCCTTGCCTATTGCCAATCGAGTATACTGACCATCGAGCTAGGAGTCCTTGCGAAAGACTCTTGGGTCTACAAAGGTGATCTTTTGACGCCTTGCGGAAACGGATCGGAGGTCTGCTGCTTGCCAGGCGAAAAATGTGGTACCAATCTTCTTTGCGCCGGACAAAGCTCTTTCGCCAGGCAATACTGCGCAAACAAGGAATGGATTGGCTGCTCAAATCTATCACCAGGTCAGCTTAAGTTCCTCTTGAATACTGCAAAAAGTCACTAACACCTTTGTCGATCCAGAAACAACAGACCATGGTCTCACGGTGCGACATTGTGGAGGCAACATCTTCTGCTACAATCCCATTTCCTCATGTTGTACGGACGGAAGACTCTTCTACGTCAATCCTTTGACAGGAGAGGTGAAGAACGCCTCGCTGCTTGACTCAACCGCATCTGTCTCCCCAACATACTGGGAGGTCACCAAAACCTCCTCGTTCGTTAGCTCCACAATGCTATCATCGTCCAGTACGATCACAACCGTATCTACGACTTCTGCCTCATCCAGAACGCCTTCATCTACAAGCTCACCAACGTCGACCTCAAGATCCTCTACAAGCATTTCTGTCGGTGCTGGCGTAGGCATTGGCCTAGGAGGAGCTGTGGCAATTGCCTTGCTTGCGGTTGTAGGCTGGTTGCTCATACGGAAGTGGAAGAAGAGACGATTGCTATATGCATCAGCTGGCGGACTACACAACGGTACTCCCGACTATCAGCACGCGCCCAAGTCACCCATGGAGCATACGTTCATTGCTGGTTATGCTCAATCACAGCCTTATCCGCAGCTATATTCACCGCCGCCACAAGAATTGGGCCAAGGACGTCCGAGACAAGAGCTGGATTGATCGTGCTCGTGTTGCTGTGGTGTCGAGACTTTGCGCCTTTACGCACGCGCCTTGAGCCCATAGCATCACACCCGATGCCGAGGCTTTCAAACAGCAAAAATTATTGCCAGCTCAAATCCTGTACGGTTACTACCCAATTCGTCAGCGCCAAGAAGCCGAAAGTAGCACATTGGCCCCATTAATCCCTGCTTCGCTACAGTGTCAGCCTCGTACTGACAGGCTATGTTGTAGGCTGTGTTGTATGATTCGCGAAGGAATTGAGAAATGGAGATTGTAACCAGGCAATCGGGTCCCGTGAAAAAGTTTTAGGAACGCTCGAACGCACGTCGTTTCGAGGCTACCTCCACGTTCTTCTCGTTCGTTAACGTCAAGCTAATTGCGTCGCGATGCTCTCACGAACCACACAAAGATTGTGTCTGCTAGCAATAACACTGCTCGATTGTCACTTAGTGCAAGCTGACTGTTACTCGCGCAATGGTGTGTTGATCATAATTGAGCTTTCGAGACCAGGTGCTAATTAGCTTATCTTCAGGCGTCTTCGCAATGGACTCGACCACATACAAAGGCTCATCTGCGCCTATCGCATGCGGTCGCGGCTCGAACAACTGCTGCATGCCCGGCCACAAGTGTGGATCAAGCCTTCTTTGCATAGCAACTGGGAACGCAGCAAGCATGAGCCTGCAATACTGTTCAAACAAAGAATGGAAAGGCTGCTCAAAACTCTTACCTGGTAGGAGCATCATGAGAAGGAAGAATCGCCCGTCCTAACATGTGTTACAGAGATAGTCGATCGCAATGTTTGGATCCAACAATGTGGAAACAATGTCGTATGCTACAACGAGACGAAACCGAAAAGCCAATCTTGCTGTGACGACGGCGGACCTACGTGGTTTGTGCATCCTCTGACGGGCGAAGTCAAGGATGGGAAGCTTGCGAACACGGATGCGACGCCGTCGTACTGGCCAGTTGAAGTAGGCTATCGGGAGTTGTTGAGCTCGAGACTGCTCCCAGAGAGCTCAACGACCTTGATCTCCTCCATCAGAGGCATAGCGACAACGATGACGACGGGAACTGCTGCCACGTCAAGCGCTTTCGCCGATAGGTCCACAGCCACGTCGACACCCGACGCGTCTCCAACAACTGTCACCAGTACTTTTGAGCCATCTTCTTCGGGTCTATCTGCCGGCGTGAGTGCAGGTATAGGTGTTGGATGCGGGTTGCTGGTAGTAGGTTTAATAGCCGTGGGCTGGCTTTGTCGACGCAGTCGGAAAAGAAGACGTGTGTCGCAACCGCAGAGCTATCATCAGTCACAGTGGTCTGGTAGACCCTTCATATATGGTCATGTAAAGCCGGCGCCGCTTCAGGAGCTGAACTCTGCAAAACCAAGGAACGAGCTGGAAAGCCCGCCGTTGAAGCAAATGCATAATTTGTGAGCCCGTTTGCGGGTCGCATGAATTACAACCCTTCAGTTGTGTGGTGATTACAAGTCGGGACAAGAATTCTGGTAGGCTTTACGTTGATTAGCAGCCAAAATATGAAGGGGACAGCATTGTCAACTTTGGTGCATCCGACAGGCCTTGCGCCATTCTGACTGCTTTTCCATAACTCTTTCGTCCTTCTCGTCCAGAACTGTAGTCCCCAAGACCAGACTTCGTTCCACGGCTACCATAGCACTTTTGTAAGCATGCACCAGGATGAACTTGAGTCAGCGCAGGATAAGTCCCGTCCAGAACAGCATTAATTGTTGCACAACACGACGAAGGAGACCTAATTCGAGTACTCACGTATGGCTGACTTCGTGCATTGTTAACCAATCAAGCCATGGAAGATGACAACGCACTTGCCCCACCCTCACAGCCTCCACTGTCACTCTGGAGTCGCAGCTCGCAACAATTGAACACGCCGTCGCCGCGCCGATTCAACAAAAGCGGAGTCACTTTCACGCAGCTGTCACTGCTCTTCGCACGAAGAAGCGGATCCTCCGTGGAGCGCCTCTCCCGCCGCCGCCCGAACGGGTTCCGAGCGAATCATCATGATCTAACGACCGAGGCACCTGCCAACCAAGACATCTGCGTCGAACGTCTTGCTCTCGGGGCGCGCGAAAAGACCTCCTGAAGCATTGATGCGTAATCTTGTTTGACGCGGCTTTCGACATACATATTGTGGATTTGCGCAGCGACATACAGCACCTCGCTGTCACATGCCAGGCCAACGTTTGATTTAATCTCTTCCCACCGTTCTTTGCTTCCATGCTTGAGAATAACGCCATGGAGCATGCAACTATTCCTGGCCCACCTGGGCTTCCCTTGCTTGGAAACATAACCGACATAGATGCAGAAACTCCAATTCAAAGTTTCTGCACTTTGAGCACCAAATATGGTCCGTTTTCTAATACAACCCTTCAAGTTCTGTGTGTGACAAGGAATACTAACTGAAGCAGGACCGATATGGAAATTCCGCATCGGCAGCGGAGAGCGTATCGTCATTGCATCGCAGGCTTTAATGAATGAGGTTTGCGATGAAGAGCGGTTTTCCAAGATTGTAGCAGCGGCTCTTGAACAGGTGCGCAACGGTGTGCACTCAGGACTCTTCACCGCCTACGGGCCACAAGAGAAGGAATGGGGAGTTGCACATCGTGTTCTGCTTCCACAGCTGGGACCCCTATGTGAGTTGTTATATGAGACAAGGACTGGATGTGTATCTGATGTTCTGCAGCGATCCGGAACATGTTCAACGAAATGCACGACATCGCATCCCAACTTGTCATGAAGTGGGCTCGCCATGGGTCGGATCATAAAATCCAAGTCGTCGACGACTTCACCCGACTGACGCTAGACACTATTGCGTTATGTGCAATGGACTTCCGCTTCAACTCGTACTATTACCAGCAGATGCATCCGTTCATCGACGCGATGGCCGACTTCCTCAAAGTAAGCGGTGATAGATCGAGGCGAGACGGCATCACACAGATGTTCTACCGCGCAGAGACGCAGAAATATTGGGAAGACATCGAACTCTTACGGAAGACGAGTCTGGACGTGATCAAAACTCGGAGAGCGAATCCGACCGACAAGAAGGACCTACTCAACGGTATGCTCAACGGCGTGGATCCTAAGACAGGGGAGAAGATGACAGTAAGCCACCGAGTCCAAGAGGATGGTAGCATACTAAATTTCGAAGGATGAAAGTGTCATCGACAACATGATAACCTTCTTGATAGCAGGACACGAGACCGTAAGGAGCTTCCGAAGTGAGCATGCGTCGAACGTCAGCTGACTTTCTCAGACTTCCGGCCTCCTTTCTTTCACATTCTACTATCTCCTGAAAAATCCAGCCGCGTACGCGCGAGCTCAGGCAGAGGTTGACGAAAAGATTGGTAAGGGTCCCATCACAGTAGACCACCTCTCAAAGCTTCCCTACCTGAACGCCGTCCTCCGAGAAAGCTTGCGCCTCTCTCCAACTGCGCCTGCAATTGGAATGACAGCAAAGGAGGATACTGTACTTGATGGAAAGTACCCTATCAAAGCCGGCACACCAATTGTTGCAGTGTTTCCGATGATACACAGAGACCCTGTTGTGTACGGAGAAGACGCCGAGGAGTTCCGGCCTGAGCGCATGCTCGACGAAGAGTTCGAACGCCGCAACAACGAATTTCCCAACTGCTGGAAGCCTTTTGGCAACGGTATGCGAGCCTGCATTGGGCGACCTTTTGCCTGGCAGGAGGCTCTTCTCGTGCTCGCCATCCTCCTACAGGACTTCAACTTCTCCATGGACGACGCTTCTTACCAGCTTCAGATCAAGCAAACCCTCACGATCAAACCGAAAGACTTTTTAATGCGGGCACATCTGCGTAACGGTGTTTCAGCTACGAGCCTCGAGCGAAGTTTGGCTTCGGCTACAGCGGCCGAGCCACCGCCAGCCAACGGCGGTCAACAAGTCAGGAAAGAGAAGGCTGCCAAAGGAAAGCCAATGGCAATTTACTACGGCTCCAACACTGGCACTTGCGAAGCGCTTGCAAACAGGCTGGCTAGCGACGCCGCAAATCATGGGTTCAGAGCCGACGTTGTGGACACGCTTGATGCCGCGAGGGAGAGTGTTCCAACTGACAAGCCAGTCGTGATCGTGACTGCATCATACGAAGGAGCGCCAGCCGACAATGCTGCTCACTTCATCAACTGGGTCGGTACGCTCAAGGAGAAAGAGATGGAAAATGTGTCCTACGCTGTGTTTGGCTGCGGGCACCGCGACTGGGCAAAGACCTTTCATAAGGTGCCAAAGTACCTCGACAGGACACTTGAAGAGCGTGGCGCAACTAAGCTGGTACAAATGGGCAGCACCGATGCCGCGAGCGGGGACATCTTCACAGATTTCGAGACATGGGAGGATCAAGTATTATGGCCAGCTCTTCGCGAGAAGTACGGATCGTCCGAAGTCGAAGGAGAAGGCTCCTTGGAGGCTACGCTAGACGTGGAGATCTCCACGCCACGTTCGACAATTCTGCGTCAAGACGTGCGCGAGGCCCGCGTGGAAGAAGTTGAAATTCTTTCGGGGTCTGGTGTGGCGGCTAAGCGACACATCGAGATCAGCTTGCCATCGGACATGACCTACACTGCCGGCGACTACCTGGCAATCTTGCCACTTAATCCAGAGTCTAACATCCGTCGAGCAACAAAGTACTTCGGGCTCTCGTGGGACAGCATGCTCACCATCTCGTCTCCTGGGCCAACAACTCTTCCGACGGATGCACCAGTGAGTGCAATCGACCTCTTCGGCGCCTATATCGAGCTCGCCCAACCCGCTAGCAAGCGCAACATACTCGCTCTAGCTGAAGCCACGCGCGATGAAAACACAAAGAAGGAGCTTTCTCATCTTGCCGACGCAGACTTTGCAGGTCAAATCACCGCAAAGCGTGTATCGGTCCTCGACTTACTAGAGCGTTTCCCTACTGTTCAGCTCCCACTCGGCGTCTTCCTGAAGATGCAGCCTCCGATGCGCGTTCGACAATACAGCATCTCATCGTCACCGTTGTGGAACCCTAACAACGTCACACTCACCTACGCCGTCGTTGATCAGCCAGCACTGAGTGGCCAAGGCCGCTACGTCGGCGTCGCTACAAATTACCTCGCACATCTCGCACCTGGCGACAAGCTACATGTGAACATCCGCTCATCGCACCAAGCCTTCCATCTTCCCAAGGACGCGAAGAATGTACCGGTGATCATGATTGCGGCCGGCACCGGTATCGCGCCTTTCCGTGGGTTCATCCAAGAACGTGCAGCACAACTCGCCGCGGGTCGCACTCTGGCCCCTGCTCTCCTCTTCTACGGTTGCCACGCACCAGACAGCGACCTTCTGTACGCTGACTTACTCAAGCGCTGGGAGCAGCTTGGCGCGGTATCTCTCCGCTGTGCATTCTCTCGCAAACCGGAAGACTCAGAGGGTTGCAAGTACGTGCAGGACCGCCTGTACCATAACAAGGCCGAAATTATCGAGCTTTTCGACGCTGGTGCAAAGCTGTTTGTGTGTGGTAGCCGGGAGGTTGGAGATGGCGTGCAGGAGACGTTGGTGAAGATTGCAAAAGAGAAGTTCAGTGAGATGAAAGGTTATGAGGCTGATGACAAGAAGGCGAGAGAATGGTTTGAGGGACTGCGAAATGAGCGTTTTGCGACTGACGTATTTGCTTGATCATGTGAGTCGGAAGCTTCGCTCGTAGCATCTGAGCTGGAAGGGAGACATAGAACGGCTTGAATGAGCTACATGCAGGACACAACGACGAACTTCTTTCGCACCAGCGCTACCCAGGAGTCGTTTGACTATACAAAAAAAAAGTCACTCTCCTTACAGTATCTTAACGGGCATCAATTTGCTTCGTTTGCTTCACGCCCCACCATCCTGAATCGCGTTCGGCGGATGGTGTCAACCACGGAACAACTCACATCAACACACAACCTCAACCCCAGGTCCTACAAAGCCCCGGAAGCCACAACTAATCTACAAAGTAGTACCTCAAGCCTCTCATATTCTAATGCAGCATCTTTACATTGCTAGATCGGGTACGGAACGTCTTCTCCGCCTCGCGCACTCTATTTTCAATCAATTTCAAGTCACGATGGCATCGCTTATTGGTCTACGCCAATGTTCCACCAATGCGACACGCAACCGGGCTCGCGGAAATTCTAGAAGTCTGTCGGCAGCACGTTACACGGAGCCGGTGCTCGAAGTGCTGCTTCGGGTAACTTAGTATAAATGCTCTTGTGAAGGTCTATGAAATGTACCATCACAGCACGAACAACCATCAAGTCACAATGCTTGCTTTCGGTGCCCTCAGCGTTGCGCTGCTCGGTCTCACACACTCGGTGTCCGCCCATGGATATCTGAAAAGCATCGAAGTCAACGGTGCGTCGTATCTGGCGTGGCAGGTCTTTCAGGACGACTTTGTGACGCCCGAGCCTACGCGATATGCCCGTCGCATCCAGGACAACGGGTATGTTCTCCACCCTTTGCTTGACGTGTACTACAACAACTGACTCCATTCCAGTCCTGTACCCGACTTCACCAGCAAGAACATTACATGCAACTTGGGCGGCAACCTCCCATCCAAAGGCACCATCCCCGTCCTGCCAGGAGACAAAGTGTACGTCTCTCTCTACCGTCATTCCACTCTCATCCTTGAAATAACTAACACATCGATCGCGATTCAGTAAACTCAAGTGGGACCAATGGGGCTCCTCGCACGCAGGCCCTGTAATGAACTACCTCGCCTCATGCGGCACATCCTGCTCGACCTTCAAAGGCGACACCGGCAGTAAGTACATATGTACGGAGTGTATGTGAGACATACACTAACTTCGTACCTACAGCCCCCTGGGTAAAATTCGACCAAATGGCCTACGACACCACAAAATCCCCTCCCTGGGGCTCCGACTACCTCGCCAAGCAAGGCGCCTCCTGGACCGTTACTATCCCCGCCCTCAAGCCGGGTGAGTATATTCTCCGTCACGAGATCCTGGGCCTGCATGTTGCGGGTACGCGTATGGGCGCGCAGTTTTACCCGAGTTGTGTGCAGATTAAGGTCGGGGGGAGTGGGACGAAGACGCTGCCGAGTGGGGTGGGGCTGCCGGGTGCGTATGATCCTGATGATGCGCAGGGGGTGTTGGTGCAGCTTTGGAAGGTGAATTCTGGGCTGGTGAATTATACGGCGCCTGGGGGGCCGGTGAAGGTTATATAGGGGGAGTTGTCATGTCGTGTTTGGAGGAAATTGTTTTCCAGGGGAAATCGCTTGGCACTGTATTGGCTACAATGTGGTGTTGCATCCTTTCTAGCGGTTGACTTACGTGCGTACACGTAGCACATGACCCAGCTCAAAGATCCTCGGGCGGCTGCGTTACCTTTGTTAAATAGTCGCCGTCTAAACCACGCGTTAGCCAAAAACCCCTGGAGCCCCAAAGTCCGATCGTGCACAAACTTACTCAGTTCCTTCATGATCTTTCCCAAGCCCTCGTGACTATAATCCTTCTAAAGCGGTGTGATGTACCAAGTCAGTGTCTAGTCTCAAAAGGCAGTTCGTCACATTCGAAAAGCGACTTGCCTCATTCCACATATCCTGCAACAGTATTAGCCAACAAGCCAAACACCAGTAGAGCTCGATGATCAAAACCCTTACCTTGTGATACTTCACCCTGCCCTCCTCGTCCAGCGTCAAGCTCACCAGACTATTGACCTTTTTCGCAATCGGCATCGGCTTGGGCATGTACTCCTGCTGCAGCTTGAACACGATTGAAGTGTCTGTCGACTCAACGACTTGCGTTTTGATGGTGCGTGTGGATTTCATAATTTTGGGAATTCCTACGCAGTCATATTTTGTCAATAAGTCACCCATACCTCTTTTGTCCTCACAACACAAAATAAAGTACGGTGATTCACGTACCATACCACTGCCCCGCAATCTTATACCGCGTATCGCAATAACTCCACGGATCATCGTAAATCGCTTCTTCGGCATACACCTGCATGTCCTCTTTGCTCGCGCTGCCAGAGTACAAATTGCATATCGCGTGGACGATCTTCTCGCGCGCCGGGTCCAGCTTGATAGACTCTTCGGGATGCGGCTCGTAGTCGACGCCCGAGGATGTGTTTTTGGCGGGGTCCTGGTTCTGCGTGAGGGCAATGGGGTCTGGGTGCGGTTCGTGGGCGTCTTGGAGGGCTTGAGCGCGCGTGTCTTTGTTGCCGGATTTTCCGGTGAGTGGGAGGGTCATCTTTGGGAGGGGAGGGGTAGGGGGTTGGTGGTGAGGGATGGGATGATTGAGTTGGCTGTGTATATATGGTTCTTATAGAAGAAGGTTGGGTGTTGTGGTTTGCTGGGGATAGTGACGTCAGTGCGACGCCTACAATCGTGGCTTTCACGGCAGGACAGAGCGGGGGTTGCAAGCGAGATGAACATTGTGAAACGAATATACATGTTTCTGAATTGGAGTCCGATAGTGTACAGATAGGTCTTCTCTCAGAACCTTGTCTCCTTCGTTGAAGCAAATGTGATGTACAAGAACATACATGCATCTATCGTGCTCTTCACGCCATTCTACTCCAGCTAAATCTCCTCAAACCTTGTGTAAATCCCAATCATCTTGCGAAGCAGTACAAAATGCTTTTACGAAGCCGTAACAAGCACATAACTCGTAATAGCATCCATACGCTCCTTAGTCAACTTGAGCCCCACCTTCAACAACTCCATCGCAACACCCTGCTCCTTCTTCTCCAACTCATTAAACTTCTCGCGCGTAAGCAACCACGCAACGGAATCATTCTCCACCGCCACTGTGCCCGTGCGATCCGTCTCGGAGAAGAAGGGCAGCTCGCCACACGTGGTGCCCGGCAGAATGACCTCGAAGAACGAGCCCTGTGGCAGCGTGTACTCTGCGCGGAAACGGCCTTGCTCGAGAATGTAAAAGCCGTCGGGGTCGTCGCCGCGTGAATACAGGACGGTGCCGGCGGGGTATTCTTTGCGCTCGAAGTAGGGCGCGACGGTGTGCCAGAAGTCCTCGTTTTTGGGTGATATGTCTTCGAAGGTTTGGAGGATGATTTTCAGGGGCTGGGCGAAGTTCTTCCAGCGTGGTGGGGTGGGGCCCTCTACAGGAGAGAGCGATGTGTCGCGCGCTTCTTGTACGGTGTTGCGCGCAGCCATGTGTTGGGCGTCACGGCGCGGTGAAGCAAAGGAGGGGTTGAGAGAGCTGGCGCCGTAGGATGTTGGCGAGCCGCCGGATGCGTATGTGTCGGACGAGTCTTTGGAGCCGTTGATGCTCATGGGTGGGGTCTTCTGTTGGCGCTTTGAAGCAGCGTTGCAGTGCTTGTGGAAGATCTCGAGCAGCTCGTTTTCGCACGACTCAAGCGCTGTGTTGAGATCCTCGAACACCTCGGGTGGCGGGCAAGCATCCTCTTCGCCACCTTCGTCCAACAGCCCAACATTCTGCATGGCTTGGCCAACTGTGCTGGTGAACGAAATGCCCGAGAGAATTAGTTTGACGTTTTTGTGGGCCAGCAAACGGTTGATGCGTTGAAAGCCTTCCGCGCTGGAGAAGTCCATGCCGTTGACATGTGTGAAGTCGACAATGAGGAAGCTGACGGGCTGCTTTTCGAAGTTGTCGTCGTCAAAGAGCAGCCGCATATCTTTCTCGACAGACACGATTGTGCCGAAGAAGAGGAAGCCACCGAGTTTGATCACTTTGACCTGGTCCCGTACCTTGGCTAGGTAACGTCCATCGGCACGCGGCCGCCGAACAGTTGATTCGGCAATACTCCCATTGTAAGATGATCGAATGGCCGGATGACGAGAGCTCTGCACGACGTAGCTGACACAGGCTAGAATGATGCCCGTGAAGATACCAACGACAAAGTCATGGATGCCCATGATCAGCACAATCGCCAGGATGGTCAAGTATTCCAGCTTATGACACTTGCCCCACGTGTCCCACAGCGCCTCTTTCATGAGGTCGATTCCTAGGAGGAAGATGAGGGCACCGACCAAGCAGATCGGAATGTACCCAATCATTGCTGGTCCAGCAATCCACACGGCGGTTGTAGCGGCGGCTAAGAGTACTCCTGCAATCCGGCTGCCACCACCATTGTTGATGAACATGACACTGTTGGCGTATACGAGGTAGTTCTGTATACTTCCGACGAATCCAGAGAGTGTGTTCGAAATACCGTGAGCGATCAATTCGCGGTTGACATCAAGGTTGTCCTCTTTGACAGCAGCACCCAATGCTGGCACGTTGATTGGAACGTGAATGATGCCAAAGAATGACAGCGCGAGCATGGTAGGTATGGTTTCGGCCAAGGCTTCCCAGTCGATGATGCCGAATTCTGCGTCTTGCATTAGTTTGCATCCGTGGAGGCGGGGCTATAGTACTTACTGAAGTAGGAATAGAAGCGGTAAAACTCAACGCCAGATTCAGGGCGCTCGAAGATCCACCCGGCGTTACGAACGTCTTCCAGGTCCATGCGGAAGATGCCCTCGACAATGATGTAGAATATAGCAAACACCGATATGAAGAACATGGGCAGGATGAAGCCATTCTTGAAGATGCGCTGGAGCACCATGATTGAGACGGCAAGGACTAGTGGCAGCATCCACAGATACCAGGTGTCCGCCGAGAATAGCTTCTGTAGAGTCTCGAGATTGTAGTTGAGGCTGCCGTCGAGCCGCGCCGATACTTCGATACCAGTGACGACCAAGAAGAATCCCACACCGCCAATGCAGCCGATAAGAATATGACGAGGGAAGAAGCTGACAAGGTTGCCGAGCTTGAAGGCGCCGAGGGCCAGGAAAATCAGGCCAGTCAGGATGGAGCTGATGCAGTAGGCCGTAATGGTGGTTGCGATGATGGCATTGCCAGATTGACCCTCCATGGCATTCATGATTGAGTAAGCCATCTTGTGGAAGAAGGGTACCACTTCGATCATCTCTGACCCCACACCACCCTTGAACGCCGAGAGGCCGAGAGAATAGCATAGCTGGGACACAATGCAGCTCACGAAGAAGATGGATATGCCGTCTGGCCCGGTCTGGCTAAAGACGGGTGCACCAAGTGGAAACAGAATGTAGCCATATGAGAGCGCGTCCAAGATGTTGAGGATGACGCCTAGGAAGACTGCGGAGAGTATTTGTGCGCCGCCAATGGCATGTGATGCAAGCGCTTTCGAGGTATAATTCTTCGGATTCGTGAACGACTGCCGTAATTTGGCAACATGTTCACGTCCTGCATCCACTTTCTCCTTCAACCGCTGCGGCAGGCTCGAGGTGGAGGAGCGACCGGGGGCGTTTTGCTTCTTAGGCTGTGCCTTTGGCTGCGAGTCCAGCCGTGACAATCGTGGTACTGGCAGCAGAGGCGTCCGCTCCGTGTCCTGCACGACCACATTGGGCACGCTCTGGCCATGTGCGTCTCTCCGCGAAGACGGGCTGAAGAAGCTGCGCTCTGGGCGGTCTGGTCCGATGACCGTCTCGGGGGTCTCGGGCTCGGGCTCGGGCTCCCTGTCCTCGTCGATTGTCTCTGTCCACGCCGAGTCTGGGGACGCCCGCCCGCCATTGTATTCCGACAGCAGGTTTGCATGGCGCCCCGAGGCTGTCTCTGCGTCGGCGAAGCTGTGGCGCTGCGGGCGGTCTTGGTACTCTTCGGCGTCGAGGGCGTACGAGGCCAATTGGGAGCTGCGCTCTCGAACGCCTTGGGACGAGTATTGGGGCGTGTCTGGGGGGTGGTCAGTATCAGTATCGACGTAAGAAGCCACAAGCCGTGGGGAGCGGCATACCAGCAAAGCCGTGCGACGTCTGGTGGGCAAAGGACCGCACGGGGTTGCGCGAGTACGACCCCGAGAGCGTCTGCGCTGTGATGGAATGCGCCCGTGTCGACCGTGAGCGCGGTATTGTGGTTGCGCCGCTCTCGGCCTGTGACTGGTCGGACGCGAAGTCGCTGTCGTTGACCGCGTCGCCGGTGAAGGGCAATTGCTCCTCCGCGTCGCGACTGGCGAAGAAGCGCGACGGCATGGCGGGCGGGCGATCAGCGTATGAATGTAGGGAATGGGACCCGGCGAGTAGTTCAAAAGTAGTTGTGGCCGTTGAGTAGTTGCGTTTGCCGGCGAGTACCGTCGAAGCACCACCGGAGCGGCTCCGAGGTATGTATTAGACCGCGACGTGAGGCACCGATTGGGCGACGGTGAAAGGATCCATTGCTGGCATTCACTGGCACTGGCGGGAGCGGGAACATGGTCACTACTAAAAGGTGCTCTGCCGGTAGGGCTATGCGGCTAAGAACTGGGGCTTCAGAACTTTTCTTGCGTCTGGTCGAGAACCAAACGTCATGCGCGCTAGCACATGCACTCCAACCTTACTGTTCCTGCCTTCCAATGTGGTTCCTATCCGCTTCCATCAACCTCCCCTCGTCGGCATGTTTTGCTCCCTACTCTCATGAACTGTATCCCCGCATCTCGAGAGTGAATTAACCCCGCGGACGCAAGATTCGCAATCATGGCGTCAATTTGCTCACCACATGAGCACCACCACTCTGCTCAACGTCTTCGCTTATCATGCACCATGCTCAACGTGCCGGATCCGCAGCTGTGGGTTTCGCGTGGGTCAGCGGAGCTTCCCGTGAGTCTTTTCACATGTGCTAGTCACTGCATCAGTCAGAAATTACAAAGGTAATAAACTGACTCGGATTGAGGTCGTGATTTTGTCTTAGTCGTGTCTACCAGATTCACTGTCGAAGTGAACTTGTTGAGGACCAAATCGAACACTTTGGTAAGTACAAGTATATGGCTACCACCAAAGTATCAGCCTCAAGTTCTACCACGCTTAACGCTCAATGCATATCCAAGATAAACCATAGTAACCCAACTGATCCCCCTTTTAATTCTTCAAACTATCCACATACTCCTTGTATATCTGCAAACAACTCTCATCAAACGCCAGCCCCATCCGCTCCGAATTCCCAAACGTCGCCTTCTGCGGCCAACTCATCAACAACCTCTCGGCATCCTCATCCTTCTGCACCTTCAACAAGCCCAACTTCTCCTTCCCACACACCGCCTCAAACGCCTCGTACATCTCGCCCACGGTGACTGAGATACCAGGCATATACACGGCACGAATGTGCGCGGGCATGCTATCGCTCGGGGCGCGCATCACGCGCACGAAATTCTCAATCATGACGCGTGGGCTGCAGATCATTTGGCGTGCAGAGCGGTCTTCGATGGGCACGATGCATTCCAGTCCGGCCATGGGTTCGCGCAGCATGCCGCTCAGGAAGGACGCAGCGGAGCGGGAGGGCGCGCCGGGCCGCACGACGACGGTGGGGAGGCGTAGACAGAATGCGTCAATGAGGCTGCGGCGGTTGAGGTCGTTGATGTGTGCTTCCATGATGAGTTTGTGCGTGCCGTAGACGCCGATGGGTGTGGCGGGGGTATCGTCGGTGATAGTGCCGTTGGTTGTGTACGGGGGTCCGTATACGGCTTGTGTTGAGGCGTAGACGATGCGTGGCTTGGGGCCCTTGAGCTGCGAAATAGCGGCGAGGAGGGCCTGCGTGGCTTCGAGGTTGACTTTAGTTGAGAGCGCGGGGTTGTCTTCGCAGCCTTGGGACATAATGCCGTGGAAGAGGAAGATTGCGCTCCATTGCGAGCGGAGGGAGAGAAGCCGCGTGATGTCGTCTGCTACGGTGAGGTTGGATCCGACGAGTTCGAGGTTTGTGGTGTCGGTTGTGCCGGCTGGTTGTGGGGGCGTTGAGAGGTCAGTAAGGACGACGTTGTTGGTGCCTTCTTTGAGGAGCTTGGTTGCGAGCATGGGGCCTAGGAAGCCGGCGCCGCCTGTTATGAGGATGTTGTTGTTGGCGCTCATCGTGTCGGATAGTGCTGAGTTGTTCGTTTGATGTGATGAGGTGTGAAGTAGATTTCAAGGCACAAGCCACGTGAGTGTTGATAAACTGTTAAAGAGTCTTGTCTGTACTTTCGACATCAACCTGCAACGGGACCTCATACTTAAATACATCCAGCACATCGCTTCGTCGCGCAAGTCCCGTGGGTATTTTCCGCATACTAGTAAAACCTGCTCGTCTCGAGTCAGACCACGCTTCGTCTCGAGGAGAATAGTGACGCTAGGCAAAGCACTCCGCTCCGCAGCCGCCTCCACAAGCTCGAAAATTGACCACGTCTCTGTCATGCCTCTCCGCGCCCCGCCTTTCGATGTGCCCTGTGGCGAGTCAGGAATTCTTACTCTTGTGGCGGTGCGCGGAAGATCCGATTAATATCTGGAGAGCAGAGGATGCTCACCCACCAACTCCCATTGCACCACAGAAGAGTATATGCTGTCAGCGATATGATGCCTCCAAGCTTCTCTGGAACCTTTAGTCTCAATACGGGCCCTCACCACAATCTTTACTCTAAGCCCTGGGATTTCTTTGATGATAGCCATGCTAAATGAGTGAGTATCACAAATTAGAGTGTCCGACGCGAGGAATTAGCGAGTTGTACATGTTGGAAAATCTAGTAATCACGTGGAAGAGTTTGTTTGATCGATAGAAGAGCGGAGAAGCAGCTTAAAATTACTGGAACATTCATGATACTCGGCACGCAGATGCGTCACATCGATGATTACCCTCATCTCAACCTGCCGCTGTTAGAACCGATTCAGGATGAAGAAATGCGTGAACTCCACGCAAATAGCACCACTCGGAGAGAAGAGCTTGCCGCAGCAACAAGCTGTTCGACACCTTACGTCTTCCGAATGAAGCGCCCATCGCTGCCCCGAAGACGCTTACGAGCGCTCTCCTGTGGGACAACTTCCGCCTCATCTTCTTCAACCTCGCCCTCAACTTCGTCCTCATCGTCATCAATGACAACCGGGTTCTCGCAACTCGCTGTATCGTCAGTCTGGCGCTCAGGACGAGAAGCTACTGACGGCTCGACAACCTCCACTTCGTCGTCTGCGTCACCGTCGATAGACCAAGGCTTGTCTTGAGTGAATCCAGCTTGCTCTTCGGCCTCGCGCTTGATCGGGCCGCCTTCTTGCTTGATCTTGCCTGTAGCATCACGCTGATATATAGTCAGTGTGTGTCGAACTTCGACAATGTGGTTTCCTACCTTCTTCATCTGACGAATGAGCTCTTGTGCCTCGTCTTGGGTCAGATCCTCGATAGGTCGATCTTTCAGAGGAACGGGGCCAGGGACGATGTACAGAGCCTGAAGAGCTTCTGTAGATATTGTTAGCTGGTACATGATGAGCGTGCAATCAACCTACTGAGCGAGCGGTACTTGAAGGAGAAGGTCGCCAACGGTCCCTTACCAACGTATGTCCAAGTTGAGTATGAACTGCCACCATATTTATGTTTGTTACGTTTGGCGTACAGAAATTTCCGGGCACCGAGTCTGCTTCTTTGTCAACCTTCGGAAGTCTTGGAATAGCATCATATCTTACCCTGCGGTATGGGACTTTGCGTCTCCCTTCATAGCCTTCTCTGGCACGACGCCGACCTCCTCGATGCGACGATCGCTAGAAAGTTTGACCGTCGGTACTCTGTACGGACGGGACCGCATTCCCAGATCTCGACTTTGATGGTTCCAAGAGACGATGCCTTTTTGCGCATGTCCTTGTCCACATGTTCGTCCTCGTCTAGTGACTCAGTAAATTCCATAAATCTTACGCAGAACTCGGCATACTGGTCTGCAGCTTTTCGAAGCAAAACTTCTGTTCGTACCGGTCTATACCAGCCTTCGTGATGATACTACCAAGCTCGTGTCCCGCGTAGTTTCGGAGCTCATCCGCAGAGATGTGGCCGGAGTTGATGCGAGAGTTTCCGTCTAGCGCGACGATAAACGACATATTCCGTTCCCGGAACGGGTGTGTAAAGGTGACCTTGATGGAGAATTCTTTTCCTGTCTGCGATTGGACTTGGACGTACTTGGTGGTTTCGTGCATGACTACGGGCTCGCTGCCGTCGTCGTATTCCTGAAGAGGTTCGCCATCTACCATGACCTCAACCTTGACTCCCGGAACTTTTGTGAGTATTGCCATTGCTGAGGGTGCGGCTAGGTAGTATAGTCAGGAGTCTTGCACTCAGTGAGGAAGTGAAAGTTGCGCTTGTGACCGTGAAAAAGAATTGAGAGAAAGTGAAGGGAATCAGTCGTGCTTGGGCGAAGAAGTGTTGAATAAATGCGTGCCGCTCGAGAGCTACGCTCGAGCAAGGTTTGCTTGCTGTGACGCACCTGAGGTGCTTCATCACGCCTGCGCGAGCATCTGAGAAGCGTCTTTGGACTCATCATGTGTGTTGTCTACGCTTACTCAGCGCTTCACGCCTATATGGACAGCTCTTTCTCCCCTACAGAGAAAGGCCAGTGATCTCATCTACCATCAGCTAAACTTATTGTTTCCGATGCAGGGCGAGCAAGCCGATTCTTGGGGTTCCGGCTTAACTGACAAGCTCTGCCTTTGGCGGAGACTTTAGGCAACACGCGATTCGCCGCTCATAGGAACTCGATTGACAGGCGTGAAGCAGAAAGTGGCGTAGGGAGCGTGTTCCCATCTCGTCTGATAACTCAAATACTGAGTGACGCGGCTTTTTGACTGGCAGTAGAGGGCCTAGTCAGCCTCGGGATCATGTTGAGTTCCTGGACGCATGCTATAGCGTTGAATTTTGTAGAAAATGAAAGGTACGTGATCTTGAGGTATGTTACCTCAGACTTGTTTGTAGTGTACTCTTGAAGCGGAAATCTCGAGGTTGTACTCTGGTAGTCGCATTCTACAGCAGTAGCAAGACATGGTGTTCTGCTATCGATGGAGGTCTCATCAGCACGCTGCAGATGTAAGCAGATCGCAGTGCGCACACTTGCGACGATGCATGTAATGGTAGTGATGAGGAGAGGGAGAGGTCGAAGATGGAAAGGTGAAATCAGAAAGAACACACGTTTTCGGTCCGTGCACGCCACTAAGCAATTGTCCACCACTTCCCTCGCACCATTCTTTTGCCATTCGTCCTACTTCGACGCTAACCACTCGGTTTCAGAATGGGCGAAGGCACTGTGGGCTCTGATTCTGGTGCGAAGCGACTTCACAGGCTGATCGTACGGCCAATCCTGGTGCAATAACGTTCTTTCAATGACACCTGCAACCAAAATACGGCCGGTCACCGCCAAAACTCTTCAAAAGCTCCTCACATGTATCGGCTCTGCTTCCTCTGGCACCAAAGATGTCCTTTCCGCACGCTTCGAGCGTGACGTGTGTCGACCACATTTCTTCAACACGCGTCCCGATTCGAAAGCTCGGCTTGCCAACAACATCGACTCAAGACATAGGACGCTGAACATCATGAGCATCGACATGGGTATCAAGAACCTCGCGTACTGTCGCGCGTACATGAGCTATCCTGAAGGCGACGCGATGAAGCCCAAGATGGAAGTCGGAACGTGGGAGAGGTTGAACCTGATTGAAGCAAGTTCACCTTTCCGCCCTCCCACGCCTACAACATCATTCGATGAACCGTCCGCCGCAGAACTGGAGGATCTGTACTCGCCAAAAGTACTGTCAGAAATTGCCTACCGTTTCCTCAAGGACGCCGCCTTGCAATCTCCACCTGACGTGTTTTTGATCGAAAGCCAGCGATGGCGATCCGGCGGTCAAGCTGCAATACAACAATGGACTATTCGCGTCAACACGCTCGAAGCCATGCTCTGGGCGATTCTCAATGCGTTGCGCGCTGAGAGCATGATACGTGCGCCACGCACTGAGCATGAGAAGAAATGGAGAGACTATGAGGTACATGGCGTTAGTCCGAAGCGCGTAGGGCAGTATTGGCTTTTGCAGCATGCGAAAGTTTTGGCCGAAAAGCAAAAGGGAGATCTGTCTGCATTTGATGAGGAGGTCGTAGAGACGAGCGAGAAGAAAATGCCACGCGCCAAAGCAGAAAAGAAAGCCAAAATCGCAATTGTGCGCTCGTGGCTAACATTGGAATCCGCCTCGACCGCTCCGTCGACGCCCAGCTCCTCTCCCCAGATCGCGCTACAATTCAGTGAAGGAGCTGCGGTAGCCCGCAGGGGTCTCGTCAATACATCCACGCCACGTTCTACAGGGCGAACGAAGAAAGTGAAAATGACCATTGACAGTGGTCATGCGAAGCAAGAGGTTCAGGAGCCAAAGATGAGGAAACTCGACGACATCACGGATTGTTTCCTGCAAGCGGCAGCGTGGGTGGCGTGGGAGACGAACAGATTGAAGCTATATGAAGTGTGGGATCGAAGGAGGGGTGATGACGGGTCGATGCCAGATCTGAACGACGAGATTTTAAGGGAGATGGTAGAGGTCGCTGGGGAGGGATGAAGTGTAAGACTTTGCGCGTCGATCTCACATGTCATGAGCTCAGCTAGTTACATGACTACCTTGACCTCAATGACATGAAGTAGTTGTCGATGCTCTTTGACTCAGTTCCTCTCCCACCACGTCCCCGTCCTTGGTGATGGCCCGCTATTCGAAAAAACCATAATCCAGCACCTTGTCGTATTTGATATGGAAATTGTCACAAGCCCGCTTCTCTTTATCAGACTCATGCTCATGATAACACCGCTCATGGTATGTGTCAGCTGACTTTGCACGTGACAATTCGCCCAGGCGCTGCATCGCTCGCATCAGGAAAGCTTTGGGGAGCTCATTCAGAGCCTTCAGGATTGCCTCCTGCTCGGGATCGTTATTCACGATCGTTACCTTCGGGTCACACGACGCAATATGTGTCGACCATGTTTTGTAGGACGGGTCGATCCGAGGGGATGTTCTCGGAAGCATAAGAGAACGTCTTGAATCTGGCTGGTCCTTCAAAATAGCCTGATACTAGTCTGTCCGCAAATCGATTGTTGACTAGTCGTCGGAATCGGTCGATGAAGAGTCTGTCGCCAAGCACGTACGCTTTCACTAGCACTATGTATTGTGACTGCTTCCACACGTAAGTACGGCGTGGTGTGACCGTCGGTTGTTCTAGGAGACGGATCCACGAATCACTATATTTCTGCACGGGTAGTGTCTGAGTATAGATCCACTCGACTAGCAGGTTGACTGTAGGGAGTTAGGAAAGGTTGATCGAATGTGCGCTCGTCTTCATGCTCCATACTGAATGCACTTCCGCCGGCGCGTGGTAACTTACATGCGAGATGATCAACGTCCCCGAGACGTACGACACGTTCCTGGGCCTCTTTCCACGGACCCCGAAGCGCCTTGCGGAAGAACTCAGAGTGGTGAACTAGCAGGGCTTCGTGTACATGGTACTTCTTTCGCAGCGGACCGACGTCGATGATGACACAGCCGGCTTCGAAAGTGGCGCTGTGAACAATGTTAGTGGGACTTTCGTCATTTACGATCGATCATCTCTCCTGTAGGCTGGCAGCGATTTGGTGCTGCCACCCTGACCTTGCGTTGCCATAGCCGCGAGCAGCGAAGATTCGCTTATGATGGGATCTCGATGATGAAACTGGTGGGTGGACGGAGGTTTGTGTGGATGGGAGTTCGTTGTGGCAAGAGGTGTGGTGAGTGGGAGTTAGCCCGCTAGCGCCCACATGCCAGGAAAGAGCGCCCGAAGCTGAGAGTGAGACGACGACCATGTAGTGAGATAGGTCCACTCAAGATTAAAATTTACACTAACATTGAATGCAGATAATTAGGAGATACCAGAGCTGAGAAAGAAGACATCAGATCTGAAGACAAACCAGCGCACGAGATCCACACCGTCGCCATGATACCTAGATATCGATGTGATCACTGGTAGAGAAGGTGCCTCCGCCGTAATCTCTGTCATTGGCTTAATGATCGCTCACTCAAAGTAAGCAAGTCCTCTATCTTCGTTGTATCGCATATGCAGCTGCTTGCAGGCCTCTTTCTCTTCGTCAGAGATGTGTTCCAGGTAGCAGCGTTGCTTGGCTCTCAGCCTTGCAGGTACCGTACTGAGCTCATGTTATCGATGGATTGTGCGATGTAGCAGCGCGAGGGGCAAATCCTGCATGTCAGCCAAGCGATAGCCACTAAATGTGGGCGCAATTCTCCTTGCCCATTGCTCAACCAGTCGTTCGATTATCACCCGATCCAACGGTATGTTCTCGAAAGCGTAAGTGATGGAACGTCGATCATCCTGGCCGTAATAGAAACTTCCCTCACTGGTGATGGCGAAGAGGTTGTTGACGGCCCGAAAGAATGCTGGGGCGAGTAGTCGATCTCCCAGCGCATATGCTTTGATCAAGACATGCATGCATTCATTCTCACAAGGGAAAATTGCTTTTTTTACAAGATCCATTTGTTCCCATTCGTCGCGGTCTTGGGGTAGTTCCTGAGTGTATAACCAGTGAACGAACAGGGTGACTGTATGAGCAGTAAGCAATAAATTCCACACTAGGATATTACCAAGAGTAATCCTAGAAGGCTAAAACTTACATGCTTTCGGCTCGATGTCGGCTGGTGTGACCATATTCTCCTCTGCCTCTTTCCAGGAACCGTTCAAGGCCTTCTTGAAGTACTCGGAATGGTGGACAAGCATGGCTTTGTGAACATTATACTTGATGCTGTCAGGCCCGACCTTGACAGTGACGACACCTTGAGTAATTGCGGAGCTAATCATCCCAGTCAGCTACAATGGAATACACACGTGTTGTACGACTCACCCGCAGAGAGGAGCCTTGGCCTTCGCCTTCGATTTCGCATTCGGTTCTGTCATAGTGCTTTTTTGGCGTCTCAAACGATGAACAAGAAAGTGTGTGTGGGAAGAAGCGATGTAGGTGGGGAAACAGAGGTTATGTACACTACGGAGCCGCTTCAACGCGCTCAACAATTTTCAGAGGTAAGAGAAAGGTGTGCAAAGGAGCCAGTAAAACTGACGAAGTGAGAGCAGTCGGATCTCCAGACTTACACTGAATAGGTGAGATTGCCCTGGCTCCCAACAATCTCAAGCAAAAATACCCGCTTCTGCACACCCTCAGCATTTCCCATACAAATCACACTCACACTTCTCCCTCTCCGGACAAAACACCTCCGCCTTCCCAAACACCACATGCCACAAATACTCCCACACCAGCCCCGCCGAATCATCATCCATAATCGTTTTCTGCAACCAAGTCCAATACTTGACATACTCCTGCACATCCCTCTTCTTCACCTGCTCCCTACTCACCGCAAACTCCGCGCTAAGCACAGACGCAAGCCGCTCCGGCACCGCAACCTCTTTGCCAAACAGCTCTTCCCAAATCGCCGGGATCTTCGCTTCCAGGACGCGGAATTCGTGGGAGGGCTTGGCGACGTTGAGGACTTTGTCGTTGCATGTTGTGAGTGATTTTGAGGTCGGGCAGTGGATGTTTGCGAAGCCTGTGGATTGAATGAAGGATGTTTGAAGGGTAGATAAGGCGTCGTGGAGGTTGATATTTTTCTTGGCAAATGAATCTGCTGGAGGGAGAAAGACGATTGTTTCCGGAAGGCAGTTGTAATTCTCGACGATCCATCTGAGGTACGCGCTAGCTACGCGTCCTTTATTAGGGCGATGTGCTTTTGGATGCATGTGCGTGAACATTGGCTCGATGGCGAGGATTTCGCTGCGCCATGATGGTCCCAGTGTCGATACCCAGGATGTATCTTCGCCTTCAATTTTGACTTTGACGATTAAATGATCTGGTGTTTCTCTGCCGGTCGCGTCCTTTGGGCTGGGAGTTTTCCATGGATTCGCATCTGACGATCCGGTGTATGGCCGATAGCCCTGTCCCGACTCTGTTGATGACGTCCGTAACTTTGGTGCAGCGACAAGCAACAAGATGATGAGCACAAAGATGGTTCCCGCTGCCGCCGCTACGGGCGCTGGTCTCCCTCGCATGGCGCGGACTGAACTAGTTCGAGGCCAGCCAGCCGGGAAGTGCTTTTGGTGGAACGTTCCGAATGAGGTGCTGTGCTACCTCAAAGGATGAGACCCTGCCGTGAACGCGGACTTCTCTTTCAAAGTAGAACAACTGTATTGGTTACACACATGTATCACGCCTGCCTCAGCTTGATCCTGCGAACATGGCCAAGATGTGATCGATATTACTGTGTAGAAGAGACGTTAGCATCAGCACTAAAGGCTATGATGTCGACTCTCTCGGCGGAGTACCCTGCTAGCGCCTCTTGTCTCGCTTGTACATGTTGATGCTTCAGAGAACAATGATTCTTCGTTGAAGACATGATCATAGGCATGTAGAACAGTAATTTATGCTCATGGTGTCGGGGTCAGTCTTGTAGCTCAACATGCGGTCCATCGATTGCGCTTGGTATCGTGAGATACGCAGTAGACATGAGAAGACGCTGTGAGCTCTCGATAGGGCTCAAGGTCGCTACGAGGAGCTCGTGCTGCCAAAGCCACTGCAGACGTCTTCTTCTTTTGTCGAAGAAGACCGTCTCATAACAATGCCGCATTCTGTCACATGTCAGCACGACTATATTGGAATTGTTGCACGTGGAGCGCGAATAGTGTGGCGCATGTCTAGGAGGTGGCTCGACGTCATGTCGATCTGGTTCAAGATCAGGGAAAATTATGGCTGACCGCCAAACTACGCGTGTCAAGAGCTGTCAAACCATTCAACAAATATTTGCATCATCAGGTTTTGTGTAGAAAGCAACTTCCCACTGTGTTCAGCACTTGACGGTTCCTTCTTCTTTTCCTGCGCGTCACCGCTCATTTAGGGTACTAATCTCGCGTGTTTCCTGGAGTTCGACTTGCGCCTCTATCTACCGACCTCCACTCCGCTTCCTCAACAGTCCTACCAACCCTACACCCGCACTGCGGATAGATTTCGCGTACACTGCTGCGCCGCTTCGTAAACTCCTAGCATCCCTCCCACCTCGCACACACCTACATGCCGCCGAAACGAAAGCGGTCCACCACCGTCTCCTCAGTCAAGAAAACCGCAGCCATGGACCTCGCGCAAGCCTCATCTCGCGATGCGTCTGATGAAGGCGCCGAAGACCCCGTCCTCCAGGCGGTCGCGTCGAAGAAGGAGCGACAGGCTGATGCCAATGGCGCAAATAAACGCACGCGCTCCGCTAAGAGCGCAGCGATGGCCGAAGACCTCGACGACGACAGCGATGGGCCGGCAAGCAAGAAGAGCCGCCGCACATCGTCTATCGCTGGCGGAGAGCACGGCGAGGGCGGAGAAGCTGGCACGATGCGCATGGAGCCACCCCCAAAAGCAGGCCTCGTCGACCCCGTAGGCTTCAAGACGAACCCACCGCCCAGCGGCCGTGCTGTGCGCATCTACGCGGATGGCGTCTTCGATCTGTTCCACATTGGGCACATGCGACAGCTCCAGCAGGCCAAGACGGCGTTTGACGAAGTGCACCTCATAGTCGGGGTTACTGGCAATGCAGAGACACACAAGCGCAAGGGTCTCACTGTCCTGTCGGCTACAGAGCGCGCCGAGAGCGTGCGACACTGCAAGTGGGTGGACGAGGTCATCGAAGATTGCCCCTGGATTGTCACCGCCGAGTTCCTCGAACAGCACAACATCGACTACGTCGCTCACGACGATCTGCCTTACGGCGCAGACGAGGGCGACGATATCTACGGCCCGATCAAGGAGAAGGGCATGTTCTTGGTGACTCAGAGAACCGAAGGCCTGAGCACAACGGGCATCATCACCAAGTATGACAGCGCGAAAGTTGGAGCAGAACCCACCGCTAACAACCACACAGGATTGTCCGCGACTACGACCAGTACATCGACCGCCAGCTCAAGCGCGGGACGTCTCGCCGCGAGCTCAATGTGTCGTGGCTGAAGAAGAACGAGCTTGACTTCAAGCGCAACATGGCCGAGTTCCGCGACAGCATAAAGGCGAATTGGGCTACAACTGGGCAGGAGCTCAGCAAAGACATCCGACAGTTCTGGCAGTCTAGCAGACCGGCCAGTCCCGCCAGGACGCCTACACGCGAAGTGGCTGACCAGCTTGATGCATCGTCTGCTCGCTCTCCTTCCGCTTTGTCGCGCCTTAGCCATCTGGACATTCCGGGAAGGAGTGCTGGTGCGAGAGAGTCGTCAGACTTTGCAGCTGGCTATAATCTTGGCTTGATTGGTGGTGTACGCTCATGGGTAAGCACATTTGAGTTTCAGTTGGAAGGGTGGCAATACTAACGCAGCTACAGATGGCCCGCAGCCGTCGCAATCTGAATGATAGCAGGCCAGAGAGCCTTCATGACGACAGCAGCTCTGACGAGCGTGACACACGAAGCCCGCATGAGCCACCTCGTGGTCGAACCGGCAAGCAAACACAGTCGGAACCGATGGATACCACGTCAGCTTAGTAGGCTGTGGCTGTTCTTCTGCGCACAAAACACAACTCCTAATTAGGCTCGCTTCCTCATACAGCTACATATAGACCCACTGGAGTACTGCCGTTCATCAAACTACTGTCCCAGCGTTGAGAGCCAGTGAAACGTCGATGTTTGTATCCCCTCTTTGCATACGTGGTAGCAAAGAGATCTTGACCAACAATCTGTCTGCGGCGTATGTGCAAAGCAAGCGAGAGTATTCTTTCGTTCCAGTCAGCTTCGCATTTCGCCTTGTGTTGTCTTCTTCATCTTTAACTCCATCACATTCCATACTGAATTACACCCCAGAATGTCTTCATGCAGATTCTTCAGGACGGGCGAGGGGCAAACTGCTCGCGACTTCGCTATAATAAATCGTAGTTTGATTTGCTTCTCCAAACCAGCTCCGCCCAAACGATTGCGTTGGTTGTCATACAGCAATCGCTACCTCGTTGCTGGCCCACCATCGTCCACCATTGCTAATTGTGACGGACCTTGACTTGCTAACTGGCAGATTCTTCTCGTGAAGAGCACGATATTCTACCTGAAGCTTTTTCGAGACGCCTCATACTGACTGCTCTCAAAACAGCGAACACCAAACAGCATCTGAAGTACCATCAGGCATTGCATACCGTACAGTCACAGCGCTTCGCAGTCATCGCACGCCCCGACCACCGGCCACCATCACGCATCAGAGACACATCCAACCCAGCATATTCGATCCCTCAAACCACTCACGATACCATACCGCCCCTCGAACCCAATAGATGTGCATCGTTATCTTCAGCATCGCAGCCTGCTCCTGCCCACCCGTACCCACCTACCCCTACATACGCCTCTGCCCCACCGCTAAATCCCACAACCCCATACAAGCCTGCCCGCAAGGCCATCGATTATCAGAAACATTCCGGTTCCAAGGCGAGTGTCAGTGGTGCAGGCAGTGCGCTAGGGAAAAGGCGCGGGAGGAGAGGAGGGAGTGGGTGAAGAGCAGGTTGGGTGTGCAGGGAAGGGAAAGTATTAGGAGGGAGGGGATGAGGGAGGTGGTGGGGAGGGCGAGGGAGGGGCGGGATGGGTGTGGGTATGGATATGGGTTGGGGTATGGATTTGGAGGGACGGGTAGGGCGGCGTATAGTGCGTGGTGAAGGGGAGGGAATGTGTTGCAGTGTTGTATTTGGGCGGTATACAAAGCAGTGTACTTACTGCGTCCGATCAAATACATATGCGCGAGCGTTAGAGCGCATTAATGGATACAAGAGAGTTGTGCGAACGAGATCCTATCTAGATTCATCGTGAAGCAAAGTCGATTGGAGTCCATAACCAGTTGTCAACTTGAAGCACTTGGAAGCTTTACAGGACCATCGTTCGCACCACTCTTCTACCTTTGGCGTGTTCTGAGGCGGTACATTAAACCACGCTTGGTTTCGCGGATCCGCGCATCATCGCGACTTCCTGCGCATGCAGAGTCAGAGTCTTCGCTGCCCAACCGGCTTCACTGCAGATAAATATTGGGGCACGGTGCCCTTCTTTTGCTTCTTCGTTGTCACAGTCTTCGGACCTTTCTGTTCACCCGAGACACGACCGCCACACGCGTCGTTATGGACGCACGTCTCATTTGCAGCCTTCTTCTACCTACCGGTCCTCCACTTGCTATATCATGAGAGGCCGCTCTGTTTTCTCGCCTTTTGGTTCCTTTCGGTCCTTTGACGCTCACCGAAGATCTGAGGGACATGAACGCCATCCACGATCGATTGTCGTCGGGTCATCGACTCCAGAACCATCGGCCTCTCGTCGGGATCGACAAAGCCTCTTTCTTAGGTAAATGGC
>Ga0265780_10001345_pt1 | contig 34754 bp, 27 predicted proteins | sample P1T30metagenome_FD_192432 | JGI IMG/M metagenome (GOLD analysis project Ga0265780, IMG submission 192432) | Plant litter microbial communities from East Loma Ridge, Irvine, California - P1 T30 | ecosystem: Environmental > Terrestrial > Plant litter > Unclassified | place: USA: California...
ACCCAAACCCATGACTCGCTTCGGCCCTCTACGTCAGGAGCGGTCTGTCCCTCGTCGAGCCAGCACCGCACGTCGATGTGATGGACGGCGGCCCAAACACCCGTCCGGGGGGCCTTATGTCCGGTTTCGATGACGACGAGAGCGCTGGCGGAAGAAGGGGCGCGTTGCCGCTCCGGCACCGCCGGTGCACGGGCCGTCGCGATATGCTTCAGCTCTTCCACTTCGCGCTTCACATAGACGAAGAAGTCCCAGTCGCTCAGGTCTTCGTCCGGCACGAAGGTGTAGTTGCCGAGGTAGAACTCGAGGTAACGCTGCGAATCGTAGATGACCTCGAGTTCTACCTCGCCACCCGAGTCCGTCAGCGTGAAGGCACTCATGTTCCGCATGGCACTGCCATCCGCATAGGTCGCGGGTTGCAGGCCGATGGTCATTCCATTCATCAGGTCCAGCAATCCGCCATCCGAGCCGCGTCTGAACCAGACAAAACGCTCATCAGGGGTCCTGAAGACCAGTTCCTGCTTGTCATTCCAATATATGCAGTAGCGCTTGTCATTCTCGATCGTATAACTGCCGCGAATTTCGTAGTTCATCCGCGTGGCGAGCGGCATCACGCCCACCATCGTGGGATTGTCTTTGTCGTCGACATGCGGCGTCCAGCGGCCTGTGTCGTCATCCAGGTCGATCTTGTCGTCGACGGTATGGTGTCTATAAATGAGCATATGATGAACTAACGTTTTTTATTGACGATGGCGTCGATCTCGACCAATAACTGCTGTGCCTTCGGCGAATTTCCTGTCCGCTTTGCAGCTGTGTATTCGAGAATTTTATCCCATGGCATGTCGTCGCCCCCTGCACGGGTCGCGCCTTCCGTGATCTCGGCATCGGTCTTCCCCTTTGGCAATTTACCGATTTGCACCCGGGTGCCGTCAGGCTTGACGTGATACCCACGCTTGAGGCTTTCATAAGTCGGACCGAGCGGGTCACCGTACTTTTCGATGTTTCGCTTATAGATAACTTCACGCAAGGCTGGCTCGGTCTTGTCCTTGAAGCGTTCGCCGAGATCGCGGCGCTGCTGGTGCGCCCAGCGCGCAATTTCCTCTTCGGATTTCCCGGCCTTGCGCATCTGGCCAACCCCATCGCTGATACGGCGCACCGCGACCTCGTATTCGAGCCGCAGTACCGGCTTGCTGCTATGGACAATCGTATTCGCACGGTCGGTCGTCCCGTCCAGCTTCGCAGGCGTCGCATGGGCGAGCAATTCATCGATCTTCTGCTTCAGCTCACGCATACCACGCGGAATCATGTCATGACCAAGCTGCTGCAGGCGTTGCATTTCCCGCTCCAGGATCGCGAGGCGGCGGGCGGTATCGCCAAGCGCCCAGTCGAGCCATTTCGATCCCATGAAGCTGGTCGCCCGATGCAAGCCCGCACGCAACCCGTTCATGAATTCGTCGAAGCGGGCGCGCACGACCTGTGTGTACTGGGCGTACGGCAGGTTACGCAGGAAGCGCACCGGATCGCCCTTGCCGGCGCCACGCACCAGCGCGAGAATGGCGTCGATCGCCTTGCGCGCGTCGCCGCCTACCTTCGCGAACCTGAGCACCAGCTTGAACACCCCCTTGAGCAGGCTGCCGAGCACCGGCACGAGGCCGATCAGAGTCACGATCAGTGCGACCCAGCGCCATACGTCGTTCGGTTCCTTGCGAATGTGGATCAGGTTGGCCACGACGTCGCGAATGTCGGCGACCTGGTCGACAAATGGAATCATCGAGATCACGGTGCCGACCACGATCTGCCCGGTGGTCTGGTCTTCCTTGAAATCGCCCTGCAGGACGCCCCAGAACCAGTCGAAAGCGGCTTCTATCTCGTTCATCATTCGCTCCCGCCGGAAAGCCTGGCAAGGTCGATCAGCTGTTCGATCGTCAGGTCCTTGCCGAATGCGGGGTTGGCCAGCTGCTCGTCCGGCGTGTCGATGGCCCAGTCGCGCTCGTCCTCACCGATTTCGATCTCCGCCTCGCCTCGCTTGACACCCTCGACGCGCGCCCGGCCCTCGTCGTCCAGTGTGCCGCGCTTGATGGAGCCGTCGGACAGCTTGATCTTGTAGGGCGCGCCCTTGACTGGGGAGCCGTCCGCGTAGAGCCGCTCGACACCGATCCAGGGCAGGGTCGATACCAGTGCGGCGCCAGGGAACCGCGGCAGCTTGGGCGTCGAGCCGTTCGGTCCGGTGAGCTCCTTCATGCTGGCTTTGAACGACATCGTGCCGGGACCATGCACTTCGATATTCCCGCCAAACAGCTTGATCCAGGCGCCTTGTGCGGTCAGCAAGACGTGCTCCCTGGCCGCCACCCTGACGCTCGACGTGATGCTGGCAACCGTGACCAGCTTGTCGGCCGTCACACGGGTTGGCCCGGCCTGGCTCTGGCTGCTGACCTTGCCGCTAGCCGCATGCAGGCGAACGCCGGTCTCCTTGTTGGGCTTGTCCGCACTGCTCGCCTTGCCATATGTGAAGACATGGATCCCGCTTCTCACGGCGTGGAAGCTGTTGGCCTGGGAAGCAAGATCGATGTCCTGGCCCCCTACGATCGACGTCGACAGCCCCGCGCCGACGACAGCGCTGGCTGGCGTCAGCATCGCGATGCCCTTCGGGGCTGAGAACTGCAGTAGGGGAAGCTTGTAGCCAGTGGCACGGCCCAACCCACCGTCTCCCGTTTCCGCAGTCCCATCGTCTTGGGAACCGAGGATCTCGAGGCTGCGCTGCAGGTCGCGCGCTGCAGCAAGTTCCTCGGGCTTGCCCTCTCCCGGCAACTGCGCCTTGTGCTGCTGCGCCGTCGACGCCAGGCTCCTCATCAACTCGCCGGCACTCCCGATCTGCATCGCCGCAGGCGTCGACTCGAGATGCGCATCCCCGCTCGACGCCGGATCCGTCGACACCAGCATCCCCGCACCCGCCCGCACGGCCACCGCATGCGCCGACTTCAGCTCCGCCCCGAAGCCGACCGGCGCCAGCCGCTGGTTGTCGGTCTGGTGCCGCAGATGCCCCAGGTTCAGTTCATCCTGCCCCTCGTGCGGCTTGGCATGCCGCTGCAGCGCCACGCGCGCCTGGCTAGCGGTATCGTCGAACACCAGCTGGCTGTAGGCGCCGGTGCCCTTCTGGCTGTCCTTCAAGGCCTGCGATTTCAAGCCCGACAGCACGGCCGCATGCGCATGCGCCCCGCCCTCGCCCGGGAACCAGGCCGGCGCATTGCCGGTCGCCGCGCCGCCGCCCTGCACCACCTGGTTGCTTTGCGCGTCAAGCTGGCCGGCGCCGTTGTACACCGCGCCGATCACCACCGGCCGGTCGATGTTCCCATCCAAAAAATCGACCAGCACTTCCTGCCCGACCCGCGGCAGCGCGTGGCTGCCCCAGTTGGCGCCCGCGACCGGCGCCAGCGGCGTGGCGACGCGTACCCAGGTGCCGGCCGTGTCGTCGCCGGGCGCGCCGGTATGGCCATCGGGTGCGGGGTGCGGCAGGCGGCTGTGGCTGGCGTCGCCGCGCTGCCAGTGGAACTGCACCTTGATGCGGTGGTCGCGGTCGGTGTGGATCACGGAGCCGGACGGGCCGACCACAATCGCGGTCTGCTGGCCCTGCACCAGCGGGCGCGGATGCAGCAGCCGGCCATGGCCGTCGATGCGGCTGGCGCGGTAGGGCACGCGGCTCGGGATCGCCTCGAAGCGGTTGCGGTAGACCGGGCGCTCGCCGGGCCCGCGTCCCACCGCGTGCAGGCTGGACGCCAGCTCGGCGTCGTTCGCCTGGCGCAGCGCGCAGGGGCCGAGCAGGCGCGCCAGCGCGTTGCTGGTGTCGGCGTCGAGGTTGTTGTGCGCCAGGTGCCGGACGCGCACCAGGGTGAAGGCGGCATCCTCGCCGCCGTCGAAGCGGCCATGCTCGTGCAGGGTGAAGGTGGTACCGGGCACGAAGCTGCGCACGGTACCGGCGCCGACATGCACTTCGCGCTCGACCTGCAGCGCCTCCAGCTGGCGGTCGGCGATGCGCTGGCCCTGCTCGCGCGTGCTGTAGGCATACACGCCCGGCAGGTCGCGGCTGGCAAGCGTGATGGCCTCGCCCGTGCCGCTGCTCGCGTCGCGCAGCGTGCGGCTGCGATAGTCCCAGCTGGCCAGGTCCACGGCATTGGTCTGCAGCTTCGATTCGATGCGCCAGCGGTCGATGCTGTCTTCGCGCATCACCGCGCCCGGCTGGGTGAAGCGCACATCGGCCCTGGCATTGGGGACGAAGGCGCCGTTGTGGTCGGCGATCACCAGCGTGTGGCTGTCGCTGGCGTGCTCGAAGAAGTAGAACAGGCCCTCTTCGCTCATCAGGCGCTCGGCGAAGGCGAAGTCGCTTTCCTGGTACTGGGTCGTGATGCTGCGCTTCGGGTAGATGGCCGGGTCGCTCAGCTCGAAGCGCCAGCTCGGCGCCAGCCGGCCCTGGCTCGCCCAGGACCGGAACACGGCGTCGAGGATGTCGCACACGCTCATGTCCTGGAACACGCGGCTGTCGCGGCCCAGCGACAGGAAGCGGGTCCAGGGTTCGAGCGTCAAGCGGTAGCGCGCGAAGCCACCGTTGGCGCCGACCAGTTCGGCAGCCGTCACGTGGCCGTGGAAGTTGCGGGTCGGCCCCAGGCCGTCGGTCAGCAGTTCGAGCAGGACCGGCTGGCCGACCAGGGTTTTCAGGGGAATGGCGGCATCCAGCGACAGCGCCGCCACCTCGAAGCGAAAGCCTTCGCTCAAGCCTTCGCTGCCGCTCAGGCTTTCGGCCAGCAGCGCGTCCTCGCCCACCGGCGTCTTCAAGCTCAGGACGCGGCGGTGCTGGACGTAGCGGCCGGCGAGGCTGTCCAGGACGGCGGACGCCAGCGATCCGAGCGACGTCTGCGACGAAGTCATGCTCTCCCTTCCCTCATCGGTACATGATGTCCCATTTTACTGATGTTTCCGATACACATTCTTCTCGGCGTGCGCGTTCATGCGGCATGAATAAGCTGCGTTCAAGCGATCGTGTAACCGAACTTGCCGTCCCCTTCCGCCGTCACCGCAATCCGCTCGATCGCCCCACCCTCGGCCATGCGCGCCAGCACCGACTCCGCCACTTCCGGCAGCAAGGTGCCATTCAGGATGTTGTCGACATTGCGCGCCCCCGAATCGACCTCGGTGCAGCGCGCCAGCACCGCTTCCACCAGCGCATCGTCGTACTCGAATGCCGCCTTGTGGTTGGCGGCAATGCGCTCGCCAATGCGGCGCAGCTTGAGTTCGATGATCTCGGCCAGCACATCGTCAGACAGCGGGTAATACGGCACCACCTTCAGGCGCCCGAGGAAGGCCGGCTTGAACTGTTTTACGAGGTAGGGCCGCACCAGGTCCTCCAGCGCATCGGGCGCCGGCAGCTCGTCGCCGGTCTTGTTCAGGCAAGCCTGCATCATCACGCTGGAGGCCACGTTCGAGGTCAGGATGATGATGGTGTTGCGGAAGTCGATCTCGCGTCCTTCGGCATCGTCCATCACGCCCTTGTCGAACACCTGGAAGAACAGTTCCATCACGTCCGGGTGCGCCTTTTCGACTTCGTCCAGCAGCACCACGCTGTAGGGGTTGCGCCGCACTGCTTCGGTCAGCACGCCGCCCTCGCCATAGCCGACGTAGCCCGGCGGCGAGCCTTTCAGGCCCGAGACGCTGTGTGCTTCCTGGTACTCGCTCATGTTGATGGTGATGAGCTTCCTCTCGCCGCCGTACAGCACGTCGGCCAGCGCCAGCGCCGTTTCGGTCTTGCCCACGCCCGAGGGCCCCACGAACAGGAACACGCCCTTCGGCTTGTTGGGGTCGTCCAGGTTGGCGCGCGCGGTGCGCACGCGCTGGGCCACCGCTTCGATCGCGTGCGGCTGGCCGATCACGCGCTCTTCCAGCACGGGCCGCAGGTTCAGCACGGTCTTGATCTCATCCTTGACCATCTTCCCGAGCGGGATGCCGGTCCAGCCGGCGACGATCTCGGCCACCACGTGGCCATCGACCTGCACCGGCACCATCGGCGTCTCGCCCTGCAGGGCGCGCAGTTCGGCCACCAGGGCCTGCACGTCCTGGCCGGCCCCCTCGCCCGCCTCGCCGGTCTCAAGCTTGCGGCGCGCCTCGATGATCTGCGTGGTGAGCGCCTTTTCGCTTTCCCAGCGCGCCGCCAGGGTGGCGCGCCGGTCGTCCAGCGTGGCCGCCTCGCGTTCCAGCTCTTCCAGGCGCTGGCCGTGCGCGCCGCCGCTGGCCTGTTCCCGCCGCAGCGAGTCGGCTTCGGCTTCGATGCGCTCCAGCCGCCGCGCCGTGTCCTCGATCAGGGCCGGGGTCGCGTTCTGGCCCAGCGCCACCTTGGCGCAGGCGGTATCGAGCACGCTGATCGCCTTGTCCGGCAGCTGGCGGCCCATGATGTAGCGGTGCGACAGCCGCACGGCTTCCGTGATCGCCTCGTCATACACGCGCACGCCGAAGTGCTTTTCCATCAGCGGCGCCATCCCGCGCAGCATGGCGCAGGCCAGTTCCTCGCTCGGCTCCTCCACCTTGATCACCTGGAAGCGGCGCGCCAGCGCGGCGTCCTTTTCGAAATACTTCTTGTATTCGCCCCAGGTGGTGGCGGCGATGGTGCGCAGCTCGCCGCGCGCCAGCGCGGGTTTCAGCAGGTTGGCGGCATCGTTCTGGCCGGCCTGGCCGCCCGCCCCGATCATCGTGTGGGCTTCGTCGATGAACAGGATGATCGCGTGAGGGCTTTTCTTCACCTCGTCGATCACGTTCTTCAGGCGGTTCTCGAACTCGCCCTTCACGGAAGCGCCGGCCTGCAGCAGGCCCATGTCGAGCGTATGGATCTCGACGCCCTTCAAGACGTCCGGCACGTCACCCTGGGCGATGCGCAGCGCCAGCCCTTCCACCACCGCGGTCTTGCCGACGCCGGCCTCGCCGGTCAGGATCGGGTTGTTCTGGCGCCGCCGCATCAGGATGTCGATGGCCTGGCGGATCTCGAGGTCGCGCCCGATGACCGGGTCGACCTTGCCGTCGCGCGCGCGCCCGGTCAGGTTGGTGGTGAACTGGTCGAGCGCCGGGGTTTTCGACGCGGCCGCCGTGGTCAGCTCGCCCACCGGATCGCCGCCCGCTTCCTGGCCGGCAGTGGGCTCAGGGCTGACTGCTTCCTGCGACCCGGCGGCCAGCTTGTCGAGGTTGTGCTTGATCTGCCCGACGTCGAAGCGGTCGAACAATTTCGAGCCGCGGTAGGCCAGCTGCGACAGTTCCGGGTCGCCCAGCAGCGCCTGCAGCAGGTGGCCGCTGCGGATCGCCGCCGGGCGGCCGGCCGGGATGTCGAGCGAGGCGATCAGCCAGGCGTGTTCGAACAGCTTGGGCAGGCGCGCCGAGAACACCGGGGTGCGCGTGTTGCCGCTCTTGAAGCGCGCGACCTCGGCCTGCAAATCGGCTTCCAGCATGCCCGCGCCAATGCCGCTCTGGCGCGCGATGATGGCGAAGTCGCTCTTCGGCTGCTCGAGCAGGGCCAGGAACAGGTGTTCGAGATCGACTTCATACTGGCCGGCGGCCACGCACAATCCGGCGGCGCGGGTGGCGGCGTTGCGGCAGGTGTCGTTCAGTTTGCCGATCAGGGTCTTCAAGTTCAGGCTCATGCAGGTTTCCCTCGCTGGTCGATTCATCAAGTGTCATATCGTGTGGACGTCGTAGCGCACGTCATTGCGGTCATGCGGCTCGCCTTGCGTCACCATGAAGCTGTCCCAGCCCAGGCGCCCCGTACCCGCACCGAGCGTGAGCGCCGTGCCGCGCACGTCTTCGCCGCGCAGCACCAGCTGGATCTCGTATTCGAGCGTCACGCCGGTCATCATGGACAGCATGCTGGCCAGCGCGCGCGCCGCCTTCCCGCCCGGCAGGAAGGCGTCGAAGCGGCTGCGCCCCAGCGGCCCCACCACGATGCGCATGCGCAGGTCACGCTGCCAGACGCGGGTGCCGGCGATCGCGCCGGCGCCCAGCAGTGTCGCGCCCTGGCCCAGCCGGCTTTGCTGGTCTGCGGGCACGTCGTACCAGCGCCCGACGAACTGCTCGGCCTTCACCTGCTCGCCGAAGTACTCGGACAGCACGCGCCCGATCTGCACCGCGGATGCGGGTTTATGGCGGATGCTGGTGCCGAAGTAGCCGATCGATTCGTCCAGCAGTTCGCCATGGCCCTCGTCGACGAAGCGGCGCCGCAGCGCCTGCGGCCCGAGCCCGGCCAGCGACAGCAGCAGCGGCAGGAAGCCGTCGCGCCCCTCGGCCTGGTACTTCAGTTCGAGGCGGTACTTGCGCCAGGCTTCGTAGAACAGCGCCAGCGAGCGGTTCGAGAAGGTGTCCAGGAAGGCGCGCGGTCCCTCGTCCTTCTCGTGCAGCACCTGCCCGGCGATGCGCTCCGTGTAGTGCGCCGGCAGCGCGCCCGATCCGCCCAGCAGGCCCATGAAGGCCGGCGTGATGCGGATGTACTGCAAGGGCGGCACGTCTTCCCCCTCCGGGTGCGCGCGGCCCGGCGCCGCCTCGGGCGGGTCGGCCTGCATCGCTTCCAGTTCGCTGGGCGGGAACGAGAGCCGCGTCGAGTTCTGGAAGCGCAGGTGGCGCGCCACCGCGCCGGCGCCGGTCTTGCCATGGCGCTTGAACCAGAGTTCGAGCAGGCGCACCGCCTGGAAGTACTGGAAGCGGTGCGGCTGGGCGAACAGGCGCTCGATTACAGCAGGCTCGAATCGCCGCTTCGTGGCTTGCATTTCAATAGTTCTTCTCCGGTTTTACTGGATGCCACCACCAGCTGGGTGAAGCTGTTGGCGTGCACGTACAGGCCCAGGAAACGCTCGATCACGTGGGCAAAGGCGTGGATGCCGCTGCCGACGAAGGCTTCCTCGTCGATGGTGAGGCGCACTTCCATGCCGCGCACCAGGCAGGCGAACGGGTTCCCGGGCAGCCAGGCATGGGTCGCCTTGTAGGCCACCGCCTCGATGCCGCCGATCTGGCGCTGCGACGCCGGCGAGCGCGCCAGGTCGTACATGGCCAGCATCTCGCGGAAGGCTTCGACCCCGCCTTCGCTCAGCGACAGATGGTTCAGCGACAGGTGCGAAATCAGGCGCCAGTGGGCGCCGCCGCCACGCTCGAACTGCTGCGACAGGGTGGGTTTACGCAGGAAGGTGATCGCGCCGACGCGCGCCCCGCCCTCCATGAACAAATCGCCGCCGCGCTGGCCCCAGGGCAGCAGCGCCGGCAAGGCGCGGTTGGTGCAGGTCAGTTCCAGGCTCAGGGTGTCGGTCTCGATCGCGGCCGGGTCGAAGTCGATGTCGACGATCGAGATCTCGGTTTCATACCCGGGGCTTTGGCGCGCCACGGTCTGGTCGCGCCGCATCACCCAGTAGTGGCCGTTCTTTTCCGGCGTTTGGCCGTGGCGCAGCGAGTAGAACGGGCGGAACTGCACGATGGATTCGCCCTGCGGCGTCTGGCGCACCAGGTTGACGGAATCGATCGACACCACCTCGTAGGCGAAGGCGCGGCGCGCGTCCGCCACCACCGGGTAGCTGGCGCTGGTATGGGTCAGGCGGATCGGTTCGCCGCGCTTCTTGAAGAGGTTGACCACCGGCGTGCAGCCCAGGCGCAGGTTGCGTGCCGACAGGGTGCCGAGCATGCGCGCCAGGTTGGAGTCGGCGCGCACCCCGCCAATCGCCAGGTGCAGCGTCACCGCGCGGCAGCCGGCGGGCAGGCGCGCCAGCAGCGCGTCGGTGTCGATGTCGACGAAGTTGAATTTTTCCGGGAAGCTGAAGTACTCGGTCAGCAGGCGGTAGGCCGCGTGCGAGCGCGCCGGGAAGTCGATCAGGGCGTCCAGCTCGTCGAAGCCGGCCGGATGCAGCGGCACCGCGTCGAGCGCGATCCAGCGCCCGCTGTCGCCGTCCTCGGCCCAGGCGGCCACGCTGCGCATGAACAGGGCGTCGCGCAGCGCCGCGCAAAACGAGGCTTCGCCGTCGATGAAGACGCGCAGCCGGCCGAGGCCGAGCTGGCGCAGGCTGGCCTGGGGCGTGCTGCCCGACAGCGTGATGCCGATGCCGGCGCCGGCGCCCGGCGGCAGGCGCACCGCGGCCGGCGCTTCCAGGATCGGCTCGAAAGCAGCGGCGGACAGTGCCACCGGCGCCACCGTCACCGGATAGGCGCTGCGGAACACGCACTCGGCGCCGCGCACCTTGCGGCTGGTGAGCAAGGTGCCGCGCTCGATGCGGGTGGCGCCGGTGAGCTGGCTGGCGGCCGCCGCGTAGTCCATCTCCACGATCGAGCACGAGGGGAAAGGCTGCAGGTAGTGCGGATACAGCACTTCGAACAGCGCTTCGGTGAATTCGGGGTAATCGTCGTCGAGGCGCTTGGCCACGCGCGCGTTGAGCAGGGCGAAGGCCTGGATCATGCGCTCGATGTGCGGGTCCTCGCACACTTCGCCGCCCATCAAGAGGCGCCCGGCGATCTTCGGATAGCGCTCCGAGAATTCGCGCGAATACCGGCGCAGGAATCCCAGTTCGCTTTCGTAATACGGCAACAACTCTTCCATCTAGACTCCCGCCGCGCGGCGCCCGCGGCTGATCGTGTAGTGCTGGCTGGTGGGCTGCAGCACGGCGTCGAAATTCACCGGCTCCTGGGCCGCATGCACCACCAGCAGCGCGGTGATCGAGAAATTCAGGCAGTTGACCGCGTCGTCGCGCAGTTCGAGCGAGGCCCGCACGTTGCGCAGGCGCGGCTCGTGGCGCGCGATCGCCGCTTCCAGGCAGGCGCAGATGTGGGCGCGGTCGTCGAAGCTGGACAGCGAACGGCCGGCGAAATCCTGCAGGCCATAGGTCACCAGCGAACGCCGGCATTCCGGGAACTGCTTGGGCAGCAGTTCCGGAATGGCGATGCGCGTGTTGAGCAGCGCCTCGAGGTCGCGCGCGACCGAATCCTTCAATTCCTCGATCGACACGCGCAAGGGCGACGCGCTCCTGCCGCCATGGCCGGGTGCATCCATCAGGCGGTCCATCAATCCCGGCACATAGCCCTGCATGCGCGCCTCCCCTGGTTACCCGCGAATCAAGCGGTCTTGTTCGACGACAGGTCCCAGCCGCCCGAGGTGTTGCCACCCGCGCCGCCGCCGACCTTCTGCTGGGTGTACTTCCACTTGACCTTGGAGTACTTCAGCTTCACGTCTTCGGACAGGATGTCGCCCTGGGCCACCGATGGGGCCACGCTGCTGATCAGGACGTTCTCGAGTTCGATCTCGAAATACTTCACGCGCTCGCCCTGGCCGTCGGCGCGCATGAATTCCAGCTTCGCCTTCGGCAGGGTCTTGCCCGACGAGCAGTTCTGCAGCAGCAGCGGGGTGGCCAGGTCGGCCAGCTTGGAGACCACGATGTCGCGGTGCTCGGTGCGCTCGGCCGTGTGGCCGCCGCCGGTGGAAGCGGTGGCCGATTTCGGCTGCAGCACTTCCCAGTTCACGGACTTCACTTCGATCCAGTCCTTGTGACCGGTGTCGCCGGATTCGCCCTTGATCCCGTCGATCTGGAGGTAGACGTCGATTGCCATGGTGTTCCTTTCAGTAGTGGTGAGCGGTTACGATTTGGTCGTTGCGGGAAGCTCCGCGACCAGTCGGAGCGAAACGGACAGCTCGTCGAGCTGAAAGTGCGGGCGCAGGAAGGACACCGCGCGATACACGCCCGGACGTCCTGGCACCTCCGACACCTGCACCGACGCTTCACGCAGCGGAAACTGCGCCTTCTGTTCCTGGCTCGCGTTGTCGTCCAGCAGGACGTACTGCGCCAGCCAGCGGTTCAGGAAATCCTCGACGTTCGATGCGGCGGCGAAGCTGCCGATCTTGTCGCGCATCATGGCCTTCATGTAGTGGGCGATGCGCGACACGGCGAAGATATATTGCAGCTGGGACGACAGCACCGCGTTGGCGTTGGCCGCGTCCGAGTTGTACTTCTTGGCCTTCTGCGCCGACTGGGCGCCGAAGAAGGCGGCGTAGTCGGTGTTCTTGCAGTGGACCAGCGAGATGAAGCCGAGATCGGACAGTTCCTTTTCGCGGCGGTCGGTGATCGCGACCTCGGTCGGGCACTTGAGCGCGACCTCGCCTTCGTCGGTCTTGAAGGTATGGGTCGGCAAGTCCTCGACCAGGCCGCCGCCTTCCACGCCGCGGATCGCCGCGCACCAGCCGAAGTCCTCGAAGGCCCCGGTGAGCTTGGTGGCGAAGGCGTAGGCGGCGTTGCACCACAGGTATTTGTGGTGGTCGCTGCCGTCCACGTCCTCGACGAAGTTGAAGCCTTCGGCGGTGGCGCCGTCCAGCGGGTTGTACGGCAGGCGGCCCAGGAAGCGCGGCAGCGTCAGGCCGACGTAGCGCGCGTCCTCGGACTCGCGGAAGGATTTCCATTTCGCGTATTCGACGGTGTCGAACACCTTGGCCAGGTCGCGCGGGCGGCCCAGGTCGGCATAGCTCTCCAGGCCGAACAGCTCCGGCGAGGCGGCCGAGATGAAGGGCGCGTGGGCGGCGGCCGCCACGTGCGACATCTGCTCGATGAAGTACATGTCTTCCGGCTGGCGCGTGATCTCGTAGTCGCCGACCAGGGCGCCGAAGGGCGCGCCGCCGAAGGTGCCGAATTCTTCCTCGTACACCTTCTTGAACATGGTGCTCTGGTCGAATTCGAGCGCGCTCTGGAAGTCCTTCACCAGTTCGCGCTTGGTCGCGTTGAGCATCTTGATCTTGAGATTGGTGCTGGTGGCGCTGTTCTTGACCAGGTAGTTCAGGCCGGTCCAGCTGGACTCCAGCTTCTGGAACTCGGGCGCGTGCATGATGGCCGACAGTTGCTCGGAGATCAGGCGGTCCAGTTCGGCGACGCGGGCGTCGATGGTCGCGGCCAGGTTGTTCGACACCACCACGGTGCCGTCCAGGACCTGGCTCACGAGTTCGGCGATCAGGTCCTTGGCGCGCGCATGTTCGGTGTCCGACTTGGCGACCTTGCTCTGCTCGACGATCTGGTCGAGCAGCGCAGACTCCTGGAGGACCTGGGTTTCCTGGCCGGCGCTGGCGCCTGGCGTGAGTACGGCGGACATGGTCAGTCTTCCTTCTTGACGTTGGCTTGCTGGCCCAGCTCGGCCAGTTTTTCGGTGCTGTTCAGGACATCGTTCAGCAGGTCTTCGAGCTTGTCGTTGCCCGCCATCTTGTTGCGCAGGTCGGCCAGCTTGGTGCGCGCTTCCAGCAGCTTCCTCAACGGCTCGACCTGCTCCACCACGGCTTCCGGACGGAAGTCGTCGAGCGAGCGGAACTTCAGGTCCACGCCGATCCGGCTGTCGTCGCCGGCCAGGGTGTTCTCGACCGTGAAGGCGGCGCGCGGCTCGACGCCCTTCATGACCTCGTCGAAGTTGTCGCGGTCGATGTTGACGAAGCGGCGGTCCTTCAGGCGCTTCTGCTCGACCTCGGACTTGCCGGCGAAGTCGCCGACCACGCCCATCACGAAGGGCACTTCCTTGGATTCGATGGCGTCGCCGATCTCGACGTCATAGGTCATCTGCACGCGCGGCGGGCGGATCTTCTGCAGGCGCTTCTGGACACTTTCTGACTTGGACATGGTTTCCTCTTGCGGTGGAGTCGTGGGGAAGGCTCAGTTCAGGCCCTCGAAGGGATTGGCGCCATTGCCGGCAGACTTGCCCTTGGCGGCAGGCTTTTTCGCGGTGCGGGCCGCCGGCGCCGCGCGCTGTTCGCGTGCGGCCGGGGCCGGGGTCGTGGCCGGCGGCACCAGCACCGTCTCGCCCAGGTTCTCGCGCAGCAGCTTGGCCAGCTCCTGCGATTCGCTCAGGGTCGAGCCGGTCAGGTTGTTCTGGCGGCTCAGGTCGCCCAGCGCGCGGGTCGACAGGCGCAGCCCGCTGATGGCGACGATGCTGTTGGCCAGCTTGTCGTTGGGGTCGCGCACCAGCACTTCGAGCGCGGCCTGGATGGCGTCGCCGTACTGGCCGGCTTCGTAGCGGGTCTGGGCGATGTGGGTCCAGGGCGTCTTTTCCGCCGGGTAGGCGGTCGCGCTCTGTTTCCACAGCGTGACGGCCTGTTCCTTGTTGCCGGAGGCTGCGGCCTGGCTGGCCTGGGACAGCAATTCGTCCAGTTTCGGCTTGGCCGCCACCGGGGGCGCGGTCGGGGCCGTGCTGCAGGCGCCCAGCAGCGTGGCCAGGGCGAGGGCCGCGCCGATGCGCGGGAAGGGAATGCTGATGGTCATGCCTATCCTTTAAGGGTAACTAAAGGTTATTACTCTTGTTAAATATTGCCAGCTCGGCGGCACAATAGCAGAACTAAAAAATTCACCGTTTTCAATTGAAACTCACAAATTCTCACTTTTCGCTACCCCCGCACGATTGAAATCATGTGTCGCCCGAGAAATGCGGAAATGTTACTATCAGCCCAATTTTTAGCGGCCGGAACAGTGCCGGCTCATAGGGAAAGCGACCGCATGACGAGCAAAGTCTTATGGGGCGAGGGCCTCCTTCTGCGCCCCCAGCACTTCCAGCAACAGGACCATTACCACGAGCGCCTGCTGCACGACAGCCTCGCGCTGAGCCATCCTTATGCATGGGGGGTGAAACTACTGAAAGTCGATCCCGACGCGCTCGCAAACAATGTCTTGCGCGTCATGGCATTGTCGCTGCGCTTCCAGGATGGCGAGCTGGTCGACGCCCCCGCCGGCGACGCGCTGCCGGACAGCATCGACCTCTCCACGCTGCTGCAGAACCAGCAGAGCGTGACCTTCTATGCCGCCCTGCCCGCCTTCAAGCCGTTTGGCGGCAACTTCGCCCAGCCGGGCCAGCCCCAGGACAGCGCGCGCTACCTGCAGGACAACCGCGAGACGCCCGACCTCTACACCCAGGCCGCCCACGCCGAGCTGGCCTACCTGAGGAAGACCGTGCGCCTGGTCCCGGAACACGAGCCGCGCGACTCCTACACCAGCTTCCCGCTGCTGCGCCTGCGCCGCGTGGCCACCGGCGGCTTCGAACTCGATCCGGACTTCGTGCCGCCCAGCGTGGCGGTGCAAAGCGCCCCGCTGCTGTCGCAGCAGCTGCGCCGGCTGCTCGACGCGCTGCAGGCCAAGGTCAGCGCGCTGTACGGCCACCATCGCGAGCCGAGCCGCCACGTGATCGAATACCGCTCGGGCGACATGTCCTCGTTCTGGCTGCTGCACACCGCCAGCACCGCGTACGCCTCGCTCACGCACTATTTCCACCACCCGGCGCTGCACCCGGAGCGCCTGTTCGAGCAGCTGCTCGGCCTGGCCGGCTCCCTGATGACCTTCTCCAAGAGCTGGGTGCTGGCCGACCTGCCGGCCTACCAGCACGCCGACCCCGGTCCCGGCTTCGCCCGGCTGCACGCCATCATCCGCGAGCTGATCGACACCGTGATCTCGTCCAAGTACTTCGCCATCGCGCTGGAAGAGGTCAAGCCGTCCTACTACCTGGGCAAGCTCGACTCCGGCAAGATCGACGACAAGACCGCCTTCTACCTGGCCGTGACGAGCGCCATGCCGGTGGTCGAACTGGTGTCGGCGGTGCCGCTGCGCCTGAAGCTCGGCGCGCCCGACGACGTCGACAAGTTCGTGCTGGCGGCCATGCCGGGCGTGCGCATCCAGCACGCGCCGCAGGTGCCGGCCGCGGTGCCGGTGCGGCCCGATACCGTGTATTTCCTGGTCGAGGCCAAGGGCCAGATGTATGAGCGCATGCTGCAGGCCCAGTCGGTCTCCGTCTACGTCCCGGCCAGCATGAGCGAGCTGAGACTCGAACTGGTCGCCGTGACCGCCTGAGGAGCCCAACCATGACTACGATGACAGCCCCCTCCCTGATGGGCGCCGCACCGGCGCCGGCGACCGAGAACAGCGCCCCGCAGACGCTGCTGGACCTGATGTACGACGGCTTCTACGCGCTGTTCATGCTCAAGAACGGCAACGCGCCCGCCAACGACGCCGAGTTCGCGGCGCGCATGACGCAATTCCTCGACGAGTTCGGGCGCGCCGCCAGGAAACAGGGCGCCGCCAGCGACGACGTCGACGCCGCCAAGTACGCCTTCTGCGCCGCGGTCGACGAGATCATCCTGCGCAGCCGCTTCACCATCGCCGACCGCTGGGCCACCAACCCGCTGCAGCTGACCCTGTTCGGCGACCAGCTGGCCGGCGAGAACTTCTTCAACCGCCTGGAAGCGCTGCGCGCGCGCGGCAGCGCCCACCTGGAGGCGCTCGAAGTCTTCCACATGTGCCTGCTGCTCGGCTTCCAGGGCCGCTACGCGCTCGAGGGCACCGAAAAGCTGAACTACTTCACCTCGCGCCTGGGCGAGGAAATCGCGCGCATGAAGGGCAAGCGCGGCGGCTTCGCGCCCCAGGCCGAGCGTCCCGACCAGGTCGCGCACAAATTGCGCAACGACCTGCCGCTGTGGGTGCTGTTCACGGTGTTCGCCCTGATCTGCGCGCTCGGCTACATCGGTTTGCGCACCACGCTCGCACGCAACACCGCGCAGCGCATGGCGCTGCATAATGACGTGGTCAAGATGGCGCCGCGCCAGGCCAACCTGACGATCACCCTGCCGTGATGGACCTGCTCGGCCGCTTCGGTACCAAGCTGTCCCAGCATGCGCGGCTGGTGACGCTGGCCAGCAGCCAGGACGGCAGCCTGCCGGAAGCGCTGATGGCCGAGCGCGTGCGCGGGCGCGAAGCGGTGGGCGAACTGTACGCCTTCGAGGTCGACGCCCTGAGCACCTCGACCGACCTCGACCTCGAGCAATTCATCGGCGAAGAACTGACCGTCACCCTGCTCCAGCCCGACGACTCGCGACGCGCCTGGCACGGCCTGTGCACCTGCGCCGAATGGCTGGGTGCCGACGGCGGCGTGGCGCGCTACCGCCTGTGGCTGGAACCGAGCCTGGCCCTGCTGCGCCTGCGCCGCGACAGCTGGATTTTCCAGGACAAGACCGTCCAGGACGTCGTCACCGAACTGTTTGCCGACTACCCGCAGCTGCGCTTCGAGTTCGACCTGACCCAGGAACTGGCGATACGGCCGATCTGCACCCAGTACCGCGAGAGCGACTACGACTTCTTCGCGCGCCTGATGGCGCTCGAGGGCCTGTCCTGGCGCTTCGAGCACGACCAGGCGGAAGCGGCCGGCGACGGCCAGGCGCGCCACAAGCTGGTGATCTTCGACAGCCAGGCCGAGGCCCCGGACACGCCGGGCGACCCGGTCCTGCGCTTCCACGGCGTGCGCGCCACAGACAGCGACGACGCCATCGACGCCTTCGGGGCGCGGCGCCGGGTGGCGGCCAACGCCGTCACCATCAGCAGCTGGGACCCGGCGCAGATCCTGGCGCCGAACGCCGAGCTGGCGTCGACGCTGGACGCCGGCGAGCTGCCGCCGCTGCCGGTGTACGACGGCAGCGGCGAGCGCATCGCCAGCAGCGGCGCCGACGACCACGCCCAGCTGATGCTGCGCGCGCTGGAACTGGACAACAAGCTGTTCGAAGGCCAGGGCGCGGTACGGCGCATGGCGCCCGGCCACCGCTTCGAACTGGCGCGGCACGAGCGCTACCCCGAGGGCGAGAACGCCTTCAAGGCCTTGTGGGTCGAACACGAGGCGCGCAACAACATCGATGCCGGCATCGCCACGGCCGAGCGCGCCGGCTGGATCGAACCGGGCACCTACCGCAACCGCTTCGGCTGCGTGCGCGAGACGGTCGCCATCGTCCCGCGCGCCACCGCCCTGCCGCATCCGCACACGGCGCTGGGACCGCAGACCGCGCTGGTGGTCGGCGTGCGCGACGCCACCGCCACCACCGTGCGCGACCACCAGGTGCGCGTGCAGTTCGCCTGGCAGCGCGGCGCGGGCAGCAATCCGGGCGGCCTGGCGCACGACGTCGACGAACGCGGCGCCGCCCCCGGCGACGAGCGCGCCGGCACCTGGGTGCGCGTGGCCGAGGCGCTGGCCGGGCCGAACTGGGGCTCGCAGTTCACGCCGCGCATCGGCACCGAGGTGCTGGTCGATTTCCTGGAAAACGACATCGACCGCCCGCTGGTGGTGGCCCAGCTCTACACCGGCGCCGACGTGCCGCCGTTCTCGGCCGGCGTCGATTCCGGGGTCAACCACGCCGGCACCATTTCCGGCATCCACACGCGCGGCTTCGACGGCGCCGGCTACAACCAGTGGCAGCTCGACGACACCCGCGGCCAGCTGCGCATGCGCCTGGCCAGCAGCAGCGCCAACACCCAGCTGAACCTGGGCTACCTGATCGCCCAATCGCCCGGCGGCGCCCAGCGCGGCAACTACCGCGGCAGCGGCTTCGAACTGCGCACCGACGCCTGGGCCACCGTGCGCGGCGCCGAGGGCGTGCTGCTCAGCACCCACGCGCGCGCAGCCAACGGCTCCGGCATCACGTCGACCCAGATGGATGCCGCCGAAAGCCTGGCGCTGCTGAAGGCCGCGCAGGCGCTCGACACCACGCTGCTCGATGCCGCCAGCGGCCAGCACGCGCTCACCAGCCAGGCCTCGCGCGAAGCGCAGAAGGCCTTCATGGCCGACATCGACCCCAAGGAAAAGGGCAAGTACGCGGGCGCGGTGAAGGGGCAGGACGCGCTCAAGGCGCAGGCGGGTGCGCGCGCGCTGGACGCCGGCGCGCCGGTGGAACGCTTCGCGGCGCCGCACGTGCTGGTCGACGCGCCGGCCAATATCAACTGGGCCACGCCGGCCTCCACCGTGCTGTTCGCGGGCCAGCAGCTGCACTGGACCACCCAGGGCGACACCCACATGAGCGCGGCCTACACAGTGTCATCGGTGGCGGCGCAGGCGGCGAACCTGTATGCGCACGAGGGCGGGATTCAGGCCATCGCCGGCAACGGGCCGGTGTCGTTGCAGGCGCATACCGACCAGCTGGAGATCCTGGCCGACAAGGAAGTGGTGGTGGTGTCGGCCAACGACAGCATCGAGATCAAGGCGAAGCAGAAGATCGTGCTGCAGGCCGGGCAGTCGTCGATCACGCTGGAGGGCACGAACATCACGTTTGCCTGTCCGGGCGAGTTTTCGGTCAAGGGCAGCCAGCATATCTTCGATGGCGGCGCGGCGCGCCCCGCCCTGCTGCCCGGCCTGCCGACGAAGTTGACGACCCTGCCCATGACCACGGCGGAAAAGCCGGGTCCGCACGCGATCACCGTCCTGGCCTACAGCGCCGAGGGCGAGGCCCTGGCGGACGCCAAGGTCAGCTTCTTCGATCCGGTGTCGAACGCGGCATTCGCCAAGGGGACGATCGGCGGCGGCGGCGAGAGTGCCGAGGTGACGGCGGACCACAACCGGCCTTATCACGCGCTGGTGGGCTACGAAGGCTGGAGCGCGCTGTTCGAGGAGGTGCGCGAGGAAGAGGACGAGGAAGACCTGAGCTTCGATCCAGGCGAGCTGGATGAAGACCGCGACACCGAACACTTGTGAGACACCCATGCGGAACTACAAAGTCAGGAAAAACGACACCTTGTGGAGGATCGGCAGGCAGGAAGGCTTCACCGTCGAGCAGATCGCGGCCGTCAACAACCTGAAGGGCAAGCAGATCCACCGCATCCGCGAGGGCCAGAACCTGCTGCTGCCCGACAAGGACAGCGGCACGCCGGATACCAAACTGGCGATCCGCTTCCGCGGCCTCGACCACCAGCCTTTCACGCCGCCCAGGGTCAAGGTCCAGCACGACGACAAGGTCGTCGAGCGCGAGATGGATGCGGACGGCGTCCTCTCGCTCGGCATCTTCGATCATGCGCGCGGCCTGAAGGTGTGGATCGAAGACCTGTCCAAGCAATTCGTCGAGGTGCTGGACCGCCCGATCCTGCCGGTGGGCGAATGGAAGCTGTCGATCGATTCGCGCCAGGTCGCGGCGAAAGGCAATCTCGCGCCCAAGAAGGGGCCGGCGGCGAGCAGCGCGCCGGCGGTGAAGGAGGCGACCACCCACAATGCCCAGCTGGCGAACGGCGAGACGGCGCGCGCCCAGACCCGCGTCGAAGGCGGCAAGCCGGTGCACGCGATGGCGTCGATCTACACCTCGGAAAACCTGCGCCTGGCGCCGGGCAACGAGAAGTATCGCAAGTACATCGTCGAGGCGGCCGCGCGGCATGGCCTGACGCCGCAATCGCTGGCTGCCATGGTCGATGCCGAGGCGGCCAGGGACAAGCAGGGCGCGTGGCAGGAAAAATCCAACTCGACCAAGCCCGACAAGGCGCAGGGCCTGGCGCAATTCTTCCCGGCCGCGTGGTCGGCGGTGTTCGAGTACAGCGGTTCGCTGCTGCACGCGCGCTGCCAGGGCCAGTCGAAGACGGCCCTGCTGGCCAAGCGGCTGGAAGCCGAATACGCGATCGACGGCGCCGCCACCTACGCCGTCCTGAACCTGCGCGCCTTTTCCAGGTCGAGCGGTTTCGATGCCCAGTCCCTGCCTGCCGAGGACAAGGCCAAGATGGCCTACCTGCTGCACCATGAAGGCGTGGGAGGCGCCATGCGGGTCCTCGGCCTGAGCAAGGATCCGCTCACCGATGACAGGGCCACCTCGCTCCTGACGCAACAGGTCGGCACTGCGGAAAAGGCCCAGCAGATCATCCAGCAGTACGGCGACGAGCCGGTCAAGGCCTACAAGGGCTGGCTGTTCGGCTACATCGACGCCAAGATCAACGTGAACCATTTCGTCGTCAAGGACAAGAGCCACCTGACGGTCCAGCCGCGCGACATCGCGGTGATCGTGGGCAGCATGTCGAAGACGCCCGCCCCCGGCAAGCCGGCGCCGCGCGCCAAGCCCGCGGCCAAGCCCGCCGCATCCAGGCCGGCACCCGCGCCTGCGCCCAAGCCAGCGCCTGCGCCTGCACCTGCGCCTGCACCCGCACCCGCGCCGGCAGCCGGCCCGGCGCCGGCCTCGGGCTGGCACGACCCGCTGGACGTCTGCACGCTGCGCACCGCCAGGCTCGCCAGCAAGAGCGGCGCCAAGTTCGGGATGACGCGCTCGGGCGGCAAGCGCGCCCACCAGGGCATCGACCTGGTGGCGGTGCCGGGCACGACCATCTATGCCGTCGCCGACGGTGTCGTCTACAACGCGCCCTCAAAAGACCCGAACTACCCCTACGGGAACACCCTGGTCCTCGAGGTCCACGTGGACGACTTGCCGCCGGCCCAGGCGGCGCTGGCCAAACGCCTGAACCCGGGCGAAAAAACGATCGGCTTCTTCTACGCCCACCTGAGCGAGCTCGCCATCGTCTCGGGCAAGCCGGTCGACGTCGGCACGCCCATCGGCAAGAGCGGAGAGAGCGGCAACGCCAAGGGCATGCACACCGTCGCAACCGGCGCGCACCTGCACTTCGAAGTCAGGAAAAAGGCCAGGGTGCGCTCCACGGGCCTCACCAACCGTCTCGATCCACTTCCCTTCATCGTCAATTGCACCAACCGGTAACCATGATCCGCTTCCTCATCCTCACCGCCCTCTTCCTCAACCTGGCCGCATGCGAGGCGCGCACCGCGCCCCCGATGCAGCAGACGGCCGAACCCAAATGCACGAGCACACCCTGCGGCAACACCGCGAGCGGCAAGGATCCGCAGGAAGAAAACATCGAGGCAGGCCGGAAGATGCAGGACGCCCTGCGCGCCGGGGACGACGACCGCAAACGCTGGGTCCTGCCCATCTACTCGACGTCCGAGAAGCCGGAAAGCCTGTCGCTGGACGTCGTGCGCAGCGCCGGACTGATGCTGCGCCTGGCGCCGGCCGAGGGACAGCTCACGATCTCGACCCCGTCGTCGAAGCACGTGTTCGCAATCGCCGGCGCACAGGGGGCGGGCACCGTCTGCCCCAAGTACAACCTGTATGTCATGGACGCCTCGAACGAGTACATCCTGCTCAAGCGGGTCTGCCGCAGCTTCGAATACAAGCCGGGCCGGTATGCGAAAAGCGTCACCTATTACCTGTATGACCAGCCGACCGGCACCATGCGCGATATCTGGACCGCCAGCGCCAGCGGCAAGGACGACCCCATCCCCGACGCCAATCCGCGCCCGGCAGTCAAGCGCATCGCCAACGGCTACCAGTTCGACTGGTCCGGCACCTATCCGGGCGAGACCGGAGGACAGCCCCACGAGATCCACAACCGCTTCACGCGCAAGCTCGATGGCGGGCAGCGCACGCTGGCCTGCACCAAGGTGGCGGCGGGTGCCGGGCGGGGCGATGCGTCGGCTTGCGAAGGCGAATATGTGCAACGCGTGGGTGGGTGAACCACACGTATGACGGCGAACCGGCCCTGATGAAAATTCCCGCCGGCCCGATCCCGATCACCGAATGGCATTCGATTCAGGCGGCAATGCTCTACAGCGATACGCCGACTGATCGTCTCAAGCTCTTGCATGGCATCGTCACGCAATTCATTGACGGTCTTATCGATCCACTGCGCCTAAATAATGAAATTCTTTAAGCAATTAAAGATTCTGAGCGGCTTTCTCAGTACCGCCATCGCATGCCCGCAAATCCATGCGAGCGACGCGGCGCGATGCAATTCGCAAGAGACGGTGATTTTTACTTGTGGATTCAAGAACAATAAAATGGTGTCGCTGTGTGGCTCTCCTGACGGCGCGGAGAGTTACATCGAATACCGCTTCGGCAGCAAAACGGCTGTAGAACTTGCCTACAAGGTCAGCCAAGCAAGCGCTGATCGTAGTTTTCATCGAGCCCAAGTGGTCTATGCCAGCAATGCCGAGGACACGATCTGGTTCAAGAATGCACAATACATCTATAGCATATTCCTGCCTGCGCGCGGCGCGCCGGGCCTGGAAGTCAGCCGTCATGGTGATATTGCCGCCCATTTCGAGTGCAAAGGCGGCTGGGCTGGCGTACAGGGAGACCCGACATTGAAATCGAAATTCATTCGTGATCATGGCTCGAGCGATCCCTCGGTCCTGGAACAGTTTTAACCGATCAATGACTGCCTCCAGAAACAGGGCGACTTCATCATGCATGTATTAAGAACCGCACTCCTCCTCGCATCCCTGCTCCTGCCGATCGGCGCCCACGCCGCCGAAGCCGAGCCGATGAAACAGGGCCTGCACCAATGGCCGGCACTCAAAGGCAAGCTGATGCTGGTGGTCGGCACCTACCAGGACGCCATGCACTACCGCCGCAGCTACAGCTTCTATTTCAAGGAAGCGAACGACGACACCTGGAACCAGGTCGCCGTCATCCGCAAATCGGGCGAACGCGCCTTTCCGTGGGAGAGTGCCACGGGTGCGGAAGTCACGCTCGCCGACGGCATCGTGGTGGCGCGTCCCGAGGGCATCTATTTCGTGGTCGGAGACAAGCGCGTCGGAAAAACCTACTACGACAAGGGCGACATCACCGTCACCTGGAACAAGCTGATGATCGACGGCGACGAGGAATCCGGCGAATCACCCTATCGCCTGGCGCCGGTCTTCACGCGCAGCTATCCGAAATCCGCGTTGACGGTCGAAGCCATCCTGGGGCGCGAAGCCACACTGAAACCGTCCAGGTGAGCCACATTCGGTTTCACACATGCATATACCTCATGTCATAAATTTTAGTTGACAAATAGCAATGCCGCTAAGATACTTTTTACATGATAGAACTCAGTGGCATCCGCAAAACCTACCGCCAGGGCGGCAGCGACATCCGCGCCCTCGACGGCATCGACCTGCACGTGGCGCCGGGCGAATTCATCGCCATCATGGGCCCGTCCGGCTCGGGCAAATCGACGCTGCTCAACGTGCTCGGCGGCCTGGACCGGCCCGACAGCGGCCGCTATCGCCTGGCCGACGATGAGATCAGCGCCCTCGACGACGATGCCGCCTCCGACGTGCGCAACCGCCGCATCGGCTTCGTGTTCCAGTCCTTTCACTTGCTGCCGCGCCTGACGGTGCTGGAAAACGTGCTGCTGCCGCAGCGCTATGCGCGCGCGCCCGATCCGCAGGCGTCCGAGCGGGCGCGCGAACTCCTGACGCGCATCGGCCTGGGCCAGCGCCTCGACCACCTGCCGGGCCAGCTGTCCGGCGGCCAGCTGCAGCGCGCCGCGATCGCGCGTGCCCTGCTCAACCAGCCGGCCCTGCTGCTGGCGGATGAGCCGACCGGCAATCTCGATTCGCACAGCGCCGTCGACGTCATGGCCTTGCTGCGCGAGCTGCATGCCGGCGGCCAGACCCTGGTGCTGGTCACCCACGATCCCTCGATCGCCGCCAGCGCCCAGCGCACCATCCACATGCGTGACGGCCGCATCGAGGCGGGCCAGCCATGAAGCGCCGCCATGCCATCCTGGCCGGCGCGGTGCCGGTTCTGGCGGTGGCGATCGCCAGCGCCGTCACCCACGTCGGCGCGGCCGTGAAACCGCCAGCCGCCGCAGCGCCGGCCGGCGCCGTGAACGACATCCGTCCGGTCCTGCTGACCGGTGAAGTGGAAGCCCTGAATTCCCAGCCCGTGTTCGTGCCGCCGTCGAACAGCTCGCCGGTGGTGCTGCGCAACTTCGTCGCCGAAGGCAGCCAGGTGAAGACCGGCGACGTGGTGCTGCGCATCGAGACCGGCGATGCCGCCAACATCGACCGCGTGAAAGCCGACGTGGAACGCACCCGCGCCACCGTCGACAGCGAATTCGCCAAGCTGGAAGTCGCGGCCGTCGAGGCGGACAAGGCGCTGGTGAGCGCCAGGGCGGCGCTGGAAAAGGCGAAGGTCGACGCGGCGCTGCCGAAACAGCAGGTGTCGCAGCTGAACTACGACCGCTACCAGGCCGAGCTCGACCGCGCCACGCGCGACTACGCGATCAAGCAGGATGCCCTCGAGAACGCGCGCCGCGCCGCCGGCCGGCGCAAGGAAGACGGCGAGCTCGAAGTCAAGAAGCTGCTGATCAAACAAGCATTCCAGATTGCTCAAATGGCGCAGGCGGAAGTGCGCGCCACCCGAGACGGCGTGGTGGTGCACGGCTACAGCCCGTTCAACGGCGAGCGCATGGACGAAGGCGCGTCGGCCTGGCCGGGCAACACCGCCGGTTCGGTGCTGGGCGACGGGCGCATGGCCGTCACCGCCTGGGCGCTGGAAGCGGACCGCCATTACCTGGACGAGGGGCAAGCCGTCAGCGTGCGCTTCGATGCCCTGCCCGGCGCCGTCGTGAACGGCAGGATCGCCAGCATCACCAGTGCGCCGGAAGCGCGTCCGCGCTGGGGCGCCGGGCGCTATTTCCGGGTCAGGATCGAGCTGCCGGAAAGGCACGGCTTGGCGCTGGTGGCGGGCATGAGCGCGCTGGTGGAACCGGCGGCGCCGCATCGCACGGCCGCGGCCGCGCCGCCAGCCGCAACTGCAGCCGCAACTGCAGCCGCGGCGCCCAGCGTCGAAGGCGAGATCGCGTCGCTGAAGACCATGCCGGTCGCGCCGCCGGCGATCCCCTACGTCTGGCAATACAAGCTGGCCCGGCTCGCGCCGGAAGGCATGATGGTGGAGGCCGGCCAGCCGATCGCCGTGTTCGAGTCGAGCGAGGTCACGAACCGGCTGGCCGAGTTCCAGGGCAATCTCAAGGAACGCGAACGGGCGCTGCAGAAGCTGGTGCTGGAGCAGGCGGAAGCCGACCGCTCCGGGGTGCTGGCCGAGGCCGAAGCCGTCAGCAATGCCGAGAAGGCCGAGCGCAAGGCCAGCCAGCCCAAGGAGCTGATCCGCCGCGTCGACTACGACAAGCTGGTCATCGAACGCGCCGAGAAAGCCCAGCTGGCAAAACTGATGCAGAGCCAGTACGAGGCGCAGCGGCGCGCGCGCCTGGCCGAGCGCGCCCGGCTGCAGGCCGAGGTGACGCAATTGCGCACCGCGATCGAGCGCCTGGTCCAGGGTCAGGCGGCGCTCACCGTGGCTGCCCCGCAGCGCGGCCTGGTGCTGTACCGGACCAGCTTCAATGGCAGCAAGTTCAGCACCGGCAGCCAGGTCTGGATGGGCATGTCGGTGGCGACCCTGGCCGATGCCGACCAGCTGTGCGTCGACGCCAAGGTGCCCGAGGCGCAGGCCGCGAACGTGCAGGTCGGCCAGGCGGCGCGCGTGACCGTGGCCGGTGCGCGGCAGTCGCTGCCGGCGCGGGTCGTCAGCCTGGGCAAGGCCTTCCACGCCAAGTCGGCCTCGCAGTCGACCGTGATCCGCGACATCCGGCTCCGGTTCGACGCGCCACCCAGGGAACTGAAACCCGGCGCCGCGGTGCAGGTGGAATTGCTGCGGAGCCGAACCTAGACATGAAGATGACGAATGCAAGCGCCGCCCTGCTGGCGGCCATGATGACAACCGCTTTATGCGCCTGCGACGCCGGCGCGCCGACGAGCGCCAGCCCCAGCGAAACCCTGGCCGCCCGCGCCTGGACCGAAACCCTGGAAGCCGACGGCGAGATCAAGGCCGCCGCCAACACCCCGCTGACGGTGCCCGGCAGCGGCTGGAGCAGCCGCGTGCTGGTCGACATGGTGGCCGACGGCAGCAGCGTGCGCAAAGGCCAGGTGGTGGCGCGCTTCGACGCCCCGGAAGCGCGCATGGAATTGTCGCAGGCCGACGCCGAACTGCTGCGCAAGACGCTGGCCGAGGAAGGCAGCCGCCAGAGCGCGGACGCGGACCGCCGCGTGCTCGAAGGCGACCGCGCCAAGGTCGAGGACGACCTGAACCTGAGCCAGCGCTACGCCAAGGTCGACCTCAGCATCTTCGCGCGCAACACCATCCTCGATGCGCTGGCCGACGTCGGCTTCCTCACCCAGAAGCGTGGCTACCTGGACTGGAAAGGCGGCCAGGCCCAGGCCCGGAGCAGCGCCCAGGACGCCGTGCTGCACTCCCAGCGCGACAGCGTCGAGCAGGCCGCCAGGCAGCGGCGCGACAGCCTGGCGGCGCTGGAACTGGTGGCGCCGCACGACGGGGTCTTCCTGCAGGCGGCCAAGTGGGATGGCAGCAAGCCGCAGGTCGGCGCCAACCAGATGGCGGGCGAGGAATTCGGCGCGCTACCGGACCTGGACCAGCTGGTCGCCAACTTCAGCGTCGCCGAAGGCCAGGCCTATGGGCTCAAGCCGGGGCTGCCGGTGCGCGTGCGCCTGGCCGGCACCGGCACCGAACTGGAGCTGGTCGTGACCCGGGTCGGCAGCAGCGCCAGCGCCACCTCGTCCGAGTCGCCCGTGAAGTACAGCGATTTCGAGGCTGCGATCAAGCTCGAAGACGCGCACCGCCTGGGCCTCAAGCCGGGCCAGGCGCTGCACGGCACGGTGCGCCTGGTGGCGCGGCCATCCGCGCTGACGGTGCCGAACATCGCCGTGATCCAGGATGGCGCCGGCTACGCGGTCGTCACCGAAGAGGCGGGCCGCCAGGTCAGGCACAAGGTCGAACTGGGCCTGCGCGGCCCGGTGCGCAGTGAAATCAGGAGCGGACTGGAAGCCGGCGCACACGTCGTCTTGCTGCCCCAGCCGCCGACGGACAAGAAGACATGAACCGCGCCCTCATCCTCGAAGCCGTCGCCGAACTGCGGCGGCGCAAACTGCGTACTGGCCTGACCTTGCTGGGCATGATCTTCGGCGTCGGCGCCATCGTCGCCATGCTGGCCGTGGGCGAAGGCAGCAAGCGCGAGGCGCTGCGCCTGGTGGCCGAGCTGGGGCTGAACAACGTGCTGGTCGAGAGCAAGGGCATCGACGCCGAGCAGCTGAAAGACATCCGCATCCGCTCGCTGGGCCTGTCGGCGGCCGATGGCGCCGCCGCGCTGTCGGTGGTGCCGGGCGCCCGCTCGGTGGCGATGAAGAAGGAGATCAAGGTCGACCAGCTGGTCTATGGCGAGCGCGTGCTCAGCGGGCGCGCCTTTGCGGTTTCGCCCAGCTATGCCGAGCATGGCGGGCTGGCGCTCAGGGAAGGACGCTGGCTGGCGCCTCAGGATGGCGCCACGCTGGCGCCGGTCTGCGTGCTGGGGGCGCGCCTGGCGCGCACCCTGTTCGGCAGCGGGCCGGCGCTCGGCCAGCGCGTCAAGCTGAATCACGTGTGGCTGCAGGTGGTGGGCGTGCTGGCCGACCGCACGCCAGCCAAGGCCGAGTTCGAGGGCGTCAAGCTCGGGCTCGACGACGAGCGCCTGTTCGTGCCCTGGGAAACCGGCCGTGCGCGCTTCACCTTCAAGCGCATCGAGGATGAAGTCGACGGCATCAGCGTGCGCCTGGACGACAAGGTGGCGCCGGACAGCGCGGCGCGCGTGCTGCAGGCCCTGATCGGCCAGCGCCACGGCGGCGTCGACGATACCAACCTGATCGTGCCGATGGGCCTGTACCGCCAGAACCAGCAGACCCAGCGCATCTTCACCATCGTCATGAGCTCGATCGCCGCCGTCTCGCTGCTGGTGGGCGGCATCGGCATCATGAACATCATGCTGGCCAACGTGCTGGAGCGGCGCCGCGAGGTCGGCCTGAAGCGGGCGCTGGGCGCGCGCCGGCGCGACGTCGTGCAGCAGTTCCTGGCCGAGGCGCTGGTCATCGCCGTCAGCGGCGCCGTGCTGGGCATGGTGCTGGGCGTGGTGACGGCCTACGGCATCGCCGCCCTGGCCGGATGGTCGGTGGCGTGGTCGCCACTCAGCCTGCTGGCGGCGGTGCTGTCCTGCGTGGCGGTGGGGCTGGCCTTCGGCGTGTACCCGGCGCGCCAGGCGGCGGCGCTCGATCCGATCGCGGCGCTGCGCAGCGACGGCTAGCCGAAAAAATCCTGAGGAAAATCCTGGCGCGCGCGTCTTATCAGGTATCGGCCACTCGCGCGCAAGGATGCTCATGCTGTTCAAATCGTTGGTCACCATCGGAGTCGGCCTCTTGTGCGGCGCAAGCGGCATCGCGTCCAGCCAGACGCTGGCCTTTCCCGGCGCCGAAGGCTTCGGCGCACTGGCCACGGGCGGGCGCGGCAAGCCGGCCGTCATCGTCACCAACCTGAACGACGATGGCCCCGGCTCCTTCCGCCAGGCCGTCAGCCGCCCCGGCGCCACCGTGGTCTTCGCCACCGCGGGCGTCATCCACCTGAAATCGAGCGTGGTGCTGGCCAGCGACCTGACGATTGCCGGCCAGAGCGCGCCCGGCAGCGGCATCACGATCGCCGACGGCAAGGTGTCGCTGACCGACGCGCGCAACGTCATCATCCGCTACCTGCGCTTCCGCGGCGGCATCAAGCAGGCGCGCGGCGACAGCTCGCTGAACCTGGCGAATGGCGCCAATCTGATGGTCGACCACGCGTCGATCGAATGGGGCCGCTGGGACAACATCCAGGCCAACGGCAACAGCCAGTCGACCATCCAGCATTCGATCATCGGCCAGGGCATCGTGCCGCAGCGCTTCGGCTGCCTGTGCCAGAGCGACGAGCTGACCCTCAGCCACAACCTCTGGATCGACAACAAGAGCCGCAATCCAAAAGCCAAGGGCCGCATCCAGTACGTCAACAACGTGGTCTACAACTGGGGCGTGACCGGTTACGTGGGCGGGCACAGCGCCGCCGACCACAGCGCCGATGTCGTCGCCAATGTCTTCATCGCCGGGCCGGAGTCGGGGCCGAACTTCATCGGGCAATTTGCGAAGACCGACCATACCTGGGCCGAAGGGAATCTCGTCGATCTCGACCGCAACGGCGCATTCGACGGCCGGCCTGTCACCGCGGACGAGTTCACGCGCGCGGGCGCGGACGTGGTCGCGCAGCCGACCCAGAAGCCGCAGGTGCCGGTGCGCGTCGATCCGGCCTCGATGCTGGTGCCGCTGGTGGCCGCCAACGCGGGCCACAACCTGTGCCGCGATGCGGTCGACCAGCGCCTGGTCGACGAGATGCTCAGCTTCGGCCGCTCGGGCAAGTTCATCGCCGACGAGACCGAGGTGGGCGGCCTGCCGCCGCAGTTCACGGGCGTGGTACCGAAGGACAGCGACGGCGACGGCATGCCGGACGAGTGGGAGAGAAACCACCACCTGAACCCTGGCGATGCGGCGGACGGGCCGGCCATCGATGCGAAGACCGGCTACAGCCATCTCGAGCTCTACCTGAACGAGCTGGCCGGCGCGCGGCCGTCCAGCTGCAAGGCGGCGTAGGGGGCGCCTGCCGAGGCCGGAATCAGAGGAAGGACTTGGCCTGGGCCAGGACCATGTCGCACACCTTCCTGCTGATCTCGGCCTTCATGCCGCCGCCGCTGAGGTCCATCGCATTGCCGTTACTGCCGCGCAGCAGGCCTTTCGCGCCCTCGGCATAGCCCTTGTCCTCGGTGCGGCTGCCGCCCGGCAGCTTGCCCATCAGTTGCTCCTTCACCGACGCCGCGGCGTTGCCGCCCAGATAGTTATTGCCGATACAGTACTGCAACAGCCCGGCCACGTTGCCCAGGCTGCCGGAGGTCATCGGCGCGCCCGCCATACCGGCCAGGCCCTTCAAGTCGCCGCCGCCCTCGGCCTTGCCGCTGCCCTTGCCCAACAGGCTGTCGATCTGGGCCTGCGCGCTGGCCGCCGCCAGCATCGTCGCCAGCACCAGTCCGGCACGGCGCCACGTTGACTGATTCATGATCCGCCTCCTGTCCGATACACCGCAATGCTTCCAGCATAGCGGCCGGCGGCAGGCGATCAAGCGGGCGCCGGCGCAGCAGGCGTTCAGCGCGTGTTCACCGCCGGCGCAAAGCTGACGATGCGGTCGTCGCCCGTACCCGGCGTGCCGCGCCCATCGGTGTTATTCGTCAGCATCCACATGGTCCCGTCGGGCGCGGCGACGACGTCGCGCAGGCGTCCGTACTGCCCGTTGAAGAGCTCGGTGGCGCTGCCCGGCGTGACGACCGCAATCTGGCGGATGCGCTGGCCGCGCAGGTTGGCGATGTACAGGTTGCCATTGCTGAACGCCATGCCGCTCGGGCTGGCGTCCGCCGTTGCCCACTGCTGGACCGGGTCGATGAAACGGGCGTCGCCGGCCCTGCCCTCGACCGTCGGCCAGCCGTAATTGCCGCCCTTCCGGATGATGTTCAGCTCGTCCCAGGTGTTCTGGCCGAATTCGGAGGCGTACATGGTGCCGTCGCCGCCCCAGGCCAGGCCTTGCGGATTGCGGTGGCCGTAGCTGTAGACCGGCGAGCCCGGGTAAGGATTGTCGGCGGGGATGGCGCCTTCCGGCGTCAGGCGCAGGATCTTGCCGCCCAGCGAAGCGAGGTCCTGGGCGCGGGCGCCGTTGCCGGCGTCGCCGGCGGTCGCGTACAGCATGCCGTCCGGGCCGAAGGCGAGGCGCCCGCCGTTGTGGATGGTGCCTGCCGGGATGCCGCCGAGAAGGGTTTCGGCGGCGCCGAGGCGCAGGGCCGGGGCCGTGCCGTCGATGCGGAAGCGCTGGATCCGGTTGTTGGCGCCGGCGGTCGAGTAGGCGTACAGGTAGCCGCCATGCACGGCGATGCCGAGCAGGCCGCCTTCGCCCGAACCGTCCACGCCGGCGATGGTGGCGATGACGGTGGGTGTGCCGGCGGCGTCGAGCGCGAGGATGCGGTCGGTGTCGCGTTCGCTGACCAGCGGGGTGGCGCCGTAGAAGGCGATTGACCAGGGGGCTTTCAGGGCGCTGGCGATGACTTTGGGGGTGCTTGGGGTGGTCGGGGTGGTCGGGGCTGGCGGTGGGGCGGGGGCGGTCGGGGTGACGTCCGCGGTGTTGGGGCTGCTGGAGCTGCCGCCGCAGCCGGCGAGGGTCAGCGCCGTCAAGCCTGCGGCCGCTGCTGCGGCCATTGCGGTATCGAGTCTGTTCGGCATGCCGCTCTCCTCGTTGTGCTGGCCAGGCGAACTGTAACGCATGTGCCGCCGGCGGAGAGCGCGATTGGGGCGTGGATCGGGTGCAGGGGATCGGCATGGCGCAAAATGTGTCTCGTAGTCGACGCCATCATTTGAAAATCTTGCCCCAGATTAACTATTCCGGCACAGTGACGACTCGGTGACGATGTTGGTTCGTCACAAAGGAGCATCGCTTGGCAACCCTCATTCCCTCAATCGCTTCCTGCTCGTCGCGCATGATGCCTGGCGAGCGCCGTTTCGCGTCCCGGCTCGAAGACAAACTGGAAGACGATTATCTGTGCTGGTACGACGTGTCGATCGGGGATCGTACGCAGCACCCGGATTTCGTCGTCTTTCATCCCAGCAGAGGCTTGCTTGTCCTGGAAGTCAAGGATTGGCGGCTCGACACGATCGGCGCTATCGACAAACAACACGCGACAATCGTCACGGCCGAGGGCAGCAAGCGTGTGCTGAATCCGCTCGAACAGGCACGCCAGTACATGTTCACGGTCACGAACAAGCTCGAGCGTGACGCCTTGCTTGTCTGGCCCAGCGGTTCGCTGAAAGGCAAGCCCTTTTTTCCGTATGGTCACGGAGTAGTGCTGACGAACATCAGCCGCAAGCAGTTCGACGCCACGGACATGGATGACGTCCTGCCGCCGCACTTGGTCATATGCCAGGACGAGATGACGGAAAGCGCCGATCCGGAAGCCTTCCAGCAGCGGCTCTGGAACATGTTTCCCATCAAATTCAAGATGAAGCTGTCCCTGCCGCAGATCGACCGCATCCGCTGGCACATGTTTCCCGAGGTGCGCATCCCCGCCCAGCCGGACCTGTTCGACAATGGCGGGCAGCCAGCGGTCGAGATACCGGACCTGTTGCGCGTCATGGATCTGCAACAGGAACAGCTGGCGCGCAGCCTGGGCGAAGGACACCGCGTGATCCACGGGGTGGCCGGATCGGGCAAGACGCTCATCTTGGGCTACCGCGCCGAACACCTGGCCAAGGCCTGCCGGCGCCCCATCCTGGTCCTGTGCTACAACAAGACGCTGGCCACCAAGCTGGCCAGCGTCATACAAGCCAAGGGACTGCAGGACAAGGTCAACGTGGCCACCTTTCACGCCTGGTGCGTGCGGCAGCTCGACACCTACCACGCCGGCAAACCGGCCAACGAGGGCGATGCGAATGCGTTCTTTGAAGCCTGCGTGGACCGCGTGATTCACTCCGTCGACCGCAAGCTGATCCCGTCCGCACAATACGACGCCGTCCTGATCGACGAAGGACACGACTTCAAGCCGGAATGGTTCAAGCTGGTCGTGCAGATGATCCATCCGGATTCGAATTCGCTCCTCGTGCTGTATGACGATGCGCAGTCGATCTACAGCGGCCCGAAAAAGACCCGGTTTTCCTTTTCCAGCGTCGGCATCCAGGCGAAAGGCCGTACCACGATCCTGAAGCTGAACTACCGCAACACCAAGGAAATCCTCGCCGTCGCCCGCGCATTCGCCGATGACCTGCTGTCTCCCGCGGATGCGGAAGAAGACCAGGCACCGACCGTGCTGCCGATGAGCGCCGGACGGCATGGTCCCAAGCCCCTGCTCGTCAAGCTGCCGACCCTCCAGGGAGAAGCGGAATTCCTGGCGCATCGGCTGGCCGAAGCCAACAAACTCGGCATGCCATGGAACGACATGGCGGTGATCTATCGCCGCTATGGCATCGGCCAGAAGCTGGTGGATGTCCTGGCGCGTAAGGGTATTCCGGTGCAGTGGCAACAGGGCAAGCGCAGCGGGTATGCGCCAGCGCATGACAGCGTCAAAGTGATCACCATGCACAGCAGTAAAGGGCTGGAATTTCCCTTCGTTTGCATTCCCGGGATCGGGGTACTCACCAGGGAAGATGAGGCGATCCAGGATGAGGCGCGATTGCTGTACGTGGCGATGACGCGCGCGACGTCGGAACTGGTCATGACGCACAGCGATACGTCGCCCTTGTCGGAAAAGATGGGAAAGGCGATGGGGGTGTTGCAGGCTATTTGATATGCACGGGCAGCGAAACGCTATGACGCGCAGGCTGGGTTTCCTGTCGAATCAATCGTTCTATTCCCAGGAGCGCTGATCGCGAGGTAGTGCTCCGTCCGGGTCGTAAACGGCCAGGTGGTCAGCTGCATCGAGTTGTTCCGTGTACAGCACGAGGTTCGTTCCTGTCACAAGCACGGATGGAAACAGAATACCCTTGGCGCCCTCGGCTAACGTCATGTCGCCCAATACCCAGGATGGAGGCTCTACGCCTTTGTCGAAGTGCAATGCACGCCAATCGCAGTAAAAGTCATGCCACAGGGGGTCCCACCCGGCATCGACGCCGCTGCGCAGATCGACCATCGGCCCCAGGCATACGGTATAGGACACCATCAGCCCAGGTGGCATAAGCGGACTGAGCTGCCGATATTCGGCCGGAGCGGTTTCGAGTTCCAGTGACAGGTACAGTGCCGGAATACCCGGTCGGTTGGCCCGCCCGCCTCCACGTGCCGCCCCTGCACCGCTGAGCGGAGCGTGCGCCCAGCGTGGGGTGTGGACCCGATACGCAGTCGCATCGAGTTGAACGAGTTTCATCCCGCAAATCCTGCGTCAAGCGACGCGAGATAGCGCAGCAGCGCGTCGGTCCTGCGTTCCGCTACCAGAGCATGCGCAGTCTTGTAGTCGAAAACAGGCAAGGGGTGATTGGAGAACCAGAACAGGGCTTCCTCAACGCTGCCGTGCAGGTCGGTCGCCGCGCGCAGCACACGAACCGAATCGCGCAGGAAGCCCTGAACAGAAGCTGACTGCGGCGCCCGGCGCAGCGTATTACGGTGCACTTGGGCGCTCTGTGCCAAGGTCTGCACGTCCAGATGCAATACCTCGCCATAGCGTGCTGGCGACAAGGTGGGACCGGTATCGTCGCGCAGGTAAGACATGAAGGCGTTGAAA
>Ga0265780_10001346_pt1 | contig 34749 bp, 46 predicted proteins | sample P1T30metagenome_FD_192432 | JGI IMG/M metagenome (GOLD analysis project Ga0265780, IMG submission 192432) | Plant litter microbial communities from East Loma Ridge, Irvine, California - P1 T30 | ecosystem: Environmental > Terrestrial > Plant litter > Unclassified | place: USA: California...
TTCATACACCTATGTCCCTGGTACGACATTCTCGGCGCCTGAACACGCGTCAATATCAACAGACTCGACAATGCCACCGGGCATGGGTACACCGCAATTCTCCCCCATTCCGTTCTTGCGCCGACCAAGTCCTGAGGCAGAGGGAAGCGGAAGCAGTGGATCAGATGCGCCTGGAGGTCACACGGAAGAAGCAATGATGTCGCCGTTGATTCTAGGCCAAGGCGATACAAATGAGGCTATTGCCGAGGAGTACCGATTAGACGAAACATCTTTAGCTAGATCACCGACTCCCGAACCCGAAGAATCGCAGCCACAACCCTCAATACCCAGTGAGGATATAGAAATGTCTTCTGCTCCTGCTACACCGTCAAGTTCAGATCCAGGCAATCAGCCGTACCTGGGAAGAGTGGATGAGCTGGATACAGGGCCAATACAAGAGAACAGAGATGAGCAGAACAGTGGGAGGGACGATGGAGGAGCACCTGGAACTGGTGAGGGTGGGGCTTTGACACCGCATGGCATGTCTGAGAGACCGGTCCCTATAAGTAGTACGACTGTCATTGCGGATGAGGAGAGGAAGATTGCAAGCTTGCCCGCAACGGGCGATGCAGCCGAGAAGCGGTAGCACAAATCATGCATCGTTGCCATCAATCTCTCGACGAGGAGACCTTGCGATCCATCTCACCATTTTTTTACGTGACGCATTCTGCTTCACTCAAGAAGTGCACCAGGAGCCAATCCACTGCACGCATGTCCTTGGTGGACCGTCATGATGAGGACTGCTGTGCACTCTGCTTGGCAAATCTTGTTATCCACGTTCCAGACAACCTTGATTGAGTCGGAGTAAATCCGGAGTCTCGGTAGATTAACCTCTAACCGAACATCCAAAACGTCTGTCCGCTCTCTCCATCTTTAGGCCTACACCCTCTCATCACACCCGCAGCACACTTTGCATCCACAGAGTCTCCTAGGGTTTAGCAGAAGCGCCACGCAAAGCAGGTACAGGATATGGGGAAGGACGGACGCCGACGGCGGACTTCGGAGCATCCGAGTGGAGATCGGTACTATGCTCGGAGCAGAGCCGGGGTTTTGTTTTTGGGCCTGTAGAGACGGCCAAAGCGGCTTGGGTGGAATGCTAGAGCGCCCGTTGGCTGCTTTTGTTGGATCCAAATAAGAATTATCACCTGGACATACTCTACAAACTTTCGACTTGACGACAAACCTCTCAGAACAATATGCGAATTCTACTAACTGGCGCTTCCGGTAAAGTCGGATCTTACACCCTTGAATACCTCCTTCGTAAAGGCCACACTGTCACCTCGGTCGACGTCGTTCCCCTTCCACCTACCATTACTTCCACGCTACCCAAAGGCCAAGCCGAAAAACACTGTATAGTCGACCTTTCGTCTCACACAGCTACCGACCAACTTTTCGAGAAAGCAGGTCCCCTCGACGGCGTGATTCACATTGGAGCTATACCGGATCCGAAGGATAAAGATTGGAGATGGGTGCATAACAACAATACGGCTAGTAGTTATAATGTGCTCTATACTGCTGGAATCAAATATGGGATCAAAAGGATCAGTCAGGCTAGTAGTGTCAATGCTACAGGTCTGAGCTACACGAGGCCGGGGATGCAGGAATTTGACGAGTTCCCTGTGACGGAAAAGGAGACATACAGAGCTGTAAGTGGTCCGTGGACCAGCTGAAGTGAGCTTGACTGACCTATTCAGGAAGACGCATATGCTTTGTCCAAGCAGTAAGTGACCGCTATTGCTTTCTCTTCAGCTCATGAATTTCACTGACGTTTAGATTCTGTGAAATGCAGGCGGTCTCCCTTTGCCGGTTCGACACTTCCCTACGCATAGCTTCCCTTCGTTATCACTTTTGTCAAGCAACCTATAACGATGCCTGGCCAGGAGTCATCCCCGCCGATCTGTGGTCCTGGACATCCTACGAATCGTGTGCTGAATCTGCTCTACTCGGTCTGACATCCGAAGGCTGGACCGGCGCCGAAGCATTCATCATCTGTTCAGACGAAACGGCTTGGGAAGGTGGAGTGACCCATGAGAGCATACGGACTGGTGATAAGGAGGAACGGGAGACTAGTGTGCTTGATATGATTAGGCATGCTTATCCAAAAGTCAAAGTCAGGGAGGAATATTGGAAGGATAACAAGAGGAGGAGCGTTTGGGATAATACAAAGGCGAAGAAGTTGATGGGATGGGAGCATCGGGATATCGGCAAGTAAGGATATGTCGGTTGATGACTGGAATCTCTTATTGCATGGCTCTCCTGGCTTTCTTAGACCCTCTATCTATGTACCTTGTAACGACATGTATGTAATAACGAAAATGTTCAGCCTGGAGATGCTATAGGCAGTCTGCCTTTCAAAAGTGCCACATATGAGCATTCAGGAACGCGTCGAATTCCTGGACGCGACGCGTTTTCCCTATTTCATCTCCGTCTACTTCACATCCCATACTCCTCCTATACAACCCCACGCAATGTCCTCCCCAGCCCTACCGCGCTCAGAGAACTCACCAACACCAACGAGAGACATCATAGATCCACTAGCATTCAACGATGTTCGTGGACTAGCCGGTACGGCTGGTGCCCGTAGAAATGGGTCTGAAGCAGAAGAAGATAATGGAGATGATGTCGTCAGGAGACCCAGAAGAGGACCTACTGGTGTGAATCTTGATGATATCCCGAGAGTAAAGGACGATACTGGAGACAAGGTCATGGACAGTTTCGTACTTTTCCTTGAAAAGTCAGCCACTCTTTCAGTTGAAATGTGGAGTGGATAGCTGATGAATTAGGTATACGGAAGAGATCGATTTACCTGCGACTCCTGCCACCGCTCATGAAGACGATCAAATGGCAGCTGGCCAGGGTGGACGATATTACGTGGAGCAAATTCGAGAGATGCAGGAGTTTGAATATACGGTACTCTATGTCGATTTCAGTCATTTGCTCGAAAGAGAGGAAGTATTGGCAAATGCCATCCAGACTCAGTACTATCGGCAAGTCGACTCTACTGTCTTTTACTTCGGCTCAGTGCTGATATTGCAGTTTCCTACCTTTCCTCAAGAGAGCAGTACAGTCGATGGTCCGAAAACACGCAAATTCATACCTCTACATCAAACCACCTACCGCCGATCCATCCTCCTCAACAGCCTCATCCTCGGCGCCACTGCAGGTCCGAGAATTCTACATCGCATTCCACAATCTTCCCATCACAAGTGGTATTCGAGATATGAGGATGGGCCGAATTGGTCAACTCAACAGTATTTCCGGAACAGTCACGCGAACGAGTGAGGTCAGGCCAGAGTTGATCAGTGGTACCTTTAGTTGTGAAATGTGTCAGACGACTATTCGAGACGTCGAGCAGCAATTCAAGTATACCGAGGTATGTCTCGTCCTAGTTGAATGGATATCGGAGCTGATGATAGCCTTCGCTGTGCCCAAATGAGACTTGTAATAATCGAAACCTATGGCAACTCAACATTGAGCAATCTCGATTTTCGGACTGGCAAAAAGTCAGAATTCAGGAGAACGCCAATGAGATCCCAACGGGTTCCATGCCACGATCGTGAGCTGATTCGGCCAAGATCTCGAGTGACAAGCTGACCGCAGACTGGATGTAATTCTAAGAGCCGACATGGTCGAGAAAGCCAAAGCCGGTGATAAATGCACTTTTACCGGTACATTCATTGTCGTCCCCGATGTATCTCAACTTGGTCTACCAGGAGTCAACAAGGAGATGATGCGAGAAAACAATGCTGGAAGAGGAGATGGGGGAGTTGCAAGTCAGGGTGTTACCGGTCTCAAGGCTCTGGGAGTGAGGGATCTACAGTACAAGACTGCTTTCTTGGCTTGTCACGTCAGGTCTGCAGATGCCAAGGTATGTCCTCTACTCGTTGACTGTGAACTCCGCTGATGGTAGGCTGGTGCGACCGATGTTCGAGGAGATGCCGAGGATGGTATTGAGGACCAAAATGCTTTCTTGCAGTCTTTGACCAAGGAGGAGATTGACGAGTTGAGAGCTATGGTCCAGACCGATAATATCTACCAGCGATTGGTATCGAGTATCGCCCCTACCGTCTATGGTGAGTAGAACATTGTTCTGTCAGGTCTTGAATTGATGGACAGGACACGAAATCGTTAAAAAGGGTATCTTACTGCAATTGATGGGAGGTGTGCACAAGCAAACGCAAGAAGGTATCCACCTCCGAGGTGATATCAACGTCTGTATCGTCGGTGATCCATCGACCAGTAAATCCCAGTTCTTGAAGTAAGTCATCTGTTGCAGGGTTTTCAGTTCGACAAGCTGATCCACAGGTATGTCTGCGGTTTCCTACCAAGAGCCGTCTACACTTCTGGAAAAGCCTCTTCTGCTGCCGGTCTTACAGCCGCAGTGGTCAAGGACGAAGAATCGGGTGAATTCACAATCGAGGCCGGAGCACTCATGTTGGCCGATAACGGTATTTGTGCAATTGACGAATTCGATAAGATGGACGTTGCAGACCAAGTAGCGATCCACGAAGCAATGGAACAGCAAACCATCTCGATCGCTAAAGCGGGTATTCAAGCTACCCTCAATGCTCGTACTTCCATCTTGGCTGCTGCGAATCCGATTGGAGGGCGATATAATCGAAAGATGTCTCTCAAGGCGAATGTGGCTATGTCGGCGCCAATCATGTCGAGGTTCGATCTATTCTTTGTGGTTCTAGACGAATGTAATGAGAATGTCGATCTCAACATTGCCAAACATATCGTCAATGTTCATCGATTTAGGAATGATGCGATCAAACCCGAATTCAGCACAGAGTCGTTACAGAGGTACATCCGATACGCAAGAACGTTCAGTCCAAAGGTACGCATCCCTTGATCCGGCATGTTGACCAAGCTGATGACAGATCACGAAAGAAGCTGCAGATGTCCTTGTTGAGAAATACCGACAATTACGCCAAGACGAGGCTGGACCTGGAAAAAGTAGTGGCCGGATCACTGTTAGGCAATTGGAGAGTATGATCCGTTTGTCAGAGGGTATCGCTCGTGCAAACTGTCAAGAACATGTGAGCTGCCGTTTCTTCCCTTCAAAGGAGCTTGCTGACGATATAGATCGACCCAAAGATCGTTCGAGAAGCATACTCCCTTCTACGTCAATCTATCATTCACGTCGAGCAGGACGATATCAACTTCGACGAGGAAGATGCCGCAGCCGCAGCTCTGAATGGCACCAATGGTCACACGACACAGGATGAAGAATCGCAAGATGCAGCGGATATTGCAGCTATGGAAGCTGCTGAATCGAGCTATAATGCCGCCACATCATCTGCTGCTCAGGTCAATGGCAATGGCAATAGCAATGGTAATGGCACAGCCGACGACTCACTACCAAAAAGGAAAATGAGGATTACCTGTATGTTTCTTTCGCTGCTCCACTCACCGGAATGTCGCTGATAGGCAGATAACCGATATATGGAAATCATGAACATTTGCGTTCTTCATCTCTCCGATGTCGAGCGTGATACAGGTTCTGGAGTCGACAGGGAGGAATTGATTCAATGGTACCTTGAACAAAAAGAGACGGAATTCGAAACGGAAGAGGATCTAGAGTACGAGCGAGAATTGATCGCAAAGGCCCTTACCAAGCTTTCGCGAGTGAGTTAATCTTCCAATATCCACATTTCCATATGGCAAGGGACATGGATCCAATCGGGGTCTTGAAAGTGGTATAGAAGTCCACACGCACCACCCTCAATCTCTGTCTCCTTGTTCCCCACTGCCTTGGCTGCTCCTGTTCTCTTACATCGTTCTCAATAACTCAGATGGCTAATGTACAGGACAACTATCTACTCGAAATCCGAGGTGATGTCAACTCATCTCTTGACCCCTCTCAGCCTCAAGATGAGACAATGGACCAAGATGAAACAGCGGACGGTGATAAGGTCTACTATGTTGTTCATCCCCAAGTCGATTTATCCGATCTATCGTCTTCCCTACCTGGTGTTTAAGTTGTTATCTTGTGCTAGAGTTGTGCTGTATGTATTCTTGTGTAGCAAGAATTCTTGGGCATAATAGGCGTTCTTACTCTCGATATGAGCACGTCTTGTAAACTCTTCACATGGTGCACCATTCGCATAGGTGACATGTCACATCATTTCATCTACTACTCTACTTGTTCTTCTCAGCTCTACTCTCTCACACAGCCCTAACCTCGGCAGGCTTTCGATCTGAATCCACTCGATGAGCATGAACAGCCTCTGCAGTCTGTCCAACGCTATTCGACCATTCGTTGAATTGTTTCGACAAAGTCTCGAGCTGATCGTGATCAAGTACTCGTGGTTGAACCCATCTAACATCCAAGGTGGAATCGACCTGATCAAGCGATCCTCGGATTAGGTCAAGACTATCTTCATCAGCTGCCTTTCGACATACATATCAACGGAGCCTCTCACCTCATGGCCTTCATGCAGAGATGTTCGACTTCGTTCACGGGTAATTTGGTAGCAGCGGCGATCGATTCGAAAGACATTAATCGAGAAGCGCCATTCCTAGGTCGGGAGAATGCAGCTTGGATCAAAGCCATGAGACAGATCTTTTGTCGGAGGAAGTTGATTGATGCATTGAGGATGGGCTACATTGGTCAGTTTGTGATCGACCATGGAAAATTAAGCCGACCTCTGCTTCAAAGTTGTTGGCTAGGGAATCGAATTTGCCGATATCTCCTGCGTTAAAGGATGAAATCAGACTCTTGATCCAGTCCCATTCTGATCCAGCGAGGGTTTGTAGAATTGGGTGTAATAGCTGATGTTCAGCTTCAACTATGGGACGTTGGAATAAGACGTACGAGCTCTCCGAAGTTGTAGATAGTCTCTCCGAGTAGCGCAGCAATACACAGATCATGTGCCCTCTGCCTCATGTCCTGTTCGCTCAATTCCTTCTTCTCATCAATACAAGCCAAGTATAGTAAGGCATTCTTATAATATGGCGCATAATCCGCTTTGACCTTGAAGTATTCGGCTGCAACGAGGTAATAGCCAGCATTAACAACCATATCGACCGAGTCGATCTCTCCTAATAGTTTCTCGCATTCGTCCAAGGACGATTTACATGCTTTGAGATCACCGAGGAGAAGCTGAGCGTAGGCGATTGATGACAGTGAGAGAGCGAAAGCTTCTGGAGCGGGGCGTGATGGGGCGGGTTTACCGATCGGGTCTTCATCGCTTGCGGGGGTTGGATAGGGATTCTCGAGTCTTGAGTGGAGGGATTGTAGGAAGTCGAGGGTTTGTTGAGCTTCTACATGGCGTCAGCTCGTCGTGGGATCTGCGACGCTGAGCTTACCTGTGAATTGCGCTCCTACTCTTCGTGCAATCTCTACTAATCTCAAAGCATTCAAGTTCTTCTCTACTGTCGTGACGAATCTGAGATAAGCGCCGTGGTATCTTAGCTGGACCAAAGCAGACGACTTACTTCTCAAACAGATCAACCTGATATGGCCCACTCTCTGGGTGGAACACAAATTCAGTCAAGGCAACAGTGAGATTATGCCATAGCCTGAGGGTCAGCTAACAAGCAATCGATCGGCTCCGTTTAGCTCACTTCTTCTCATAAGCAATTCTGATACGCGTGAATAGTGGTTTGAGCGAGTCGGGGGCAGAAGTCTCTTGCTGTTCGATATAAGTCAAGGAGGAAGTGGAGGATGATGCGGTGGGTTTGTCGACGTCCATGGTGTACAATTCTGATGGCTGCTGAATAGAACAGGGGTGTAATCTGACTGCTTAGTACCCTCAAGGTAGCTGTTGTGATAGTGATGTATTACAGTATCAAGAGTAGAGAGTGATAGAATGGATTCAACCTGAATGATGACCGCACACGCGGCGGTTCTTGACTTTTGTGTAGGCGCGCGCGTTAGCATTACACAACATGCAGTCAATGATATACTTTGTATTCCCCAACTGACAAGATGTACGTGTACCTTGGTAGACACCTCGCCGATGGGCATCAGCTCGTTTCTGCGCTGTCAGATCTATCCAGGATGAGATCTACCGAGTAACCTCATTCCCTTGAGCGATACCTGTCGCCTGTCAGATGCGCTAGATCACATCTCCGCCTGAAACCATGCACTCGGAGTCAGGAGCAAACGAATCGAGTCGCAGGACAAAGAAGGCTGATGTATATAACGATGTTCACTTCCTCTATTCACTGATTATATGTAAGCCTTCAGATTCACACATACAGTGACCCGAGATTGCTATTCACTACTCCTTTCAGCTCCCTCAGACATCGCACAGTAAACGAGACTACCAATGCTCTACGATTCCGAAATCTTGGTAGATATCACAGTTCGAGTCCCTCGTAAGTCTCCATCCGGGGACTCGTCCAATGGTGATCCTCGATAACGAATTAGACCACGCCTGCTGGATCTATACCGGAATATATCAAGGGGTTCCTCGCAATCAGAGACGTCAGATTAGATGGCAATTTCGAGTCGACTACAACTCAGCATTGAGGGACCACAAGAAGATGAATCAAGCCTCATGTTTGGTTCACGACATCGAGGCCGGCAAAGATGGATACCAGATCGAAAAATGGAAGAAACTATATGGAGAACGGCTTCTTGTGGATCCAATACAGTCGTTGTAGCATATGTGAGTCCCCTTCACAAATCCCGTAACGATTGGTGACAAGGATCTCAGCGCACTGATAGGCTTGATTTCCTCCGCTCCAGGGTTTTCATTCCAGTTGGGTTCTTCGACACTCTGCAGTAGGCCCACGGTCGAAGTGAAGCTCTGCCATGGCCGGTGAAGAGTCACAGGAAGATGTGTCGATGGCAGATACCTCCGCGGGCCAAGAACCTTCGACAACCCAGAGATTCATCAAGTGGCGGCATTCCTGCAGTCGACCTGTTCCGCGCCGAGTGGAGGCCCAAGGACGCGGACGATGTAGAGGTTGAGGAAGGTCAAGCATAGACGATGCGTCGAGCGCGGAATGGATGTCGAGCTGTCTTGCAGCCTGGCCGCCCTTCTAATGGGAAGCCTCGTAGCCTTATAGTTATTTATCGAAAGTCCCAACTCATCCTCTCCGCCCACAGTGAACAATGACTAGCAGTATCTATAGCAGGATTATCCGGGTAGAAGTTGCCACTGAATGTATCTATTCCCCCCATATGTAATGACGATTGGCTTCTTCTTCAAATTCCATCTCCACTATACAAGTCAATCCGATACACTCATACCCTATATCACAATGGCTGAAAAGACTCAAGTACCAGCCCCAACGGCATTCTCGCCATATTTGGAGACAGTCGCATCATTGTTTCACCCAGTCGCTGGACCCGTCTACAATAGTTCGGCACGATTCCACGGATGGAAAGAGAGCTTGGGATTAGTTCAGCCAGGTACTGTCGAGAACTTGACTAGGGAGGTCTCTCGTACGTGCACGATCCATACAGGGTCAGGATTGGGCTGATGAGTCAGAGGTACACTTGGCAAATTGGTTCTTTGATGGAGCAAGGGCCGATGTCGCTAAAGTCGTTTCCGCCAATCCCGCTTTCCAGCTTACCCATGCTTTCGCTCTTGGATCAGCATCGAAGCCAGCAAGCTACAACTTTGGAGCTATCTTCGCCAATGCTCAGGTAAGCGTTTCTTCTGATGCTGGATCGATCAAGGGAAACAAGGGTTATGGAGTGAAACGGGAGCGGGAGTGCGGAAGGATTACGGTCAGCGGATCTTAAACGTTCGCGGCTCGACTGGCTTCCACCTCAATCCCTATCTGTTGCCAATAGGCTCTCGAGTGGATGTGACCTCGAGTTCGAGAAGGGCGGACAGACGTAATCTGGAGGAGCCCCCTCGATGTTTCCAGCAGACATCGATGGCTGGAGACTGTCTGCTGGAGGTCTGCTGAAGGTCTGCTGAAGGTCTGCTGGAGATTGATGGCTGGAGACGTCGAGGGGTCGCTTGCGAGCATAAGCTTCATGCAACGGACATGTACTGACCCACAGACTTTCTTGCAGGGTGGTATCGATGGACAGGGAATCGTCACGATGCGGGCGAACCAAACTTGGTCGGGTAGCGATGTCACCAAGGTCCAGGGTCAACTCACCAACAAACCCGGACAATCGATGGTACAGGTCGAGCACGATCATCTCGGTCCCCACTACTCGCTCTCTCTGAAATCCATGAACCCCGGTGTCCTCGATGCTACCGGTATTCACTTCGTCTCCCTCCTACACTCTTTCGGTCCCCGTCTATCACTTGGATTCGAGACCGTCATCCAAAAGCCCAACCCCCAGATCCTAGAGACAGCTACATCATACGTCGCTAAACTCACCTCTCTCCCCAACCCTTTGGCTGCTTTGACTCCTTCCATCCCCGGTCAACCCATCACCGCACCCTTTGAGCCATCTTGGATCGCTACCGCTCAATTACAGCCTACTGGAAACATCCAAACGACCTATTTCCATAAATTGACGGATAAAGTCGACGTCGCCCTAGATTTCCAGACCATTATCCAGCCAGCTTCAATGATGGGAGAGGCAAAGAGGGATGCTCTAGCTACACTGGGCGCCAAGTACGATTTCAGAATGGCTTCTTTCCGAGGTCAAGTTGATTCGACCGGAAAGATCGGTATGCTGCTCGAACAGCGATTCACTCCTGCTTTCGCTTTCCTCGTTTCCGGAGAGATCGACCACGCAAAGAACGCTTCCAGGTTCGGTGTTGGAATCATGATTGAATCAAGCACTATGACACAGGTATGTCCCCTCCCTTTTTGCATCACAATAGAAGGACGCTAATTGTACAGGAGGAAATGATCGCCGCTGGTATGCTGCAACCTATGTAAGGTGGTGATGCAGTAGGTGAGGATCTTTGAGGAAGATGTTGAGAAGTTTTGGGTCTGTAGCGTAAGAGACGGCGGGCGAGGGTAGATGACAAATGGTATAATTAGAATATCATTGTATACTTGGCATGAAAACAACTTCTCACGGGAATGCATCTCTTGCAGTTCCTAATGGGCATGATGGGTGGACAGGCGTATGGAGTTGATGTCTTGTGGTAGGAGTCCATCGTGGTAGATGTACACTGTGCTTGGAGTATATTACAGTTGGAATGCGCTGAAAGACACGATTCGATGGGTGATGTGCATACCCGAACTGTCTATAATACACGTTTCCAATATGCTAAAATGCTCTTGATGCCTCGCCTTCTCCCTCTTATGCCTCTGCTTCGCCTTTAAGATCGTTCTCCCTGCCCTGCAGGGTCCTGACAAGTCCACCTCCACCAGCTTGTCCCAAAACGCCCACCAACTCGCGACCTCGCATTTCCAGTAATCCAACAAGTTGACTCCTTAGACCGTCAAGATCTGGTAACTTGCCTAATTTATCCACATCTCCAACTTCCAAAAGCTGCCTTCCTTCCATATATCCAAACAATAACTTCAGTTCGGGTTGCTTAACAAGCTGATCTTTTGTTCCTTCACGTTGATTCTTTTTGATCGTTCGATTGATCGATGTGAGGATTTGTGACATGTATTTGGGTGATAATGTTGGTGAAGTCAGGAGTGCAGTTTGACCTTTGAGTTTAGGGAATGGAATTGATTGATGGCGCGTTAAAGCTGATAAGATACCGGTTCGTAGAATTGTTAGAGATGCTCGAGGTGTTGGTGCGTCCGACTCTGATGATTTGGAGGGGGGTGGTACGATCTTGGCCATTCCTTGTCTTATCTTCTGTAGGTCTGAGACTGATAGATTGTCATGTTGAAACAGCAGGACTAGCTGTGATGTGCGTAGTAGGTGGGTATAGTAATCGTAAAGATAGGTTTTACGGTCCGTGTAGACTCGTTCAGAGGTTTGGGCAGGTGTTGTTTGGGCTTTTGGCTGTCGGACTGCTGAGGTCGATGCGAAGCGTGATGCCGTTGGGACTAGAGCCCGTAGCGTTGGACGGATCGACATTGCTGCTGATGTGTGTGGGAGATGGTTGCAGGAAATAGTTGGAGATGGACGAGATTTCAAGGTTAATATGTGTGACGTGTTATTCCGCGATGGCTGTCTCTCAATGGATATGGATGCTCAGACTCCAAAAGCGCCTAGTACATGCATTCCAGCAACTCATTCCGGACTGACGAATGGGTCTTATTGTCACGGATACGTTTGAGCGGCCCATAATAGCGGAGCTGCATGTGGATGATACTTATACATTTGAACATTTATTGTATATCTGCGCTTCCCCTCTATCTCCCAGACTCATTGACATTTGACAGCCTACCATCCCCTACCACGTCCCCGTCCCCTAGCTCGGAATGGTCTGCCCCTTCCTCGCCCACGCCCTCGTCCACGATTCGTCATATTTAATCCAGGTACATTCGTCCTCTTCTCTTTGACCTACTTATCAGCGCCTGGTTGAGTTACTTAGTGAAATGGTAGAGCGTACCGATAATAAACGTGATCTGAACATTGAATCGTTGAGTACTAGAGCATTCTGTACGATTGAAGGTTCCGCAAATTCGACATAGGCGTAACCTTTTGGATGACCTGTAAACTTATCACAGAGGATAGTGACTCGATTTATCGTTCCGCAAGCTTGGAAATGGCCCTGGATCTCTTCTGGAGTTGCTCCATAATCGACCTATCATCAGTCTGAGGTCAAAGTAGAGGCGGTGAGTGACGGGCGTACATTACCAATGTATATACTACGCGCATCTACTGCTCCTGGTTCGTCTTCATCCATTGCGTGATCGCCTTCACCATCCTGCTGTCCGTTCGATTCTGGCTTTGGCGTACTACTTCCTGGAGTCGCTGTCTCTGCTATCTAGCAATGTGTGAGCGTGATTTGAGAATACAGATGAAGCGACATACGGCATTCTTCTCTGCTTCCATCTGCAGTAAACGAGCTTGCATCTGCTGCAATTCTTCATCGACATTCGTATCATCATCCGCTATTCTTGGTGATTGTTCTCGTTTCTCCGCCATTGTATATAGGACACTGGACTAGTGGTTGACAAAGAGACTATATAAGTGGATCAAGAGTTGATGATGATAATATAGTTCAAGGTAATAGCAAGTTAGTCCGTGATATAAGTGCCACATTCGGTGAATTCCGGTATTTCCTCTGCGGATGGACTCGGGTCTCTCTAGGTAGACGTTGATCATTACATACCTTAGGCTACTCCTGCATATACTACTCTCCCTTTATCTCAAAATGGCTTTAAAGTCCGCTGCTACCGCCGTGGTACGCTTCGTCATGTCACACGCCCCATGACAACACTGACATTCCAGGAATGGACCAAGATCTACTCTGGTCTAGGACTCGGTAAAGAGACAACTTCTCAACTACAAGCTTTCCGAGCACGTCACACTTCCGCCCTCAACAAGAACTCGGCACTTAAATCTTCAGTACCAGAGATCGATCTTTCGCACTACAAGTCTATCTTGAAGGATCAAGCTGCTGTTCAGAACGCCGAGAAGGTCTTGAGGGAATTCAAGCCTGTTGATTATGATTTGAGCAAGTGGAATGGTGTTGTCGATGCTTTCGAGGGAAAGGCCGTTGCTGCCGCCAAGGAGACTTTGGCAAAGATCTCAAAGGAGGAGGGTTCGCTCAAGGAGACTTTGTCAAACATCCAGGAGGCTCGTCCATTCGAGGACCTTACCGTGAGTCCAGGTTGGGTGGTTGTGGGTCGCGGAGCGCAATGGTGGTGGATCTGGGTCAATACATATGTGATCTATCACAATGTCTACCGGACCAATTGCCCAAGATCCACCATCTCGCTCCGCTGACCAACTACTCTACATTCCCAAAACGAGTTACACAAGCTAACGACCAGGTCGACGAGGTTGGCAAAGCTCGACCAGAAATCACAAAGGCCACCGAGACCATGATCAAGAAGGGTAAATGGACCGTCCCAGGCTACAGAGTACGTCCCATTCTCATCACGAGTGTTTGGGTTATTGCTGATGATTTTAGGAGAAATTCGGAGAATTCTCGCTCCTCTAGATACGCCGCATGTATATCAATGCAGTGTGTTGTTTGGTTCGTGTATGATACTCATATACTGATGGCGTTCGACGGCGTGGAGATCGGAGGAAGTACAAAACACAGACTTGGGAGAGCGTAACATGGAACAGGTTGGGAGGGTCAGGATCGATTGAGTCATGGTTGTGGTTCATCTAGGGAACTTAGAACTTAAACATAACAGGTCTGAAACATCACATGCCTAAGCCACTCGGCATTTGTGTGCATATCGCCAGACAGATCTACACTACCCTCTGCTCTCCTCAGTCCACCACCCAGGTTCAGTCGACTCAGACTTGCTTCCCCTTGACATAAGTTCCAACGAACTCGGCAAACATCTATCATGAACTCTTTTCAGTATTTGAGAGCATTGAAACTGGGACTGACCTTGCCTTGATGAACAGCCACCTCGAGTTCACCTTCAGTAGGTTGCCTATCGCCCTTTGCCCCAGCGATGGTCGAAGTTCCCCAGGGGGAACAGCCGTGGGCGAGTCCGGACTCGATCTCGTTGATATACGGGTGCGAATAGGCTGATATCAGTTTTGGTCTATCACTTGACAACGAGGCGGGGACGGGCGAGAAGCAGTAGTTGAGGCAGATAGGAGTTAGAGAAAGGACATACCGATAGGCACGTATACCACTTTTCAATTAGTATGGACGTGGACATGTTAAACAGACTACTTACTGCCCACTTTGTCGTCAGCTAGCTCGTAGTACAACGAAGGTGAGGAATACGTACTATGAATAAAGAAAGGCATCGTAGTCAACGCAGTAACTTCTTGACCACCATGTTGTCCGCCAGTAGAAGTGAACATCGAGACCTATGATATGATCAGCCCTGGACATAACAATTAATGGGAACTAACGAATTTCCCGACCATAGCCCCGGTAGCCCAAAGACTACCACATTGATCGAAGAAAGTAGACACTTGAGCTGGCACTCGTCCGTTTCTGTCATCAACACTGTTCATAGACAATGTCTTTCAGAGAGGGATGAACAAACCGGGTAGGAGTACCAATTATGACTCCATCAACTGCTTTGAAATCGTTAGGAGTCATGATTGGATACTTCGATTTAGCAGTTCCAGAAGCATGCATCTTGCCAAGGATCTCTTCAGATAAAGTCTCTCGGCTTATCTCAGCTCGCTCATCATGTATGCAAGGGGAAGAAAAGTCGGACGTACAAAACATAAGGCCTAACTTCAGCTCCGGTCGCTTGGACACCTTTAATGATCCTTTCGGCAAGTTTCTCGATATGTCCGAAAGTAGAGTAGAAGATTACTGCGATGATCGGTTTCGACCTGTTGTCAGCGTCGGGTAGCGGATGGTCAGCTCACATGATATTTACGGGTCAGAGAAAGGTAAGGTAAGGTAAGGTAAGGTAAGGTAAGGTAAGGTAAGGTAGACATCCGGTCAGAAGTAGCCTCTGCTCAGCTACCTTTGCCATGCCATGCCCGGAGAAGCATTTGAACTGGATACACACTCCCCATGCCTTTCAAGAGATAAGAAGGGCTCAATCGTACATGCCAAAGGAGGGCATTACGCCACTCAATCCACTTAATTAGGCTCGCGATAACTAGGCGTAACTGTGATGTCACTCTACCATGCCTCTCATCTTCAACCCACTTCACGTCTGCACAATACTACCGATCGATACAAAATGGGTCAATCGACATCAACACAAACGACCGTTACTGGCGTCAATGATATCCCACCACCTCAATTCGATGCTAATGCAAATGCTCCTCCTCAGAAACAACATAATCGAGTGATCGATTTCGTTAGAGTAAGTCTGGATTCGAGGTATCAATGAGGCGGGGTTGTTCACGGGAGATGCTCGAGGCAAGGGATACGATGGAGGACGCGGAGGACGCGAACCAGCGTTCAATGGGGAGAAGAAGGATCTGGCTTGATTTTGATCGGATCATGGACGTTTAGTGAATCGAGCTGACTATTTAGGAAGCACCTACAGCAACGTAAGTCAACCCTGTGGTCAAAGTAGGCGCCATCAACCCAGGAGGATAGATGGCACCTCCTTGGAAGCCATGTGGACGGAAGCACGGAATGACCGGACAGGACTAAGACTGACGGCACAGATATACATTCGATTCCAGAGCAAATCGTGATGATCCCGATACGGAACTATGTCGAGTAAATGCAAACGGTACAAAGAGTTGTATCAGGGTATGTCTCCTCTCTCCCGCTCTATTCTGATCTGGCTCAGCAGCTGCATGGTGGAACCGAGCTGATATACAGATGGATTTGAACAGTAAAGCTCTCTTTAAGAGTATGCAATCACTAAGTACGTTACCTTTCTATTTTTCTTCCCCTTCTCCCTAATTCCTCAAGAGATCGTGGCTGATAACAGGCTTCTATTGTGCGCTACCGGCAGAACCTACGAGAACACATATGGAATGTAATAGGCTACCTCAGATGAGCAGTCGGTAGTTATGGTTTAGGCAGTATGTAATGGCAGATATGATGCAGTCAAATGTATGCACCACTACTCTCGGCTCACATATGCAATGTAGTGAATCATGCTGAGTGCATATGGCTATGATCCTTAGGCAGCTCCCCATGTCCATCTCTGGTAGAAGCGGCAACACGAACGGGGCCCATCTGATCGGAAGTAGCCGACTGATGATGCGCTCTTTGTCCCCACTCTCTGCTGTTCTGCACTGACTATATATCCTCATCATAATGGCACCTCCAGCAGTGACTATCTATGTAAGTGGTACACCTATTCATGAGGGAGTGGAGATGCTCATGGCAGGTGACTAGCTTGACATCTCAGCCCAAGGTCCGACAACATACGGAGTTGCTCCACCGGTACGTTGTCGTTTACTGGATCCCTGCTCAACTGAATGAAATAGGTCTTTGAAAGGTCTCGAGATCCCTTATGAGGTATGATTCAGGGTGGCTCTCTGTCGTACCACATCACTCAGCTGATTACAGGCATTCGATCTGGTCATGGACCAAGATGCGAAAACACGTTGGCAGCGAGCGAAACCTCCTGGACAGATTATCGGGCTACCAGGTTACTTGGTGGGCGGTGAATGGCTGGGAGTGGGTCATGCTCTTCCTCGTCTCGTAGTTGAGCTGATGGCCAGACGATGGACGACTTCGAATACGCAGTAGAATCTCAAACACTCCCTTCCTTTCTTAAGCAAGATCAAGATTACGGTTCCAGTTCCTCCAACACCGCAGCGGCAGAAGGAGGAGGAGGGGGAGGGGGAGAGACGGTCGGACATTCTGAATTAGAAAGATTAATGAGGGAAATGAGTGAATCGGATATAGATGCTCTAGCTGCTCATTTCGAGGTGGAAGATACTGGGAAAGTAGGGTTGATGGTCCCTGAAGGCACAGAGCCGGTTCAAAAGGGAGTGAAAGATGGAGAGAAGGAGGAGGAGGAGGAACTAGAATCGGTAGGGGTCAAGGGTACTGTTGAAGTTGTGGAGAATCCGGATTTGGAGTTGGAGAAGAAAATGGCTGAAGTTGAAATTGGGGGCAAGTTGGAATCGAATGTAGAGCCTGCGTCCAAGGGATTGGGGGAAGAGGTGGTTGAGACATTGAAGAAGGTCGAGGAGACTGTCGTAGGTGCTGATGAGGGCGTTGGTGCGGCGAATAAGGAGAAGATAGATTAGATACAGCGATTCTCAGCACATCCACTTGATTCATTATTATTTGCATTTTGCATCTGGCGGAGCATGTAGCATACAACCGTTCTTGCTTTCCTTTCCCTTCTCTTCACGATTCCACCCGGTCTACCGACTTGATACCACCTACTTCTTAGCACTACGACTAGGAGGTTTCCTAGTACCCTCAGTCGGTTCTTTGGTTGTCCTATTTCATTAGCATCTCCCAGTTCAAAAGTAGAAAGGGAAACATACTTTGCTTTCTTACTAACAGGCTTCTCCTTCTTCTCAGCCTCTCCAGCTCCTCGTTTCTCTCCAGTAGTCTCCTCAGTCTCGGCCTCGGCCTTGTCCTCCTTGATAGGTGCTTCCTTTTCCTTCTTACTAGCTGGCTTGGTGGTTTCCTTTTTAGAAGCGGGTTTAGTGGTTTCCGCCTTTTTAGAAGCGGGCTTTGTGGTTTCCGCCTTTTTGCTAGCTGGTTTGGCAGACTCGGCTTTCTTGGAAGCTGGTTTCGACTTTGATTTCGGTTTATCACCACCACCGTTCAAGGTCTTCATGGGATCGTGACCCTACCCATCAGCCTCTGCCCCTGCGTCTGCTTCCACCTCCTCACCACTTGGTGTAGGAAAGGTAGAAATGCCAACGTACCCAGTTCTTGAGACTTCTAGTAGATTTAGACTGTTCTAGTTCTTCCTCTGATTTCTCTTTCTTGAGATGTTCTTCCTGAGCTAGATGTCGCTTGCAGTATGAAACTACTTTTCGCATATGGGCTTTATCTTCATCTGTGTATTTCGAATCGTCCTTTATATCAGTCACTTCTTCATCTCTTGTAGCCAGACGTAGGAACACGAGAGCGGATGATCAAACGGGAGAGGAAAGGGGTGGCGCAAGGTGGAACAGAACAAGGATCATACCTTGTCGGGGTTCCTCTTGAGGATATCGACGATCTTCCTTCCGGATTCATGGCCTATACTTTCTCCTGATCCATCTGATTTCGTAAAGCCGGTAGTCTCAGATCCTTCAGTCTTGAGAAAAGTCTCGAGTTCCTAGAGGGTAATTAGTAATGGTCAGTAAAGGTAGACAAAAGGGCATACATCGGCTGTCATATTGACGATCTCTGCTCATTAGCTGTCTCCGTTCCCATTTCAGCTGAGTGTAGCATACCATTGAACTCCTTTACTACTTCTGATTCGTCTTTCATCTTGTCTATCGGTGCTATTGAATTGTTGAAGAAGGTATAGGTGAGTGACTGACTGTTTACGGGCTCATGGGGTGACGTCAATGGTCCTGGTAGACCCGTGCAGCCACGTGTATCCCATGCTTGTCAACGGAAGCAACTTTGGCACGTAGCATTTTTGGTTCAACCTCCACTCTGGAGAATCAACTTTTTGGCAACACCTACCTACACCTCATACACACTAGACGATCATGGCACCAAAGCCAGTCACGAGAGCTGGGAAGTCTACTCGAGTAGCTTCTGGCAGTGGTCATACAAATGGAGCTGGACCTTCTCGAGCTAATGGCTCACAGAAGAAACGAGCTGTTGCCGAAGTAGAAGATGAAGAGGATGAGGATTTCGCTCCTGTTGGCGAATTGGAGTTGGAAGCGGATGATGAGGATGACGATGTAGAAGAGGACGAGGAGGAAGAGGAAGATGATTTCCCGGAATTGGACAGTGGTTCTGAACTTGGAGATGAAGATATGCTGGATTCAGAGGATGAACTGCTAGATGATGAAGAGACTGGTTCAGAGTCAGGATACAATACATCGGATATCGAAGATATGGAGAATGATTCCGACGTTCCATCTTCATCTACCTCGGCACCGCCATCGCGTTCCTCGTCATTCAAGGATTTATCGACCGATGAGCAATTGTCGAAAATGATTGCAAAGAACACCATCAAGCCCGATGATGAAGTTGGAACAGATGGACGTATATCGAATGCCAAGCAGGGTCATGGGAAATTGATCAGGAGTAAACTCGTTGATGGAGGGTACAAGAGGGAATATGAGGATGTTGAAGCTGGTTACGGGTCTGAAAGTAGTACAGAGGATGTGAGTGCAAGATATCTTTCAGTGCGGGTTGGTGTCTAATATTAGAATCCCAATACTATCGGAAATGTACCCATGGAATGGTACGATGACCTACCTCATATCGGATATGATGTGAATGGACGTAAAATCTTCCGACCTGCCAAAGGTGATGAATTGGATAAATTCCTTGCCAACGTCGAAGATCCAGCGGCATGGACATCCGTCGAGGATAAACTACTGCAACAACAGGTTCAATTGTCCGATAAAGAGCTCGATATTATCAGGAGATTGGAGAGGGCAGAGAATCCTGATGCGGATTATGATCCTTATGAACCTACTATCGAGTGGTTTACTGGAAAGGGAATGGAGAGGCAGGTACCGCTTAGTGCTGCTCCTGAGCCAAAGAGGCGATTCGTTCCTTCCAAATGGGAGCATCAGAAGGTATGTGATGATCATCCTTGTGAAAGTGGATAGGGCTAATTGGTAGATCATGAAGATTGTCAAGGCGATTCGAGAAGGGAGGATTCAACCCAACAAACCCTCTGCAACCAAACCTACCGTTTATGCCATCTGGTCAGATGCAGATCAACCCACAACAACAACACACGCAATGTACATGCCCGCGCCCCAATTACCTCCTCCACGAACTGCCGAATCATATAACCCTCCTGAGGAATACGTTCCTACAGAACAAGAACGTACAGAATGGGAAGAAACCGACAAAGAGGATCGTCAACGAGAATTCTTGCCTGCTAAATACGATGCCTTAAGAAAGGTACCAGGATACAAGGACTTGGTTCAAGAGAAATTCGAACGTTGTCTCGATCTCTACCTTGCGCCTCGAACCAAAAAGGTGAAATTAAATATCGATCCCGAGAGCTTGGTACCGAAATTACCTGCTCCTAAAGAACTACGTCCATTCCCTGTCGCTTCTACCGTCCAATACAGGCATCCTGGCGATACAAGAGTTCGAGGTGTATCCGTAAGCCCAAGTGGTGAATGGGTTGCATCTGGTTCCGAGGATGGTTCAGTCAGAGTATGGGATCTAGGAAATGGAAGAGAAGTCTGGAGATGGGATTTGAAATCTGGTCCAGTCCATTTCGTCGAGTGGTCACCCAACAAAGAAGAGGCATTACTAGTCGCTGTCGTTACTGGTAAAATCGCAATTCTATCGCCAATCCCACTAGTCGCTCCAATTGTCGCTGCTGCTACCATCAGTCACGTCAATGCTGCTTTCGCAGTCAGTGCAGCTACAAAGGATAGTGGAGCCAAGGATAGGGGTGTGGAAGCTATCAAGTGGGTTAGACCATCTGAAAAGGAGAGGGAGAGGGGTATACTCGTATACGTCGAGATTCCAGGTACACCAAAACAAATCTCTTTCCATAGAAAAGGAGATTACTTTGCTACAGTCTCAACAGAGGGTACGTCTCTTCACCTCTTTTCTTTTGGATACACAAAGCTGATGTCGGGTAGCTGCCGCCAAATCAGTCTTAATCCACCAAATCTCAAAACACGCAACTCAATCTCCATTCCGTAAAACTCAAGGACAAGTTCAACGTGTCGCCTTCCATCCTCAGAAACCTCATTTCTTCGCTGCAACCCAACGATACGTCAGGATCTATGATTTAGCGGCTCAGAAGCTCGTCAAGAGTTTACAGAGTGGTGTCAAGTGGATTTCGGCATTGGATGTACATCCTGGTGGAGATCATTTGATTATTGGAAGTTACGACAAGAAATTGTGTTGGTTCGATTTGGATCTTTCGACTAAACCTTTCAGGACTCTGAGGTAAGTTATCATTCTGTCCCCACATATTGGAGTAACATTCCCTGGCTACACATCTTGCTGTAGAGGGCTGTTCCTACCACATCGTCGCTCCACCAATGACCATCCGCCTGCTCAGGGCAAAAGGCAGAACATTGATCAGTGCTGACTTACAGATACCATACCCGAGCTCTCCGATCCGTATCCTACCACCCAACTCTACCACTCTTCGCATCGTCCTCGGACGACGGTACAATCCATATCTTCCACGCAACTGTATACACCGACCTCAACCAGAACCCCCTCATTGTCCCACTCAAGATCCTGAGAGGTCATAGGGTACAGGATGGTCTTGGAGTCTTGGATATGCGATGGCATTCCGAGAAACCCTGGTTGGTATCTTCGGGAGCTGATGGTGAGGTCAGATTGTGGTGTTCTTAGGTCTAGGTTGTTTTGTTCTGGTATGCATTGCATTGTACAAGTCGTTGTTCTTGATGATCTCGGCGAAACCTTACTGTTTGCTGACCTTACCATGCGAGTCGAAAGCATACCTATGCTTTGCCAATTATGCACTATGATTGGAAGAGTAGCTTTCATAGCATGTGAATTATTAGTCTATCCTGCCCAGGGCTTATAATAGTATACAAGAAAATACACGAAACGAATCACCGCCAGCCCGCTTTGACCCCAGACTCTCTTTTAGCACCAGGCCCGACAGACTGTCCAATGCGGGTAGAAGCTTTCAAGTCTACTTTCCTATCTGCCTTTTCCACCTTCGTTCTCTCGGCAGGAACGATATTCGCTTTACTACTCTCCGCTCCAAATACACCCCCACTTGCTGATTCCTTTTCTCGTTGACGAACTGCTTTCTCGAGGACTAACCGTGCAAGAGGTGTTTTAGGGGGTTTGGATCGTTTTCCAGCGAGATGCGGGCGGGGAGAGCGGGTCTTGTGTGATGAGGGTGATAAAGGAGATGGGGATTGAGGTTGGAAGTTCTTCCACGGTGATGGGGGTGGAGCGGATTGCTGTTCGGGTGGTCCTGTTGTCGAGGAGGAGGAAGTGGAGGAGGGCGCGACGGTCGGAACCTCTTTCGTCTTTGTCTTGACTATTGGAGATATCGACTGATTTAGGAGTCCACCATCCCATCGTCGCTTTTCTTCTAGCAACGCACGTCTCTCGCCCTGGCATTAGCTGTATTCTTGGATCGGGCAAATCACATACCTCGAGCCGGCGACGCTCTTCCCCGAGTCGCTGAGTCGCTTCCGAGAACGCCTTGCGCTCTGCATCTAGATCGTTTCTCTCCTTCTCCAAATCCCCATCTTCACCTATGACTTGAGCGGCTCTGTACTTGTTAGCCTAGGTTTGTAACACTGACATGACATACCTGGTCTCGGCATGTACCCTCGCATACTCCTCTACCAGTTTCTTGGCTTCATCCTCCCTGGCCTGAGCACAACTCACCTCCAATTCCAGATCTTTCACGCGTTCACCCAAAACACTCAGAATCCGCTCTGCCTCTCTCTCGGCCCGCTTCTTCTCTTCAAGTTCCTCCTCGGTTTGTTCTTCCGACAATTCTTCGACGCGGTGCACGGGTGGAGCGTTGATCTGGGTTCTGATTTCAGAGATGAGCGATTTGAGGTGTGTATCAGCTAATGTCGGATGGGACGTTGAAGAAGCGGTTCGATGAATATACGTTTGTGATGCAGATTTCGATGTACTGGGGATTGCGCAGAAGAATTGAGAATGGTGGAACCGGGGAGGGGGCTGCTCATCAGCTTGCTCGTCCGGTATGTGAAAGCTACTGACGTCTTGTCCATTTGCCTCGGCCAGAACCTCGCGAAGCCTACTTCCCGTAGACACAAGGACATGTCTGAACGCTTCCGTCTCCTCTTGTAAACCTTGTCTGATCTCCACTAGATCCCGGATGGTCTGCTCTAGCAGTGGTGCTTGACTTGCCTACCTTGCGTCAGCTGATTGGAACCTGTTATACAAGACCGACTGACCGAGACTGGAACTCCCTTGCCCGGGTGTATTGGATTCAGTATGACCAATCCCTGAGGTCGAGCCGCTAACGAAGCATCATTACCCAGCTTCATTAATTGCGCTTGAGCCTTATCAAGCCTCGTTTGAGCTCTCTTCCCTTCATGCTACCCTGTAAGCTTGACCAGAATCGCGCAACCTAGCTTACAGAAGCAGCAACTCTGACTCCTTCAATCGCCTTTCTTCCCCTTGCGACTTCTTCCCTTAATTCCTTCAATTTCACTTCCTCTTGCCCTAAGCGCTTCTCGAGGTCTGCACACTTTGCCTTCCAGCCAGCTACCTCTGCTTGAAGCTTTACACTGTTCGTTTTGGATCCTAGGTAATTCTTCTGCAGTCTTTCGTGCTCGTAGTTCAATGTACGGTGTCGTGCAAAGAGGGAATCGAGATTTTCAAGATTCGTCTAGACAATCAGTACGCTGTTCCGTGTTTGAGGGGAATGTACACACCACACTAGTACCAAGTAGCTCGAATAGGACGGTCACGACATCCGTATGGTTCTTCTCATCTAGGGCGGAAAGGTTCAATGGACGTTTTGTCCATCCGTGCGATAGGAGCTGGGCATTGATGGCGGACAAGGTGGAGGGGTCGTCCGAGCTACAGATGTCAGCTTTCTGTCATTTGGAGCGACAGTCTCGCATGACTCACAGAGTAGATGATGAGCTCATACTAGATGTACTACCTGTTGGAGATGGTGGCATTGTCTGTATAAGGGTCTCTATGTATAAAGTAAAGTCAGTCACGTCGAGGTTGTTTACGCGGACAATTAGTTGATCATGTATCTATTCGATCCTACCACTTAAGTTAATCAATGACGATCCATACGTGGATGTCCATTCACTATATCTGTTCTGTATACTTACTCGTGCTGCATGTTTGCGAACCACACGGATGACCACCTAGAATTATAGACTACACTCTCCAGCATGTATCCAGAGAACGGAACGAACGGCATCGAAAACCAAATTCCAGCAGATGTACCCCAATCACCAACGATCCCCCACTTACGCCATCATCAACCTACAACCGACGACCATAACGATCACACGAATTTAGGCCTACGGCAACGTCATGCCAATCCACCACTCCGACCAATATCCCCTGGCGGGATTGACGGGCACAGTATGAGGATACAGATCCAAACTCCATTCTCGGATTTAGGCGAATCGAGCGAAAATGGGAGGAGAAAGGAGTTGGTAGTGGATCGAGCTATGAGGGCTTTTGAGCTGAAAGATGGGATGGCAGCTGGGCAATGGGGTGATGAAGGCTGGATAAGGGATGGTATGAGGCTGGTGTGGAGGGGTAGGATTGTTAGGGATGAGGAAGAGCTCGGGCAGGTTGTCAAGGATGTAAGCTCTATTGATAATATATAGTTCGTCACTGACATCCAGACCAGTGATACATTGCACATCTTCCATATGGTAGCTCGACGTAATGAGGTAGCTTCATCGTCTAGGAATATACCGCCCATCACACGCATACATGCACACGAGCAGACCCCAAGAGCGGACGCACCGCCAAGCCACTTGATGCCACCACGCGACCAAACTACTACCGCTTTGCAAGACTCCCTTCACTATCTCTTCTTCATGGCTCGACATCATCTTTGTCACTTACTCGACGCACCACCTCTAGCTTGGGATGACACAATCCCACCGCCCGTGGTCCCTCAGGCAGTAGCGCGAGAGGCTGTAAAGAGTGTGGTCAAGGGAGTTGCTTTAGCAAGAGCTACAAGGGAGGAGGGTTGGGAAGCTTGGGACAGGGCTTTTGACCGAACTGAGACTGTGGAAGATCTCAAGAGGGGGGAATTGGAAGGTGAAATGCTGGCTCTGTGGGCTTCTGCTGTCGGACGACCATGGGAGGGTGGATCGGCTGGCGAGCAGGTCTGTGTCGAACTAGAGTACGTCCAATCAGAGATCGCTGTGTATGATGCTGACGTACGACAGCGAAGTATCCTACATGCTGCATCTACCACCTCTGCCTCAAATGTCATCAACACATCTCGCTCACTTGATCCTCTATCTCCGCCTCACAACACTCATACCCCTTTTCTCATCCGTTGTCGAGCACGAATCCCGCACTCCTCCAGCTTCTACTGTCCCATCGCCGACTCAGACTATCCCAGCTCGTCCTCCTCCAGAGCAGGTCCGGGTACTTCTTCGCCTTCGAATCCCTACAATCCCCATGTCTGTCCTTGCACATATGGGCTACTCTGCACTGAAAATAGCCGGTATGCTATGGATGTTGACTAGAGGTATGGCGTGGGGCGATGTACGGTTCTGGTTATTGGGTGGTGCCGCGGGCGGCTGGTGGATCGCGGATGGGTTCAACGCCTGGGATCGGGCGAGGCCAAGACCGGTCCGGCCCAGACCTGGAGCTGCAGCAGAGGTTCCTGCCCAAGAGGGAAATGGAGGAGCTGCGCAAGGAGAAGCAGCACCGCCTGTTGGCGCCAATGGTAGAGTCAGAGCAGCTGGACTTGCTCGACCTCCGACTTTAGCTTCGACTACTGCCTTCATTCCCCTGCTTCACCTGCCCATCGATGCCGCACAACTGGGTCACCCTACGACCGATTTGAGAGGAACGACAACCTCGACACCTACAAGGCGGCAACCTCCCTGGATCCTCACCCAATTCTTCCTACCATTCTGCCTATGGTTCATTACCTTGATACCAGAATGGGAGAATATTCGAGCAAGGGCCATCAGAAGACGAGAGAGAGCAATGAGGATAGTAGTCGGAGAAGCCACGACCGCTGCCGCTGATGCGCGAGGGGAAGCAGGAGAGGGAGAACAGGAGAATGTGTACCCAGAAGGACTGAATGCTGTTGCAAGGAGATACTATGCCCGTGTGATGGCTCGTGGGGAAGGAGTGGATTGGGAGGAAGAAAGGGAAGCTCAGCGAGCTTTGGGTATTCCTGATGAAGATTAGGCTGGGGACGTTATGTATAAGAGGATGTTGTAAGGGAAGCTGTCCATCTGTCGTAGTTGTAATGCTAGTAATTTGTACATTGTGCATATTCATCGCTTGCGACCCAGTATCAGCACCCCCCAAGGACTCGACTTGCGAACATTCCATTAATATACCCGGATTTCCGTCGGAAGATTGCGATAACCTTGAATTGCGGTGAAGTGTGTTGTATCTACTGCGCGCACTCCTGTCTCTGGAGTCGACTCAACCTCGACATACAAGCATGCTTGGCGAGATGATCGCAGACCGCTGAGTCTCAATCGCTCTCAGTGTCTCACCAATCAACGTTTCTCAAGCAACATCACCACCATGAGCAGCGACGCCAAAACGAACGACGGGATACCCCCGGCTTTACGGGCTGGGACGCCCATGCAGAAGATCTCTTCAAAGAAGATCAAACAAGTAGTCATACGAATCAATGAAGGCTGCATAACCTGGGCTGGATCCAGCGAATCAAAGATACCCATAAACCAAATCCGTGAATTGCGCTTGGGTCAACCACCGACCGATAACGTCAATGCCTCTCGATGGATTACCGTTGTTCATGTCCGCTCTTCGCAATGGAAGGTACTACACATGATTGCTCTTACCGATGATACCTACAGTCTATGGGTGGATACGCTTGGCAAGCTTGTTTCAGAGACTTCGGATAGGATGGTGGGCCATGCAACACCTTCGGATCCGGATACCGCTTGGATAAGGCAGCTTTGGCCTGCTGGAGCAAAGAATATCGATTGGAGTGTAGCTGTCGGGCTTTGCCGATCCATTGGGCTGGCTGTGCCTCAAAAGAAGGATCTGATAGAGGTACGTCGGTCGCTGTCTTGTATTGCTTGATCTGTCAGGTGCTGATAAGAAAGGGCCCTCTGGATTTAGACAAGTTTAGGTCACTAGTCCAAGATCTTCAGACTCGCCCAGACCTCGAGATGCTGTATAGCGAGATGCTATCAGAAGGCCCATTAGATCAGACCAGTATCGACGGGTTCCTGAGCAAGACTCAAGGTCTACAGCCTGGGGGAATATTCGATAAATACGCGCAGAATGACATCTGGACTTTGGACTCGCTCACCAGATTCCTCTCTTCTGCCGATAACTCCAACAGCCCTACGATGGATATGACTCGACCTCTTCCCGAATACTATATTTCTAGCTCCCATAATACATATCTTGTGGGCGAACAGTGGCGCGGCGAAAGTACAGTGGAGGGATACATTCGTGTACTACTTGCAGATTGCCGTTGCGTCGAAAGTGAGTAGCTTCATGAATGAGTTACACTCTAGCTGACCATCTAGTCGATGTGCACGATGGAGACGTCGAGCCAGTAGCATACCACCGAGTCACCCTTACTTCGTCGGTCTCCGTCAGGTCAATCTGCAAAGCAATAAAGAAATACGCATTCATCAGCTCGCCATATCCAGTCATCATATCTGCCGAGACGAGATGTAGTCTTGAGCAACAAGACATGCTGGCTGCCATCTTGCGAGAAGAGCTAGGCCCGGCGCTAGTCACTGAGAAGCTGGACGATAGGACCAGTCTACCAAGTCCCGAGGAGTTGAAGTATCGGATCCTGTACAAAGTCAGTTCGGTTAGATGTTCGCAAGTATAACCAGCTGATGATCCAGACCAAGCCGCCAGACTTCAAAATCAAACCTGCATCTGCTCCGACTCTATCTCCTCGAGACTCTTCATTTTCTATAGAATCCAACTACACCGATTCGACCACTTCAGAATCTGATTCTGGTATCGCCCGACTAGCTCGTCGACTCAGTATCGGAAGTAACAGTTCTTCCAAATCTACCGACACCTCCAAGAAATCACCTACAAAACCGACTTTCAGCCAAGATCTCGCCAAACTCTTAGTCTACACCCATGGCGTCAAGTACAGCGGTTTCTCGAAATTGATCACCTACGAACCGAGACATCAGTTTTCGGTATCGGAAAAGACTGGGGCTAAATTGATTAAAGAGAATAAACAAGATTGGATTAAACATAATTATACCCATCTTTCTCGAGTTTACCCAAAAGGCCTAAGGCTTCAATCGACAAATTACGATCCTATAGTCTTTTGGTCAGCGGGTTGTCAATTGGTTGCTGTAAATTGGCAGACTGTAGACGAAGGAGCTATACTCAATCACGCAATGTTTGTCGATACGAATGGCTACGTTTTGAAACCACTTGCTTTACGACATAAACCCCCTTCACCAGAGAAACGTCAAAAGTATTCCGTCTCCGTATCGATTCTCTCGGCACAACGACTCCCTCTTTCTTCCGATCTTCGTGTAGAGGTCACTCTGGGCGACAAGACAAGATCAACGAAATCAATAGAGGGATGTACACTCTGTCCAACATGGAATGAAACATTTAAATACGAGATCGAATGTCTACCGTCAATGCTAGATTTAACGTTCTTGCATATCGAGATCAAGCATCCCAAATCAAAGGGATCGCTACTTGCTCAATGGGTCAGGACACTGGGAGTGGCCCCGAGGGGGTTCAGGTATCTACCACTTTACGACTCTCTTTTCTCGAAATACGTCTTCGCCACGATCTTTGTAAATATAACGATTGATGCCATCACTTGAGTCATGTAAGAATATGTATCAGTATGTTACCATGAAAGTTGGCAGATGTCTACGATTGGCAAAGCAGTGCTGTGACTGGGCAGGATGTAATGCCATGCCAGAGCTTCCTTTCAAGAGCGACCCCCATGCGTCCTTTCATACAATCTTTTGTGAGATATTTCACAAGCCCCGCTCAGCACATCAATATAAGGCCTATGTGCTGCTCTGCGTTCTGCCAACTGTATTTCAACAATCATCGCCTCCTCCGATCGACAATACTCAGTATAATCACAGCCTCATCTCAATGTCGCAGCCGTCCATCGCAGCCACAGACCACTCGAGCGTCAGTCAGGTCGGAAAATCAGACAACGTATGTCTTTACCGCCATTTCTCGCAGCATATACACTGACTGGCAGAACAGTCGAACTCCGAATCGCGGTTCGCACATGGGTCCAATTAGGTGGGCTTGTGATTCTTGTCATCGGAGCAAGTGGAAATGCGACGAGGATGGTCCTAGCTGTGGCAATTGTGTGAGATCTTCGAGGGACTGCACCTATTCATTCCGTGACAAACCTGCTGCCTCTGCGACCAAGACCAAGACTGCGCCCATTGCCCCCAGGACTCCCCGAGTACTTCTCCCCAAACCTACCAGTCCCGCTGTATCCGAGTCCTGTAACACCATTGACCCGGGGGGGCCTCCTCCTATTCAAGATCAACCAGTGTACAGCGCCCCAAGCTACATGTACCATGATACTTGGTATTCCACGTTCAATACCGAATCCCCTCAAAGCCTGGGAAATTTGGGAAGTTCTCCCACTCTCCAATACCCTTTTCAATACCCTCTTCAATACCCTCTTCTATCCCCGGAGGATCAGACCATGACAAGCACAATGCAGCCTATGGTGAGTGGCAATTCCAGACGTGACATCGCTGATTTGCGCCACAGTACGCCTCCACGGATGTCCAAGCCCAGGACAACAATGTTGGAGCAGGAGGCCCTCAGTATGAAGACGAAGAAGGAGTCCGTCATCCCTTTCAGAGGAGATGGTTTTAAGTATATATGTATTGAGGGTCTATGAAGAGTATGTGTCGCCGTGCCGGTAGGAAGACTTGGCCGTTCTCGAGTACTTGGCCGTTTTCGTATACATGTGTTTGTGTTCTTAATTCTGGGTTCCAATTTATCGCTATTTCTGAGGCAACGTGAGAGTCTGGACTGTACTCATACAGTACTGTGTGTACCTAGTATGATCGATTTGCGTGATGATCTTGGGCAGAACTCGTCTCTGCCAGTGGTGGGCGTAGCGGACTCTTCCGTTATGCGTCGACATCTTGCATTCTCCTAATACTAGACAAGATATACACTACTCTGGCTTATCATTAGCAGCCTTCATAGCTCCCGCCAACATCCGATTACCAGCCTCTCTGGGCCGCCTGCCTCGTTCCCTATCCAACTTGATCCTTTTAGAGTCGGCCGAGCCCTCACGATTCATGGGCACAGCTAATATCAGCGCTCGTACGTCATACGCTGCGATAGTGGCACATACCCTCATGAGGCCTCTTGCGTTCCGAATCACCAGCAGGTGGAGGGAGAGGGGGAGAGGCAGGCCTGGATCCGGGCGAGGCGTTGCCATTTCCACCGCCTGAAATGGACATTCCCATCCTGGAAGCCAGACTTCCTGGGGTCGAAACTGCCGGGGGTCCACGAGAGGGCGTACCAGAACCGTTACTTCCGATACTGGTATTGGCGACGCTATTGGTGTTATTGTTGTGATCGTTACGAGATCCAGGTCGAGCTGGGAGTGCGTGGGGTCCTCTAGCTGGAGTCACCTTCACCATCAGCTTTGATCACACTCATGACTGGACAGAGGGACCCACATCGTTGGATTTGGTCACATCAGGTGCGTCCTTACTTTGCAGTGGTGCAGGCGCTCCCGCCACGGTTGGCGCGGACGGAGTGACTTGCGGACGAGCCTGCTCGACTGGAATGGTCGAGCGAGGTGGATCAGAAACTCTAGATCTGCCATCACGGGCTGGACCGGAAGGAAGTAATTCCCGAGGCGGATCATCAGGTCGACGACGATCATCAGGTCTTTGATCCCTGTCGTTTGGTCGCCTATCTCTCTGATCGGATCCTCTATCCCTATCTCTGTCCCTCGGGTCGTCCCTCCTGGCGCCACGAGGATCGTCGCGCCTGTCCTTATCACGTGGTGGGTCGCCCCTTCGGTCTCCATCACGATCGCGAGGGTCATCATGTCTGTGACTTCTTCGATCACGGCTATCGCGGTCTCTATCCCTATCACGATCGCGATCATCTCGGCGGCTAGATTCTTCTCGTTCGCGCTCACGCCGTCGGTCCCCGGGTCGTTCGACCGGATCAATCCGTCGAGGCTACTTGTCAGCTGAGAGTCAACGAAACGCGACGGGCAGCTCACAAGTTCATCCCTTTTCCTCTTTTGCCCGGCCTCATCTTTTTCTTTCGCTGCCTTCTCCTCTTTTTCTCTAGCTTTTCTATCCGCCCTTTCCGTGTCCGTCTCCTTGTCTTTCCGGGAACTTGATGACCGTCTCTCTTCTCCTCCAGCTAACTTATCGTGACGAGCTTGAAGCAGATCTTCCTGTTTCCTTCGATCCCTTTCTCCGGTCTTCTCGTCAATCTTCGCTTCGGGTGTAGTCCCTCTAGACTCTCTGCGTCGATCATCACGACCACCTCTATCCCTATCTCGATGATCTCGGCGAGATCGCTCGGAGGTGCGAGATTCGATACTACCACTCCTCCTAGATCGAGCGCCGGGTGAAGCCTTTCGTGAAGGTGGAAGGGGAGGAGATTTCGGTCGAGCTTCATCTTCCTTTTTGCCGCCCGGTGTAGAGGGAGGAGCCATCTGTGCTTCTTCTTGCTTCCCTCGAGGACTTTGCGCTGGACTCTGCGCTGGTGACGCAGAACCCCTGATGGGCATCGACTCGCTGACGAGTGAGCCAAATCGCCTAGCACGAGCTGCTGCGCGTTCCTCATCGGCCGTGAGTGGTTTTGGTGGGCCCATGCTCTGGGCTTGATTTGGCTTCTGGGGAAGGTTCGTATTGGCGCTTGCACGTGATGGACCAGTGGGAGCAATGACCTTATCGGTCACACTACTTCCGTTCGGTCTGGAAGTCGTCGATGGGCCGGCAGGCGGTACGGAGCCTGACGCCCTTGTTGCGCGAGGACCGGCGGGAGGTGGATGGGATGAGGCCTTGTCTTTCTCATCTACCTTCTCTGCGGCCGGTGGAGCGGATCTGTTATCAGCTTCAAGCTACGCGATATGTTGCGTTAGCTAACCTTCTCTCCTCCTTGACGCTAGCAGCCTGTTTCATCTTTGACTCCTTGACTCGTTGACGTAAAGCTTCTTGATCCAATTTGGCACTTGTAGCGGGCGCAAGCGGGGCAGTACCAGACTTTACATTATCGTCAGCCTTTGAAGGTCCAGAAGGCGGTGCTTTGGAAGGGGTAGCGGTGGATCGAGGCGCCTTTTGATCAGCGTAGTCCCATCATAGAAGACTTACCGCCTGATAATCCTCAGCTTTGATATACGGTCGTACAGTGATCCTTTTCTGGAGTTGAACCATATATGCCTTGCAGCCCTGTTTCAAATCCGGGGTAAGATCCGTCCGTTCCGACAACTTCTCCATGACTGCGTATAGCTCTTTACCGTGATCTTCGAGGAGTGGGAAAATGGGCAAGACTTGAAGAGCGACGGTGATTCCATTCTTGACGTGCATGAAATCGTTTTGTTCCCAACATGATTTGATTGCCTATCCAATCAGCTGCATTCCCGCCAATCAGCTGCATTCCCGCGGAGAAGCGAGACACATACTCGGAAGAGTGGGGCGTGAAGTTTGGTGATATTGAACACTCTAAATGCGGACCAGGCCATTGATTTATAGTCTCCAGCGACTCTTGCTCGATACACCATCCCGGGCAGAGGAGAGGCGGGATCACCTAGACCCTCTTCTTCGTACTTCTTCTGATCTTTATACCAAGCATCAAGGTCCACAAGCATTGCCTTAAGGCATCGTGCTAGTCATCAGCAAGCGCTATCTGAGCGCTGACCGGAGACTCACCAAGATTCCTAGCTTCGCTCTCTGTACATGCGAATATACATGCGGCGAGCGAGTCGCTAAAGAACTGTCGCTCAGTCTTGACTCATGCGGAAGAAGGCTAATGGGACTCACGTGCATATAGGCAAAGACGGTAGTGAATCCATTCGTTCCTAGATCATGCATCGTCCTGATCATCTTGGCCACAAAGACAGCGTCAGAAGGATTCGACAGCGCTCGTGGGTAGAAACAGTTCTGATGTAGTTGGATAGCGAGATCATGCCGGCCCGTTCCTTCATTCACACCTATCATCAGCTTCCAGCCCAATACACTCGAGCGTCAAGGGGCCACATACTCTGATCAAACCAAGAAGGAGCCTCCATTCTTAGCCTCTTACGAGTTCTCTCGACATAGGCAGACTGGGCATCTCGTTCTTTGGTCAATGCCTCCACACGGTCTTTTAATCGTTTGCGCTCTTCATTCTGCTGCGACAGATTTCCGCCTCGCCAACTTGCTATTTCTTTGTCGTAGGCTGATATACGGGTTATCGCGGATTTGTAGGTAGCTGCCGAGAATGTGATATCAGAAGTGGATAAATTCCAGAACACGACAAAGAATGGGGAGCTTGACGTTAGTGTGCTGCAGAATAGTGAAGCGAGAAGCGTACCCCATGATGGTCTTTGCGGAATCGGTCAGAATCTCGCCGGCTTGGTCGATCGTGGGCAGTAAAGCGGGGTGATACCGAGCGCGCTACACATTAGCATATACACAACCGCAAGTGGGTATTAACGACTTGCAGGCTTGGGTTCAGGTACTGTGACGCCATTAGGCTGATCGCCATTCGGAGCTTCCGGTAAATCAGCAGCCAACAAAGGCGGAGTAACAATCGTAGGCGATAAAGGCGGTGTCAAAGATCCAGTACCGTTGGCCGTGGCTTCCTTCTGAGCCTTCAATTTCTCCCTCAATAAAGTCAACTTCTCGTCGTCTTCCCTTGTCACCTGGGCGTGAAGGCGAGATCGCAGGACTTGGAAAGCCATACTGTAGTCTAGGCCGAAATCGTTTGTAAGAGTTGCAAAGTCCGGGATGTGGTTCATTAATTCGTCCGGGGTGAGTTGTTCACTGAGTAGATCGCCGTATTGAATGAAGATGTCGTGGACCTAATTATCAGCTTGATGTGAGGGGAAGAGCAACGCCAAGCTGACCTTGTCGTGCATCAACCCGAGCGCCTTTAATGGGGTATCAGGCTGCCTCTCGACCAATTTGTCAACTACACCCTGTCGAGTTTGGGCCAGAGCAATCCAAATTGGAATAGCCAATTTCGTTTCTCTCAGCGCACCAATCAACCTAGGCAGACTTTTCTTGGTGCTCTTGGCTTTATCCATTGGAGCACTTTTCGACTTATTTCCAGGATCATCGGTTGGTTTAGATAGTAAGATCTGTGTGGTCCAGAATGATTCGTGAATCATTTGACGTCCAGTCGCGTATGCTTCCAATTGAGCGTCCGAGACTCCGTTGTTCTCGACAGTATCGACTCCGTACATTCTCTGAATGACTCGAGAGAGGATTGTCAGGTCGTCGGATTCTCCGCGCATAAGCTTGTTGATGATGTATTGTAGGATAGGTTCGAGGTCCATGTTGAGGTATCGCCTGTTGAAGTCGCCCACGAAAGCTGCAAT
>Ga0265780_10001348_pt1 | contig 34737 bp, 34 predicted proteins | sample P1T30metagenome_FD_192432 | JGI IMG/M metagenome (GOLD analysis project Ga0265780, IMG submission 192432) | Plant litter microbial communities from East Loma Ridge, Irvine, California - P1 T30 | ecosystem: Environmental > Terrestrial > Plant litter > Unclassified | place: USA: California...
CGCCTCCAAGGAGAACTACATCCACCGAATCGGTCGAGGTGGTCGATTCGGCCGAAAGGGTGTCGCAATCAACTTTGTCACTGCCGAAGACACCAAGATGCTCCGAGAAATCGAGACTTTCTAGTACGCGACCTTTGTTACTTGCTTGAATTACGCTAATCATTTAGCAACACCCAAGTCGAGGAGATGCCTCTTAACGTCGCCGACCTCATCTAACCGGTGTAGTCAACAATCAAAAGTACTCCCCTTTCCCCCCATTCTCCTTTTCTCTTAGACTTTACCCTCTTCTTGCTTCCGTAAAATGTGTTCCGTGCTGTCGTGGTCAACCAGGCGTAAGGGTCGAAGACCCAAGCGTCTGTGTGGAGGGAGGTTGACTGCTAGTTTGGACGCTGAGCCCTCGAGCGATGCTGCCCACAGCAGAGCGAGAGGTATTGTAGATTTCGCTGGGATATGATGACATTGCATATATATCAAAACCTCTTTGCCGTTTCTTTCCGCATACCTGGGTCATCTGTCGTATCCACCTTCTGACTGCATAAAACCCCTTTCGCTCGACTCACGCGGAAATTCGATTCGAATTTTCGGGGATGGCCGGTTTAAGGGGAATACTAGATTGTGTGTTAATCGCCCATTGCACACTGTCCTTTCATTTCAGCATCCTGTCGAACTCCTTTGCTGCGCCTCGTAATAGGAAGTATAGCACTGCATAGCCACGGCACCACATACATACATATGTCAGATGGACGGAAGACAGGCTTTCGCTCGAGGAAGAGGGGGGATGTTGATTGATGTTCTACACACACCCCTCCTTCAGCACCCCTTTCCCCTCTCTCTCCTCACTCCCTTCCTCCTCTCCTCCCCTGACTAATTCAAAGGATGTCTTTGTTATTTATTTAGCTCACTAGTCGCGTCCTATAAACACCCTATGCTAGAGGCTATACTACACCCACTAATACCTAGCCTGTCTTGATCCATCACCACCCTAAGCTTATAATAGTACCAACACTGTATACGACCGGCCTCAACGATCAACTCAAATGGTAGGGGCATGATCTCAATCAGCGATCACCATGCCCACTCCACCACTATCGCCAAAACCACAGCGCTGGCAATCGCGTTCTGATCAACCACATCCCGACATACAAGCTCTTTTATCAACCTTTGATACTTCTTCAACCGATGATGGGAAATCTGTAGCTGGACAGAGTGATCCTGGACGCGAGAGACAAGAGGATGGTGGGACTTCTGGACACATTAGAGCTCGTACTGCTCCGGAAATCGAGATTCTAACAACATCGCCTTCGCCCCAAAAAGATCGTAGTGGTATCCCACTCCCACCGAGTCGGTCGAGTGAGAGATCATTGAGTCCACTTGATCTCCCCTCTCGAGAGTATCTATTCAATACAAAGCCTGAGGATGTAGCGGGTCAGAGCGGATTGTCGCGTAGTCTGGGAAGGGGAGGTAGTGTGTCCGGTCCTCGCATCAACCCTGCTAGTGAGTCCAAAGGTTGATCAAAGACCGCGCTGACGACCAGCTTCCTCTCACTCTACTTCGAACAACTCTGCGGCGCCTGCAGATTCTGGACAGAGAGTCATTCCTCAAAGTACGGGCCAATCAACAAATACCCTCGATGCCGCCTACGACAACGTCTTTTCCACCCTTGATCTACTAGGATCAGGACCGTCCTTATTACTCGATAATCCCAATACCCCGCCTCCTCCCTCGCCTCCGATTTCAAGTGGAGGCTCACATTCTGAGGCTGTAACCGCATTCACGTCACCCCACGATGCGAGTCTTGCTAGCACCCAGACTACACCCCGAGCTCGCGATCGATCCGAAGTCAGTATCGATAGACTCACGGTGGTCAGCGAACGTACCGAGCCCGAGTCACCGGTTTCAAGCAGACCTACTACCCCGACTGCTCGTGGGCGAAGGGGATTCCCATCTCGCTCCATCTCGCCAGCTGCTCCACCTGGCTCACTTCGACCTGGAACCTACTCTACTACACCTTCGCTTCCCATCGCAGCTCGCTACCCTCTACCCGACAGCCCTGTCAAGGTCGCTGGGAGCAGTACTGCAGGTGAAGGAGGCCATACTAGTCCTAACAAAGCGAGCGATCTCATTCGTCTGTTCGAAAACAGAACAGGACCACAACCTACCGCACCGCCTCCACCGATATTCAGCAAGACCGCTTCCAATTGGGTTTCACAGCCTCTTCCAACATTCGAAGTATCTCAAGCTGCTCCGCCTCCTTCCTCTTTCAAGGCTCCGCCGCCCTCTTCGAGTGAAGTCGCTTCCCCCTCATCTGGATCATATGCAACAGCGCTCCCGCTTTCACCTCCTACCAAGCCACCATCTCCGTTAGCATCAGTCAGGACGCTCATTGCTTCTTGGCGAGCACGATCTGGATCTCCATCTCAACGAGTCATTGGTTCTCCCGGTCGGGGTCCAACTTCACCAAAGGTGTTTGGTCGGGATGGAGGCTGGAACGTCAGTATCAGGCGTCGTCGACGACACGAGGGTAGAGAGGAGGAAGCGTTGGCGGAGCAAGAGACTGAGGAAACCTCCCAGATCCCGGCACCTCTACCTACATTGAGTGAAGTGGTGGAAGCCGCTGTTGCCGAGGAGGAAGCTGTTTTGGGATTGGATACTGGTCGTACCGCTTCAATTAGGTCTTCTAGGTCACATGGATCAAGCTCTGTCGCTCCAAGGCCTTTGACCGGAGAGGTAAGCAGATACTCTACACCTTCAAGTCAATGTCCTAAAATTCAGCCAATCCGTACTGGCAATCTCCTCTATCTCAACGTTCATGACGAAGATGCTGCCCCGTTCTACGAATGGATACAGACCGATGCTCGATTATATGCAGAGGGACTACAACTTATCTGGCGAACGGCTGCCGGTGCTCAAGCAATGGTCACTCTTGATTTGGAGTACTGCGAGGAGGTGGCTTCTACTTCCAGCCCAAACAATCCTGCTGCAAGAGATGATCTTGGTACAATGGCTGCCCAGCGACAGAGTAATTTGGCCGATAACCTTTACCCCTTCAAGCTTGTCTATGATGACGGTACTGAAAGGCTTGGTTGCGATAGCGCCCGAGAACGAGGTAAGTATATCCACTTGTCCGCTGGACGAAATCTGACAAGTAGTTCGATGGGTCAATGCTATTTGGAATGCTCTCGAAAGAACAAGAGGTAGACCCGCTTCACGAGCACCATCACTCAGATCTGAACGACTCTCTTCACAAGTCACACGCAGTGATGCTGGCGGATCCGCCTCAACTCAATACACTCCACTTGCAGGCGGACCAACTTCACTGGGTGCCAATTCAGTCTACCCGCCTCATCGATCCATGTATGCTACCGATGATCAAGTGGTGGTCACATCTGGTGGATTCGTCGCACCTCTTACTCAAAGAGGTAGTAGGCGACTTGCTGCTGGTGGACTGGATCGAAACCGATCCCTTCGACGAGTCGCAAGTGAAGCGGATTTATCTGAAGATGCCTTCATGCCTATCGGTACACCTGAAAGAAGATCAGCTCCGGATCTACTTGACCTCCCCCTCACTACCGGCATCGCTCGATCTAGACCTGGATCTAGAGACTTTACTTTTGCTGGTGGTATCGCTCCTCCTCCTCTGGTATCGCCTCCTCCAGAGTACACGTCTCCTACTCGAGCTCTGCACTCGATTCCCGAATCCATGTCGCAGAGTATGGCAACGGCTGCCGAGATCTTGTCCATGGACGCTTCCGGCGAACGATATGATACTCCGTTCGACCAGTCGACGATTGATGGACCTTCCAGCTACTTTACGCCAGGTATGCATAGCGAGACCAGGTCTACCTATTATATCCCTGGCGAACAGAGATCTACCACCATCGCCTACACAGCTCGCGAAGGGACGCATGATGGCGGAAGTGCGTATGGGACCGTTCCGCAAGTTCAAGTCACTCAAGCTTCGGCAAGTCATTCTGCCGAATCCGATCAATATCGCCAATCGACAATCACCTACAACCTCGGTAATGAGCCTTTTGAAAGCTTGGGTAACTCACCTCTAACGGTACGCGGCTCGCAGTACACGACTGCAAGAGAGACTGTCTATACTACCCCCGGAACGCTGCCCGACAATGCCTCTTCTATCTTCCGGAACTCCGTATCGTCATACCAATCGGCACCGCCACCTGTACCTTCCAAGTATGCTACGGCATCTGAGCGAAGCGGTCGGTCCGAGCGGATTCGATATCAGCTCCACGACCCGGATGTCCAGTGGGGTACTGCTTCTCAAGGCCGCTCGGGAGTCAGCGACTCGGGTTACCAGACTGCTAGACCACCTACCACTCGTATGGGAACGGCAGAGGAAGGCACGATGAGCTACGCATATCGAACCGCCATGTCGACGGGATCACCCCTATCTACAGGATACGAGACCGCTCCTCCACCTCCTATATCCCGCTCGTCGATTAGGTCCGAGAAACTCTCTTTCCGATCCGATGAACAAGAGCAAGCAGAAACAGGAACGTACATCAGCGAGCCCGAGTCTGATGTAGGACTACTTGCGGATCTCGATAGACGATCATCCGTTGGTAGTGTTGTCCCCGTCAAGACTCGATCTTACTACACCGCCGCACAGTCTGGTAGATCACCTCTTGGTACCGCTCAGGAAAATACAATGTATTTGACAGCTAGAGAGACGGTGTACTCGACGGCGGCTTCCTCTATGGCTGAAATGGCTACTGCTAGAGGTACTCAGGAGTAAGCTGGAATACAATCCTGTCATATAATAGCTAATGTTTAGATCATACAATACTGCCCGTATATCGCAGACTCCGATCCGTGGACCATCAGCTCCTCCAAGTAGTATCTCGACCGCCCAATCAGTCGTCAGCTCCAAGATTAGGCGAATTCCTGCCCCACCCATGCCCCCTTCTCCTCCTGGACCGTCCAGTGGATCGGCGACAGGAAATACTTCGTCTAGCAGCAGCTCGTATACTGTCAGACCGGACTTGGGCCATGACATGAACAGGATGCTGGTAAGCAAACTCGTATCCCAAGATGCCGAGTGCTGATCATCAGAACTACATGCAAGGTCAAGGGGAAGTCAGTCACGGAGAAAGAGCGAGAATCGCAACTCAACTCGACCGTATTGAAGGCAAGGTCGACCGACTGGTTTTGGACAGTCCTCCTCCTCTACCTTCAAAAGATCAATCTCCTCCTGGATCACCTGGATCTGTCTCGTCCACTTCGACTGCTCGTCCAGTCACACCTCCAATGATGCAAGACGCAGTAGCTCAACAATTGGCCGATATGCGACATTTGATCGGAACTGTCATTGGGCAAAATAACGACATCATGCAAAACAGGAGATCGTTCGATGTCGATTTACCACCGACAAATCCAGCCTTGCGACGACTCGAGGATCTACTTCGACGTGCCCTCTACCGATTAGGCGATAGCGATGTCATGGAAGAAGATGGCATGCCCAAGTATGCAGAACACCCTGACGAGACCAAGTCCCGATCTGCCAAAGAAGAGGGTTCGTGGTACGGCGGTGGAGATAGCATCTACTCTTCCGAATTCAAGGCAAAATACTTGGGTCCTGATGGAAGTCTCTCGCATGAGGCCCAACACGAACTCTATGGTGGACCATCTCCAGTACCGTCTGAACTACTCGATCCACACGCTGCTTCGCCCGATTTCGATGAGGGATTTGCCATGCAAAATCTTCCTCCTGAAACTCCACCAAGCGACTTTGCGGCTCCGAGAACGACACTACCGTCTCACCTCATGGATCATTTGAGAGGTCATCGTCCTCAAGCTGCACGCGTGTCTTCAAAGTCCGAGACTGTCTATACCGAAGACGCATATCCGGAGGAACCTACTCCAGAGAGTCCAGGTGACCAGCGACCCATTCCAATCCGACCACCCAGCCACGACGACGACGACATGACGACTAGTTATGGAGACGAGGAGCCTCCTCGAGAACCTGCTCGAAAACTTCCTCCTCCTGCTCGTGTTGATTTACCTACTCCCGTTCAATCCCAAGAAAATATACAAATGCATGGTCAATCTGGTCCTGGTCCTTCTATGCAACCTGGTTATCCTGGTGCTTCCGGTTTCGCTGGTATGCCTCCTCCACCGGGAGTACAGGGTATGGCTAGGCCATCTATGCCTCGTATCGCTGGTGTTCGTGATCCTATTTCTACTACTTAGTGAGTTCATCCAGGGATTCGTGTGATCAACACTGATGTCAGCTTCCGACGCGGATTTCCTCCTGCTGGACCGATGGGTCATATGGGTATGGGTCCAATGGGTATGCCTGGTATGGGTCCGGGGGGTATGGGTCCAATGGGGATGCCTGTAAGACTTGATCTCAGATTCAACTACTTCAGGCTGACGTGCAGGGAATGGGCTTCATGCCTGGTATGCGACCTGGGTTTGGTGGTCCGATTGGTCCTGTAAGCTATCACTTCTCTTGTACGAGTCACAGAAGCTGACAAGTAGAATGTCGGACCTCATCCTCGACGTCCCGGTTTCTTCCCACCTGGTGTTCCGGGCGCCAGTGGGGATTATGGTCTTCCCGCTGCTGCTCGTTATGGTCCTGCCGGTCCTCCTCGCCCTGTCGGTCATCCTGAACCTGACTCGGGTCTTGGCCTTACCGATGATGATTCTACGCCTTCTACTGCTACAACTCAACTTGTTACACCTTTGACTTCCGACAAGCATCTCGACATTGATATTCATAACCAGACCCCCACGGTCAGCTTTTCCTCAATATAAGTAGGTTCCAGCTGATGGTTAGGACGACAGCTTCCGCCGCACCCTTGGTGCTGCTGAGCAACTCGCTCAGGCTCAAGGTGAACAGCAGAACGAAATCTCTCGATATCTTCATGGTGTTTCTGATCAGATTGACGATGGTCGACGACAGCAGAACACGGAACTCGCAAATGTACTCGCTGAACTTGGTCGACTTCGAGCCGAAATGCAACCGAAACACGTTACTGGTCATGTTCTGCCCGACGGTCGAGTTGTTCTTGCCAATGGTGATGTTGTCCAAGGTGTCAAGGGCGTCGCTCCACCTATCTCTGCTCCTACAGCCCATCTCCCAAAGACTACTGGCGGTACTGTTCACGGAGAGATCCTACCCGATGGTACCGTTATGGCCGATGGAAAGATTGTGGACGGGATAGCTGCCAAACCTTCTGCAAGCACACTTATCAACCCTCAAATTGTCAAAGATACCGAACAAGACCGAAAACTCGCTGCTTTGGAAGAAAAGAGTAAGTCACCCTCAAAAGTACTTCACTGACATGTAGTTGCAATCCTGATGAATATGCCCACGGAAAGAGTCACTCATAAGGAGCATGACCACATTGTGCATAGACCGAACGGAACCATTGTTGATGACATCGATATCGAGGAAGAGGTTGAACGAGTCGCAGGCGGTACGTCACACTCCGCTTCCCATGCTAGTGGGACAACCCCTGTACTCGAATCAGTCGCTGAGATCGGTACAGCTCCTACCATGGCCACCCGAATCAATCCTCGAACTGGAAAGCCTTTGAGTATCCCCAAACCGCTATCTCTCACTCCCCAAGAGATGTCACCTATTGTTCCCGTCAATGTTGGAGGTGGACAGTTGATCCGTGAAGTACACGAAGAGGTGAGTCGCGATGTTCTATCATCGAGATATACAAATTGATCGTAGACCATTCGACAAGCCCCAGGCGGAGAGCCTCTCATCACCAAGACTATAGAGAGGACATTCAATGGACCTCCTGGATCCAACGGAGCAGCTCTTGCCAACGTACCTACTGCTGCTGGCGGAAACGACCCAGTCATTCGCGACTTTGCCAACGTCCCCAATACCGGTGCTCAGTACTCGGAACACGAGTCGATCGTCCAAGGTCCTCCTGTCAATGGTCAACCAACTACCAAGATTGTCACCGAAGTCACGGAAAGTGACCCTGCCGCTGCACCTGTCGATATCAAGACTACTACCTTCTCCAAGACTACCGGTGCGAAGCCAGCTCTTGTCGCTGCCGATCCTGCTGGAATTGGAGCTGGACCCCCTCTCAGCACCGCCAACAATGTTCCCGGAGCCGGCAAACCTGGAAAAGCTGCCAAGTCGATTTATGATACCAATCATCCGAAAGTCGTCCCAGTTACTACGAGCAATAATGTCCCGAACGCGCCTGGTGGCGGTGCTCCTGGTCCCCCTGGCCCACCTCCGCCTGTTATGGTCGAGTCTGATCTAGGAAATATGCCAACGGCTTCCGGCGGTGCTGCTCCTCCTGGACCTGCAGGTGCCGCTCCTGGTGGTGCTGCTGGACCTGCACCTGATGTCATGGCTACTCCTGCTCCAGCTGGCAAGGTGGGTGGATTATGGTGGGAACCACACTTACCCACTCAGGCTCGACCAAACACTCCTGCGTGAGTAGATAAAAGGAAGTTTCGCAAAGAAGTACTGATGATTAGACCTGGTAAACCTGGAAATCCTGCTAAACCTGCTCCCGCTCAGGTCGTTGGTAATCAACCTTCTGCTGGTCAGCCTGGAGCCTCCGGACCTCCACCTGCCACTCTTGCCAATGTTCCAGGTGGTCAGGCTCCTGGTCCCCCTGGAGCAACTGGCGCTCCTCCGGCCACGAACTTGGCGAATGTACCCGGCGGAGCTGTTCCAGTGCAGGGTCAAACCGGTCAACCTGCTGCCGTCGTTCCTGGACAGACTACCTACGCCAATATACCTGATCAGCCGATCCATGATACCAATCATGCTAAACCTGCTGGATCTGGTGGAGGTGGAAGTCTACTCTCGAAACTCAAACCCAACAAGTCTCAGGAGAAGATCACAACTACAACTGCTGCTCAGCCTGGTGGACCACCTATCGTTCGACCTTCGACTCCTGCCGACGGCGCAAATGGCAAACAGACTCGATTCTCCGACACTGCTCATGCTGTTCCTCCTGATGATTCGACCGTCATTCATAATGTACCTCAAGAAGGCTCCGGCTCGACCTTCATCGCTACACCTGGTGGAGGCGGTGGTCAATCGCCTGGAATCGATGTGGTCGACGGTCACAACAAGCTACGAAAAGGTAAACCGGCAGTACATCAAGATGGCAAGTCTGCTCCTTCGGGTATGGGAGGTCCTGGAACAGTGATTGCTACTCCGGGTGGTGGACTATCAGGTACGCCAGCTCCTGCTGTTGTCCAGAGCACTCCAGCTCCAGCTGGTACCCCAGCTTCCCTCACCAAGATCTCCCCTTCGCGTCCTACATCTGCTGCCGGTGCTCCTATCACATCTATCACACCAGCGGCTGACGCAAAAGCTCCAGATACGCTTGTGGAAGTCATTTTACCCGATGGCCGTACCGCTTATATTCGACCTGCGCTGGCATTACCTGGTGGTAAGAAGGGCAAGCAGACCGGGGATGTATCGTCCAAGACCAAGATTACCGGACCACCAGCGATGTCGACTTTGGCTACTGGTCCTGCCGAATCTCAACAAGGTCATTGTTCAGTATGCTGTTCAACTGCTGCAAGAACCCAACAAGGTGTACCGATCCAACCATGCGCACATCAAGATGGACCACTTGGAAATGCGGTTCCTGGTGGCGGAACCTCCAAGACGAATAACAAGACCAAGGTGACCGGTGCTCCACCTGCTGTACCGCTCAATTTACCTGGAGATACAACTATGGAAGAGGCGATGAATATGGCGCCTGACGAGTCGAACAAGTTGAGGAAGAAGGTTCCTGGTGGAGCCGCTGGAGCTGCTGGTCTGACTCCACAGGAGAAGGCCATGGAGGATGCTAGGAATCTAGCCAGTAAGTCTACGGCGTCTATGATGTGTTCCCGCTGACGATGTAGATAAGCAGAAGGCTGCCAAGGAGATGTCTGGTGAGTACACATGAAGACACTTAGTGCTTCGCTGACCAGGTAGACAAGGAGACTGCCGATCTTACAGCTGCCAACCTCGCTAAAGCCAACAAGATCAAGCTCGCAGAAGATCGACACAAGCAGAATATCGATGCTCTTACCAACCTACAGAAGGCCGTGGTGAGCCATCTCCTCTTCTCCTTTTCGGATTGTGCTGATGAGAAGGACGCGCTAGCAGCGGAAAACAAGACTCGAAACACCTCTCAGGATGAGCGACTCAGGTCTTCCGACAAGCGACGAGCTGAAAAGGTGACAACGGTCAAGAAGATGCAAGATGCCCTTGATATCTTGGTCAAGGATACCGATGAATCGAAGAAGAGGCGAACGGTGGATGATAAGAAACCCGGTACCCAAGCTGTTCTCGATGCTCTCAAGTAAGTCATCCCTGAGTACCACATCGTCATAAGCTGATATGATAGGACTTCTGGAGATAGTCAAGCTGCTTTTTTAAGAAAGCTGGCGACCGAGATCATGGAGCAGAATTCCAACCAGCACAAGGGCACTATCCAAGCGTCCCAGAATGCAGCAAGGGAGCAAGTGGGCTTCAATCTTGCTGGATAGTAAGCCTACTCCGCCCTGAATTTGGATTCTCAAGCTGACGTGTAGCTTGGACGATTTCTCAAAGGCCTTATCGGGTGAAGTTAGGAGTTTGTTGAAGGAAGTTGGAGATTTGAGAGAGAACAGGAGAGCTTTGTACATGTGAGTGACTCTGATTGATATCCAGATTGCATGCTGACTGATCAGGGAGTTGGCAGATCTACTGCTCATGAAGGGTCGACAATCTGGAGGGTAAGTCCAGCTAGATCCTTGGATGACTCGAAAGCTGACCATACAGTGATTTGATGGCTATTCTACCTTACCCCTCGAACGTGCCTAAGCCAGGTGGTGCTGCACCGCCCAAGAAGGTATGCTTGCATCCACGCTATACAATGACAGGAAGCTGATCAGTCAGGATAACAAGCCTGCGGGAGGAGCGGCTGCACCTGCCGGTGGTAAAGCCCCAGCTGGCGTACCGGTCTGGTCTAGCTTCATGCCACCTGGAGGACCAGTCATGGGTCAGCCCGCTGGTCAGCCGAATCGACCTCTGCCGCAACCTCAGTATCCCGGGAATCAACTCAACATGATGGGAGGAGCTGTACCACCTCCTCCACCTGCTAACGTACGTTCACCCATGATAATTCAATCAATAGCTGATCGGTAGACTCGTCCACTTCCTAATGTGTGAAATTTCTGTTGAGAGTAGAATTTTGGGATCGATTGCTTGCTATGAAACGATGTTCACGAATACTTTAATGATGATTATGCATATGAACCTTTCCTTCTATTCATTTGTTGGTAGACGAGATTTGACGGTGCAGACCATTATTGCGTCCTTGCCCATGATTTCTGTATGTACAGTCTCAAGATTCGGTAAAGCACATTCGTCCTCCTAGATGTGTCAGCTCCTCCTGGAGAACCAGACTTGGAAATGCTGACCTTCGGGACCACCCCTACTCCATCACCGATGAACATCGGCGCTACGGTGATGATCACGCTATCGACAACTGGCGATCCATCACTGCGAGGCGGACTGCGCAGGAAGGAGGAGAGAACTCGTGATCCACCTTCAATCATTACTGACCGAAGGCCAAGTTTACGTAGAATATCGGGCATTGTTTCAGGTGCGATACGTCCTGCTCGTCAGCTCCGCTTGCGTTACATGCAAATCCAGTAGCTCACCCTCAGTATCAAGCTCGACTGGGATGACAATAGCCCCAGCATTCTCGACTTCCGCTATACGCTCCACATCAACGCCCTCTCCACAAATCACCCAAGGCTGCCTGACGATGATATCCCCCCTATCGGAAGGATGGGTATTTGTAAAGTCATTCCATACCTTCAAGATTCGAGAGTGTATCGGGAACCGAAGTGTTGGATCTAGGATGATTGGTTGAGGTGGTTTGAGGTCTTGATCTGTCGGTAGTAGATTGACTGGATAGTCAATCTCATATACCATAGTAGCATGATATGGCTGGACATACTTTGTAATCTAGGATCATCATTTGTCAGAGTATTGATGCCCACTAAGATTGCATCGTGCATACTTCGCATCCTATCATCAGCCTCTAATATCGCGGTATGAATATGGGCTCACCAATGAGTCATCAGCATGCTCTCATCTCCACTTATCATGACCCTCTTCCCACCGGGACCAGCGATTTTCGAATCGAGCGACTGTGCCCAAGTCAGAGTAATATGCGGCCGATCATCTGATATCGCCAGGCATCTCCTCAAGAACTCCGGAGGTGATGTTGCTAGTGTTGAACTCGACATGATAGATTGGGTACAAGTATAGTTTCAACCAGACTAAATTGGACAACCTCCACTTCTTGTAATCTTTTACAACATTCGGTCTTCTCGGCCTCGCTTATATCATACAGCTACGTCTGCCAATGGGACTGACACCGTCATATTGTTATACCTGCTGTCCTCGGCATAGATGAATCATGAGACATTCATATTCATGATTATGCAGAGAATCTAACCTATTGCTATTTATTGCTATTGAAATTTGGAAAAATAAGTGACAAGACATTATTACTCGACTAATCCCCTATACGAATTTGACAACTACCCTTGCCGACTCCGAAGCCTTCTACCTCTCAATACTTTACTAACGCTTCGTACCCCTCCTCAGAGGCTTGATCTTCCTTCCGCTAGGACTTCCAGGTGGATTACCGGCGTCCATACCTAAACTAAACCCACCATCGGCAGGTGGCGTAGCCCCAGGCGCGGGACTTCCAAATCTGAAACCTTGAGGCTGACCAGCCGGGGTGGTACTTCCATTCTGAGCAGGTGCGGGGTTTCCAAAGCCGAATGAAGGCTGAGCAGGTGCTGCAGTACCATTACCAGCTCCGCCAAACGTGAAGCCAGGAGCGGAAGTCGGTGTCGTAGGGGCAGCATTGGATTGACCGAAACCGAAAGAGGGAGCAGCAGCAGGAGCGGGATTACCGAACCCAGGCGCAGGACTTGGGGCATTGTTGGAACCGCCAAAATTGAAGCTGAACCCTCCAGCAGCAGGCGCAGCGGGAGCCGCGGCAGGCTGAGGAGCAGCACCGAAAGGATTGGCAGCAGGGGAGGCGGCGGGTGTGGAACTAGCACCGAACCCGAAAGAACCGGATTGAGCAGGTTGACTTCCAAATGGGTTGGAACTGGGGGCAGGGGCAGTAGGCGTGCTGGACCCGAAACCGAAAGACGTCGAAGGCGCAGCAGGGGCGGTATTACCATTTTGACCGAAACCAAATGAGGCGGGTTTCGAACCAGATCCGGAACCTTGATCAGGTGCACCACGCTTCGTCTGGGTAGTGCTGCTTGCTCCAGTAGAACTAAACGCGAATGGAGCGGGTGACGATGCGGTCGTGGCCTCGGGAGCTTTGGCGCCAAACCCACCTCCGAACGGACTACCGGCTGGTGTCGTGGACCCGGAGGATTGACCGAAGGAGAAAGTAGCAGACTTTTCAGCGGCAGGAGTAGCAGGTGCGCCAAATGCTGGTGCGGCCTTTGCAGGCTCAGCAACGGGAGTGGAGGTAGCGCCGAAAGAGAATGAAGCTTTGGGTGCTTCGGCAGGCTTAGCCGCGGCTGGCGCGCCGAACGAGAATGGGGCGGGAGAGGCAGCAGCAGCTGGTGTAGATGTGGTTGAAGCGGCCTGACCGAATGGGTTTGGGGCTGAGGACGTCTCGGCGGGCTTGGAGGAACCGAACTGGGAATTAGCATCGATACATCAGAAAATGAAAAGAAACATACGAAAGATGGAGTGGAAGAAGCGGGGGCAGCAGCCTTTTCATCTGCCTTGGCACCGAAGCTGAACGAACCAATTGGCGCAGGCTTCTTAGCAGCAGGTTCCGATGCAGTCGAAGCAGCCCCACCGAAATTGAACGAACCGATTGGGGCGGGAGTGGACGCTGGTTTCGAAGCTTCGGCTGGTTTAGAGCCAAAGTTGAAGCTACCCAATGGAGCTGGGGCAGGCGTAGGTGTCGCTTCAGCAGGTGTGGATGGTTTACCGAAAGAGAATGGTGCTGCTGTCGTTTTCGATGTCTCTGTGGGCTTTGGTGCACCAAAGCTGAATGGAGTAGGAGCAGCGACAACGGGCGTGGAGGTACCAGAGTCGGGAGCGGATTTCCTTCCAAAGAAGTTGGGAACTTCCCCTGAATCGCTGGCAGGTGCGGGGGTAGGAGCAGCGGGGCCAGAGGGTTTACCGAGACCAAAGCTAAAAGTTTTCTTGGAATTGTCGCTCGATGAAGGAGGTCCACCAAACAAGGCGACAGAAGGTGCAGCAGGCGCAGGGGCTTTAGAACCCGAGAGTGAGAAGAACCCATTCTCGTTGGGCTTGACAGTTTCCTTTGAAGGTGCGGGGACGCTTGTCTCGGGCGAATCTGGTTCAGCGACAATAGATCCGGCGGCCAAGGGCGAAGATGCTCGTGGACGACTAGCATTCAGTCTCGAGAGGGGGCCACGAGCTGGGACACCCAGACTCGAGGTCGAGGGCGCGGCTGGTTTACTGAGAGACGAGTCGGACTTTTGGGGGGCAGGAGGCGGTGGTAGACCGAAATTACCGAATGAAACACCACTGAACGAAGGTAGCGAGATCTTGGTCTGTTCGAGCTCTTCCATATCTGGTAAATCCTCTTCCCTTGCCGAGAAACGTCCACCAGCATTTGGTGAGGTGGCTCTAGATCCATGCGCAGAAGATCCATGTGCCCTCTTTGTCTTTTCCGTTCTGGCTCTCAAACTCGATTGCTGTCTTGGCATCTCACCCTCGGCTCGAGGTTGGTAAGTCGACGAAGACTTTTCGCTGGGCGAAGGAGCGGTCTCGGTGATTGTAGGGACGGGTGGCATGGGCGGAGGCGCCTCATGTTCGGGCGAAGTGGGTTCGGCAGTAGCTTTGCGCCTTCTGCGTCCAGTATCTTTCGGTGCGGATGTCTCGACAGCGGCATCCTTGACTGATCCTTTCCCTCGGGTCGACTTCTTTGGACGAGGTGTTTCCTCTCCATCGACCTTCTTCAGTCGCGACGAACGACGAGGCGTGGGTTCAGGGGAACGCTCAGGAGCAGGTTCGGGTGTAGGTGTTCGAGCAGAAGCCATGGAATGGTCGGTCGCCTGACTTTTCGAACGCGACGGGCTTGGGGTAGGACGGTCATCTATTATCAGTCACCACCTCACACTCAGTCACCACCTCACACTAGACGGCAAAAGACTCACCAGTTGCGACACTCCTCTCCCTTTGTTCCGATTCGACAGCTCTACGACGACCATAGGGACTGATCATGACCGATACTCGCTCGTCTCCTCCCAGACGTTCCTTATCCCTCCTCTGCCTGGCACTCTCTCCAGCTTGAGCAGTTGCTAATGGAACATTGATAGCGCGGCGGATTTGACGTGATGATGAACCAATAAGGGAGGCTGGCAAGGTATCAGTATGCGTTTCCTTCCGGGCGTCTGCAAGAGGTGTCTTTCGCATTGATTCGAGCGCAAATAGGATCCGTTCTGCTTGGTTGGGCTGAACTGCTGGGATCTCGGCTAAATCGTTAGCTCCTGCTTTGCATAGCAAGAACGCAGCTTACATGATCGAAGCTCGCTCTCTCGCACAAAGCCTTTTTCTGAATTCCAGACCAGCTGACCCTTTCTGATTGGAGGCATGCTGGAACTTGGTGCCAATGAGCTCATTCGATTCGCCCGTGGCGATCCAGGTTCTCTTGACCACCTATCACGCATGAACCAATCCTGCTTTCATTAGCTCAAAAATTGCCGGTGAAACGTACCAAAACACTTCCATCCCTAGTCCTTTCTGCTCCATCTACACTCATGGACTCGTCTGCATCGGCAGCACTAGCTCCGGAATTGCCGAATAGCATCGAGCTGGATCCCCTGATTGGCTTTGCGGTAGTGGACTGCCGTCCCATACTGATATCTGATGCCATACTGCCCGCGCCACGAAGGTTGTTGGCGGTATTTGATCGAGCGAGGTTGCTACTGGCGGAAGGAGTTGGAGCTCGGAATGGGGAAACAGATGGAAGAGCGTACTGATATCAGCAAGTGTCCAGCACAGTGGACTTACGTCTCGAATCTCTGATATCGAACCACGATTCTGCCTTTGAGGTGTTCTGGACCGACCAACGGCAGCCTGCTGTTTCCAAGGACTCCATTTCCCCTTGTCATTGACCAGTGTCTCCTCTTCATCCCCGTTTGCCAGACTGGCCAAGTCCATCCCTCTTGACCGTGTCATGGCTCCTCCTGCTTTCCTCCTTGCAGGCGAGAGAACGCTAGTTGGCGGATCTAGATATGGCATCGATTGCGAGTGGGGCAAATTCGAGATCGCCTTAGTGGTAGGTAATTTCTTCAAGCCACCAAGAGCAGGAAGAGGAGGCAACATCTCCCTTTCCTTTCCCTTTGATCCACCATCTCCACGCGAGGGAGGATCATACGTCCCCCTATGCTTTGGTGGAGAGATCCGCCTCAGCTTCTTGACACTAGGACTCTCTGGATCTTCCGAATCTAGTCCAGCTCCCCATGTTGATTGGTCCCTCTTGGCAGATCGAGGTGTCGCAAGCCATGAAAGAGGTTTCGAAATCAACCCTTTCAGACTGCCAAACAATGAAGATTCAGATCCGGATCGTGGGAAAGAACGTTGACTCTGACTAGTAAGGATAGCAGGTCGAGTTGTAGGTGCCGTGGGTTTCGTAGGAGATCCATTACCATTGCCGTTACTGCCGTTGACATTCAGAAGTTCGTGTTGAGGAGAAGAAGTCGAGGAGGGACCAGCATAAGAAACGGGACGAGAGTAGGGTTTGGAGATGGCGTGTATACGTGGATTAGCGGATGGTCGTGCCGCTCCGGATAGAAGCTTTCGGGGAGAAGAAGGGAATTCGTCAAATGGGTTTCCGGACATGTTGATTTGGTTGATTCGGGGTCGGGGTCGGGGACGAAGTGGAGCGAGAAGAATGTGGGTCGAGTGTCGTTATGATCGTTTACGTGCGAGATGCGATTGCCGTTGATGATGAGGGTACAAGCACCATGGAGTATACTACTGTTATCCCTTGTTGATGTCAACACCTGTGCAGTAGTGTTTACTCTGAACGTACAGCTATACACTGAGGTCACTCGTAACCAGAAATTCCAATTCCCAATTCCAACTCAACCTTAGCCGAGCAATATTCATTCATGCATTTAATTCAATTTATCCCATCACATTTAACAGTACGTCAGTGGCAACATTTCAAGGTAGTCAGTCATACATTTCGTGTCGTGCAATCGTATCAATGTTTTCTTTTGCTCAAACCCTATGCAATACCCGCTCCCACAATAACTATGCTAACAAACATACAATGATGGTATACAGTCAAAAGCCCAATACAATCACCTCTTCTCTTCTCAGTGACCCAGTCCCTCGCAGCTATGGAGGCGGAATATTAAAGTAGCCGGCGCCTGAATCTGTCAACCCTTGGCCGAGAATTGTAAGACGACGTCCGACGTCTTCGATGAAAGCATCCGCCCGCTCTCCTGGTTCTGGAAAGTAGTTGTCGAGAATGTGCGATATATTATGCTAGACCAATCAGCTATGGATTGTTCGTATAGTAGAAGACATACCTTGATATTGGTGATGAATCCCACGGAATCGACACTAATGTCGTGAGTCATACCATCTAGGCCGAGTCTGTGACCTCGCTGAACGGGATCATCAGGTAATACGCGATCGCGACGAGGAGCAGTGACTACGGTAGGAGGCTGATCATCGGACCAGTCGGGTGGACTGGCATCTTCCAGACCATAGATGGGTACAGAGTGTTCCTGAGGTGCCAGTGGATTGTTGCAGGGTCGTATACCCCGGGTATAAGCTTCTTTGACTTTTTCGAAATCGGCATCGAAAGCGGCATCAAAGTCATCGTATGGATCTAGGTCGTCGTCGTCTGCCAATGTTCTGATTCTGGGGGTTCTCTGACCGGTACGCGACGGCGACACGGGGCGTATCAGTCGAGTCGATGAAGCAGGAGTGAGATCGTCGTTGTTAGGTGATGAAAGGTCTGGCACAGCATCCGCCAGCATTTGACGGCGTTCCTCGGCTTGTGCAACGAGCATTGTTGCTTCATTACGTATCTCGACGTCCAGTGTGGGAGTCTGGTCCATCGGTCTGGCTAGTTGTTTGCTTGGCAGATCTTCGCGCGTTCGAACAACTTTAGTAGGTAAATCGTTGGAAGTTGGGGCCGGTGTCGCCCGTGCGGTTGAAGGTTGAGTATCACCTCGTGTAGGCTGTGAGCGTGTGTTTCCGGTGGAAGGACGAGGTTTCTTGGTGACTGGCTTTGCTTTAGGCAGACTATGTCTAGGCGTAGGACGATTCGCAGTCTTTGGTGCCTGCCCAGGGTCCTCTGGAGGTTGTGGAGAAAGGGGTGAAGTAGATAATGAAAATGGTCTACTTCGCTTTTGTTGCCGCTCGGGTTGAGCCGATTGTGGTGGTTGTTCAGGGATACGTGGGGCAACAAGGATAGGTGTTTCCTTTTTCTTCCAGTCTAAAATTTGTGATTTCGTGTGCCGAGGGTTTGCATTTCGTGTTGATCGGACAGGACGAGATCGTTCAGGTGATTCCGTTTCATAGGAGAGAGATGAGGTTGATTTGGCCATTACGGGGGAAGAAGGTTGGTATGTATATGTATAGTACACAGTATATTGTAGAGCGTATCGGAGTGTATGTAATAGACAATGAGTTGTGTAGCAAGAAAAATCCGTCAGCAAACAATGTCAATGTGAAAGAAGGAAGGTATATGTTGGAAAGAAAGCGGCGCGTCATGAAAGTAAAGGTGGTAGAGTTGAATTCAACGGTACTCACATCCGCCAGTTTTCTTTGGAGACGTAGCACTTGGCAGCATGGGCGGAGCTGATCCTCGAAACATTTGCCCATCAGTATGCGGTGTTGGACTTGTATCATCTAAAACAAAAACATATTAGCATGATTTCCGTGCCGCGCCCCGTGGTGAAACTCACCCTTGACGACCGATGTCTCTATTTTCGGGGCTACAGGAGCTGCAGTACTATTCCTCCCACCTCTTGTTCTTGACGAAGGTAGCGGATCAGGTGGAGGTCCATCGTTCTCTTCCAATATGTTCCCAGCATCATCCTCTACAACCACTATCCAGCCTTTCCAGCCCTTTTTCTTTCGCTTCTTTTCGGGTTTCGCGCTTCCGCTTCCTTCTCCATTTCCATTTGCATTACGCTCCATATTTGTATTTGCATCTGCTCCATTTAATCCATCATGATGATTCCCATTACTACCACTTCCACTTGCCAGACCATTGTTATGTAGTGTCGGTATTGGTGACGCGAATTCTCCCGTATATTCCAGTGTTCGCGTCCTTTCAGATCGGGATGGTGAAAACATATGTGGAGTCCGTGGACCTGGTGGATGAACTGATGGAGAGAATACTCAATAGAGCTGTAACAACTGTCTAAGGAAAGAGCATTAAAGGTGTCTCCAAGGTGCTTGGGTATATATAGGTATATGGGTTGTATGTAACTTTGACTTTGCGGAAACGCGAGACAGATCGAGGGTGGCACAACTCTCCTTTCTTGCCTCTGACGCCTTGTTTGGGGGATATCTGTTGCCGCACACTCGGTGTAAGGCTTGTATACTCCAACGTGTATACATGCATTCCTTCCCGTCCTTCTTCGTTCAGTCTGACAAGAACTACCTGACTCTATGCATCCTACCTTTCCCGCCAGTGGAAAGCTACCTTTGATGATCGCCAAGGTTCTGTGATCCTCCCCACCGCCCCGTTTCACTTGCATCCGCATGGTTCCCGTCCGGAAAACACGCACGCCTCTCTATGTCGATACGCAACACTTGTGGAATCGTCTACATGGAGATCGCATTATAGTTACAAATTCAAAAGTCCATCACACTCGTCAATAACGTCCTCCTCGTAGTCTTATCATCCTCATCAACTCCCTTAAGGACTCGCATCTAACGCCTGATGGAATCATAACTATCCCATCAGCATTCGGCATAAACGCATTGAATTAACTTACGTAGGAGGAATCTCCCCACCGCGACCTGCATCATCGTCGCCAATTGCGCCACCATCCTCGTGGACAGTGACTGGTCCTCCACTTCCGCTAGTTCCAGTCGGACTCATGGGTGTTCCACCAGATCCAGATGGTCCCTCGTTGTTGACCCTGTACCTCTGCTGTTCCTGGTATGCCTCTCTTTGCTTTGAACTCATGCCCGCACCAGCGGCGGCACCAGCACCAGCGCCAACAGCGGCACCAGCAGGGATTGAAGGCATAGGGAATGGAGTAGTAGGTGTCGCAGCGTTAGCGCCGTACCCAGCGTATCCAGCAGACGAAGCTGATGATGGTCCCCTTGAAACGTTTTGAGCACCGTAAGCAGGGTAGTTGCCTTCGGAAGTAGCGGGTTGAGATTGGTTGTATTGTGACATTTCAGGCGAGTGTTGAGCGGTAGAAGCGACTCCGGGAGTGTAGAATGGTTCGACTTGTGGTCCGGTATCGGCTAGATCGACAGGTGCGTGGTTCTGAGCTCGGCTAGGGTCAAACTAGTTGTAAGCAAAACAACGATATTGGAGGACGGACATACCATATTGTCGTCAAAGTCGGCGTGCATGTTCCTCTTTCTTCGTCGTAGTAGGAACCAGACCAACGCAAGGATTGCAAGTAGACCAACAACACCACCTACAACACCTCCAGCAATAGCACCGACGTCTGCAATCAGCGTCATCCTTTTAAAGGATAAAACTTCACTCACTCGTTCCGCCCGACCCTGAGTTAGCGCCTCCCGTCGAGACTGAAGCAACTCCAGACGAAGTGATGATCTGTCCATCGGATCCAGTAATGGTCGTAGTGCTACGCGTCAGTCGAGACTTTTCAGAGATTGCAGACGACTTACAAGAAAGTGGTAGATACCGGCTGTCCAGCACTGCTTAGACTGCTAGCCGAGCTTGCGATCGCGCTACTTCGACTTGCCTCCTCGGAACTCTGAGATGGGGAGAGACTGCTACTGGATCCGGATCCGCCAGCGGATGACTGGGAAGCAGCGGCGGAAGACTGTGCGCTGGATTGAGCGGCAGATGACGAAGCGGCAGCCTCTGATGACGACGATGCGGGATCAGTGGTTGCTGCCGAGCTTTGCGCTGCGCTAGACTCGGCGGCGGATGACTGGGCAGCAGACGATGTTGGCTCGACAGAGGAAGAAACGGCGGCAGAGCTGGCGTCGGCGGAAGTGGGGTCGGCAGCTGAAGAAGTTGATGAGCTAGGTTCTACTACAGGGGACGTGGTGGTCACAGCCGCGGATGAGGCTTCTGCCATTTCGGAAGAGTCTTTTTGTTCTGATGATATAGAGTATGTGGTAGTCTTGTATGAAAGAAAATCACAGAGGTGACGAGTAGATCGCGTTGAGCGATGGTGGAAAGGATGTGTGTAATTAAATATTTTCAGGGTGTTGGTGATGATGATGATGTATTATAAGACTGCGTGTGATGGGTGTAAGAGGGTATTGGAGGTGGATTAGGGTAATGGGAAGGATAGGGTCTAGTAGGGAGTGTGGTGTGGCTTGAGTGTAAAAGAAAGCAGACTCGGTCTCGTTCAGGCCGAGATCAAAACAGGGCTGTGCAGTGAGACTGGAACAGATGTCTTGGCTTCTTTTTGTACTTTGTGATATGACATGAACTGAATAACTCACAAGATGACATTGTTCTTGCTTTGGGTTTGTTGGAAGGCTAGGGTTGTCGTACTATAGAGCGTCGATAGACAAATGAAGGTTTGATGAAAGGATTTGAATTGTCGCAGTCAAGGGAAGTTCCTTTGCCTTTTTTCCGTTTCGCGATGAAAAGAAGTACGCAGATCACACAATAGGGTTTCTGATTACTCGGCTGGGTGTATGATTATGTATAAAGAGTGCTATTGTACTTCGTAACTTGTATGACAACTAGGAGCAATAGAAAACCAGTTTTCACAAGCACAGCAGCGTATCGGATATTGTTACTAGAGTTACAAGGGGTAGAAGCAATGACAGACGTAATCTCTGCTCTCGCGCCATACCTCCCCTCTTTCCCCCTCTCGCCCGCACAGTAAATTCAGAAAAGAAACCCCTCACGCCTCTCCGCTCTTTAAAATCAAGCTGCTATGCATGAAATTACAACCGAATAGACCGGAGTGTACCTGGATCTGAGGGAGCATGCATCTCGCTTGTGATAAGATGGAGCTGTGCTGGAGCACATGATCATCACGGGAATCAGTTACCGTCGCTTGACGTTGCATGTACGTGAGCAGAACGTCCAGAACTTGACAGACAAGGATCTACGTATACAAGTGCGTCTGGGTGCTGTGATATAGCGGAAATATGCATACAAGCATGCCGTTGCAAGCTCAGAGACGTGAAATGATACAATTACAAGGAAAATCGCCTGACGCCATTCACACAAATGACCCTACTTCTGCTCCTTGATAACGGTCTCTGCACGATGTCAGCCAAGATTCGCAATACACTCAAGAAGTACTCACTCTTTCTCTCAGCCTTAGGTTTCTCCTTTCCAGCTCGAGTATGTGATCTCCTCCTATCCTCCTTGACCTTCTGAGCCTCAATCATATCCCTCTTCAGTTTCGTAGTGTTATGAATACTAGCAGGAACGAATCTCCTTTCTGCGACTGAACGGACATCTTTGGAAGTAGACCATTTCTCGACCAGTTTCTGTCGGTATTCGATCGACTGACGTTCTTTGGTAGAGATTGGGCCTATCTTTTTGGACGCGTTGGATTTCCATATACTACTAATCAGCAACCTTGCTTTTCAACAAAAAAGAGGTGACATACCGGACATTACCGTCTTCTGAGGCTGTGAGGACGAAGTCGGCCGTTGGGGTGTACGCGACGTCAAAGACACTGCCATTAGCTGGATCCTGGGAAGCAAAAATCTCAGCTTACCGTTGCATTCGCTTGGTGTGGTAGACATCACGGGACTTTCCACTATCCCTGTCCCACAGACGCACGGTTCGGTCATATGATCCAGAAACGAATCCTTCTCCGGTTGGACCTAATCGTCAGTCTACTTCGATCAGAACTCGGATAAGCTCACTCCAGTCACAACCCATGACACCTCCGACGTGGCCTTTGTAGATCTGATTAGGGGATTCCAGATTACGGATATCGAATGTGTACAGATTGTGATCTTCTGAACCCAATAGCAACACAGTCGGAAGCGTAGGACACCATGACAGACAATTCGAACGGAACTACCATCAGCACGCCTTCTATTGAAGCTGGTACGCCAATTTGAACTTACCTGCATCATGATCCTCCTCTCTGCCTTGCCTGTACGTATATCATACAGACACATTGTCCTATCATTCCCTATACTCGCCAGTACACTTGTTTCACTCTGGTTGAACTTGACGCCTGACACAGTCTCCATTGAACTTCCGAATGCGAGGGTCGACATTGGACTTGAACGAGTCTCGTCCCATATCTGAACTGTATTTGATGCGGTTGCGAAGATCCCATCTGTGCGGTGGTGGTCGATACCGTTAAAGCCATTCTTGGACGTATACGACATAGTCGGTTCGAGGGATTTGCCCATTGCATCTCGTTTTGCTGAATCGATATTCAATCCACCTCCTTCCTCATCGTCAAATTCGAATCCGTCCTCTCCTATAGCCCCTGCCTGATCCAGTGGTGTCTGACTGCTTGATCCTTCTCCGTTTCCGAACTCGTTCCCGTCGAACACCTCCTTGTCCCTAATACCAGGGGCGAAAGCGTCACTTCTCCATACTTTGATCGCGCCATCCAACTTCCCAGCAGTGATCAATCCCCTCTTTCCATCTCTAGCTTCCGAAGTCCAACAGATCCCACCAACCATTCCGCGGTGTGCATTGGGAATCTTCAGTAAAGGTCTTCTCATAGCCAACGAATGAACGATAACTTCCCCATCACCTCCTCCACCCGCCACTACGGATACTCGTCTGGGATCCTTGCCCAGGCAGTAGACACCATCCTGATGTCCTCCAAGAGCGTCGACGAATGGTTTAGCAAACATCCGATCCAATTTGGCGGCTGTCAAAGCTCGTGTATATTCTCTTGGTTTGTCGAATGGGTGGAGGTGAGGGGCGAGATTACGCTGGATTGGATGAGGTGCTTCAGTGGATGAGGGGAGGTGATCGTCGAGCGATCTTGAGATCATTTTGATTTTCTATCTGTCAGCGTTCGTCTCCGTTTGGTCTCTTAGGCTTACAACCATGATAGGCGAGATTTACTGATGGATACGGTACTAAAGAGTGTTCGTTCAAGGTGGACATCACAAAATCTCTATTTACCAGCACCGGTTAAACCTCCTTCTATCAATGACGTGGTATTACGGTAATACATCAATTCACTTGCCACTTGCACAAGTGAACTGTCTCAATTGATCAGACTCCATGACTACACTCTCTCTTCTAATTTGTACTATATATAATATCATCATGTCGCGCTCAGAATCGCCAGCTTCATCTCTCGATTTCTTCCAGTCAGACGAATCGGGCTCAGAAGCAGAATATGCCCCAGCAACTCACCGTCGCGCAGCCAACAAGCGTCGTCCTGCCAATGCAGCTGCTGGACCCAGTACCGCCACCGCTGGACCCAAGAAAGCACTCAAGATCAAGATCAATGTCGGTGCAGCGTCCTCTTCACGCGCAGGTGCTGCTATGCATCCGATGGAAGGAGATGTAGAGATGGATGAAGAGGTCGAAGAGCAGGTTGCTGGGGTTATGGGGAGTCGTGTCATGGATTTATCAAATAGGGAATTGAAAAAGGATCATTCGGCCAGACCATTATGGGTGGACGAAGCTGGTCATATGTATGTTGTGCCATTTGGAGTGAAACCCTACTAACTATGGATAGTATCCTCGAAGCGTTCGCACCGTGGGCACAAGCGGCTCAGGATTTCCTAATTGCAATCGCCGAGCCTGTATCAAGACCATCGCTGATACATGAATACCGTATCACGAAGCCATCACTCCACGCTGCAATGTCTGTTGGACTGGAAACAAAATCAATCACCGAAGTCTTGAATCGTTTATCCAAAATCCCTTTACCATCCAAATTAGAAGCTAGGATTCGAGATTGGACATCATCGTACGGTAAAATTCGATTAGTACTCAAACACAATAAGTACTTTCTCGAGTCGAGTGTACCAGAATTCCTGAGGATGTTGTTAAGTGACCCTGTTATCGCGCCATGTAAAGTCGTAAGAGAGGATGAAGAAGGTCAACAGGTCTTTGGAATGGAGAAAGGTTCAGCTGCTAGGAGAGATTACTTCATTCCCGGTACTGAGGAAGCCAGGCGGGCAGAACGCGGAGAAGTGGGTGCGGATGGACAAGTACAAAGGCCAGGTCAGGGTCAGAGGGATGATGTGATTGGTGCAGTCATCGGGATTGATCAGAGTACGTCTAGCTAATGGTCTCTACCTCCATGGAATCTGACATAAGGCGACGAGTTGGACGAAGATGAAGCAGTGCATTCGTTCGAAGTAGCATCCGATAAAATGGAAGTGGTCCGACGTCAGTGTCAAGATATAGATCTACCAGCATTGGAAGAATACGATTTCAGAAATGACACAGCAAATGCCGACCTCGATATCCAGCTGAAACCAATGACAGTCATTCGACCGTATCAGGAAACCTCCCTAGCGAAAATGTTTGGTAATGGACGAGCTAGGTCTGGGATTATCGTGCTGCCTTGTGGTGCTGGAAAGACTCTGGTCGGGATTACTGCGGCGTGTACGATCAAGAAGAGTACGATGGTGTTGTGTACTTCTGCGTGAGTTTGCTGCATGACCTTCCTACCAGATGACCGAGCTGATGATAGTGTATCGGTTGCTCAATGGAAACAGCAATTCCTTCAATTCTCCAATATATCAGAAAGGCAAATCTGTACATTCACCCAGTCGAGTAAAGAGATGGTAAGCAAGCGTCAGCTCACACGATCCGAGCTGATGATCAGTTCACCGGTCCAGCAGGGATCGTCATCTCCACCTACTCGATGATTGGAATTACCGGTAAAAGAGCCCACGATGCCGAGAAAGTCATGCAGTGGATCAGATCTAGGGAATGGGGTTTCCTGCTTCTCGACGAGGTACACGTCGTCCCAGCCAATACGTTTAGAAAGTGTGTCAACGGTTTCCGGGTTCATGCCAAGTTGGGTCTTACTGGTAAGCTATTACCCTCGTATCGTTTTCGTGCAACGCTGATCCTAAGCAACCCTTGTTCGTGAGGACGACAAGATTGGAGATCTTGGGTACCTCATTGGTCCCAAGCTATACGAAGCCAATTGGATGGATCTAGCCAAGAACGGTCATATTGCCACTGTCCAGGTATGCTACAAAATGCCCTTGTGATTTGAGGTGGAGCTGATCGTAGTGCGCCGAGGTATGGTGCCCAATGACACCCGAATTCTACCGAGAGTACTTGAGGAACCCATCTCGTAAACGAATTCTACTCCACGCTATGAACCCCAACAAGATCCAAGCATGCCAGTATCTTATCAATTACCACGAATCACGAGGTGACAAGGTCATTGTATTTTCGGATAATGTCTTTGCTTTGGAGGTAAGCTGCTGCAGTCGCGTAGGAGCAAAGCTGACAAGCAGGCGTACGCGAAGAAACTAGGTAAATCCTTCATTCATGGTGGTACACCCGAGGGAGAACGACTTCGGATTCTATCGCGATTCCAGCATGACCCACAACTCAATACAATCTTCTTGTCCAAAGTGAGTCGCCCAGTATTGCCTATCGAATGAAGCTAATGAGCAGGTCGGCGACACTTCTATCGATTTACCCGAAGCTACATGCCTAATTCAAATCTCGTCTCATTTCGCCTCCCGTCGTCAAGAGGCTCAACGACTCGGTCGGATCTTACGAGCCAAGCGACGTAACGATGAGGGTTTCAATGCGTTCTTCTATTCCCTAGTGTCGAAGGACACTCAGGAAATGTACTATTCATCCAAACGTCAAGGATTCTTGATTGACCAAGTAAGTCATCGTGTTTATATGATGCCTGGCAAAAGCTGACAGAGTAGGGATACGCATTCAAGGTGATTACCGAATTACATGGAATCGACGAAATGGAGAACCTAGTATTCAAGACTCAAGGTCAACAAATCTCTCTACTTGAAGAAGTGTTGAATACCGGGAACAACGACTGGGAAACTTCAGATCATTATATGAGATTAAATGATGGGAAACATCAACACAAACCGTCAAGGGCCCAGCCTGAACAAACTACTAACGCTGCCCCCGGGTCAGTTGGAGCTGCTCAGAGATTCATTGCTCCACTTGAACATTTGAGTGGAGGTCAGAATTTGAGTTATCAGGAAAGGAACAAGAATGTCAAGTGAGTCTATCCTGTCTCGTGCCTAGACTTACGCTGACATGAACAGCAAGGAATTGAGTAGGGAAGAGAGGGTATTGAAGAAGCAGAAATTGGGTGGATCGAGTAATAGTAATCAACCCCAGCACGCGTTGTTTAGGAAGAGGAAACAAGAGCTCGAAACTGCTAAAAAGAGGAATCAGTAATCGTACTGTCGTAGTCATGTAGCCAAAAAAGACAGAGTGTGTCCGTACTCATGTTGTCATGAATTGTTGTAAGCGTATCTGTCCAGTCACTGAGCGTATCGCTGGGAGCTTGATCCACTCAGACATGCTCTCATACAAAAAGTCTCGTCCCCTCGTTCACATAAGCGACGTGACTCGATGCATGATCAGCTCGCCGGGAGCTGAATCTAACTATACTCATACGTACCAATCTAAACTACACATCATAGAGCCATGCCATCGTTAAAGTAATGGAAATCAAAGAAATCGGATTGCGTTGCGTGTATATTATTCGGAATGAGATCATGCCTCGACGGTCTGAAGGGGGATAACACCCCTCTGAGCCCTCTTCTCCAAAGCCCCTGCTACCCATCCCGACATATCTACATCCTTCTCCTTTTCGTTCTTGAGGAAAGGATGTTCAAGGAGTTGAGCATAGGTAGGTCGACTTGAAGCTTCTTTGATCAAACTGGGAATCAGCTTGGCCGCAACAACGTAAGAGTGAGCTTACCACTTGGCAACGAAGTCATGGGCGTCCTGACTGTATCCCGATGGGAGAGTTGGAGCGGGTCCATGGACAATTGCAGTCAATTGAGCAAACACGTTGGCGAACGTTTCGGGTGGATAGGGGTAACATCCTTTTGCCAATTCGACAATCGAAAGTCCGACCGACCAGACATCGGAAGAAGCAGTGTAGCTCGAAGCTTGGCCTGTTGATTCTCACTTTATACGCTCGGGCTGCTAGTCAGTATTGGTCTTCGACAAGAGAAGGGACATACCGCCATGTAACTCTGACATCCAATGTTTGTCTTTGCCAAACTCTTTTCCAATTGTCCAGAAACTCCGAAATCAACAAGCTTGACTTCTCCCTTCTTGTTGATCAATACATTCGTAGGCTTGACATCTGGTCATTAGCATTTCTCCACCAATACATTCGAAATGAATGACCTCGGTGCATAATCTGAAGTTCGTCCTTGAGGAACTTGAGGCCTCGGACAATACTTCCAGTAATCCTCCTCAACACACCCTCCGGTACCCTAAGCTCAGCAGCTTCATCCTCTGCCTTGACTTGGTTGGCGGGTACACCTCCTCCAGTCAAGGTATCAAGTGATCCAGCATCCATGAGCTCCATGCAGTAATAGACACAAGATTCGATTGTGAATGCTCCGTAGAATTCGACGATCTCGGGCGCGACTGCCCGGTGAAGAATGTCCAGTTCCATAATGATACCATTCAACTTGCTCTCGTCTAGCTCAAGTCGGATTTCCTGTTCATCAGTTCTGACTGCACAGCGACCACTGCGAACTCACCTTCATTGCCATCATGATATTGGTTGGTCGGTGGAAGACCTGTTGTACCGATCCGTAATTTCCTTTTCCAAGCTCCCCGACGATATCCATCTCGTCCATGTTGATATCGAAACTGGCTCCATCTTCAAACTTGACACCTTGCGATGTGACCACAGCTTTTCGGAATTTCAGCGAACCAGAAGGATCCCTTGTTGTCAGCTTGCCAACCCGGCGGACGGGGATAGACGTACATGATCTTGGAGTAATCGGTAAATTTGTTACCCTCATCCTTGGTTGCACCCTTCATACTACTCAAATTCAATCCACCAGGAGGTCCTCGACGACCTGCAAGTCCAGGCATAGCAGGCGTACTTCCACCCATGGATCCCAAATTTGGTCGGTTTCCCGCTCGCCTAGCTGCCAAACTACTCAGTGGACCAGAAGCTGGGCCTGGGAGTTGAGGTCCACCCCCACCTTGTCCTGGTGCTCCTTCAGGTCCGGCTCCAGGACTTGCTCTTCCTCCTGGCATACCTGGTCCACCTCCGCCGGACTGTTGTCGAAGAGCTTGAGATCGTAAAAGTGCGGCCATAGATGTAGCGTGAGGGTTGGCTCCTCCAGGCTGTTTGGGGCCTGGCGACGATACACCTGCATTCTGTGATCTCTGTGCAACCTACTAATCAGCCTGAGACACTTCACAGCGATACAAGGACTTACGGCGTCCATCTTTGCTTGCAAACTAGCGGGAATCTTGGATATTCCACCGCGTCCTCTACCTCCCATACCTAATGGTCCTTGCATACCACCCCTGAGCCCACCTCCGGGTGCTGGGCGCCCAGGGATCAGTGGTGCTGAAGCAGAGGGGATCTGAGGTGATGGTCGATGTGGAGAAAGGGCAGATGGGCTGGGTCTTGAAGAGGGCGCGGGTGCTGGTGTTGGTGTAGGCGCTGCGGAATCGGGAGTAGGTGATGGAGCGGCGGGAGCGGGCGTGGGTGTGGGTGCAGGTCCTTGTGGGGTAGATGTGTTTCGCTCAACAGTCTCAGAGGATGTAGGATTCGTCGTGAATTTGTCGGATGAGTCGCCATTAGTGACAACATCCTCCGTTCCCTCGGTGGGACTCGTGGGTCGTTCAGTGTTGGGGGTTTGGGAGGAGCTACCGGATTGCTCCGAGATGTTGAGCGAGTTCAATGAAGGTGGAGACGACATGGCGATGATGGGTGAATGATGGAGATATACAGCTTTATTTTCAGGCGAACGTTGATGTTTGAGTGAATTTCCAGTAGTTTCGTTCAATGCGTTTCACGGAGAAGTGAAGTACCGTCTGGTGTGATGTAATAGGGTCGACTACTGCCAAGTCGAGCTAGCCGAACGATTGTCTCTTGTGTGCAATCGATCCGCTCGCTCAGTTCCAATGGATGATGCCGGGATATGAGGTGAGAAGAAGAAGGTTCGGACTAGCGGTTCATTGATAAGCTTCTTGGCGGCGCTGTTGGTGTTGCAATTTCGATATTCCCTTGTTTCCTTTATGTCTAAATGGGACACCTTGCTATCTATAAGGACTCCGTGGTCTATGTGTGGAGCTGCCAGTGACGGTGAATGGGTATAATAGTTGGAGTATATGATCTAATCACCGTTTAGATAGACGAAGGTGTAAGAGCAGGGTAGTCAGCATTAAATAGGCGGCCGGACAAAGTGTACTCAGCATGCCTAATTTGTGACGTAGAAAGTTAGAGACAAGAGTGGAGGGCGATCATCGCAATTGCATTCAACGCCATCAACATTATCATCAAGCCACAGTACAATGTCGGGAATAAAGGGATATCTAGACCGCTCAATGGGCGTCCTACGCAAAAATACTAGTCAAAGTGTGTTGAATCAGAAATACACGATTCGAAGCTGACGTCTAGTGCTTAAGATGGATGCCAATCCTAAACCCCCTCCTCAAACCCTCTTTTCATTCAATCATGCTCGCCAGCCCGTCACTGCTCCTGAAGAGTTCGCGACAGGCTCTGATGTCGATATCGGTGGACTATCAACAAATGCCCTAACACCGGTACCAGCCGAGAATCAGGAGTACATGGCATTCCATGGAAACATGTCGCTCAAAGTGCCACAAGCTTACGCTGGTCGTATACGGACGGGTTACGCTGCGTTTAGGAACAAATCAAGACCGACTTTGTTTGGGGAAGATACTTGGGATCTGGGACTATATTCGCATATCAGGGTTGTGGTAGGATACAGGGGATGGGAAGGGTGGAGAAGCCGATGGGCACTAAATATACAGACAGATGGGCCAGTCAGGTGGGTCGCCTTTTTCAAGACAAATGCAGAGCTGATGGCAGGTCGGACTTGTTCCAACACCGTCTAGATATTCCCTCGTCCTCGGCATCGACAACATCACGTATACCGCTCGACTTGACATCCTCTCCGGCACCTACTTTCTCAACCCTACATCTCCCACTCTCCTCGTTCGTACTCACCAACTCTGGCCAGCCAGCCCAAGAACAAATCCCAATGCTACGCTCAAAGATCCGTACGATCGGATTCGCACTCATTGGAAACAATCGCACAGATGACGGCTCGGTACCTCCAGGCGTTGCCGAGGAACAAGCTAAGCGAGCCGGTGCAGGCGGGTGGGGTCGTGGAAAGGGGGAGGTCGAGGTGGACAGTGAGTTGGAAGAGTTGATGAGAAGTGATCAGCCCTCTACACCTGCCACTCCGCCGCGCCCTTCTAGTCCCGCCCGACCGCCTGGAAGCAAGTATCATACCCTCAATGCTCAGCCAGAAGTCGATGAGTTCGATTTAGAGGAGGAGACGACCGAGGACGGTGCCCTGGAGACTGTGCAGATGGATAGTGAGGGCTATTATGAGCTTTGTATTAAGAGCGTCGAAGCTGTCCGCTGGGACCCAGAGACCGATGGCGTAAACTAGTCGGCATGCAATTACACTCGCTATGCATAATTTACCCTTACGGAACGTGCGGAGAAGGCGTACGTGATCCTATCGATCACGCCAAAGATAATGGAACAATTGAAATTGGTCACTGCAGTAGAATATGGCGAGCTTAGAAGAATCATCTAAAATGACGCCATCCTCGCTCATATCATTCAGACGCGTTAGATTGGTTACTACCTTTGATCAAACCAAACTCCCGACGGGATGTGAATTATCTGGAATGATTGTATTATCTATTCCAGATATATATGCCTAGATAGCACCGAGATTACATTGTGAATGGCTCAACCTAGTGTTGTTGAAGGTCAAGGACAAGGAGAGGTGGATTGGGATGCTGTATTTCGAACGATAGATCATCAACAGGGACAAGGAACGAATGTGGCAGTGGCGGTAAATGTGGATGGGGCAGGTGGCACTTTGCAGAATCAGAGTGGGGAAACAGTAGAATACCCGCTATGGTCAACGGTCCCAGAACCTGTACATGCTCGCCGAGGACCTGGGAATGAAGAAGATCAATCAGATGCGGAATTACTGGAATACTTTGGTCAGCAGTGGAATCATGGGGGACCTTCAAACTCCAGGCGCGACACCGCTCCGAGAACAATGGATCCCGCCTCTGGATTGGAGTATGGTATAGACTCCGACACTGGAGGAGACGCGCCTTCGACAGGTCATGCGAGTGAGACCTACAATTTAGCATTCAAGGCTATGCTTGGCGAACACAATGACCACGAAGGGATGGTTCCTCCTCCCCAGAATCGTTCATCGAGGGGTCGGCGTCGGTCGCACTCTATGGGCCCAAGGCGAACGCTTTCAAACAGTGAGTCCTCATCTATCTACAGGATATCAATCTGACGAGCAGTTCACACAGGTATTGGACCATATACAGGCCCTTTGACCTCATACCCCTCGTTTCCACACCACGATCTTCCCTCAAACGGACACACACCATTCACAATGCCTACAGCCCTGATACACAACAACCCAGACGTCTACCCTTTCTTCCCAAACCCACAATCACATAATGCAAGTGCAGGACCATCCACACCGGCACCGACTCCTCTTAATCACTATTTTCCCCAGCCCACGAGGAATTCGAAACGTCAATCAATTTCTACGTCTGGGCCTACTAGCGCAGATACCTCTCCTCAGGCTCTCGCTTCTGCTTTCTCCCATTATGGGAATAGAGATCCATCATCTAATGGACCAGGGAGCGGTAGCGAGCCCACTCCCGGTACAGAACTTGACTCAGAGGATAAGCGAGCACGAAACACTCTAGCTTGTGAGTTCGCTTTCTTTCGTTCAGCTGCTTCGACGTACAAGAAAAATCACTGACAATTCAGCGGCTAGATTCAGGGCGAAAAGAAAGGCACATATAAACGATGTAGAACGACAAATCACGCAATTGGAAAGTCAGTCGACGACATTAGCGAAACAAGTTGCAGATCTCCGGAAAGAAAATGGGTTCTTGAAGGTGCGTTTGTTTTGTATCGAGAGCGAGGCTGATCTGTAGGACATGGTACAGCTGAAATATGGATTGGACGTTGACAAGCGCATGTGATGAGTACAGTATGTTGAAAAATAGATACATAGATCAGCATCGCCCGATATGGGATGTATAATGCAAGGTATTTCATGGTCCTGACAGTCTATACAAATTATTACAGTGGTGTCGGACGCTCTAGTTAATACTCCGTTCCAGCCCGATCAACTCTAGACACCTCTTCGCAAGATCCTTCGATGTTACTTCGATAAGACCACTCTCGTCGACAGTCGACGAATCATCGACCTTCCCTTGGCCGACATCTGAGAATATACGATGATGTTCCGAGGGATAGATCCACATTGACGGGATACTGTGCTTCATGAATGAAAGGTCGAGGAGGAGAGGGTAGAAGCCAAGCAGGTGACTCGATGATGACGCATCGTTCACTTTGTCTGCTATAGGGTCAGCTTGGCGTCGTTGAGTAAACAAGAGCTCACTATCGGATCCCCCATCCCGGGCAGAGGGTACCCGGAGCGTGGCTAGGGTTTTCAAGACATGTAGTAATTCCTCTTGTCTCACTCTGAAGACATCAGCTTCCACTGTCCACGAACTTGGTCGAGCTTACCTAGGCAATGGTACCAAACCCCTCAAGCGGATATCGTCAACATACCGCCTCAGTACATTCTCACATCGCTGCAGTAGCGTGGCTGATGTCAGAGTAGCGAATGCAGCTCCATTTGTGTCTCCTGATCGAGAGACAGAATCAACCAAAAGGGCGAAAGACCAATATGCCAGACATTCACTGGGGACCGGAGCGATGCCTCCGGTCGTACCGCCTATCGGTACTGGTGTCTCGTAAATGTATAGGGTACTACCCTGTAGCAGAATATTGGAGTATCGCTCAATCAGCGATTCTGGAATATCTGGGGTGTTGAGGAAGGGGTGGATGACGATATCCTTGAACTGGTCTAGGTGTGAAATGGAAAAAGATTCGTCGTCGATGGATTGCGGTGTTCTGATGATCAGCTTTGTCCGGAACCCAGCGTAATAGCCGGCTCACATATCAGCAAGCATCCAAGCTTCAAAGACGTCCATCAAGCTCGACCAGATTGGCGATACCGCTTCTACGGAAGTATCGATCTTGTCTACCGTGTATCGTAGTACGCCGACTGCTTCCTGCATTGCCTACTCATTACCTCTACTCAACGATGCGAGGCTGCACTTACGGTTCGCCATAGAGGGGGGTCATCGTGAAATCGACAAGATGGCGGACATCCGTACCGAAGTCCTATTGGCGTTTCATACGCTTTCAAAACCCCCAAGACTGTCTCATCGCTAAGCTGTTGTCCCTTGCCACGACGAATCAATTTGTTGATTGCCGGCATACAAGCTTTCGACACAGCAACATGACTTGGTCTTCCTTTTTGGACCGGAACAATTACTTGATATGCTAGTAAAGAGAATGAGGCGAGAT